>Ga0206979_1005_pt1 | contig 56561 bp, 59 predicted proteins | sample Alteio_BWMinCont_19_FD_153463 | JGI IMG/M metagenome (GOLD analysis project Ga0206979, IMG submission 153463) | Enriched cells from forest soil in Barre Woods Harvard Forest LTER site, Petersham, Massachusetts, United States -... | ecosystem: Environmental > Terrestrial > Soil > Temperate forest >... | reverse complement strand
ATCAAAAACTGATTCCCTGGACATGATTAAAAATCTAGGTGTGGATCATCAGATTATTCCGATCATTCCTGCCATGAATGCATATGCTGATCTACTGGCTCCTTCATTTTCAGGATTAAAACCAGATATTACAGAAGAAAATATCCAGGCAAGGATCAGGGGTGCTATTCTCATGGCATTATCAAACAAACTGAATCTTATCGTTTTAAATACATCAAATAAAAGTGAATTTGCAGTTGGTTATAGTACCATGTACGGTGATTCCATAGGTGCCTTTTCTGTTCTTGGGGATGTTTATAAAACAGAGGTATATCAGCTTGCTTCATATATTAATAAGGTACAGGGAAATACTATTCCGGATTCGATCATAACTAAAGCTCCATCAGCCGAACTCAGGCCTGACCAAAAAGACGCAGATACTTTACCGCAATATGAAATACTGGATCCAATTTTGTTTCAATACATTGAAAACCAACGTGGTCCAATGGAAATGATTGGAATGGGATTTGATAAGGAACTGGTATATCGTATTTGTAAAATGGTGAACCAGACTGAATACAAAAGATTCCAGGCGCCTCCTGTATTGCGTATTTCAGACAAAGCATTTGGGTTGGGAAGGCGATTGCCCATCGTAGCGAAATACCTGGGGTAGGAAGAAATTGCGAAAAGCTATAACTTTGAATGAAATAAAATAATCTTAGTGACAAAACAAGATCACATCAACTATTGGAAGGATACTTCCTTCAAAGATTGGAAGGCTGTTCAGGATCTTTTTGCAACTAAGAATTATGTTCAATCATTATTCCTGGCCCATCTCACTATAGAAAAGTTGATCAAAGCAATTTGGGTAAAGGACAATACTGACAACGTTCCACCCCGGACCCATGACCTGGTACGATTAATCTCATATACTTTATTAAGACCCAGTGAAGATGCTCTCGAATTTCTTGAATCCTTTAATGATTTTCAACTCGAAGGAAGATATCCTGATTATCAACTTCAACTTTATAAAGCATGTGATTTGGATTTTACAAAACCGACTCTTGATAAAATAAACGATATAAGGCAATGGCTGATCTCGAATCTGCAATAGATAAAGTCACTCACTTTGGATTGGAAATCAAATCATTAGGCATTCATTTAAGAAGGATTATCTTATTTGGATCTTATGTAAAAAACATGCAGCAAGAATGGTCAGACATTGACGTTGCCCTGGTTGCAGATGAGTTTACTGGGTTTGGTTTTAATGATAGAAAATTCTTTTCTAAAGTCAACATAAAAAAGGAATACCAGGAAATAGAAACGAAGACTTATCCACCTGATTATTTTGAAATAGGAGACCCTTTTATTGAGGAGATCAGAAAAACGGGGATTGAAATTAAGCTCTGATGCAAATCAAATCAGGTTACTAGTTTCATGTATTTGATATGAGTGAGGAAGAAATATACGAAACATGAACTACATCATCTACCAGGCTTATGGAAGTAAAGACATTATCAATGAAGCTATCTTTTCATTACTTTCATTTTATAAGACCACGGGTAATACATTAAACGATGAAGTTAAGATTGTTATCTATACTGATGACATTCCAGTCATAGACCATTATTTTTCTGAAAAGTATCTTATTTACAGACCTCTGACCCAAGAATTGATCAGGGAGTGGCGTGGTGACATTAATTTTGTTCACAGGCTTAAGATCAAAATCCTGCAGGATTTTTTCAAGGATCATCATGATGCCAATATTTTATACGTTGATTCTGATACCGTTTATAAATCATCGCCTGTTGAATTGTTTAAGTCTGTTTCGGAAGGGAAATTCGTGATGCACGTCATGGAAGGTGTATTAAAAGAGAGATCTAACCTGATACTTAGAAAACTATTTAAATACTTATATTTCAATAATATAAATATGTCTGATGGTGAAAAGATTCGTGTTCCACTCAATTCCCAAATGTGGAACGCTGGAGTTATTGGAATGAGTAGCGCAAACAAAGATATACTTGACAAAATCCTTGATTTTACAGATAATTTGTATCCGAATTTTCCTAAGCATATCGTAGAGCAATTTGCCTTTTCATATTATTTTCAAACTGAAGGCGAAATTATTCCAGCAGAGGCTTACATTTTTCACTATTGGAATTTTAAGGAATTCAGAATCATTTTATCTGCATTTTTTGATCGTTTCAGGGATAAAAACCTGATTTTTTTGATTGGGAAAGCAGATGAAATTGATCCTGCAAAGCTTATCCAACCCAAATTAAAATTCGAGGCATTAGGGAGCCCAGACAGGTTTATTAGAAAATTATTTAGCAAGCAATGGAAAATGGAATTACCTGAATTTCGTAGGGACTAGCTATCGTTTTAATTTGGGTTTAGTTTCAAGGTTTCCTTCTTAACTTCTGAATCCATGTTGCTTAATAAAACATAAAAAAGACAAAAGAAAGTTAACCCAACCTGCCTTTCCAGCAAGTATTCAACCTGAAATGCGGCGAGGCATACCACAATAAACATCAGGAAAATATAATTCCGGAATAAACTACCATTAATAACCGGCAGAAACACCATGAAACACAATGACACAAATCCGATAATACCCATGGATACCAGGGCATAAAGGAATTCATTATGTGGCTTTATCCGGTTCATGGTAATAAGCTCAGACTTATCGAGCGTATATTGTGCATCCATCGCGCTGGTAATATTCGCTGGACCAACGCCAGTTATGATGTTTCTTTCAAAAACAGTCCAGCCCACCTTTAAGGCCTCAAAACGCATTGATAGTGAATAGTGGTTAATATTGTCACCAGACTCATATTTGTGTAAGTCAAGCTGCGTATTTTCAAACCTGTTTTTTTCGGAAGGAATAATTTTGGTAGTAGCATACGCCATGATACCCAGTCCAATAGCAATACCCAGTCCCAGGGCAATTTTTTTTGATTTGAAAATCAGCCATAAGATGGAAACCCCAGCTTCGGCATAAAAACACAACAAACCTGTCCTTGCTGAAATAGTATGTAAAAGAATTACAATGATAATAAGTGAGGTCCATGCAATTCCTTTAATTGAATTTTTCTGAATACCTTTTATAAAGATATACCATTGAAGTATTCCGGCAGAAAAAGCCAGTAAAACGCTGTAGTAAATATGGTTAATACCTGTTACTATAGGTATTGGTTTTGAATGCGTGATCCTTTCCTGGATTTCCTGAAAGTACACGATATAATTGACAAAAGAAGCGATGCCGGCAATTGTGACTGCTGCGATCAATGTCACAAAAATCATGTCTTTTTGAACGGGTTTTAAAGTATTTGCACCGGAGAGTCCAAATGGAATGAATATTAAAGGTAGTTGCATGACAATCAATTGACTATACAGGTGCATATTACCACCATGAAAGCCGGAAAGTAGGATTAGCAAATAGTAGATAGCCATTGCCAACGCATAGCTGTTCATATACAAATTCTTAAGCCCGGTTTTAATGCCCCCATTAAAAAAAGGATGCAAAAAGATCAAGGCAACACCAATACTTTGCGGGGCCGGTGAATTTTCAGCGATAATAAAGCCTGCTGAAACAAGCAGAGCTCCAATAAAAGCCATGTTTCTGGCAAACCATGTGATGGCATTTTTCATCAATGGCTTGTGTCGGTTACTGAATATTCAAGTTTTACGCGGAAGTCTTTATCAATGATTCCCAACTCATCAGCAGTGTTTTTACTGATCTTTATGATAATGGATTTGTTATCATCCGTATCAGGGAGCGTACCAACAACTTTTACATATTTAGCGCGACCGTTCATCGGGTTCGTAAGTTTGACAATTGTTCCAGCCGGAGCCGTTTTATGCATGGCGAGGCTTATGTCTGTTTTTATACTGCCATCGTCAACCCAGGTGCCCATTCCATTTTCAGTCACAGGTCTTTTTATACCATTTTCAGGAGCTTTATCAGTTATGATAGTTTCAGGATCTTGTTTTTTAGCAGTTTTTGTCTTGTCGGGTTTAGCAGACTTTGTTGCCGCTTTGGTATCAGGTTTTATTTTTTCTTTAGACGCCTTTTTTTCCTTATACCCAACAATTATTTTCTCACCTGGTGATATGGGATCAAGATCAGAATGGTTCAAGGCTTTTAGTTCATCAACGGTTAAATGGTGATTTTCTGCAATTTTAATTATTGTCTCTTTTTTGGTGACAGTATGATAAATAGGTTCCTTATCACTTGGAACTGGAACTATTTCAGCTTTATTTTCAGCCGGTGCTTTTTGTTTTTGAATAATCTTCGTTTCAGGTTTATTGCCCGGTTTAATTAGCTTTCCAGGCTTATCAGTATAAGGCACAAGGATGATCTGACCAACAGATAAACTTTGTCCGATCCCAGGGTTTGCATCTTTAATTTTCGGAACGGTTGTCTTGTACCTTCTTGCTACCCCATAGAGTCCTTGCCCGACATCAACCTGGTGAATGATAAATGTTTTGCCGTTTATGATTTTAACGCCGGTTGAATCAGCATTGGCAAAAAGTGCAGAATGTCCAAATAGAATAAACAAAATGCTTAGACCTGCATTTCTCATAAATATGGTTAAAGTCCTGGACTTGTTCAAATCATTGATTTTTTAAGGAAATTGCACATTTAATTATCAAATGGCCCATTATGAAAAATATCTTCTTTCTAACGATAATCCTTATTTGCACTGCAAATATAACTCATGCACAGTATTTCAATGCAGGATTTCGGCTCGGAGGTAATTTATGCCAGATAGATGGTGACCAAATGGTTGGTTATAATCTTTTAGGATTGGTGGGAGGGGTGTTTGTTTCTTATCATTTTAACCCGCAATGGGAAGGACAGTTTGAAATGCTTTATAGCCAGAAAGGAAGTCAAAGAGTAACATCTGATAGTTCGGCCAACAACATCAATGGCATCTGGGACCTGTTTCGGATTGACTACATTGAAGTACCTGTTATGGTCAACTACAATCTAAGTAAAAAAGTGAAGCTCAGTGGAGGCTTAGGGGCGGCTATGATGGTTGGAAATTATTTTATTGGCCGTGGAAACAATGTCTACCTGCATAATGCCGATCTTGGGATTACCAAAGGGGAATTCAGTGGTACGCTTGGAGCCCAGTATATGCTATCTCCAAAATTCTCAATTTATGGCAGGTTTACCTACAGCCTTATCGGAATAAACAAACCAAATAACGCTTTAAGTGGGGCTACCAATGCCACTGCATTTTATGTGTACGATGGTGGATTGGCCAATAACGTAATATCTTTCGGCCTGTATTACTATATGCTGCAAGGCGGGAAGTAGAAGAATAAGAAGTGAGAGGTAAGTGGTAAGAAGTGGCGTGCGCCTGTGTCTTCTCACTTCTCACTTCTCACTCTTAAAGAATCTTATTGATGATATCATCCACTGATACGCCTTCTGCTTCGGCTTTGTAATTCTTCACGATCCTGTGACGAAGGACAGCGTGTGCAATAGCTTGTACGTCTTCAATGTCAGGGGAATACTTGCCATTAAATACCGCGTGGCATTTGGCGCCAACAGTGAGGTTTTGAGAGGCACGTGGCCCTGCGCCCCACTCGATATAATCTTTTACGATTTGTGGCGCCAGAGCAGAAGAAGGCCTGGTTTTGTTAGTGAGTTTCACTGCATATTCCAAAACATTATCTGCCACCGGCACTTTACGGATCAGGTTTTGAAAATGAATTATCTCAGCAGCATTCAAGACCTTTTTAACATCCGTAACTGTATCTGAAGTAGTATTTTTTACAATCTTTAATTCATCTTCAAGTTTAGGATAATCAAGAACGATATTAAACATAAACCTGTCGAGCTGCGCTTCGGGTAGGGGATAGGTACCTTCCTGTTCGATAGGATTTTGTGTAGCCAATACAAAGAAAGGCTCCTCGAGTATATGCAATTGACCCCCAACAGTGACACTTTTTTCCTGCATGGCTTCCAATAAGGCTGCCTGTGTTTTAGGTGGTGTACGGTTTATTTCATCAGCCAGAACAATATTAGCAAAAACAGGGCCTCTGATAAACCTGAATTCTTTCTTTTCATCAAGGATTTCTGAACCTGTAATATCACTTGGCATCAGGTCAGGCGTAAACTGAATCCTATTGAATTTTAGGTCAAGAGAAGAAGCTATAGTATGAACAAGAAGCGTTTTTGCCAGTCCCGGAACACCTATTAAAAGGCTATGGCCACGACTAAAAATCGAGATCAAAACACTCTTAACAATGGCATCCTGCCCAATGATCACTTTCCCAATCTCGCTGGTAAGTTCCTTATACTTCGTTTTAAGACGATCAATTGACTCAATATCGGATTTTATAGTTGTTTCTGTCATTACAGGTACAATGTATTTATTTGTTTTTTAATCTTTTAGTTCCCGCTTGCACTGGATTGGGTTTGCCACTTCACGAGGTTTTTACAACCTTTGTAATCATCATTTATCCTTATATAAGTGATGGGAGCATATTTGATGATCCAGGTTTCCAAAGCTTTAGCTTTTTTATCATCCTGGGCCATTTGTTTTATTTTTGGATAATCGTCAGTCAGGTTGGCTTTGTGGGGCGCATTTTTTGATTTTAGATAAAGCAACCTGTATCCTTCTTTTCCATCAAGTTTTGACTTATAAAAAATAGGACTGGATATATCGCCAATTTTCAATTTGTCGATCGCATCAAAAGTCACCGCATCAAGCTCATCTACAGGAATGTGTGAAGAATTTGTTTTCATATCTACCATCATGCCACCGCGGTTTTTAGTATCCTCATCCTCGGAATATTTATACGCCAGTGCGGAGAATAACGAATCCTTTTTGCCTTTTACAATGGTTGTACGTATGCTGTCAAGGAACTTCTTAGTACTATCAATGCATTTAACACTTACATTTGGACGTATTAGTATGTGTCGTACGTGAATCATATCACCTTTTCTTTCCACCAGTTGGATAATATGATAGCCATACTTGGTTTTAATGGGCATCGAAATTGAATCTTTGCGAAGGGAAAGAGCGGCAGCCGCAAACTCGGGGACAAAATTATCAGAACGCTGTGTCCCAAGATCTCCTTGTTTTACAGCAGATCCATCATCCGCAGAATATAAAATGGCTTCGGTACCGAATGATGATTTTCCACTCAAAACATCAGACCTTATCTTCAATAGTTTATTTATTACCTCATCATTATCCTGTTTTGTGGGATGCGGAAACATTAATATCTGGCCGATTTCGTATTCTGTATTATAATAGGGTAGGCTATCAGCATGAATTGACTGGTAAAATTTCTTTATTTCTTCGGGGGTGGGGTCAACGGTGCTTACTACTTTTGATTGCTCCTGTTCTTCCAGTAGCTGAGATTTAATATCGTCTCTAAATCCATCTTTGATTTCCCGAACCGTTTTATGATAATATTTTTCTATTGCTTCCTCGCTGCCATATTGTTGGGTAAAAAATTCCATCCTCCGGTTTAATTCCCCCTCAATTTGTTCATCTGTCACCTTTAAGCTATCAACTTTTGCCCTGTTGAGTAAAAGTTTCTTTTGCATCAATTGATCAACGACAAGGCATCTGGCCAGGTTTGTTTTTGTCGATGAAATATCCTTATACTGAGTTAACTGGGACTCGACATCAGACAATAAAACAACTTCATTTCCAACTACTGCCACTACTTCGTCAAGTACTTTCTGTGCCTGCATGTTTGTAACAGAAATCAAAAATAGTATCGATATTAGTATTCGCTTCATCATTTTTTTGTTTTGTCCCCTGTAATTTCAAAAAGTTTCCTTGACTCTCCGTCACGGTAAATCTGGTTTTCGGCCTGTTTCATATATATCGACATCCTCCTGTTCAGAATAATTTGCTTTATCCGATCCTTTACCATTGAATAAGGAGCAATTGATACGGCCGAATCTGCTTGCCCAACTGTTGCGTTTACGTTCAAGAACTTCAAAATGTTACTTTTTGTTTCAAAGTTTTTTTGATTGTCTTTATAATATTCAATCATTTCATTTTCATCTACGGTCGTGTCAGCATTTGCCAGGGCTGTCTTGGTGAGATATTCATTACAAACCAGTGATTCGTAATAATCCTTCAATTCATTGTCCTTATTTTTTTCAGCATCCGAAAGGCTCTCCATCGCTTTTTTGAAGGTCAATTGCCTTTTTACCCAGTCTTTAATAAGATTGTTCTTGATGGCAATACTGTCTTTATTCCCAACTAAATTGATATGCAAATCACTTTCATAAAACCTCGAATCTCCTACAGCCGCAAGAAGTCTGCCACTATGGCCCGGGCGATGATTTTGACAAGAAATAATCGTTAGAGAAACTGCAATAGCAAGACCAAATTTCATGTGCGCGATTATAGCACCTGGTCAGGTTTGCTATTTTTTAATTAATTGTTCAACAACAGCTTCATTTGTTACTACAGGATATTTTTGTTTTAGCTCAGTGAGCCATTGTTTTTCAAGATAATCCTGATAGTCTGCAATTACCATTCCCTTCACATCCGACAATTGTTTATCAGATGGAAACAGAATTTTGGTGATATTCACTAAATAATATCTTTTATTGATCATACCGGTTTCATGGATACCTACAGTCCAGGCTACCGTATCCAGAATTTTGTTCTCGCCCCTTTCAAAGCTTCCAAATTTATAATTTATGCTTAGGGGATCTTTTCTTATATGTTGACTGGCAATAGTATCTGCAGGTATACCTTTTTCAAGTTCAGCCTTGATTCCTGCTACTGCATTAGCATCCCTGATGTCAAAAATAGAAGATACAGCACGTTCTTTCCAGCGATATTTGCTTTGATTGTCTGCAAAGAATTTTTTCAGTCCAACGGTATCACTCATAGCTTTACCCCATACCTTTTTGTCTGTTATATCAAAGAGCAAAATACCTTCTTTGTATTCATTTGCCACATTTTTGAATTCAGGGTGGTCTTTTTCAAGATTGGCATCAACATACCCATAAATCTCTTTATTTTCATATGATGTAAGGTACTGCCTTAAAGCAAAACCAAGGTCCTTAAATCTATCTGCAGCCTGTACCTTAATAAGGTAGGTAGCAAAATCTAACTGGCTAAACTTCTTATCATCAAATGAGAACACATTTTTAGATGCGCTTACCTTAGGATTCATTACCCAATGGCCACGAAGCAATGATGTATCTACCAGATTTGACATCTTTGATAGGGCATTGTGTACTTCTTTGAATTTCAACTGAGATTTGAATTTTGCCAATGCGGCCTCTCTACTCATTTCAGAGCGTGAATCACGGGCTACTTTCTGCTTGATTTCTTCTTCAACTTCCTTACGGGTTGGAAGTGGCTTTAAATCTATTCTTTGAATGATATCCCATCCGGTTTCAAACCTGAAAGGTTGAGAAATATCATTATCATGTTTCAAAGCGAACGCATGATCCTTAAAAGCTTGTGGTATTTGCGGGGAAAAATCATTGAACCTCGGCATTTCTCCACCGTTGTTTTTTGATTGCATATTATCTGAATACTGCTTTGCAAGGTCACTGAATGTACCGCGACCTGATTTCAGGAGACTGTAAATACTATCAATTTTGTCTTTTGCAATTCTCTGCTTGTCAGGTGAATCTGTGGATGGTGAATTAATAAGAATATGTCTCACCAATATATCGCCGCGGTATGGCATTTTACCCGTTATCTTTAATATATGGTAGCCAAATTGTGTGCGGATCGGCATAGATACGCTGCCACTATCTCCCAGGGCATATGCGGCACTTTCAAAAGGATAGATCATCTGGAAAACCGTGAACCAGCCAAGGTTGCCGCCATTTGCAGCCACAGATGGGTCTTTTGAGTATTTACGGGCCATTTTTTCAAAATCGGCACCTTTTTTTACAATAGAATCATGGATAGTCATTGCCAGGTTATAGGCTGCAAGTGTGTCTTTTGGAGCTGCATCCGGTGCTACTGTTATCAGGATATGACTGGCACGTATTTCGTACTGTTTTCTGCCATACGCCTCATCAAGTAGCTTGTCAGTCACTGTCCTGTCTGTCATGTAAGGCTGTGCCAGCTGGCTCCGGTACTTGTAATATTCCATTTTAAACTTCGATAAAGTATCAAGGCCCTCATCGTGGGCAGCTTTTACTTTCAGTTTAAAATTGATATAAAGGTTAAGGTACTCCCTTACACTCTTATCATTATACAGGTTTTTGTCGCTGGCATTATTTTTTTCATAAATATACTTGAATTCGCCAACGGATACGGGTGCGCCCCCAATCGTAAAAAGTGTTTGGTCATTGGTTTGTGCTGTAGCTTTATTTATGCCGCAAACCATTACAAGCAAGAAAAATAAATTGCGTAGTTTCATGGGTGAATTAAATGTTTGAAAAAAAAGTAAGCGCAAAGGTATATAATCTTTCAATACGTTTTTAAGGGGTTTTAAATAGAGGGTTACAAGTTTTCCGGCCTTAAATTCTTGCAATTTTTTACCACCTATGATCCGGGAATCCCTTTTCTTTTTATGAATTTAATAGGTTGCAAAACGCTTGCAGGCAATTTTTAGTATAAATTGGATAAATTTGAACCAATAAACTCATGAGCTTGAAACATCATAACAACCCCAACGAGTTCCAGGACCTGGGTCTTGGAACTCGAACCACTGGCCGTGGAGAGCGTATGCTTAACCAGGACGGCAGTTTCAATGTGGACAGGCGGGGTTTGAAGTATTTCGAAGAAAAAGGGATTTACCATTGGTTGATATCAATGAGGTGGCCCCGTTTTGTTTTGTTGCTTTTCAGTGGATATGTCGTCATCAATTTCCTTTTTGCCTGCCTGTATATGATAGCAGGTACAAACAATCTTGATGGGATGAAAGCCGTGACTTTTGGCGGTCGATTTATGGAAGCATTCTTTTTTAGTTCTCAAACACTTACCACCGTTGGTTATGGACGGTTAAACCCTGCTGGCATGTGGTCAAATATCATAGCAGCACTGGAATCGCTGACAGGATTAATGACGCTAGCCCTCGCTACCGGTATCCTTTATGGGCGTTTTTCCCGGCCCAGCGCCAAAATATTATTCAGTCATAATGCCTTGATCGCACCTTATAAAGACATTACCGCATTAATGTTCCGGATAGCAAACCAACGCAGCAACCAATTGATTGAATTGGAAGCAAGTATTAGTTTTTCATTTCTGAACAAGCATGACCGGTCTCACAGGGAATTCAGGAACCTGGTTTTAGAGCGTTCTAAAATCAATTTTTTCCCTACTACATGGACGATAGTACATCCTATTGATGATGACAGCCCATTGCGGAAGTTTACAAAGCAAAGCGATTTTCTGGAACATGAGGCCGAAGTTATTATTCTTATGAAAGCATTTGATGATACCTTTTCGCAGACTGTTTATAATAGGTCCTCATACAGGGCTGAAGAAATTGTTTTCGGGGCCAAGTTTGATATCATTTTCGGTCAGAATGAAAAAGGAATAGTGACAGTTGACCTTCATAGGATTAATGAATATCATGAAGTTAGACTTCCTGAGTATGTTTACGAAGAAGCTGAAAATGAAATGGCTAAGGCATGATGCAAAACATCAGGATTGCTGTATCCCCGCCAGTTGCTTTTGAAGACGATCTCCTTAAAAAATACCTCCGGAATTTATTAAGCATTGGCGCTGATAAGCCATTCAGTTATATTCTCCGCAAACGATCTGTTGATGCCAGGAGTAGGGAAATAAAGATAAACCTGGAGCTGGATTTTTTTATTAATGAAGCCCCAGGCCCTGATTCAGCCTATCATTTCGACTTTAAAAATGTAGCCTCAAAACCTCCCGTTATCATTGTAGGCGCCGGACCTGCAGGCCTTTTTGCCGGACTAAAATTGCTGGAATTAGGTTTGAAACCCATCATTCTGGAACAAGGCAAAGATGTCAGAAGCCGACGGCGTGACCTGGCAGCTATTAATAAAGACCATATGGTAAACCCTACTTCCAATTATTGTTTTGGGGAAGGAGGAGCAGGAACATATTCAGATGGAAAGCTATATACACGCTCTAATAAAAGAGGCGATGTGAAGCGAATCCTGGAATTGCTGGTTCTTCACGGTGCTGCAACTGATATTTTGATTGATGCGCATCCACATATCGGTACAAATAAACTGCCCAAACTGGTTTCTAATATTCGTGAAACGATTCTTGCCCATGGCGGGGAGATCTATTTTGAGACCAAAGTGGATGACCTGATCATTAAAGACAATGAAATAAAAGGAGTTATCACCGCAGATGGTACCAAATTCGAAGGGTTGGGTGTCATACTGGCAACAGGTCATTCTGCTCGTGATATTTTTGAATTGTTGCACAATAAAGGTGTCCATATTGAAGCTAAACCCTTTGCGATGGGGGTTCGTATTGAGCATTCGCAGGAATTGATAGACAATATTCAATACCATAGTACGCCAAGAGGGAAATACCTACCCCCTTCACCTTATACTTTAGCTGCTCAAACCATATTTGACAAAAAACAAAGAGGGGTATTCTCTTTTTGTATGTGTCCTGGTGGCTTTATTGTGCCGGCTGCAACAGCTCCGGGAGAAGTCGTGGTTAATGGAATGTCCCCCTCAAAAAGAGATTCAAAGTTTGCCAATTCCGGTATTGTTATAGCTATAGAAACAGAAGATCTGATTCCCTATCAAAAGTTTGGACCACTTGCAGGATTGATGATGCAAAAGGAACTCGAGCAAAAAGCCTGTACAATAGCTGGGGGTACCCAATCCGCTCCCGCACAGCGGATGATGGACTTTATGAATGGCAAGGTTTCTTCAACACTTTTAGATACCTCTTATATACCCGGACTGACATCTGTCTCTATGGATGAAGTATTGCCATTCGATTTTGCAACCCGGCTCAGGGAGGGATTCCAGATATTCGGCCAAAAAATGAAAGGTTATTTAACCAATGAAGCACAGTTAGTAGGAGTGGAAAGCAGGACATCTTCGCCCGTGAGGATTCCGCGCGACAAAATCAGGCTTGAACATGTCCAGATCAAAAGATTATTTCCTTGTGCAGAAGGAGCAGGATATGCCGGGGGTATTGTTTCTGCAGCAATGGATGGGGAGGCTTGTGCGGAGAAATTGGCGGAGATGTATGGTAAGACCGTGATAGCTAAATACTAATAAAACAAGTAAATTTGCTATTCTTAGAAACTGCAATTATTATTAGATGACAAAGGAGTTTATAAAAGAATCATATTCAAGGATTAGGACACGTTTGGGACATCAACCAAGTAAAGCTGAATTTACCGATCAATCCAGTATAAGTGATTACTATATAACAAAATATTTCCGAACTTTTAGTGATCTTGTGCGAGAAATGGGCGATGTCCCTAAATCTTTTTCTATTGATCCAATTAATGAATCTGAATTAATGACTTCCTATGGAAATACCATTAAAAGATTGAACAAAATTCCTACAAATGCTGAATGGTTATATAACGATTGCAAACCCGTACTAAGTGTTTATATAGAGAGGTATAAGCTTAGAAAATTTGCTGACATGGCTTCTGAATTTTATAAATATGCAAGAGAACTAAAAGAATGGAGCGATATTATTGACATAGCTAGACCAAAAAATAATTCAGTTTCAGAATTCCCAGAAAGCACTACAGAAGAATGCTACGTTTATTTAATGCTTGACTCTAAAACCAAACTTTATAAAATTGGGTTGTCAAATGCTCCTGGATGGCGGGAAAAAACACTTCAAAGTGAAAAACCTTCTATCAAACTTATTGTTGCCAAAAAATTTATTAATAGAAGAATGGCTTCAATAATTGAAAAAGGTTTTCACGGCACTTACTCTCACAAAAACAGGAGAGGAGAATGGTTTCAACTTGATGATGAGGATGTTTATGAAATAAAAGTTACATTAGGCGACTCCAATAAATGATCTTACTACGTACCTTTATTCCAACTATTCCTTTTATGGGAAATGCAACTAAAAATAAAACGAAAGCTATGAATCAGATTGTTAAAAATGATCTTGAAGAGAATTCAGGCAATAAGTATTCTGACGAATTTAAAAGAGAATTAGATCGGAGGATATCCGAGCACTTGCAAGGTATTTCAAAGCCAATAAGTGCTGAAGAAAGCAAAAGACGTATTTGGCAAATCTTGAGGGACGGAAAATAATGGCTTATTCCCACTCAATTTCGCCTTTGTTTTTGACTTCATAAACCCCATTTTTAGTACCTTTGTTCTCAAATTTCAATTTTCAGGCAGGATAATCCTGTCTATCATTTAATTCGATAAAACAATGTCAGAAAGCATTCAAAATGGAAAAGTAGTGTCGTTTTCATATGTCCTGAGGGATGAAAAGGGCAACATCATTGAACAAACCCAACCGGGGCAAAACATGGACTACCTTCATGGAAACCAGAACATCATTCCGGGACTTGAAAAAGAACTGAACGGCATGAAAGTAGGCGAGATGAAGAACGTAAAAGTAAAAGCAAAAGACGCTTATGGAGAGTTTAATGACGAACTGATTTTTAAAGTGCCTTTGGCAAATTTTCCAAAAGATGTCACACTTGAAGTAGGAATGGAATTCCAGTCAAGCAATGAAGATGGTAGCCATATGGTTATAGTTGTTAAGGAAATTGATGGTGATACCGCAATTGTGGACGCAAACCATCCAATGGCTGGTATGAACCTTGAATTTGATGTCACTATAAAAGAGGTACGTACAGCTACGGCTCAGGAACTGCAACATGGACATGTGCATAGTCACGGGCACGACCATTAAATCAGGGGTTAGGTGTTAGGCATTAGGGGTTAGTAAAAAAATGATCAATTATCAATGATCAATAAACTAATATTAGACGAATAGGCGTCAGCATAATTATCACATTATCATATCATCACATTAACACATTAAAACTTTGGCCGACAACAAAATAATATTCTCAATGGTGAACGTCAGCAAGACGTTCCCACCTCAAAAACAGGTTCTGAAAGACATTTATCTTTCCTTTTTCTATGGGGCCAAGATCGGTATCATTGGTTTGAATGGTAGTGGTAAATCTACGCTTCTTAAGATCATTGCAGGCTTGGAAAAGTCATTCCAGGGTGATGTTGTTTTCTCACCGGGTTATTCTGTGGGCTATCTTTCCCAGGAGCCCGAGTTGGATGATACCAAAACTGTAAAAGAGATCGTGCAGGAGGGCGTGCAGCCCATCATGGATATCTTAAATGAATATGAAGCTGTCAATAATAAGTTTGCTGACCCTATGGGCGATGACGAAATGGCTAAGCTTATGGATCGCCAGGCTGAATTAATAGATCAGATAGAAGCGGCAGGAGCATGGGAGCTTGACAATAAACTCGAAAGAGCTATGGACGCGCTTCGGACACCTGAGGGAGATACGCCTATTAAAAATCTCTCCGGTGGGGAACGCAGAAGGGTTGCCTTGTGCAGGTTACTTTTGCAACAACCGGATATCCTTTTGTTGGATGAGCCTACCAACCACCTTGATGCTGAAAGTATTGACTGGCTGGAGCAATTCCTGAAACAATATGCCGGAACAGTTATAGCCGTAACGCACGATAGGTATTTCCTTGATAATGTGGCAGGCTGGATCCTCGAACTCGACAGGGGAGAAGGCATCCCATTCCAGGGGAATTATTCATCATGGCTGGAGCAAAAAGGCAAACGTCTCGCCATGGAAGAAAAGACCGAAAGCAAACGCCAGAAAACCCTTGCCAGAGAGTTGGAATGGGTACGCATGACACCTAAGGCGCGACAGGCCAAAGGTAAAGCACGTTTGGGAGCCTATGAAAAAATGATTGGCGAAACCGTAAAACAGAAAGAAGAAAAACTGGAATTGTTTATACCAAACGGTCCACGATTGGGTAGTAAAGTTATTGATTCATTGAATGTTACTAAATCCTATGGCGACAGGATTTTGATGGAAAATCTGAACTTTTCATTGCCTCCGGCTGGTATTGTTGGGATCATTGGTCCGAATGGTGCGGGTAAAACAACCATTTTCCGTATGATCATGGGTGAAGAAACTCCTGATAATGGCAGCTTTGATATTGGTGAAACGGTAGTGATCTCTTATGTGGATCAAACCCATGCAGATATAGACCCTGAAAAAACGGTTTGGGAAACTATTTCTGGCGGAAATGAAATCATAGAATTGGGTAAAACCCAATTGAATAGCCGGGCTTATGTCTCCAAATTCAATTTCAATGGAGCCGACCAGCAGAAGAAAGTAGGATATCTTTCCGGCGGAGAACGAAACAGGCTTCACCTGGCGATGACACTGAAAAAAGAGGCTAACGTATTATTGCTCGATGAGCCTACCAATGATATAGATGTGAATACTTTGCGGGCACTTGAAGAAGCGCTGGAAGATTTCGCAGGCTGCGCGGTTATTATCACACACGACAGGTGGTTCCTTGATAGGGTGGCTACACATATCCTTGCTTACGAAGGTGATAGTCAGTGGTATTATTACGAAGGTTCTTATAGTGACTACGAAGAAAACAAAAAGAAACGTCTTGGTGATTCTGAACCAAGAAGGGCGAGATTTAAGAAATTGGTTGTTTGATATAATTGAAAAATTAAAAGATTATGAAACTCAATCCTTATTTATCCTTTGATGGAAATTGTGAAGAAGCATTGAATTTTTATGCTCAATGCCTGAATGGGGAAATTGTAAACCTGAAAAGGTTCATCGAAATGCCCGGCTCTACTGAAGAACAGAAGAATTTGGTCATGCACGGCATATTGAAGTTCGGTGGCGATTGTATTTTGTTTGCATCTGACGGAAGCAAAATCCCTTCTACAGAAAAAAACAATAACATCAGCTTATCCATTGATTTTGATTCAATTGAAGAGATCAATAATGCTTTTGAGAAGATGTCAGAAGGCGGCAAAGTGACCATGGAACTCCAGGATACTTTCTGGGGCGCCCGTTTCGGGATGTGCACTGACAAGTATGGAATTGCGTGGTTATTCAATCATGATATGCCGAAAAAGGGGTAAGGAATCAGGGGTCAGGTGTTAGATGCTGGAATTCATTTGCACATCGGCACATTTGCATATTCGCGCATTTATTTTTCCCTATCTTTGCACCTCCAAAAAATATTAAGGTCACGTGGCCGAGCGGTTAGGCACAGGTCTGCAAAACCTTCTACTCCGGTTCAAATCCGGACGTGACCTCTGGGAAATCCCTTTTAAATCTTTGATTTAAAAGGGATTTTTATTTCTTCCCTGTATAAGCCTCCACCCGTTGTCTTACATTATGCCTGATATTCATGTAAAACAGGTTATAATCGAATACATGATAGTTGCTGATTACACTGTATTTCTTTTTTAATCTTTTGGGAGGTTCAACCCACAGGATTTTTAATTCTGGCTCGATCTGACAAGACGTAGAACGTGGGAATAGTAACTTATTAAAGTTCCGTCCAAGAATCCCTCTGTGTAATACTTTTGGCGACCATTCATGAGTGGTATCCCAGGTTACAGGGTTCACACACTGTGAATTGCCCGGTTCATTATCCCTTCTTTTTGGATAAAAGCCATTCCTAAAACTTCTCCAGCCCACAAAACAACCGGTTTGGGTGGCGGTGGTTCCTACCGGGATTGCTTTAAAAGCATCTTTTTTAATCTGGTAACCAACAAGATAAGCGCATACCAGTTGTTTTTGCAGGGGTTTCCCATCAAAAAACTCCTGCATCAGCCTGACAGCGTGCACCGTACCCTGGCTATGAGAAGCAATAATGATCGGTCTGCCATGGTTCCAGTGATCCAGGTAGTATTGAAATGCTTTTTTCACGTCTTCATAAGCAAGGTCAAGAGCTTGTTTGGATTCTGGCTTGTTTCTCAAAGCAAAAAAAACTTTAATGTTAGCCTGGCGATATCTCGGGGCAAAAATCCGGCAATCCCCATTAAAAACCGAAGCCTGGTATTGTATCGTTCCTTCGTCAGTTTTTTTATTGATAGCTGCATCAGAAATGCTTGCATTCAGCCCGTATTCAGGATTATATCCTATATATGTGGTGGGATAAATAAAAAACACATCAACACTTGTATCCCGCTTTTCTCCATTGAGGAACGCAGGAACATTGTCTGAAGGATCCTGAATATTCGGATGTGCGGCCCAGGACTTCATATCACTGTAATCCGGTGCAGGATTGTCCTTTACCGGCCTGGCAGCAAAACCCTGCCAGCTCATAAAAGAAACAAATAAAACGAGAAGAGTTATTCGAATATTCATAATCAATTAAACAGCAAAAAATTACATGGCAAATTCATCAATATCACCTCTATATCTCCGGGATATCCGAAATCAGAATTGTTATTTTTTGTGTCAGGTAGGGCGTCAATTATCAGGTCTGCTCCAATATCCTTTGCCAATGCCACTATTCCGGTTCCCGGCAAACCAAACACAACCTTTACTTTTATATCCAATCCTTCTTTATTGTATGGCCTGAGAGCCTCGTGTATCTGCTCGTATTCGAGGTCAACGATCATCAATGCCGCATCGTTGAAACCCTCTACTTGAGAATACTCAGGAGCTGTTACAGGATCTTCATTAAAAATAGATTCTTTTACAAAATAGATGGTCGGGTTACCGTTTTGCCTGGCGAAAAACAACCCTACCTCTATCATTTGCTGAGGATTGTTAGCAGGGACAGGCACTATTATTTTTTCAATAGGTTTGGCAGAAATGGAAGGCTCAGGGATCAGCATGATCGGGCCTTTCGGATTTCCGGCTAAACCTCTCGCAATACTGCCAAAATATTGTCTTTCAGGTGATTCTTTCCGTAATGCACCGGAAACGAGCAGGTCTACTTGCTCTTCATTGCAAACATCCCATATCACGCTTTGCACATCACCTTCCCTGAATACCATTTTATAATCCTGGTTACGATAACCGTGTTTTTCAAGAAGGTTTGCAAAAATTTTCATCTGCTCAGGCAACGGTACCCCTACATGTATAAACACTACGCTAGATTCAAACTTTCCCGCAAGCATTTTTACGTGAGCTACAAGCCCTTCAAGAGTAGGGGAAAAAGCGAAGGCAAGGGCAATATTTTTGAATCCGGTAATTGGAGTGAATTTTGATGCTAAGATACCTTTTATTAATCAATGAAACAATGATCAATAATTTGAATCCCAAAAATCCGGTTTTGACTTAATGTAGCGCCGTTAATGCTTCTTCCAGAACCATCAGCATTTCAGGAATTTCTTCTATTTTGCAGGTTCCGACGCTCAAACGATACCAGGGAGATTGGCGGTCAGCGCCAAAAGCATAAAATGGAACTACTGCCAGGTGAGCTGTTTTCAAGATATAATCAGCTACTTCCTGTTGGTTTGCAAGCGTGTTTTCGCCGGCTTTTAAGCCTTTAAGATCAAATTTGATGGTTAGATATATAGAAGCCTGCGGTTCAATGGCATCCACTGGGAATCCTTTTTGCTTCAGGGCATTGATACCATTATAGATAAGAACCAATCTCTTTTCAAGCTCTGATTTAAAATGCTTGTGGAATTTCTCTATAGCTTCTTTATTACCAAGAAATTCTGCAGTTGCTTTTTGCTCGGCTATCGGGCTCCATCCACCCATATGCACCAGGAGCGCTTTCATTTTTGAAATCACATGTGCCGGTCCCATCGCCCATCCCACGCGCACGCCTGTAGCCGCAAAAGCTTTAGATATACCATCAATGGAGATAGTGTAATCCTTCATTTCAGGCCTTAGTGACACAGGATTATAATGTTTACATTCGCCATAGGTCAATGTAGAATACATCTGGTCAAACATGACATATAATTTCCGTTGTTCGGGTGACCGTCTTTTATTTTCAGCTAACACCATATCGCAAATCTGCTCAAGGCTGGCTTTGCTATGAGTGGTTCCTGTAGGATTTTGCGGTGTACAAAGGCATAATAAACTGGCGTCAGCCAGATGAGGCGCTATTTCTTCCGCTGTAGGCATAAAATTATTCTCAGGCAGAGCTTCAATCACACAATGTACGCCACCATTAATGTGTGCATAATGGTTGTTATTCCAGGAAGGTACTGCATAAATAACCTTATCTCCCGGACCTACAACAGTGCGAAAAAGTGCATATATCAGCGGTCGACCACCGGCAGCGATCAATAATTCATTGGCATTATAATGCAGCCCGAATTGATCTTCGATAAATGATGCAACTGAATGTCTCAGTTCCAAAAGCCCTTCAGCAGGAGGATAACTTGTATAATTGTTTTGATAAGCCTTGATAATGGCTTCCTTTAACTCAATAGGAATCGGGAATATTTGTGGGTCAAAATCACCAATAGTATAATTGTAAATCTTTTCTCCCTGACCCACTCGTACCTTTATCTCATTGCCAAGCTTGACAATTTCAGATCCGGTGAGTGTTTCAGCGAGTTGACTTAGTTGTGTCATTACAATTGTGTGTTTAAAATTAAAGACTGCGGCTTTTAAAAACCATTATCCCGTCAAAGATAATAATCTACTTTGCAATATAACATGAGATTTATCAACGTACAGGAAAATATTTTTGTTCAAAAGGGGAATTTGGGGGTTAAAGAATATGGATCAGGCCAACTCCTGATTCCCAGTACGGTCTCCTTAACCCACCGTTTTTCTATAAGTGACACTGATTTCAAAAAAAAATATATCGATAACATATCAATAAAAGTATAAGTTGAAAAATGTTTCCAGAAAAAAGGAGCCACTTTGGCACTTTGCTATATATGTATATAAAAGCCGATGTGCAAATATGCTGATATGCAAATGTGCAAATTGGCTTGCGCACGAATAGCTAACGCAAGAAAATTATGAAATTCTTTTATCCTGTAAAACCTGATTCAGACAAAAATGCAAAAGATAAACCGACCTTTAAACCTTGAATGCTTCGAAACAAATGGCCTTCCCGGCCATTTCCTATTGATCTTTTATTGTTATCTATTGATATTTGTCAACAAGTTACGTGCAAACCAATTGAAAATTAAAAGATTAAAAAATTGAAAAATTGAAAAAAACAATGTTATCAATCCAAAATGGCCAAAAAGGGCGTTTTTTGACATTTATCAATAGGAAAGCAATGAAAAGGGGATATTGGTTCAGTGAGTTGCTGAAAACTACCCCCGGCTTACGGCCACCCCTCCACAAGCATGGAGGGGAATAGCTGACGCAAGATTTGTTTGCTGGAATTTGATCTTGGAGAAATCCTCTCACTTCTTACCTCTCACTTTCCACTCTTCTCCCATATACCAACTAAATTTGCAAAAACTCTGTTATCATCCACCATGTTCACTGCTAACTGTTAACTGAAATTGAATCTCATAGAATTTACCCCAAAAGGCATGTATTGTGAGCCCGGCGATTTTTATATTGACCCATGGCGACCCGTAGAGCGTGCTTTGATAACACATGGCCATGCTGACCATAGCAGGTTTGGACACAAATTTTACCTCAGTCATGTTGATACCATTCCAATCATGAAAGCTAGGCTTGGGTTTAATATTTACGAGGGACTTGGTTATGGAGAAGTTAAAATGATTAATGGGGTAAAAGTTTCCTTTCATCCCGCGGGTCATATCATCGGATCAGCACAGATACGAATTGAATATAAAGGTGAAATATGGGTGGCTAGCGGAGATTACAAAACTGAATTTGATGGTTTAAGTCCGGCCTTTGAACCTGTTAAATGTCATACATTTATCACAGAGTCCACTTTTGGACTACCCGTGTATAACTGGAGTCCGCAACAAGCTATATTTGAGGATATGAACCAGTGGTGGCAGCATAATAAGGAGCGCGGAATTACCTCGGTTGTTCTTGCATATTCGCTCGGGAAAGCGCAACGAATTTTGTTCAATATTGATAATAGTATCGGGCCGATTTATGTACATGGCGCCATTGAAAATATGAATGAGGCTGTGATGAGCGCAGGCTATAAATTACCCCCAACACAGAAGGTGGAAAGTAGCATGAAAAAGGATGCTTTTAAACATGCCCTGATCATTGCCCCTCCTTCAACTGCCGGAAGCGTCTGGCTTAAGAAGTTTAACCCTCACTCATTAGGCGTCACAAGCGGATGGATGGCAGTAAGAGGCGGAAGAAGCTGGCAATCTGCCGATAAAGGCTTTGCTTTGAGCGACCATGCCGACTGGAAAGGTTTGAACTGGGCAATTAAAGAAACAGGCGCACATAGGGTAATTGTAACACACGGCTATACGGATGTTTTCAGTAAATGGCTCAATGAAAACGGGTATGACTCCAGGACAGTTGAAACGAAGTTCACGGGAGATTCCCCGGTTTCGCCTGCAGAAGATGATGAAATAGTAATGTCAGCGCAAAGTGCATGAAAGATTTTGCAAGGCTCTTTTATGAGCTTGATCAGTCAAATAAAACCAACGATAAAGTTGAGGCCCTGCAACGGTATTTCAGAAAAGTATCCAATGAGGATATCATGTATATGCTTGCTTTGTTTACCGGACGCCGACCAAAAAGATTAGTCAATTCCACCTTGTTACGAACCTGGGCAGCCGAAAAGGCCGGAATCCCAATGTGGCTTCTGGAAGAAAGCTATGCCGCTGTTGGTGATTTTTCTGAAACCGTTGCACTATTACTTCCTGATTCGGGAAAAGTAAATGATCAGCCATTATCCTATTGGTATAAATATATTCTCAGTTTAGCTGATAAAACTGAGGAGCAAAGAAAACAAGCCATGTTTGATGCATGGGATTCATTTAACAAACAAGAGCGGTTCGTATTTAATAAAATAACCTCTTCCACATTCCGTGTTGGGGTATCTGCCCAATTGGTTATCAGAGCTTTATCTCAGCATACCAAAATGCAGGTGAATGAGCTATCTCACAGACTCATGGGGAATTGGGACCCCGTATCTGTAAGTTATGACGAATTATTTGGTGCTGAAAGTTTGAAAGATGATCTCTCAAAACCTTATCCTTTTTGCCTGGCATATCCGCTGGATGATGTTATTGATTCTTTGGGCAAGCCCGAAGAATGGCAGGCAGAGTGGAAATGGGATGGAATCAGGTCGCAGGTTATTTTTCGAAAGGATCACGTATTTATATGGAGCAGGGGAGAAGAGTTGGTGACTGATAAGTTTCCGGAAATAGAAGCGCTAAAAAGTGTATTGCCAGATGGAACCGTGATCGATGGGGAGATATTGCCATATAACGATGGGAGACCTTTATCATTCAATGTATTGCAGACAAGGATCGGGCGAAAAAATCTATCTACAAAGATTTTAAAAGAGGCTCCGGTTGTACTTTATGCCTATGATTTATTGGAATGGAATGGAGAAGATATTCGTGAAAAGCCTTTCGAAGAACGTCAGGCTTTGTTAGAGAATCTGGTGAATACTGTCAATTTTAAACCGGTCCTGCAACTATCTCCAAGGCTAGAGTTTCATTCGTGGGAAGAACTGGCCGCCAAACGGCAATTATCCAGGGAAAATATCTCTGAAGGGTTGATGCTGAAGCGGAAAAGTTCTGTTTATCAGTCCGGCAGAAAACGAGGGGATTGGTGGAAATGGAAAATTGATCCTTTAAGTATGGACGCGGTCATGATCTATGCCATGAAAGGAAGTGGAAGGCGTGCAAATCTATATACCGATTATACTTTTGCTGTATGGAAAGGAGCGGAGCTGGTTACCGTTGCAAAAGCGTACTCAGGTCTCACTGATAAGGAAATTATAGAAGTGGATAAATGGGTGAAGGATAATACAGTAGAAAAGTTTGGTCCCGTAAGAACAGTCAAACCCGGGCTTGTTTTTGAGATCGGGTTTGAAGGTATTCAACGTTCATCCAGGCACAAATCCGGCATTGCATTGCGTTTCCCACGAATATTAAAATGGCGCACCGATAAGCCTATTGCTGAGGCTGATACCATTGAAACTTTGAATGCCATATTAGAGCTTTATGAAAAAAAGCAGTTAAATTAACTTATATTATTATTTGGAACATTTATTGTACACCGTACGTAATACAAGTATGCTAAGACAATTATTCTTCATTATTCTATTTATTTCTGCTTCATTTACTTACACAAGGGCGCAGAGTTCTGTACGCGTTACCAGCAATGACGCCTTTGGTTTTGGTGAAAAGATAACATATAAAGTAAAATACAATCTCTATTTTAATTTTACAGTCGGTGAAGTGAATTTCCAGATCTCAGATAAACCTGAAGTAATAGCAGGGAATGATTGTTACCATATCTCCGCAACCGGCACTACTTATGGGTTTTATGATCCTTTTTATAAAGTGCGCGACAAGTACGAAACCTATATTGAAGAAAAAAGCATTTTACCGATGCTTTTTATCAGGGATGTCCATGAGGGCAAGTACTCGTTCGGGGAATATGTGATTTTTAACCAGACCAAATCAATGGCCGTGAGTAAAAAGAGAACCCAGCATGTTCCAAAATTTACAGAAGACGTTTTGTCATCCTTATACTATGCCCGTACGTTCGACTACTCTAATGCAAAACCAGGCCAGGCATTTATGCTTACTACATTTATTGATGATTCTACCTATAAAGTTGGGGTAAGATATCTTGGCGCGGAAGTTATTACAACCGATCTTGGTAAAGTGAAATGCCTCAAATTAAAGCCGATCCTGATTGGAGGACGTGTATTTAAAACAGAGGACGACATGATGCTGTGGGTAACAGATGATGCCAATCATATACCCGTAAGAGTGGAATCGAGCATCAGCGTGGGGAAAGTAATGGCAGATCTTACATCATGGTCAGGACTAAAAAGCCCTATGACATCAGTCAAATAGCATAAGACCGATACTCAAACCTTATTTTCAACTAATTTTGCAGCTTGTCAGGATGCTTATACAACAATATGGTGGAAAAAATCTTTGCGACTTTGCGACTTTGCGAGAGATTATTTGCTCGCAAAAAAGCAAAGTCGAAAAGCAAGATGGTTTGGATTTTCATTTTCCCTGCAATACTTATTCAACTATCATTCAGTTACCCACCTTTTTCGTCAGGTCTTCCTAAAATTGATTTTATTCCCTTTAAACCAGGTGAAAAGTTAACCTACAATCTTCACTACGGGATTATTAATGCAGGTACAGCCACTCTGGAGATCAACAAACAGGAAACCAATATAGCAGGGAAAAAACATTTTGAAATCGATGTAAATGGCCATTCTAATTCTTTTTTTGATCCATTCTATAAAGTACGCGATAACTATCATTCTTATATAGAGGAAACAACCATGTTGCCTTCGCTTTTTATAAGAGATGTTCATGAAGGCTCATATAACAAAGGCGAGAATTACATTTTTGTCAGACATAAAAATGAGGTTGTGAGCGGGAAACATACCTATAAAGTTCCACAAGGAATTCATGACCTGGTTTCCACTTTTTATTATTTAAGATGTATTGATTTCTCAAAGCAAAAGATTGGTGCCACATTCCACATGACGGCCTTGTTTGATGATTCTCTGCTGAATACCGGACTTATCTACACAGGAAAGGAAACACTTAGCACCAAATTTGGCAAGATCAGATGCTATGTATTTCACCCGATTCTTGTAAAAGGGAGGATTTTCAAGAACCAGGCAGGGATGATCTTGTATGTAAGTGAAGACAAAAACCAGATACCAATCCGGATTCAATCAAAAGTTTACCTGGATTATGTAAAAGCTGACCTGGAAAAATATGAAAACCTGAAGTATCCTTTGACGGCATTGGTGAGATGACAATCAAATTCCCTAATTTTGCGGCAAAATTTTAACTAAATATATCAATCATGATTATTGGCGTTCCTAAGGAAATAAAAAACAACGAAAACCGCGTAGGATTGACTCCAGGCGGTGTGGCAGAGCTTATTAAACATGGACATATCCTGTATGTACAGCAAACGGCCGGCGAAGGCAGCGGTTTTTCAGACGAAGCTTATGTAAAAGCAGGGGCGATGATGCTTCCGGATATTGAATCCACCTATGAAAAAGCTGAAATGATCATCAAGGTAAAGGAGCCTATCGCATCAGAATATCCTTTGATCAAGCCAGACCAGTTGTTGTTTACCTATTTCCATTTTGCCAGCGGTGAGGAATTGACCAAAGCCATGGTTGCCAGCAAAGCCATTTGCCTTGCCTATGAGACGGTTGAAAGGGAAGACCGCTCTTTACCTCTATTAGTTCCTATGAGTGAGGTAGCAGGCCGTATGGCGATCCAGGAAGGTGCCAAATACCTTGAAAAACCTATGGGTGGTCGTGGGGTTCTATTAGGCGGCGTACCAGGTGTGAAACCAGGCAATGTACTTGTGCTCGGTGGTGGCGTGGTTGGGACCGAAGCAGCAAAAATGGCTGCAGGTCTGGGTGCTGATGTACTATTGATGGACGTGAACCTTTACAGGCTTCGTTATTTATCAGACATCATGCCTGCCAATGTAAAAACACAAATGAGCAGCCATTATAATATCCTTGAAGCTATCCAGGAAGCTGATCTGATCGTGGGCGCGGTATTGATACCGGGCGCAAAAGCACCACATTTGATTACCCGTGATATGCTGAAACTTATGAAAAAAGGGACTGTATTGGTGGATGTGGCTGTAGATCAGGGAGGTTGTATTGAAACCTGCAAACCTACTACCCACGAAAACCCGACTTTTATCATCGACGGAATCGTTCATTACTGTGTGGCAAACATGCCAGGTGCAGTTCCATATACCTCTACGACTGCTTTAACGAACGCTACCCTTCCTTATGCAATTCAATTGGCCAACAAAGGCTGGAAAAAAGCCTGCCAGGAAAATAAAGAATTGGCTTTAGGATTGAATGTGATCAAAGGCGACATCGTATACGAAGCCGTGTCACAGGCATGGGGTTTGCCTTATAAGAAGGTGACCAGTTACTTATAGGCCATTTACCAATACCATTGGCCATTGGATTGAGATAAGTGTTTAACTCTTATAGCTCTCCAATGATTCCTTTATGCCTTGCTCGTAAGAGGTTGGTTCAAAATGAAATGCATTGTTGAATTTCGAGCTGTCGAATAGATAATCATATTCATTCTGGTACAGCATTTCAACGCTTTCGGCGAGAACAGGCATGAAAATACCCATGGTCTTTACAAGCCATTTTGGTAATAGCTGGAATTTTGCTGATGAAGCACCCGTCATCTCCACGGCTTTTTCTATAATTTGCCTGGTTGTGAGCGGATTTGCTGCTGTTGGGATATGCCAAATCTGGCCCCACGCACTTTCGCTCATCCCCAGCATAGCGGCGGCCTTACCGGCATCAGGTAGGTAAGTTAAAGAATGAAGCCTATCGGCATTAACCAAAACCATAGGTTTTTCATTGTGAGCTATTTTCTTAAAAACCAGCTCATTCATAAAACTCAATGGAGAACCTGATCCATAAAAATCGGGTGACCTGGCAATGATCACTTGCAACCCGTTTTTCATTTCATCCATCAACATACCACAAAGCTTGGCTCTTACTTCGCCTTTTTTGCTTACCGGATTTAATGGAGTTTCTTCTGTCATCCAGCCTTTTACAAGACCATAGGAATACACATTATCAAAAAATAATAGCTTCGCTCCATGCTCTTTACAAGCATTGATCACATTTCGCATGATAACAGGCCATTGTTCCTGCCATATTTTTGTTTTATATGGTAATCCTGTTGTCAAATAAACAACCTCCGAGCCTTTGACGGCATTCATCGTTTGCTCGTGATTCAGGAAATCGGCAGAAATCAATTCATCGCTGTCGTGCATCCTTTTAGGATTTCGGCTCACGAGCCTGATTTTTTGATTCTGGCTATGAAGTTCTTTGGCTATGCCATTGGCAATTACCCCATTCGCACCGAGTATGGTATGCATTGGATTCAGATTTTAGAATCCAAATATAACAAAATCACGAGATTGGTGCAGCTTTTTCGTGGTTAAGGAACCGTAACCGTTTTAACCTGAGGAGTACCAGCACTTACAGCAGTATAAACACTTCTTCCAGTAGTTGGATCTTCGTAAATAGAAGCAGTATTACCTACTCCTGAAACACCAGTTGCTGCAATATAGATCGTTGACCCTTTAGCAAATCCAGCATCATAGAGTTCATTTACAGGGATACTCACAAGATATTGAGTAGTATAGGCTCCGGTCTTGGCATTAAGTATGGTCTTTCCTGTATAATTTAGCGAATAAGTAGCTGGATTGGTTGAAACATTACTGTTTGCTCCGACAAGCAAAAGTACTGTTCTCGGTAACGGGTCAACAGAAGATAATGTACCATATACGCGAACAGTTACGAGGTTATTCGTATTGGTGAGATTACTGCTGTCGATAGTAGACACATTAAAATCAGGGATGCTTGCCAGTTTAAAATCGTGTTCTGTATTCCCGCCGCCAATAAACTGTGCATTGTTCAGTTGCATATTCCCATATCCAGCCTTACTATATGTGAAACTATAAATACCTTCATTAAGGCTGCTCAAGGTATAATGTCCGTTCGCATCGGTTATCACAGCTGTACCGGAATTTTGTATTTTTATACTATCACCGGCCAGATTGCTCATTACCCGATCTCCGTACTGGTCATATAGAAAACCGATTCCAAAAATATTTCCACTTTGGGTAGGGGTTGTAGTATTCTTTGTACAGCCACAAACGGAAAGTAAAACTGAAAAAGCGAGGATTGTTAATTTGGGGAGAAAATGTGATTTCATATTGGGTTGGTTTTATTGTTTAGTGATATGACAATGCATTCCCCGAAAGGTTTAAGATATTATTAAACGAAGAGTAACGGGAGGAATTTTTTCAAATCTCTTTGACGAAGAAATTTATAAACGGAATGAGATTTCCGAAATTGAAAGACAGAATGGCTTTCTAAGAAATAGAACCCCTTACCCTTGCGGTAAAGTTTCTCAATTCAGTCTGGAATTCTGAATTGTTCAGTGCCATTTGCTCTTTGATCCATGCGGCACCTAAAAGATGTGTAAGCTGTTCGCCTTCATCATCTCCATGAACAGGGTGGGAGAGCGGTTCCCCATTTTCAAGCTGGGTAGTAAGGATTATGATTACTTCTGTTGAATGGGTTTCAACCAGTTCTTTGATGGCGTTGATTTTCATAGATTAAACTAATTTTTCAAGCAATTCCAGAATCCTTTCTTCTTTGCCTGCACTGGATGCTTCAACAAGTTGACCGTTTTTTACAACTGCAAAAAAAGGCAGATTCGTCACGGAAGCCCATTTCCTTGCTTCAGGATTTGTTTCGGCATTTACTTCAATAAAACTGATGTTCGCATAGTTATCCTGCTCCGACATCTTTTTGAACTTGGGGCTTATCAGCCTGCAAGTCCCGCACCAGTCCGCATAAAACTTAATGGCAACGTTTTCATTACTATCGAGTTCTGTCTTAAAATCTGTATCCGTTATTGTCTTTACCATTTCAATAAACAATTATCAATGATCAATTACCGTTTTTTCATTCCCAAAACTAACCCCTGATGCCTGACTCCTGACCCCTAATTAATTAAACATCTCCTTCACCTTCCCAAAAAAGGTCTTTTCTTCGGCCGACAAATGCGGTGCAAAGTTTTCAGACTCTTTCATTTTGGCAAGCATTTCTTTTTCATCATTTGAAAGCTTTTGAGGTACATGAACAGTTACATATATCAGTTCATCTCCTTTGTGCCTGCCTTGTAATTCCGGAATGCCTTTATCTTTCAGTTTAAACACTTTCCCGCTCGGTGTTCCTGCAGGAATCGTAATGCGTGCCTTACCATCGATAGTCGGTACATCAAGCGTAGTTCCCAATGCTGCATCAGCAAAATTGACTGTAAGGTCATATATTACATCCAGGTTATCCCTTTTTAATAATGGATGTTCCTCTTCTTCAATAAGAACAACCAGATCTCCTGGTATTCCATTTCTAGGAGCGGCATTGCCTTTGCCGCCTACACTTAATTGCAAGCCTTCTGTAACACCGGCAGGTATGTTAAGCGTAATTACTTCTTCCCCAGCCACACAGCCTTGTCCGTGACAGGTCTTACATTTATGCGTGATGATCTTCCCTTCGCCATGACAGGCAGGGCAGGGCGATGCCGTCATCATCTGCCCCAGGAAAGTATTGGTAACTCTCTTTACCTGGCCACTTCCGTGACAGGTTGAGCATGTTTGAACACTTTTGCTGTCTTCAGCTCCGGAACCTTTGCAGGTGGTACAAACAATTTGTTTCTTTACTTTCAGGTTCTTTTCAGCGCCATGGGCAATTTCATCAAGTTTCATTTTGACTTTAACTCTCAGATTGCTACCACGTTGCACGCGTTGCTGGCTTTGACTTCCTCCAAAAAAGGATTCAAATCCACCACCCCCGCCGCCGCCGAAAATATCTCCAAAGTGAGAGAATATGTCTTCCATATTCATGCCACCACCGCCGAAGCCATTGCCGGAAACGCCCTGGTGCCCAAAACGGTCATATCTGGCTCTTTTATCAGTGTCTGATAATACCTCATAGGCCTCAGCAGCTTCTTTAAACATTTCTTCAGAAGCATGATCACCCGGATTCTTATCAGGATGGTATTTGATGGCCATTTTTCTGTAGGCCTTTTTAATTTCATCCCCTGATTCTGTTCGGCTCACACCGAGAACTTCGTAATAATCTCTCTTCGTCATATTATTCTCCTACCACTACTTTAGAATGACGAATGATTTTGTCATTTAACATATAGCCTTTTTGCATGGTGTCCACTACCTTTCCTTTCATGTCGGGTGACATCTGTATCTTGGTTATGGCTTCGTGTATTTCAGGGTCGAATTCTTTGCCGTTAGAATCAATTTCTTTCAGGCCTGCCTGCTGTAATGTATTCGTGAATTTATTAAAGATCAACTTTATGCCATCCAAGGCAGCTTCTTTATTATCAGACTTTTCCATGAGTTCCATGGCTCTCTCAAAATCATCATAAACAGGAAGAATCTTCAAGAACAATTCCTTGTTTCCATACATAATGAGTTCTGACTTTTCCTTATTGGTACGCCTCCTGAAATTTTCAAAATCAGCATGAAGACGCAGGTATTTGTCATTCAACTCAGCCAGTTTTTCAGCATCTGTCTGAGCAGTTTTGCGAGGAGCCTCTTCCGGATCATCATCTACCGTGATATCTATCACTTCTTCACCCTCTTCTTCCTCAGGAAGCATTTCAGGATTTTCTTCGGGACTGGTTTTGTCGCCCGGCAATTCATCGTCGATATTTATATTTCTTTTCCCAAACATATTTTTAGCAATGATTTTGAAACAAATGTTTGCAACTTATCTGCCAAAGGCAAATCGTTGTCAAATTGTCAGAAGATGGCGATTATTTTTTTTCCTTTGAAGCCAAAAAGTTGCGCAAAGAACCTTCATCCATATTTTTTGCTACTATTTTGCCATTGCCATCCAGGATAAAATTGGAAGGAATGGACTCAACATGGTATGCGTAAGCCACTTGTGAATTCCAACCCATCAGGTCGCTGACATGTTCCTGCCACTCCAATTTATCTGCTTTTATGGCACCCATCCATTGATTTTTATCTTTATCAAGAGATACACTATAGACAGCCAGTCCTTTACCGTTGTCAAAATTCTTTCCATTAAATTCTTTGTAAATCCTTACCAAACCGGGATTGGCACGCCTGCAGGGAGGGCACCATGATGCCCAAAAATCAAGAACAACATATTTTCCCCTGAGTGATGAGAGTTTTAAAGTATTACCGCTCGGGTCATGCTGGGTAATTTCAGGGGCAATATTGCCAACATTCAGGCCTGTAATCTCTTGTTTCGCAAATGAGAAACACAAAAAGACAAGGGGCAAAAAAATCAATGATAATTTATACTTCATGGTATTCAGTTTCTTTTAATAACTAATAAACACGAGGGTTTATTTTTAGTTTTCGTTGTTTTTCACCCTAACAATTCCGGCGCCTAATAAATTCAATCGCTCATCAATTTTTTCATATCCGCGATCGATCTGGACAATATTCTGGATAGTGCTCTTACCTTCAGCAGAAAGCGCTGCAATAAGCAATGCCACACCTGCCCTGATGTCAGGAGAACGCATTTTGATGCCCCTCAACTTGTGCTGACGAGCCAAACCCATTACGGTGGCACGATGAGGGTCGCAGATAATGATCTGTGCACCCATATCTAAAAGGCTGTCAACGAAAAACAACCTGCTTTCAAACATTTTCTGGTGAATAAGGACGTTTCCTTTCGCCTGGATGGCAACCACCAATGCAATACTCAGTAAATCAGGTGTAAAACCCGGCCACGGTGCATCAGAAATCGTGAGAATAGAACCATCCATATTGGTATCTACCTCATATATATCCTGTCCCGGAACAAAAATATCATCACCGCGGATCTGGAAATGGAGTCCGAGTTTTTTAAAGAAAACGGGAATAAGGCCTAATGTATCAGGTCTGCAGTTTTTAATAGTGATTTCTGACTGGGTCATTGCCGCGAGGCCAATAAAACTACCTACTTCAATCATATCAGGAAGACAGGTATGCTCGCATCCATGCAATTTTGCAACTCCATGCACTGTTACCAGGTTGGTACCTGCACCTTCGATATGCGCACCCATATTATTGAGCATCAGGCATAATTGTTGGATATATGGCTCGCATGCCGCGAAATATATCTGGGTAACACCTTCAGCCAGAGCGGCAGCCATAATAAGATTGGCAGTTCCTGTAACAGATGCCTCCTCCAAAAGGACATACTTGCCTTTCAGTTTTTTGGAGGTCACCACATAGCGGCTGTTATGGTCATCAAAAGTAAAATCAGCGCCCAGCATTTGTAATCCCAGGAAATGGGTGTCAAGTTTGCGGCGACCTATTTTATCGCCACCTGGCTTTGGTATAATACAACGCCCGAACCTTCCGAGTAAGGGTCCAAGAAACAATACAGAACCCCTTATGGCGCTGCCAAGTGTATAAAATTCAGGTGAATCAAGATAATCCAGACGCAGATTATTTGCCCTGAAAGTATAGGAATGTGCATTCAATCTTTCAATATAAACGCCGAGACCTTCTAATAATTCAATCTGCTTTTGAATATCCCTGATATCGGGAATATTATGGACGGTGATCGTCTCATCTGTCATCAATACCGCAGCTAATATCTGAAGGGCTTCATTTTTAGCCCCTTGTGGGGTAATTTCACCTTTGAGCTTTACGGGGCCGTTTATCTCGAAAGCTTCCATGACTATTAATTATTCCTGCGGAAAGGTTTTTTCTTTTTATGCTTGCTGCCGCTGTTGTTCTGCTGGTTTTGCTTTGGTTTGGGGTTGAAGTTTTCATTGTGTGCAGCAAACTCGTTGATCTCAGTAACTACGATAGCACCTTTCGTAAACTCCTTAATGTGCTGAATGATAATTTCATCAGGCACTTTGTCCTCATTCCATACCCTGTGCGCCATTTTCATATAAGAGGCAAGCGCATTCACAAATGCTTTTTTGTCAGGGCCTTCTTCCATTTCAACAGCCTTTTGTATCATGCGTTCCACATTTTTTCCATAAAAACGGTATTTGATATGGTTGCTTGAATAAGCTGGTTTAGTAGGCTTTGATACAAGTTCCGGTGGGGGTGGGGGTGGAAAAGGGGCTTCTATGTCCAAATCAAAATCAGCAATAAAATAAAGATGGTCCCAGAGTTTATGCTTGTATTCAGATTGGTCTTTCAAAGAAGGGTTTAGGGTAACTATAATATTGACAATAGTACTGGCTGCCTTGGTTCTTTGTTCGCGGTCCGGCAAGGTTTTCATATGGTCCACCATTTTTTGCACGACACGGCCATACTCAGGATATTTTAATTCTTCACGTGCGGTATTGTATTTCATATAAATGTCAGGATTGTATTAAAGAACAGAGCGAAATTAACTTAATATTTTCATTTTGGCATATTTTATCAGGATTTGCTTCTCACCAATCCCATCAAAAAAGATCAATGCTTTTTTATCTTCTCCTTTGCCTTCAACCGATACAACCTTGCCCATGCCGAACCGGTTATGTTCCACTTTCATGTCAACCTGGAGGCCGCTTACATCACCCGGGGCAAAATCTGAAGCGGGTTGATAAGCAACGGGTTTGGGGGCAACCTTTAAAGGTTTGGGTGAAGTATATGCTACCATAGGTTCGTGATCTTGTTTAGCGGTTTTGACCTGGTAATCCAGGAATTTTGGATTTATTTCATCGATAAAACGGCTGGCTTCTGAGTGCACCATGCTTCCCCATCTGAAACGCTGCATGGCGAAAGATAAAAACACGCTCTGCCGGGCACGGGTTAATGCAACATAAAACAAACGTCTTTCCTCTTCGAGATCCTCACGGTTTTGCATGCTCATTTGAGACGGGAAGAGGTTTTCTTCCAATCCAACGATATATACAAAAGGGAATTCAAGGCCCTTAGCCTGGTGGATGGTCATCAGGGTTATTTTATCTTCGTCATTATCTTTTTCATCGGCATCGGTCAGGAGCGCCACATCCTGCATAAATACGCCCAGATGTTTGTCTTCCACATCAGTACGGTCGCTAAACTCCTTTACAGCCCCAAGCAACTCCTGTACGTTTTCATAACGATTAATGCCTTCAATAGTTTTATCCTCGTATAAATGCTTGAGGATATTGGACCTTTTGGCAATTTCCATTGCTGCGTCATAGGCTGGCTTGGTTTCCGTCTCTGCCTGAAAAAGCCTGATCATTTCACTCCATGCTGTGAGAGCAGTCCTCACCCTGGAATCAAAACCAAATAATTCAGGTGTTTGAACAACGTCCCACAGACTGAGGCCTTCCTCTTTTGATACAAGTAGAATTTTATTAACCGTGGTATCACCGATACCTCTGGCAGGATAGTTTATCACCCTTTTAAAAGCCTCTTCATCCCGAGGATTGATCGCGAGCCTGAAATAGGCTAGGAGGTCTTTAATTTCTTTACGCTGATAAAAAGAGACGCCGCCCACAATGCGGTAGGGCAGATTTAATCTTCGCAGGGATTCTTCAAAGGCACGCGATTGATAATTGGTACGATAAAGGATGACAAAATCGCTGTTGGTATTTTTGGCCTGCATCTTTTCCTGGTAGATAGATTGTGCCACCAAAGCACCTTCCTCATTGTCGGTCATTGCTTTAAATACCTTGATCTTATTGCCTGATTCATTATCAGTCCATATCTGTTTGTTGATCTGGTATTTATTCTTTTTTATGACGTCTGAAGCTGCTTCTACGATGTTTTTTGTCGACCGATAATTTTGCTCCAGTTTGAAAATTTTAAGTTCCGGATAGTCTTTCTCAAAGTTCAGAATGTTCTTAATATTAGCTCCCCGAAAAGCGTAAATACTCTGTGCGTCATCTCCTACAACAGCTATATTTCTATTTGCAGCCGCAAGCTTTCTGATAATGAGATATTGGATATGATTTGTATCCTGGTACTCATCTACCATTATATATCTGAACTTCTGCTGGTATTTATTTACGATATCCGGATTGTCATTGAAGAGCTGATAGGTTTTTAACAGGAGGTCGTCAAAATCCATCGCTCCGGATGTAAAACATCTTTTGACATACAATTCGTAGAGCTGTCCCAACTTTGGTTTTCCATTGGCAATATCATTCGCCTGGATTTCCATACTACTCTGATAGGCTGCTACCGTTATAAAGTTGTTTTTAGCTAGAGATATTTGTGAAAGCACCATTCCAGCCTTATAAATGTCCGGATTCAAGCCTTCTTCCTTGATTATAGTTTTCAGAAGGCTTTTAGAATCTTCACTATCATAGATTGTGAAATTATTCGGATAGTTTATCCTTGCAGCTTCAAACCTTAGAATTCTCGCAAAAATGCTGTGAAAGGTCCCCATCCAGAGATTCCGGGCATCTTGCCCAACAATCTTCTCAATCCTTTTCCGCATTTCTCTGGCGGCTTTATTTGTAAAAGTGAGGGAAAGAATATGAAATGGATCAACGCCTTTATTAATGAGATGTGCAACCCTGTATGTAAGGACACGTGTTTTACCAGATCCTGCGCCAGCAACAATCATAACAGGCCCTTCCGTTTGTTCTACGGCCTCGCGTTGTACATCATTAAGTTCAGACAGGTAATTTTCAGTCATCAGTTAGCAGTCATCAGTAGGCAGTCAACAATTCAGTCATCAGACAGCAGTCAACAGTCATCAGTACAGATAGTTGGCACAGGGCAAAATTAAGTAAGTTTTGATTTGGTAATCCGGGTAAATGCAAAAACATAACCTATTGCAAAGATATAACGATTTGCGCCCACAAATCATTCAAGAAGTGAAAAGTTTTCACTTCTTACTTTTCACCTCTCACTCTTTTTGCAGTAACTAAAAAAGGCCGTATCCGGCTCCAGGTATGAAACAAAAAAGGCCGTGACCGGCCTTTTTCTGCAAAATTATTGAACAACTTAATACTAAACTCTTTTTTCCTTGATACGGGATTTTTTACCTTGCAGGCCACGCAGATAAAATATGCGTGCACGACGTACTGCGCCTCTTTTGTTTACGACGATTTTTTCAATATTAGGGGAGAATAAAGGGAAAACCCTTTCTACACCAATTCCATCTGATATTTTACGAACGGTAAAGGTTTTGGTGTTTCCGGTACCTTTTACCTGTAAAACAACTCCCTGAAAAGGCTGAACCCTTTCTTTATTACCTTCCCTGATTCTATAGTGAACAGTAACAGTGTCACCGCCCTTGAAATCAGGTACGGTTGTATTTAAATGCTCTTCTTGTATTTCTTTGATAAGATCTTGCATGGTATTTCTTTTAAAAGAGGCGCAAAGATAGGGAAGAGTTTTGAAAAATCAAGCCCCAACAAGTATTTTTGTTAGGAATTGTTTAGCCGGAGCTAAAACAAAAAACCCTGAAAAGATGATTCCTTTCAGGGTTTTGATTAAGTATTTAAATCAGACTCTATCGATGCCTTCCACCGCCGCCACTGTTATTATTCCCTTGTGGAGCAGATTGTTGCATTCTAGGTGCTGCTTGCTGCCTTTGTGGTGCCGGTTGAGACCTTTGTTGCGGCTGTGACTGCTGCCTTGGTTGTTGCTGTGGCTGCTGCCTCTGTTGTTGTGGTTGTTGTTGAGGCTGTGCTTGTTGCATCCTTACACTATGAGGTTGTGTATTAATGATCTGAGGATGAATTTCTACCGGCTGAGTCTTTCTATAATCATCATTACGCTGTTGTACCGGCGTAATATTATGTATGTCTTGAACCTGTTTTGGCGCTACACCGGGCTTGTTTTGTACAGGAGGACGATAAAGATTTATGGTTCTGCCTGTAACTCCATGCCCGGGAGTCGGTCTTTCAGCAATGGTATAAGGCTTTATTTCCCTGTGAGTTATCCTGGCAACGTCTTCTCTTTTTGGGCCGGCTATATATACGGCATGTCGATTGTTATCATTATATCTTTCTGTAATTGGATGCATATTGACAAGGATCCCTGTATTGCGCTCTCTTGGGATATAATAGCTTCCAATATTTCTCCTGCCCATATAGCCTTCTTCTACAAAACACCAGCGCCTGTCATGCGCGTGCCATCCGCCACCTAATGCCATATCTACAGTTATTCCAAAGCCAAGAGGTGCCCATCCGTAATAACCAGGGCCATAGTCCCATTCAACCCATGCTGGCCCCCAGGTATAATCCGGTATCCAGAACCATCCGACGTCACGTTTATGTTCCCAGCGGCCATAATGAAATGGCGCCCATCCCCAATCAAAATCAGACACCCAGGTCCAGCCATAATCCGTATTTGCCCAATATCCGTTTGATGCATAAGGTGCGAACCCTGCACCAACATTTGGTATCCATACACTTCCGTAAGGATCCATATTAACCCATGATCCATAGGGTGCAAGGTTGTCATAAAAGACCTGGTAATCCACGACCTCATCCTGTGCCAAAGATCGGACAGGGTTTGATAAGATTGCACCTAAAAACAAGGCGGCAATCAATAAAAATTTAGATAACTTTTTCATTTTTACATTTTTGAATTTTACTATTTATGTCAGATTACAAGAAGTCTGCCAATTTGATTTACTTCTTGAAAGTATGCATTTATAAGGCTGTAAAGGTATAAAGATTATCATATCTAAGATATGCAATTGATCACAGTGGAATATTAATTTTCCATCATCCCAGGTCGTCTTTTATTTGTTTTATCAGCAGAAGATTGCAAACGCCATTCTTCAATCTGTGCAAAATTTCCACTTAAAAGAACATCGGGAACCTTTATTCCTCTAAAATCCGCCGGTCTTGTATAAACAGGTGCATCAAGCAGTTCTCCCTGGAATGAATCAGACAAGGCTGAACTTTCGTCTGATAATACGCCTGGTATCAGGCGCACAATAGCATCAGTTAGAATAGCTGCAGGGAGTTCACCTCCACTTACAACATAGTCCCCGATAGATATTTCCCTTGTCACCCATCCATCCCTCACACGCTGATCAATTCCTTTATAATGACCGCAAATAAAAACCAGGTTTTCTTTTAGAGACATTTGGTTAGAAACTGCTTGCGTAAGTAATTCTCCATCAGGGCACAAATAGATGACGTCATCATATTTACGTTCTTTTTGAAGGCTTTCGATGCAATCGACAAGCGGTTGTGGGGTCATCACCATACCAGCACCGCCGCCGAATGCATAATCATCCGTTGATTTTCTTTTATCAAGACTGTAATCACGAAGGTTATGTATAACTATCTCAGCCAATCCTTTTTGCTGGGCGCGCTTAACAATCGACTCCTCTAAAAAGCCCGAGAACATGCTGGGAAATATGGTTATAATATCTATTCTCATGGAATTTGTTGCAAAGATACATTGTTAGTGCTTGGGAAGGGAAAATTGATAATATCGATATCTGTTTTTAATAGACTTAAAGTAACCGGTAGTTGTAAATTCGCAAGCCGATTATCTGTAATTTTGCATTGATGGGAAGAATAATTGCGAAACTGATTTTTATAGGCATGTGTATCGGCCCACTGATCACATTTGGGACGGGGAGCAACACCCTGGGAAATACAAAAACCCTTAAACCTTTGGCCGATACTTTAGTCTTATCCCAGGCTGATGGAACCAGGCTGCACCTGGTATGTTCAGGCAGCTATTTTTTAAATTATTGCGAAACGATGGATGGCTACACAGTTATCGTTGATGCTATTGGCGAGTATGAATTTGCAAAAAAGGGAAGCAAGGGCACTCTGATTCCTTCAGGTATGGAAGCTAAAGACGAACAGGCAAGAGACCAGCAGGTGAACCGCTATTTGAAAAGGATACCTAAACACCTTAGGTATAGTGGCGAAACCCTTAAATTATTTGAAGATAAACAAAAGAGAATGGATGAAGATCCAGCCATTTTTAAGCGTGACAAAAAGGTTAAATGATATTTGGAAGATCATGATGAAGAGGAAATTATATTCTTATTGTTTCATTGCCATTGCAGTTTTTGCAGGAACAGATATTCACGGGCAGACTGGTGGATATCTTAAGCCTACAGGCATTCACCCTTCGGTAGAGCACTATGCGCCATTGAAAGGAGTTGTAGACCTGATGAACGTTAAATCAAATCTAAATCCTGTACTGCAATCAAAAGAAATTGAAGATCTTAGCAATGCGACTTCATCTGATACTACATTAGAGTTGTTACCAAGGCAAGAAGGCAATTTTCAGCAGGATATCGAGCCGGGAGCTGAAAATAAAACTTCATCAATTGATATGCCATCAATAATATCCCAGTTTAGTGGATTCAGTGATAATCAATATACCCCGCCTGATGATAATATCGCCGTATCAAATGGCGGCTACGTGGTAAGTGCCATCAACTCTATTTATCGAATTTTTAAACCTAATTCCGGCGCTCAGCTAAAATCAAGCAGTTTCAACGATGCACTGAAAGTAGCCCTTCCCAATATTACAGGAGTATATTTTGACCCACGTGTAATTTATGATGCAGAAGCTGATCGATTCATTATTGTTGTTCTGAATGGTACTACTTCTGGCACTTCATATATAATTGTGATGTTTTCTAAAGACAACAACCCTGCTGATGGCTGGAATGCTTATTCTTTTAGTGGTGATGTTTTCAATAAATCAAATTGGGCTGATTATGACAATATTGGCATTTCTAAGGATGATCTATTCATCACTGACAATATTTTTGATGACAATGAGAATTATATTGAGCCCTCGATTATCCAAATCAATAAAGATTCAGGTTATAAAGGAACTACAAACCTGCCTTATAAAACATGGGAGGCCCAAACCAATTTTTCAGCTCAGCCTACTTTGTTTACGCTTGTGCCTGCTTCACATGGACTTGGTGGAGACTATGGCGATACCATGTATTTTGTCAGCAACAAATTTCAAGGGGGCAAAACAGTAGCTCTTCTGGAAATTGATGGAAAGGAAGCATCCTCTGTCTCAAATCTTTCCACTTCAACTATTAATTATAATACTTTAACAGCAGTATCCCCGACCAAAACCGGAGGGCTTCAGTTACAGCCAACTTCATCATCGTATACGCTTAACGAAGGTGATTCCCGGATCAAACAAGCCTTTTATCTTTCAGGTAAAATTCATTATGTGTTTACAACCAAAGATGCCACTACAGGATTTTCTGACCTGGTGTATTCAAGGCTCAATATTGCCAAAAATTCGGTCTCATATAAGCAATTTGGCCTCACAGGTTTCGATTATGTATATCCTTCTTTGGCGTCTTTTGTTCACAATGGACAAGATTCATCAGTTGTAATTGGTTATTGTCGTTGCGGAAAAACAATTTATCCTGAAGTAGATATTGTTAAATGTGATAGCAGTTTAACCTTTTCGTCATCCGTTACAGTAGAATCCGGCAAAACCACGGTAGAAGGTGGCTCAACGGAGCAAAGATGGGGAGACTATACGGGCATGGCACGCCAATACAGTGGGACGAGTTGTTATTTTTCGGGGTCATATGGCAATAACAGTGAATATCAGACAGAGATAGCCGAAATAGGATCTAAATTATCTGGCATTTTAGAAAGTCATTTGTCTGAAGCAAAAAATGTGACGGTATTCCCAAACCCGGTTGTAGACATTTATAAAGTCGAATTTTCCCTTGAACATAAAACCCATATCGATATTTCAATCATAGCGATGGATGGGAAGAAAGTTGCTTTGTTATATGACGGAATACCGCCGATTGGAGATGAAGTATTCTCTTTTAATAAAGCAGGCCTGGTGCCGGGAATCTATTCCCTTGTTATAAAAAGTGATTCAGAGGCATTTATCACTAAGAAAATAGTTGTTCAGGAATAAAATAAAACAAGATCAATTCTTGTTTGCAAGTTGGATTACCCCTTTGATGTTGTGAAAGTTATAATCGGTAAAGTCGATATTTGAATCAAACCCATCCGCAAGAATGATCTGGGTTTTGGTACGGACACTCACGAATTTATTTCCGTAAACTTTGCTCTTTCGTTCGTCCCAGAACATTTCTTCAGTATTGAGGCTGTCACCTTTGACATTTCTAACCTGTACGTGACCTTTAACCTGTGTTATCCCTGTTTTTAAATACCTTATTCCATAATCTGCTTTCATCCAGCTTTTCACGTTCAGGCTTGTGTCATAAAACTGTACAAATAACCCTTTTGGCATTTCAATTGACTCCTGCGTAAGATATCGGATCATTGAAGGCGCTGTAAGCCTGGCCTTTACTTTTGCAGAATCTGAATAAACAGCTATTACATCAGTCGAATATTCAGCGGGAGGAGCTTTACTGGTAATATCTTCAACAACTTTCGGGTCATTCTTTTTGCAGGAAGAAGAGACAGTTATTATTGTAAGGCAAAAAACGAGTATAAAAGTCTCAAATAATTGAGAGTCCTTAATTCCAACTTTGTTTTTCTTTAAACCTGACAATACCGTAGAAATTCTTAGTCTATCTTGTGCTTCTGGAACCAGTTCACTTCAAATATGTGGAACCCGAATGATAACATAACATACTGTTGTTGCAGGTGGTTCAGCGCCATGCTGCCTTCCTGACCAAACTCCAGGGCCACATCCAGATAAGGCCAGTTTTTAGGTTTGTCTTCAGCATATCTGTTAAGTAACCTAACTTTTTGAGTTCCTATGGGAATCCCTGCTCCAAGAGAAAAGCCCATTTCGGTTACTTTATTTCCATTCACGATATATGGCATTTGAGAATACCTGAGTCCAATCCGATAATTGGTAGTTGTCCAGATATTATTCCCGCTTTCGCGTCTTGGGGTTATTTGGGCACCGATTCCAAAACTATAATAATCATTTAATTTTAAAGAATCTGACACCCCGATCAGGCCATGAAGTTTAGACCATTGTCGATATTCTGCAGAAGCTACAATTTTCCAGTTTTGCTCACTGGCAAGTTCAATACTTCCTCCAATTCCTATTGGCATATAGATATAGCCTGACTGATTTACATAATGAGCCAGGGAATCAGAAACACTTAGATCACTACTATAGGTATATGCATCAATTGTTTGGGTAGTAGGTAAGTTTGCAGGCAGGTTGCAGGTACCACCCAATTGCAGGGTATATCCACGTTTTTTTGTGATTTCATTTGATCTGATCGAATCCTTCAGCATCCTCATTTTCCCGGTAAGAGAATCAATTTTGGCATTGAGATTATTTGCAGCTGAATTATAACCGGTTCCGGAATTTAATTTTTGAAGCTTATTTAACGAATCTTTAAGATAACTATAATAGTTCACCAGGTCGGAATTTTTCCTGCGATAAGGTAACGAGAAGTTGATATCGTAGGTAAACCCAACATCACAAAGTAAACCGGCGGTAAGGTTATTAGCCGTTTGATGTGCCCCATATAATGTAGAAGAATCGGGGAAGGTTTGTGTGAGCGTATTTTGCTCACTGCCAAAAATTAATGATGCATTTGCACCAATATAGAAATTATGAAATAACCTAATAGATGACCCAAGATAAAACCTGTTTAAACCACCGATTCCTGTACTGTATAAGGATTCATTAATACCATTTTGCGTAGAGAGTGTCTGAAACTGGTACCCCAGCTTGGCATAAGGCATAATCCCTGCACTGAATCCCCATCTTTTTGCAGTATCAATTGGGAAAGCAAAACTGGCGTACAAAATCCCCGGATCAAAATTTGTAAAATTGGTAACCCCGTCGCTATGATGATAAAAATCACTCGTACCACCAATCTCGAAACTGAAATAACTGATGTTTGAATAAGTTGCCGGATTTGCAAAATTATATCTGTTGGCATCGGTCTGAGTGTAGGTAGTGCCACCCAGTCCTTTATCATTTACCTGGTTTATATTCTGTATTTCGCCAAGCCCGTATTGAGAAAAAGGGTTAAGGTAAACCTGGGCTTTCGCGCTAAAAGTGCACAATAAAGCTAAGATGAGCGCGTAAAAGTCAGTTTTTTTCAGGTGCATTCAGTTTCAAAATTATATTAAGGCCAATCAAAGCCAGGTCAGGTTCAATATCCACGTCTATGTTCAGTTTCCCGGCCAAATAACGGCTATCTCCGCCGCTTAGTATCACGGCGCAGTTTTTATACTTTTTCCGCAACTCATTTACATAGCCTTCAATTTCAAATATCATACCATTCACAATACCGGAAGCCATGGAATCTGCTGTATTATCACCAATAAGTGCAGTGTCAGATTCATCTAAATTTATGAGCGGCAAACCTGAAGTAAACTCATGCATGGCTCGCAAACGCATGTGCAAACCGGGCGAAATGGCGCCGCCAAGGAATGAAGCTTTTGCAGTTACAAAGTTATAGGTAATACAGGTGCCAATACTAATGTTCAGCACATCTTTTCCCGGATACCTGGCAGAGGCAGCTACTGCAAGTGCAATGCGGTCTTTCCCAAGGGTGTCCGGAGTCTTGTATTTGATGGTAATGGGCAATTTTGCCTTCCCATCAAGAATAAACAATTGAGTTGACTTAATCTGAAGGTATTTTAGGATATGCTCAGGCAAGTTTATTACGCTGGAAACAATACACTTATCAAAATGCCTGGAAGATAAATGGGTGTAAATATTTTCAATAGGAGTAGATGAAAATGACAGCATCTCTTCCAAATGGCCATGATCATTAAATAAGCCAACCTTAATTAAAGTGTTTCCTGCATCAATGGCTGCATTCATTTGTCAGATATATGTGCAATGCATTTTAGCTCTATTGCAATTGGCGTAGGCAGGCAGTTGATCTCAACAGTGGTGCGACAGGGCGGGTTTTCCCTAAAATATTCAGCCCAAAGCTTATTATAAGCAGGGAAATCATCTTTCATATTGGTAAGATAAACCGTTACATCTACAAGGTCATTCCAGGTGGCTCCTGATTCTTCCAATATATTTTTGACGTTATTAAAAACCGAATGACATTGTTTTTCAATATCATAGGAAATAATTTTTCCATCTGGATCAAGTTCTACACCTGGGATAACTGTGGTGCCGCGTTCCCTTGGGCCAACTCCTGAAAGGAAAAGCAGATTGCCAACCCTACGGGCATGCGGATACAATCCAACCGGTTCCGGGGCTTTTGATGATATAATGCCTTCGTGATTTTCCTGCATTTCAATGATTATGACGCAAAAATACGGCTTAACACCCTAAGAAAAAAACAATTCGTTTTAAGATGACAAAGAAGTTAATACCGCGATTAAACTTTATATATCCAATCGTGCGTATCTTCTTTCCTGCAATGGCGGATGTCTGCCAGTTCTTTCTTCAGCCAGTTCACTGTTTCCCAATTATCAATATTAGGAATTTCCATTTCGAAGTCTTTATATGTAAGCTTCGCTATCCTGGTGATTGATGCCGCTGTACCAGTCCCAAAAGCTTCTTTTAGTTCACCTGCCCTATATGCTTCCTCAATTTCATCAATACTTATCTGGCGTTCTTCAATCTTCATTCCTTTTTCACGGAGCAAGGTTAAGACACTGTCTCTTGTGAAACCAGCCAGGATTGTATCATGCTCGATATCTGGCGTTAAAACCGTATCACCAATGATGAAAAACACATTCATGGTTCCGATTTCCTGCACATATTTATGCTCATATCCATCTGTCCATAGTATCTCATTATACCCCATATTTTTCACCTGGTGGCTCGGGTACATGGCCATTCCATAATTTCCTGCTGCTTTAATATTACCGGTTCCGCCTTTAAATGCCCGTACATATTTGTCCTGCACATAGATCGACATTGGTTTTGAATAATAAGGCCCTGCTGGACTGGTTATTATCGAAAACATATATTTTTCAGAGGGGCGTACGCCTATAAATGCCTCTGTAGCAACCATAAACGGTCGAATATATAATGAGGCAAGTTCAGTTGTAGGAACCCATGCTTTATCCAGGTTTATTAATTCTTTCAGGCCCCCTAGGAATATCTCTTCAGGTATTTCAGGCATATCCATCCTGGCCGCAGATTTATTCATACGATGCCAATTATCTTTAGCCCTGAAAATTACAGCATCTCCATTGTTGGTTCTGTAAGCTTTAATCCCTTCGAAAATAGCCTGGCCATAATGGATGAAAGTAGTCGCCGGACTGAAACTAAAATTTTGAAATGGCTTAATCTCAACTTCCTGCCAGCTTCCATTTTCATAATTGCAAACAAGCATATGGTCGCCATACATTTTGCCGAATTGTATATTGTCCTGGTCAAGTTCATTGACCCTGCTTTTCTCAGTTTTAGTAATATGAACGTCCAGCGTTGAAGTTTTCATGAATTGTCTTGTGTTTAAAAAGGATAAATCCACACAAAGGTCAGGACTTTTTTGTCAATTGTTCTTAATGTGGTTATAAATGTTTGGACCACTATTGTGGAGTGGGCTTTAAAAGCTTAAAAGCGAGCTACAAGACCCATACCATTGGGCGTAGGGCCAAAGGTCATATCATTCCTCTGCATCAGTATTTTACCGGCTCTACCAATATGGGCATAGCTTTCAATGGTAAAAATAGTTCCCGTGATCATGGCCAGGCCACCGAGAAGTATAAGGGTTGAACCGCCATTAGCATTTCCCCCAGTAACCTCTGCAGAACCTATCAAGAGAACTACTCCGCCACCGCATTCCAAAACAGTACCCGTATAGAAATGCTTTGTGGCTTTAACGAGCTCAAACCCTGCGGCTTTTTCCTGTAGATCAGGGCCGGGAGGGGTGGCAAGTTGGGCTTGGGATACTGAGCAAACTAATAAGAGAGAGGTAGTTACAAGGGAAATGAAGATTTTGTTTCTCATGGCTCTATAAAATAATTGACAAATATAAAGAAAGAGAAATGCTTTTAAAAAGAAAGAGAAACAGAAAGGGAAAGAGCAGGGCACGCTTTTAAGTCGCTTTGTCTCTCTTTCTTCTCTCCACGTTCTGTTGTGATCAGCCCTTTCATTTTGAAAATTTATTTCAATGAAAGCCGGCATTTGACAGGAACAGCAAGTATAATAGCAAGTAAAAAATACAAAACCCGTTAAATCAATGACTTAACGGGCTGTAAAGTGGTGATGGGCGGAATCGAACCGTCGACACAAGGATTTTCAGTCCTTTGCTCTACCGACTGAGCTACATCACCATCTTTTGGCCTCATCCCTGCCCTTCTCCTAAAGGAGAAGGATTAAGATGTATTGCCTTTTTTAAGGAGGTGCAAAATTAGGCTTTTCCCACTATCCATCCAACTATTTTGTGAAAATTAGAAATCAACGGAAATTTGAAGTAAAATTGCACCAGTATCTGAACCAGGATACCTTATATATATGTCATACATTCCACAGGTTATATTTTTCTTACTGTTTGCCTTTGCAGTTGGCTTTTTTATTCAAAATATGAAAAAGCTCATCCGAAATGTAAAACTTGGAAAAGCTTATTGGCCAACCGATCACAAGAATCTAAGATGGCGCAGAGTTGTTTTAAATGCGCTAGGCCAAAAGAAAATGTTTAAACGTCCGGTGCCGGCAATGCTTCACTTCTTTGTCTATGCAGGTTTCATCATTATTAATATTGAAATCCTTGAGATTATCCTGGATGGTTTGTTGGGTACCCATCGGTTGTTTGCTCCTCTGCTAGGTGATCTCTATGCACCTTTTATCAGTTTCTTTGAGTTCCTGGCACTAGGAGTTCTTATCGGTTGCGCCATATTCCTGGTACGCAGAAATATATTAAAGATAAAGAGGCTTAATCAACCTGAATTAAATCATTGGCCCAGAATAGATGCCAATACCATTCTTACTGCAGAAATTATTTTGATGATTTTGTTTCTGATACTTAATACCACTGATCAAGTGTTACAGGACAGGGGAGAGCCACACTTTTTTAATACCGGCAGGTTTTTCTTTACCGGATTTCTGATGCCTTTATTTGATGGTTTAAGTACAGGAACCCTAATTGCCATTGAGAGAATCTGTTGGTGGGGCCATATCATTGGGATATTGATGTTCCTGAACTATCTTTATTATTCCAAGCATCTTCATATCCTTTTTGCATTTCCAAATACATGGTATTCAAAATTAGACCCGCAGGGAAAGATAACCAATATGCCTGATATCCAGAGAGAAGTAGCGTTGATGCTTGATCCTTCTGCGGCATCAAACGAGCCACCAGCAGAACCAGGGAGATTCGGAGCAAAGGATATTTATGACCTGAAAACAACTGATTTACTGGGTGCTTTTAGTTGCACAGAATGTGGACGATGTACGGCAATTTGTCCGGCAAATATCACTGGCAAAAAACTGAGCCCAAGGAAAATAATGATGGATACACGCGATCGATGTGAAGAAATCGGCAGGGGAATAGACAAGCAAGGCAAAGATTATAAAGACGAAAAAAGTCTTTTAGGGGACTATATTACGCATGAAGAAATATTTGCCTGTACAACATGCCAGGCTTGTGTTGAGGCTTGTCCCGTAAACATTGATCCATTGAATATTATCGTCCAACTAAGACGCTTTGCGATTATGGAAGAATCGCAAGCCCCGGGTAACTGGAATACAATGTTTACGAGTACGGAGAACAACCAGGCGCCGTGGCAGTTTTCACCGATGGATCGCGCTAACTGGGCTAACGATTGAATGAAGTAAGGCTATGGCAGACGAAAACCTGAAAATAATAAAAGACATCGTTTTAGAAATCTTACCAGGGAGTGATGTAGTCCTTTTTGGTTCAAGGGCGAGGCAAACCAACAGAAACGATAGTGATTATGATTTGTTAATTCTTATTGATGAGGAAATGAGTCCCAAAGACAAAATGCCTTTAAGAACCAGAGTGCGAATGGAGCTTGGCAAATTAAAAATATACGCTGATATCCTTCTGCAAAGTAAAAAAGAAGCGAGTTTAAAGAAAGAATTGCCGGGGCATATTATACGCCACGCATTAATGGAAGGACATTTATTATGAATGAAGAAAAGGCCAACTATATTGCTCAATGGATAGCAAAAGCTAATCAGGATTGTCTCGCTGTGGAAATACTATTAAAAGATGACCCGCTTTCTATAGCTGGAGTAATTGGCTTCCATTGTCAGCAAAGCATTGAGAAATTTCTGAAGGCTTTTTTGGTTTTAAATGACTTCGATTTTAGCAGAACTCATAACTTGGAGGAGTTAAAGGATAAATGTAGTGAATACGATTCAGACTTCCTGATGCTTAACTATTTAGACCTTACAGATTATGCAGTAAATTTTAGATATCCTGATGGCGAATACATTCCTGAAATGAAGGAAATTGAGACCTATTATTACTTGGTTCAAAAGACTAAGGAATTGGTTTTGAGCAAAATAAAAATAGATTAGATGAATATTAATATTCCAACAATGGCAGAAATGCTAGCCAAGAATGAAGAACCTGATGTTCTCTTCTGGGTAGGGTGCGCCGGTTCTTTCGACCAAAGAGCACAGAAAATTACGAAGGCATTTGCAAGAATATTAACCCATTTAGACATCAAATTCGCCATTCTTGCTACAGAAGAATCCTGTACCGGAGACCCTGCCCGACGTGCTGGTAATGAATTTTTATTCCAGATGATGGCGGCAAATAATATTGCGGTTTTGAATGGATACAATGTCAAAAAGATCGTGACTGCCTGTCCACATTGTTTTAATATTCTAAGCAATGAATACAAAGAACTGGGTGGAAACTATGAAGTCATCCACCATTCGGTATTTCTGCAAAACCTTATCAATGAAGGCCGTATCAAGCTCAAAGAAGGTGGCAGTTTCCAGGGAAAGAAAATAACCTATCACGATTCCTGCTATCTTGGCAGGGCCAATAATATCTATGAAGCGCCAAGAAAAGTCCTTGAAATATTAGATGCAGAACTGGTAGAAATGAAACGTTCTAAAAAAAACGGTTTATGCTGCGGTGCAGGTGGCGCACAGGTTTTTAAAGAACCAGAACCTGGCAATAAAGAAATCTACGCCGAGCGCACCGAAGAAGCCCTTGCAACAGGTGCTAATATCGTAGCCCTTGCCTGTCCTTTCTGCATGACTATGTTCAGCACCGGTGTTAATGAAAAAGATAGGGAAGATGTATCTGTAATGGATATTGCTGAGCTGGTTGCGATGGCAGAGGATTTGATTTAGAAATTCAATCTAAATAACTATTCAGAAGAAACTTCGCATACACACCTAAAACCAAGCCATTTTTCAGGGTTGGTATAGGTATGTTTGTCAAAGCCTCTTTCTTTATCTGTATAGTTGTTTCCCATTGCAATACCTTTTTCAGAAGTCATTTCAGAAATATTATCTGCAAAATGAAATACATCATTTTTAGATGCCTTAGCAGTGCTAACTGCCTGAAGACTGTCAGGCATAGTCTGATTATTGTCTTTTGAGGCAATTTGGTTCGCGTATTTCAACCATTCTTCTGGAGTAGGTAAACGGTATATAACCTTTTTTCCATATTTTATTCTTACGACTTCAGATCTCCATTTGCAGTATTCTACAACCTGGGCATAGGAAACGCCTACTACCGGATGATCAAGGCTTTTTGGGGCAGTTTGCATAATAGATGCAATGCTTGTAAAGCTTCCATGATACACAGAACTCCAAACCCTTGGATCTGGCAACATAGGTTGTATATCTACTGAATCAGCCTGCCTCCAGTCTTTTAAATAAATAATATAACCCAGCCAATCATCGTTAGAAATTTCAGACTTATCAATATATATAATGGTATCTGGAATTTTTATAGTTCCGGGAGGAGTAAATGAACAAAAAAGAATAACCAAAAAGGGGATAATTATAATCTTTTTCATGCTCCATTTCAGTATTAAACAGGAAATATCCAAGTATAATTATTAGAACCATCAATAGTTATATCAAGATCAATGTAATCTTTTGCTATCAATTGGGCAAATTGCGGATCCGTTAAATTATATATTGTCTTGATTTCTGCCTCAGTGGTGCCTCCAATATAAATACCCCAAATATTTAATATTGTAAAAGCCATATCAAAATCTGTAACACCTAAGGTGAAATCATAGCCAAAAAAATAATCGAAACAATCTTCTGATATAGGAACTGGCGTAATGTACGTTTGTAAGATATTATCAAGATTATTGACCTGAAACTGAACAAGCAAGCCTCCTCCATAAGTTGCATTATAAGTGGGAGGGGTTATTACGGCAACACCACCGCAGGCTTTTCCAGCTGCAGCTTGTGCAAGATCTTTGGTCGCTTCTGAGCCTCCTAAACTTCCACATGACCAAGTCCACCACCCTGTAGTTGCTGATTTTGAAACTTTATAATGTGCCATAATTTTATATATTTTTTGTAAAGATAGAGGGAATACAATACAATCATATTATGTTTTCAATAAGTGTCTTTATTATAAATAAATAAATGTGGTAATCTTTGGACAAACTCGTCTAAGTAAGCAACCCTGAAAAGATTGAATATCGATTTGAAGCTTTATAATCAAGAATCCAAAAATACCTCAACTTTCTTTTGTTAGCTTTTGTTTAGTTTTGCAGTATGGTTTATGTAAGCATTGATACAAGTAAAAAACAGGCGGCTCTTTTCTTAGAGTATTTAAAGACTTTGCCCTTTATAACCGTATACCAGGAGCCAAATCCTGTTACTAAAAGAGCGATAGGCGAGGTTAAAAAAGGTAAAACCAGGAAGCACAAAAACGCCAGTGAATTGATCGCATTTCTTAATAAATAAGAACTTTGTTTACCTTCATTACCACTAAGCAATTTGAGAAGGATTACAAATTGTGCGTAAAAAGAGGATTGAAAATAGGTTTGCAAATAGCCTGTTTGATTTGCTTGAAAACACCGGGACTCTACCTGCCAAATACAAACCTCATAAATTAAGAGGTGAGTATGCTGATCATTTTGAATGCCACATTCAACCTGATTGGTTATTGATATGGTCCATTGATACCGATAATAATGAAATCTACCTGATTCGGACAGGTTCGCATAGCGACCTTTTTTAAGCCATTCATCCCCTTCAGGGTTGTAGCAAGCTGTAATTATTTTGGCTATTCGCATTCAAGCCTTTCAGGCTTGTGAACTCGTACAATTTTGCAGCCATAGCCCTGACCCTAAAGGGAACCTATGATAGTTCAATACAGAATCTCCAGTGATATCAATTCTTAGAAAATATTGCCTCAAACTATTAGCGGTCCCCCTTTAGGGGTCAGGGGCTGACGGTCAAGGTATAACAAGCATACTCAAACCGCCTAAAATGAAAAAAAGGCTGCAAACTGCAGCCTTTTTCTTTATCATTCACTTAATATGAGTAAATAAAGGAGGATTTGGAGATAACATTGGTTTCATTTGAAAGAAGAAAACTCTTATGATATATTTTCCTGGTTAATAATCACTTCAGCTACATTCTTTGGCTCAGCTACTGCTTTCTTAACTGATAGTTTTCGGCGCAAATATTTATTTAATGGATCTTCAACCAGCCTGAATAGGATTATTGAAACAATATTCACTAAGACAAACCCTCCCAAATAAACCAAAAAGTTTGGAAAGCCAAAATGTGTTTTTTCGTAGTTAAAATAAAATCTAAAAAGATCCATATGTATGAGATAAAATATATAGGAACTCTTTCCGAGCAAAACGAAGATTTTTGAAGAAAGAATTTTAGAAATAAGAGTTTTTTCCACCAGCAACCCATTGTAAAATAATCCAATACCAAACAATGGCAAAAACCAACAACCAATAATAAGTAAGGAAGAATCAGGTATTCTCAAGCTATGTTTAGCGATAACAATTGAACCTAAAATAATGCTTATGATCAATAAGCCCATGGCAGTTTTATTTTTTACGTAACGATAAATTGTTCTCTGTTTTTTAAATTGAATAGCTAACATTATCCCAACAAAAAACTCAATACACCGCCCCCAAAATGTATAAAGAAACATAAATCTAAAGCTCCCCATAAAACCGTATAGATTGAAATTTTTAAAGATTAGCACTTGTACAATTCCAAAAGCAATTATTAACACCGGTAATTTTATAAGGAAGCTACTGTTTGTTAAAATAAAGTAAAAGAATACGGGAGCGAGAAAATAAAATGTTTCTTCTACTGTAAGTGACCATCCTGGAGCAAGCATCGAAAATTTTAAGCTATCGAAGAATCCTCTCAGAAAGGTGATATTAGCAAGAAAGATTTCTATATTATGAATCGAATTTGGATGGTGCAAAATAAAATACAAGGTAGTTAATAGAAAATACATCGGATATATCCTTGCAAACCTGTTAATATAGTATTGGCGAAATCCCTTGAAATTTCCAAAATACCGATACGCAATTAAAAAACCGCTTAGAACAAAGAAAAAGTTTACACCTACAGAAAACTCTGCAAAAATATAACCCAAGGGATTAAAATGATTCCCAGGATTAAAATGGTGGAAAAAAACCATATATGCCGCAATTGCTCTAACCCCTGTTAAAGCCGGGAAATAATCAGATTTATTTGAAACCAAATCAGAGGTATTTCCCATTTAGAATAAGTACTTTATCTAACTTTAGAATTGATTCATTTTGGTTTCCATATCAAATCCTATATCTCGTGGTGCAAGCTTTCTTCCAAAAATGGGTGCTGCATAGGCACCAGGTTTGCTTTGGTGAGTTTATAAGCTACTGTGTAGCAGAACATCCCAGCAAAGAGCATAAAGAAACCAATTTCATAGAAACCAAAACCAGCTTGGCCTGCCTGTCCTGCTGTGCCTGGCATAACAATAAGATACCAGTCTATATACCTTCCGCAAAGCATGATGCACACTATAACTACAAGGTAATTCCATTTCCGTTTGGCGTCACGCATCATTAAAGCGAGGAATGGCATAAAGAAGTTAACCGTAAGGTTGCACCAGAAAAGTACCAACCATGTGCCATGCATACGTTTTAAGAAGTAGATCGTTTCAACAGGCATATTTGCATACCAGATCAAAAGGAACTGTGCCAGCCAGGTATACACCCAGAATATACTAAAACCAAATATCATTTTACCTATATCATGGAAATGGTTTCCATTCACATAGCTCATGTAATTGTTCTTTTTAAGGATAACCATAATAAGAACCATTGTTGACATGGTACTTACAAATCCTCCAATAAAGATGTTTACAGAGAACATGGTGCTATACCATTTTGGCTCAAGGCTCATCAGCCACATGAATACCATGACACAAAAGGTAACGCCAAAGAGAGGTAAAAACCATTCTGCTACACGCATTTGTTTAAAGTAATTCACGAGGCCTCCTTGGGTATCTTCAGCAATAGATGCTTTCCTGATTCTTTGACGCGCCCACCAGAATACTCCTAACAATATCATAGAAAACAGAACAAATGTCCAGAAATTCAATAATGGCCTTTGATTCTTAAGTACGGAATTATTCAAGATGGCAGGGTCTTCGAGGTGTAACCATGAATAGAGGCTGTAAATACCATAATGTACGCCGCCAATTGGAATCATCGAAACGATAAAAAGTATAGCTGTAGCAACAATGCCCACAAGCATATAACCTGAAATCGCTTCAGGAATTCTTTTAATTACCGTTGGCCAACTTGCTTTTGCAAGATATTTAATTGACATCCAGGCAACAGATATTAAACTGAAGGCCAGGAAATAAAAATTGCACAGAAGATAGTTAGCCCAAAAGCGTGTTGCTTCGCCTTTATCTACAAAAGAGCCAATGATAATCAGAAGCAGTCCAATTGCCCCTATGCTGATGAATAGTGTTTTGGCTTTACTGGAGAAGTTGAATTTTTCGACCATAGCTAAGGCTATTATAATTTAGTAATTCGCTTTTGAATTTGTTGTTTAACTTTTTGCTTTCTTGGTTGTATCAGCCGCTGTTTTTGCATCGGTTCCTGCTGCAGGGGTAGCTGCTGTTGCAGAACTTCCTGCCGCCGCTGCCGGAGCAGCCTGTGCTGAAAGATACTTTACATAGTGAATGATCTGCCAACGCTGCGTTGGGTTGAGCATTGGTGCATGAGATCCCATCAGGTTTTTACCGTAAGTAACAGTCTGATACATCTTGCCTTCAGGAAGGGTTTTGATATAATCAGAGGTATAAGCTCCCCACGATGGTTTCGGGAATTTGCCACTCGCCATTACAGGACCATCGCCCGCACCTAAATGCCCATGACAATGCCAGCAATATATATTGAAAAGTTTCTTGCCTTCCGCCAGGTTTTCAGGAGTATTTGCAACAGGGTTCATTAATGATTTTCCAGCCTCCTCATATCCTTCATTTGTATTTGGATAAGGATCAATATAATCAGCCTGTCCACGTGCCACCGTTCCTTTTACAGGCAGCCACATGTTCATGTTTTTGAAATACCTATTGAATGGGTTTGCATTAAAGTGATGATCATCATCATTGTATTCTGTCTGAGCATCATAAGGGATGGAGTGGTACATATCGCCTTCAGGCGCATATTCATACCCGGCATCATTTGGATCATAATGACCAGAACCCGGACTTCTGTCATGACTAAGTCCGTACATAAATAACCTGAGAATGAGATAGCATACCAGCAGCACAGCTACACTGAATACACTAAGGGTCATAATGGGATATATCTTTTTCATTTCGTGTTTCTCTTCAAAATTAATGGTACAGGCCCTGGGAAATTATGTGAGATAAAGTCTTCGTTGCGAACTTCCACCACACCGTTTTTGCGCATGGTTTCTTTGATTTCTTCGCCGCGGCTTGCATCTTCGTAGATCAATACAAAACGGTCGTCTGTTTGCCTTAGGTCATACAAAACAGGCTCTGCACCCGGAAACATTCCGCTGATCCAGAAGAAGGTAAAGGTCATTCCCAATGCGGAGAACAATACGCTCCACTCAAACAGGATAGGTATAAAAGAAGTCAAAGGCCACGTTGGCTTGCCACCTATATCTTCAGGCCAGTCAACCCTCATATCATAGGTCATCATGGTCATGGCGCAAAGGAAACCGATGCAGCCAAAGCAAAATGCAGCTACAGCCAGGTTTGAGCGCTTAACGCCTAAAAGTTTTTCGATGCCATGCACGGGGAATGGGGTAAAGCAGTCTAAAACTTTATAGCCCTTTTCATTTCCGTCCCGTATCGCACTTTTGAGCAAATCATCGTCCTCGAAAATGGCGACGATAGCGGGTGTTCTTTTTATTTTGATCATACTATTTAATACTATGTATGTAAATACTTAATAATAATCTACTTATTCGTTTTCTCCACCACCTTGTTCCAATGGATCTGTAAATCCTTCATTTCCAGGATTTGAATCGTGAGTGGCATATTTATGTCCATTTGCAGCTTTGTCAGCCATCACCAGGTTCCAGGCCAGTTGAGGATCGTAATCCTGTTTCCCTCTACCAACCATTGCAGCTTCTGGTTTGCCACCGCGGGTCGATTTCAAAATTGCTTTTTCTTCCGCGATCGCAATTACCGGAAGGTATTTTGCAAATAAAAGGAAGCATGTAAAGAACAAACCGAAGGTCATTACATAGATACTGATATCTACCCATGTAGGGGAGAACATCGCCCATGAAGAAGGAAGGAAATCGCGGTGCAAAGCAACCACAATGATTACAAACCTTTCAAACCACATCCCGATATTGATAAAGATAGAGATGACCCATATAAATGCGGGGTTTCTGCGAAGTTTACGAACCCAGAATACCTGTGGTACGATAGCGTTGCAACCAAACATGAAACACCAGGCCCATCCATAAGGGCCAAATACCCTGTTGATGAAAGCAAATTGCTCATATGGATCGCCTGACCACCATGCAATGAAAAACTCGGTTAAGTAAGCAATACCCACCAGTGAACCGGTAAGCAATACCACTTTACACAGCGCTTCTTTGGGACGTTTTTGCGATCTCTACATATCTTACTGTATCAGTGGTATTCTGGTACACAGGTATTATTCCTGACCTTGCAACGTTGAGAGACCGCTCCACGAAAAAATTAAGAAAATACACCCTCAACTTCTTCAGTTTTGGATGGACAGGCGCTGTAAAACACTGGAACCGTTTCGAATTGGTATCATTGATACTTG
>Ga0206979_1004_pt1 | contig 57342 bp, 55 predicted proteins | sample Alteio_BWMinCont_19_FD_153463 | JGI IMG/M metagenome (GOLD analysis project Ga0206979, IMG submission 153463) | Enriched cells from forest soil in Barre Woods Harvard Forest LTER site, Petersham, Massachusetts, United States -... | ecosystem: Environmental > Terrestrial > Soil > Temperate forest >... | reverse complement strand
TTAGGATCCAGCGATGTATCTGTATATGAACTTGTTGGAGCATACAGTACTTTCATGAACCACGGGATATATACCAAACCCATGTTTGTAACTAAAATATCTGATCGCAATGGGAAAGTGCTCCAGGTTTTTAATCCTGAAACGCATCAAGCCATAAGTCCTGAAACGGCTTACCTGATGACCTATATGCTTAGAGGAGGCATTGAAGAGCCGGGAGGTACCAGTCAAAACCTTTGGACTTTCCCTGAAATATTCAAGGGAAATGAGGTAGGAGGGAAAACGGGTACCTCATCTCACCATTCTGATGGTTGGTTTGTGGGGGTCACCAAAGACGTTGTTGCTGGTATGTGGGTTGGTGGCGATGATAGGAGTATCCATTTCAAAACATCAGAAATGGGAGAAGGATCTCATGTGGCACTTCCTATCTTTGGCAGGTACATGGAAAAAGTATATGCTGACAAGTCGCTTGGTATCAAAATGGGTTATTTCCCAAAAGCTACAGTTCCTATTTCAAAACCCTGCAATTGCAGAACAGTTCTTCCAAAAGACACCACCCAAAAAGCGCTGCCGGATTCTTTAAAAACTAAGGAAGGCGATGACCTGTAAGAATTTAAATATGTATGCCCAATTCATTTTATAATTCGCCTGCTGGACCTTTGTTTATAAGCGCTTCAGATTCCGGAGTTACAGAGATCAAATTTGTAAATCAAACCGATCAACTCACAAACGAAGAAGCTGAAATCGGCGCTATCATAAAAGACTGTATTGCACAACTTGAAGAATATTTCTCCGGTCATCGGAAAATATTTTCAGTTAAACTTGATCCTCAAGGCACCCCTTTTCAAAAAGAAGTCTGGAAACAACTTCAGGAAATCCCTTTTGGTAAAACAATGTCTTACCTGGAACTTGCTAAATTACTTGGAGATGCAAAGAAAATAAGGGCTGTTGGCGGGGCTAACGGTAAAAACCCCATTGCAATTATTGTTCCATGTCACAGGGTCATCGGTTCAGATGGCAGTCTTATCGGGTATGCCGGAGGAATGGATAAAAAAAGATGGCTGCTCAAGTTTGAAGGGAGTATTCAACCGGACTTATTTCCCTGATCATTCCTTCTTTTCAAGTAAAAATGTGATTGCGGTATATCCGTTTTCATTTGCCGAAGACGGTGAAACGGCTTCAAAAGAATCAATCACCTCCCAATCGTTTTCAATTAACTTATTTAGTTCTACATGCTCAATAAAATCACGTTCTATATGATTGACCGTAACATTATTACCAATTGACATCCGGATGGTTACTACTTTTTGTGACATAAAATATCTGGGATTAATAATATTCAAAGATAGCCTCAAATTCCGGCATTAAGTATTTTGTACATTTGTATCTTACGAAACTTGTTCATTGAGTGAAAAAAGGTGGTGACAATAGGATTAAAAGATTGGGGATTTTATTCCTTATTAGTATTCCTTTGTCCGCCAATGCCCAGTTTTTCCCGGGTCACGGTGAAGATTCTATTCGCGTCACTCCTAATATTGCGCCCTATAGGACTATAGCAAAACTGGCCTTGTTTAGCCCCCTTGAGCAAAAAAACAGTATTCGCCTTAGTGTGGAAGTGACCTTAAACAGTCGTCTTAGTATAGAGCCGGAGATTGGAATTATTTATCACAATTCAGTTGACGGTGATCAATTAAATACTAAAATGATCAATTCTGAAGCCAGGCTTGGCATTAGATATTATTTTCCTGAAAAATTTATTACAGGCTTATATACAGGGCCTTTATTGACTTTTGCGACAGATAATTATGGAACAGGTATCATCAGGAACTTCCATCCTTCCAAACCTGACAGTGCTTTCTACGATTTTACAAATCCTGCACAATACCAGGAAAATGACTACGGGTTATTCTGGATTGCGGGATTGCAGCCTGTAATATCAAGACATATCAACTTTGATATTTCCGGTGGCGTTGGATACCTTGCAGCCCAAACGATTACGAAATATGACCCTTACGCTATATTTAGCACAAAGTTGCCTTCCAGTAGCATAGTTTATAAGTTTCAGGGGCTTATTTCATTGAAATTCGGCTATATTTTCTAGGCCCCTTAAAACAAAAAGCCCCGTTCATTTCTGAACAGGGCTTTTCACGATTAGAAAAGATTATTAGTTTCTTACAAGTCTCAGATAAGCTGACTTGCCAGTTTGGTTTTCAAGTACATTTACAATGTATATACCTGATTTCAAAGATGATATGTTCATTTGAACATTCCTGTCATTGCTGGTAATTATATATAGCATTTTACCTTCAATGCTTGTCACTGTTATCGTTTTTGCATTTTCAGAATTAGTTGCTATTGTAACATTGCTTTGAGCAGGGTTTGGATACAAAGCATATTCATTGTTGGTAACACTTGTTTCCACAATACCTGAATTATGACCTTGTTTTGCTTCATCAGTATCTCCTTCAACAGATAGGTTATCAATACGATCATTGCCATTTGCAGCCGAATTAGGTGGATTAAATTTGATCCTGAAGATGAAACCGTTTGAATTGTTATTTACAGTAGTATCAGTACTTAAACTTACAGTTACAAGACTGAAAACTGTTAATGCTGTATCATGTTTGATAGAAAGGCCTGATGTTTTCCATGTTGTACCACCATCAGTACTGTAGTCAAAGTTTTCGCTACCCTGACCAGAACCTGTTCTTTCTAAATCATATTTGATTGTAATGTTTTTGTAGTGAGTAGTCGGAACTGTAATCAGCGCTTCCATACTATCGCTTGGATTACGGAATCTTAACTCATTGTTTCCGGTAGCCAAACCTGATTTGCCGCCTTTTTTAACATTAAAGGTATCAGAAGCCTCGCCGGCTACTACGTCCCAATAGGTTGCATATTTGCTTGACACTGTGTAAGCAGGAACATAAGACAATAATCCTTTTGTCGAATCCAGGGTCGACCAATTTGAATGGATTGGAAGAATAAGTGATGGACTTCCTGCTACGGAAAGACCAACAAAATTGTCAAAATCCCAATAGTACATAACTTTTTGACCCGCTGGTGGAGGTGTGCTTCCTCCGATTGAATCTCCTGCTACTGAAAAATTATCAAATCTGTCATTTCCATTACTAGGTGCATTCGGAGGAGTAGTCTTAAGTCTGAAAATAAAATTTGGGTTGTTTTCAACAGCTGTATTGCTTATTTTAACCGTAACTGGTATCCAGGCTGTAGCACTTGGTGAATCTGAAGGTATAGAAAGGCCTGTAGTAACCCATGTTGTTCCGCCATCGGTGCTGTAATCAAAAAGATCCTTAACAGGTCCTGAACCTGATTTGAAAACATCGAATTTTATAGCAATATTCTTATAATGCGTGGTCGGTGCATTGATCAATAGCATCATACTATCATTGGGATTTCTCAAACGCATTGCAAGGTTTCCAGCTGTCTGGTCAGATAAACCACCGTGCTGAACATTAAAAGTATCACCAGCTTCAGCAATAGGATAGTTATCCCAATATGCTTTATAATATTTGGATGTTCCCGGAACCGTAACATCACTCATAAACCCTTTACTAGTATCAGTTGATGCCCAACTTGCATAAATAGGTTTCATAAGTTTTGGATCGCCCTGGGTAGCAAGGCCGCTGTTGAAATGATCGAAATCCCAATAGAAAATAGTTTTTGATTGCGCATTAGCAACTGTAAATATACCCAAAAAAAACAGGCTAAATAAAGCAGCTAAAAGGAATTTGTGAGAAATTGTTTTCATGTAGATAATGATTGTTTATTTTGCCGCAAAAGTAGTCGGACTAAAAAAAACCAATCGTTACCTTTAGGTTAACGAATTGTTATGGGGAATAGGAATCAGGAGTCAGGGATCAGGAGTCAGAAGAAAAAGAGGCGTAAGCACTGACTCCTGATTCCTGACCACTTATAGTGGCTTAAACTGCTGAAAACTTTGCTTGCAATCAAAGCAAAAATGGATAGACCTACAAAGCGTAGGCCCGAAAGGAGATTGCATGGTGGTATTATGGCTGCCACAACGGGGGCAGGCGGCATCTTTGAGCGTTTCGAGATCAAGTTCGCCTTCGTATTTTTTAGGTGGTGCAAGCTCGAAGTTTTTGAGTGCTTCACGCCCTTTATCTGTAATTAGGTTGCTGCTCCATTGTCGTTCAAAATCAACCTTAACATCTATAACGTAATCAGGCAATGTTTCCCTTATTTTGGATTTGATCATGTCCTGCATAATATGAATGGCAGGACATCCGGAAAATGTCGGTGTCATTGATACGGTGATACGGGCATTCTCTTCATCCACAACAATTTCCGGTATGATTCCGAGATCTATAACAGAAAGCATTCGTATTTCCGGATCCATGACCTGCTCTAGTGCCTCACGAACCATTTTTTCGGTGGCTGAGCTTGTCCCCGTCTGCGCGGGCAGGGAAGCCCCGGTGACTGAGCTTGTCGAAGTCTTATCCAATACCAAATCACTCATTTCGTTTCAAATTTAGCTTGTATCCTTTGAAATTAACTAATTTCGCATTTAAAGTCTACCGATTTCCCTCTCCTTTAGGAGAGGGGCAGGGGTGAGGCTATGAATGAAACAAAACTTTGTTTCGATAAGTTTGTAAATAAGAGGACATAACAGCCTCTTGATAAAAGAAGAACGAGAAAAGATGATCAAGCCGGTTTTGCTTCAAAAACTGAACATTAACTATACCATACCGGAAACCGTTGGGCTTGCATTAAATGAAATCGTTGAATTCAAAGACTTTATTCAATATTATGATGTAGGTTCTGCGATGATCAAGCCTTACTTTGAGAAGGTGCATCGGGAAGAAATTGAGTCTTTGAGTGGCTATTATAATCATGATAATTTAAATATTGAATTCGATTTTCTATTCAGCGGTGACAAGGAACCGGAAAACGACGCGGAAAGACTGACCATAAACCTTTCAGCCATCCTGAAATCTACCAGTGGCTCAAAGGAGGAATTAACACTTCAATCATTACAGAAAATACAGGTTGACCTGCATCAAGGCCTTGAACATGAAAGTTCTGGAATAGGCCTGAGAATGGAAACCAACAGTCTCTTTGCGGCAACGGAAGAAGTTCAGGCACAGAACCCAATTGATAAGGATCTGAGAGTCTGGCTGGATGATTTGATGAAAGCCGCAAGTGCTAAGCAAACCCCGGCATTGGTTCGCTGCTGGATTTTCTATTATTATTTCAATATTTTGAAGCCATATCCAGCTTATAATGAACTGGTTGCTTATATCATTTGCAAACGTATTCTTGCCTCTGAAAAACTGGATATGCTCAATACTCTGAATCTTGATAAATATGTTTTCAGGGATAAGGATTTTATAGAAGCCTCTAAAAAACTGACAGATACAGAGGATTATTTTCAAAAACTCAGTTCTGATCTTACCGAATACCTGGATATATGTATCAAGGGATTCCGGAATAATATAATCGCTAGCAGAAACGGCGCAACTGATTGCGTTAGAGGACAACTTGATTTTGCTTCTCTCACACCACGTCAAAAAAACTCACTCAATTTCTGGTTGGAAAAAGCATTCTATATCCATAAAGACAAACTCGATCAACTATCACCACGCCAGCATGAAATGATGCTTTTGATCGCCAAATATGGTTCTCTCAGCAACAAGGACCTCGTACCTGTTTTCCAGGTAGAACGAAAAACCATCCAGCGCGATTTTAATACCCTGCTCGAACTCAAACTCTTAGACCAGCGCGGGGGAGGAAGAGGTTTGAGGTATTATATCAATATGAGGGTGGTGATTTAATTACGAATTAGGAATTAGGAATTAAGAATGAAAAAATTGTTTTTGATATCGTTCCTGCTCTGTTGCAAATCCGGGTTTGGACAGGATATGAAGGATATTGAGAATGATCTGGTGAGGAGTTTTAATAAAATTGATTCCTTTTGGGAACTAACCACTGATACAAGCTTAAGCCAACATTACGTGGATTATGAAGATTCTTTGGTAGTTGCCAATAAGAAATTCAAACTAAAACTCCTTTCGTATACGTCAAAATACCCAACCACTTTAAACTACGACTTCTCCAGGATTAAGTACCTCTTTATTGCTACATCTCAAGATCATAAATTTCGAATATACTCTTGGGACACTTGGACAGGCGGCACTGAGCATTTCTTCGCCCATCTTATCCAATTTCAAGGGGAAAAAGTTGAATCAGTAGAATCAAAAACTTTTGGCAAAAACACAATGGATGATGATGACCCAAGTGGCCTTTATTCCGAAGTATTTCAGCTTTCCATCGATAATAGAAAAATTTATTACGGGTATTTTCATTCTTCCGCCTCCACGCGTGATGCTTTTGATGGATTACAATTATTTGAAATTGGGAACCAAGGACTCAATGATTCATTGAAGCTATTCAAAACTGAAAAAAATTTGTCAAATATCCTCGGTTTTGATTTTGACTTCTTTTCGGTTGTAGATCGAAAAGAAAGGCCTATAAAATTAATTGAGTGTTCAGATGATGGTAAGACGATCAGAATCCCAGTAATTGATGACAAAGAACAAGTTACCAACAAATGGATCACTTACAGATTTGATGGTAAGTACTTTGTAGAGAGCAAAAATTGATTTCCCTCATTCCCTCAAACTCATCAGCAAATTACCCCCGGAGGCCCGCCCGGCCCCGACTCAAACATTTCGTTTAGAATAATTTACAACTTTCCTTCTGAAAAAGCTACCAATTTGGTAACATTTTTTACATTTGTAGTGTTATGAGAATAATAGCAAAGAGGACTTTGAAAGAGTTTTGGGAAAAATACCCAGATTCTGAAGAACCACTTAGAGCATGGTATGATGAGGCGCTAAAAGAAAACTGGAATTCCTTTCATGAAATAAAAGAAAAGTATAGAACTGCAAGTGTTCTTGGCAATGACAGGGTGGTATTTAACATTAAAGGCAACAAATACAGGCTTATCATCCTCATATTATTTGGTAGGGGGAAAATATTTATAAGATTCGTTGGCACACATACTGAGTACGATAAAATAGACGCTAAAACTATATAATGACATGAACATCAATCCCATAAAAACTGAGCAAGATTATGACGATACTCTAAAACGAATAAATGATTTATGGGGTTCAAAGGAAGATACGCCTGAAGGTGATGAATTTGAAATACTTTTTACCCTTGTTGAGGCTTATGAAAGAGATCATTATCCTATAACACCTCCTCATCCTATAGAAGCTATAAAATTTCGTTTAGATCAGTTGGGTATGAAAGAAAGTGAGTTAAATAAAATACTCGGGAACAGAAGCAGAAAATCAGAGTTGTTCAACGGAAAAAGAAAACTAACCTTATCCACAATAAGGATATTGCACCAAAAACTAAATATTCCTCTTGAGTCACTAATATCCCCTTATTAAAACAAAAGATAAGTTCACACTGTCACAAACCCCTCAATCTCCTTATCAACCTCACCTGCCCTTTCTATATGTACATAATGGCCAGCATTGGGGAACAATACAAGTTTTGAGCCTTTAATTTCATTTGCACCGCTTTCGGCGACAGAAACCTGTGTTAAGGATGGGTTTAAAATCCGATGTGGAATCAATGCATCTTCTTCCCCGAAGATAATAAGTGTAGGTTGGGTAATTAGCTTTAAATGATCGAAAACCGGTTCATCTATCATCCCATTTATGGTCGCCAGGTAAACTTTCGCTGGATTGATACTGGTTTTATAGCCTGGTGGCAGGAATGACGCAAAATCAAACCCCTGCATGGAGTTTGCATAATTTTTAGCCTGGTCTCTCATCCATCGTTGACTGGAATCTGAAAACTGCTCAAAACCAGCCGGGGCAATGAGTATTAGCTTGTTAACTAATGCTGGTTTTGAAATAGCCAAAACAATTGCAATCTGCCCGCCAAGGGAATGGCCGATGAGGCATACCTGGTTCAGGTTCTGTTGAATGAGAAATTCGGCTATCGTCTCCGCAAAGAAAAAAGGGGTATACGGATAATCACCAGCTTGTGATTGCCCATGTCCCGGTAAATCGATGGCAATACAATGAAAATGTTTTTTGAGTCCTGAGATATTCTTTGACCAGGTTTGCATGGTTTCGCCAAGGCCATGTATGAAAACAAGGGTATCGGGATGCTCTTCACCTGCTTCGGAATAAGCTAGTTTGATGCCGTTGATATCTGAGAACTTAACTTTGGAAAGGGAGATCATCATAAGAATTTCAGAGAGTTCACTTTGCGCACTTTGCGTGCCTTTCTCTTTGCGGCCTTTGCGAGAACCATTTTACGCAAAGAACGCAAAGATTTTCGCAAAGGGCGTAAAGAAGTCTAAAAACAAAAAAATCTCCCCAAAGATAAACCCTGGGGAGATTTCTATACAGAGAATAATTGGCCTTATTTATCCCGTGCTGCCAACCATTTTTCAATAGCCGGGCCGAGTTCTTTTTGGGTTCTTGAACCTACAAATACACCGATATGTCCACCCGGGAACTTGTACAGTTCTTTGTCTTTGGTACCCACATAATCATTAAACGGAATTGAGGATGCTGGTGGAACCAGGTTGTCTTCCGTAGCATATATGTTCAACAAAGGCATGGTGATATCTTTTAAGTTCACCTTATGTTCACCAACCACCAATTCGCCCTTTACTAGTTTGTTTTGTTGGTACAAGTCCTTCATAAACTGACGATAGCATTCTCCTGCCTGGTTTGGACTGTCATTAATCCATTTTTCCATACGGAGATAGTTCATCAACTTGTCCTCATCATCCATGATATTCAGAAGATTCTGAAATTTAGATGCCTGTGCCATTGGTTTGAGCAATGCGAAGCCTGTATTCAGAAATTCACCTGGTACAGTGCCATAGCCATCTACCAATGCATCCATATCCATGTCTTTTGCCCATTTGAACAGCAAGCCGTCATTGGTAGCAAAATCAATAGGAGTCACCAGTGTGATAAGATTTTTGATCTTTTCAGGATAAATAGCTGAATAGATAGCGGAAAAAGTACCTCCCTGGCAAATGCCCATCAGGTTGATAGATGCAATGCCCTGTTGTTCACGAATAATATCTACAGCATCATTCAGATAGCCGTTGATATAATCATCCAAAGTAACGTACTTTTCTGCCGGACCGGGATAGCCCCAATCCATCATGTATACATCCAGCCCAAGGTTAAGAAGATTCTTAATAAGGCTTCTGTCAGGCTGCAGGTCAAGCATATCCTGGCGGTTTACCAGGGCATAACTGATTAAAACAGGCGTTTTAACCGTTGGTTTTGTATCCCTTGTATAGTGATACAAAGTTACTTTATCCCTTTTCCAGACTTGTGTCTTAGGGGTTTGAGCAACAAGAATCTCTCCTGCGTTTTGCAGGTTTTCGAGACCCTTTACCAGTTTTTCGCTTACCGAGGCCATTTCCTCAGCCAGATTTTTTGTTTCTATCGCCATTATATTATTCCGAAAGGATTATTTTTTTGAAGTTGAAGTCTTTGCAGCAGCTTTAGGTTCAGCAACTTTGGCTTCAGTTTTCACTGCGGCTTTGGCTTCGGTTGCAGCTGGTTTACTATTAGTTACAACGGTATCTTTTACCATTGATGCCAATTGCTTGCCCATTTCATAAACTTGTTTCTTCAGTTCGTAATTGGTTTTGTACAACTCATCCAATTGAGATTTCAATACCACAGGATATGCTGACAGGTTCATTTCCATCAACTTATCAGTAGTTGTGCGGATCTTTGAATCAAGAGTTACCAATTCGCCTTGCAGTTTAGAAAACTCATCGGTACCAAACAGACCTTCGAATGCTTTACCGTTCATATTGATCCAATTGGTATAGAATGCATTGAAATCAGTATTTGCTTCACCCTTTTGAGCCTTTTCAGAAAAATCTTCAATGATCTGTTCGTTTATTTTTGCGCCGTGGGTATATACAAGGTATTGAAGTTTGGCAAGTTTGTTAGCTGATGCGATATACAACTCTCCCAAATCATTCATCAATGTCATTTGCTCTTTTTCCTTTCCTTCAGGCATTAGCTTAAAGAATGGTGAAACAGAGGTTTTGAACTGTGAATTGATATTTTTGAACATTTCCGTGAAAAATGCTTCATTTTCAGGGAGTCTAGCTGCAAATTGATCTACGCTATCCTTGAAAGATTTGTAACCATCTTTTGCTGAGGTTCCCATTTTCTCATACCATGCAGTAGCATTTTTGGTGTATTGATCGTATGCATTTTTCAATGGGTTCAAAGCATCAAAACCGAACATTTTGTCCATCAGTTCTTTGTAAAGAACCGGGTTCATCATTTTCTTATACTCTTCGCTGTTGAATACTTTGTTTTCAGCTGCTTTGAAAACAGGAGCCCAAAGCTCATACAGTTTCATAAAGCTTTCGTAACCTTTCTTCATACTACCCAAAGTATCATTGATAGTTTTAGACGCCATATCAGCAGATTGAGCGCTGAATGGAGTTTTTATACTATCAGACATGGATTTAAGCGTGTTGGTCCAGGTTTCCTGGTATTTGCGGGCATTGTCCATCATTATATTTGATGAAGTCATTCCATCAAATGGATTATGGCTATTGATACCGGAAAAGAAACCTGTCATTTTTTGTGAAGCTTCAGTCCACATGTTCACTGATTTTTCCTGGAAGGCTTTCCACTGATCAAAAAAGTTTTCGACCGTGCCTTCCACTTTTTCTTTTACTTCTTCACCGGTCTTTTCTGCAGCTCCGGTAAAGGTTTTTATGTTTTCTTGTTGTTTTTTCAACCATTCCTGGTACATTTCAGTACCTTTTGTCAGGATTTCGCCTCCTGCTACATTTTTTTGGAATTCCTGTGCCTTTTCAGTCCAGTTTTCCAGCATGCTTTTTTGGGTCTCAACCCAGTTTTCGAAGAAATTCTTAGTGTTTTCCATAGTTTTATTGGTTAATTTATATCTTTTCCCAATTCTGCCGCAAAGGTAGGGGTATTTTTTTAGAAAAGAATGACATTTATCAGTTTAATGTTTTCTTAATGAAACGGTTACTATCTTTGCCACGAAATCATACTTTAAACGATTTAAAAGCCTTTTTATCTACAATTTAATAACAAAAAAATGATCGAATTAGGACAGGTTTATAAACATTCATTTTCTTTTACCCAAAAAGATGTCGAAAAGTTCGCGGAAGTAACCGGTGATAAAAACCCGATTCACCTTGATAACGCTTATGCAGCCCAAACTGTTTTCAAAAAACCGATCATGCATGGTTTTTTAGGCGGTGCTATCTTTTCAAAGGTGTTTGGTACCTTGTTTCCAGGTGAAGGAACCATCTATCTGAAGCAATCTATGGCTTTTGTGAAACCAATGTTTGTTGATACCAATTACGAAGCCGTATTTACCGTAAAAGAGATCATTAAAGAGAAAAACCGCGCTATTATTGACACAAATATTATTGAGGTCTCTACCGGAGATGCCACGATCAAAGGTGAAGCAACAGTGATGAATACTAGGGAAATCGTTTAGTAAGCACTTTTCGTGGGCTTAGAGAGTCGTTGACTTTCAAAAAGTCGACGACTCTGAATCTACATTTCTATTTTGTGAGGGATTTGATCTTTTCCCGAAGTTTGTCAATATCTATCCTGTGATAAGTGGGGCTTTTCGGTGTTCCGCCTGCCGGGGTTAATATATGCCGATTAGAATCGAACCAAGTACGTGAACAGCTAAGACGTTCACAACACTGTTTAATTGTTAACGGCCTGTCTATTGCCCTTTGTATCTCGTCAAGAGGTTTTAGTCCTTCTGAAATAGCATCTTTTATGAGGGCGTACAAATCAAAATCAGTCATATCAATCAGTCTTTGTCCAATAGGTCTCATAATATCTTATATTTTTATCTCTTACTAAGATAAACTTTGGTTTGCAGGTCGTTGATAAAAAAAGGCCGGAGTACAACGAATACCCCGGCCTAACCAATGAACGAAAATCTTTCTCAACCAATGAAAGTAGGGAGGAACGAATCTCCCCACTTCATTGAGGCTACTGCGGACGAACGAACTTCCGTAGTGCGATGCAAATGTATTACAAAAAATTTCACACTAAGTCTAATTAAATTTAATTTTTTAGTAATTAAATTTAAAATATGGAAACCAATCCATTATTTACTCATTCATAGCCAATTGACAATACGGAGACCAAAAATTTAGTCCCAGAGGGACGACATATTGGTAGAAAAATGGCGACGTTCTGTTTTAGAGTGCCGTAGGTACGGCAAATTTCTCACACGCGAAAAAAAATGTCATCCCTATGGGATTCTAAAAAAGTTGGTTTATTTAATTCCTACCAAAATGCCATCCCTACGGGATTTAAAAACAAAACATTAACTACTTATATTAATGACGTTGCGCAAGGACTCTACAATTACCTATCCCTATTTCCCATCCGGTACAAAGTCCAGGCATATCGAATTCATGCAGAACCTTTTGTAAGTTGGCGCAGGGCCATCATCAAAAATATGCCCTAAATGGGAATCACACCGGCCGCAGATTACTTCTGTTCTGCGCATCCCATAGGCATTGTCTGGCCTGTAAATAACGCTATCTTTATGTAGTGACTCGAAAAAACTTGGCCATCCGCAACTACTGGCAAATTTTGCATCAGATTTAAACAGAGGGTTGCCGCAAACGGCGCAATAATATGTACCCCTCATATCTGCATCCCAGTATTTGCCCGTAAAGGCCCTTTCGGTGCCTTGCGCCCTTGCTACAGCATACATATCCGGAGGTAATATCTTTTTCCATTCTGTATTGGTGATATCAAGATGGTTGGTAGCAGTTCGGGAATAATAAGGGTTTTCCATGTCTTATTTATTTGTTGACTTCTATAATCAATAGCACTTTTCCTTAATGTTTTCAGAGCTGGCGGGATACACCAGATTATCATCATGCGTGAGTAATTTCTCATCCCTTCCATGATATTTTACACGTTTGAGAAGATGAGAGATAAGGGCAATATGGGCATCATCCTTGTGTTCGGCATTCACAATAAACCAGGGAGCATGGATAAAATTAGTTTTTTTGAGCATGGTATCCCTGGCTTCTGAATAATCTTTCCAATGCTCCTGTGCCTTACCATCTATAGGACTGATTTTCCATTGTTTCAGAGGATCCTTTTCGCGATCTTTCAGTCTCTTTAATTGTTCTTCCTTGCTGATATCCAGATAGTATTTCAAAACGATAAAGCCGGCGTCTGTAAGCATCTTTTCAAATGATTCAACCTCTCCAAAAAATGACTTGTATTCTTTGTGGGTACAAAAGCCCATTACTTTTTCAACTCCTGCCCTATTGTACCAGCTCCTGTTAAAAATTACAAATTCACCTGATGCGGGCAAATGCCTGGAATATCTCTCAAAATACCATTCGCGTTCCTGCCTGTCTGAAGGCTTGCTTAGTGCAACTACCCTGGTTTCGCGCGGACTAAGATGCTGCGTAATCCTCTTTATTGTGCCGTCTTTTCCAGCAGTGTCCCTCCCTTCCAGAATCACGAGCAGCTTCAATTCGGAAGATATAATCTCTTTTTGTAGCTTGACCAACTCTATGAAAAGCTCATGCAATATTTTCTTTTTTTCTTTTTTCATGGAAACCATAGTTTTATGACTTGTTGTTCCTACTTCCCACAATATTTTTTAATCGCTTCATTTGCCTTTGTAAGGCCCAGACTTGAGGCTTTATGCAAATCGGCACAGGCTTTATCCCTCTCACCTATTGAGGAATAGACATAAGCCCTATTGGCGTAGCCTTCCCCACTGTTTGGTTTCAATTCTATTACTTTCGTATAGTCCTTTATAGCCAGGAGCGGATGTTTCATATCAAAATTAACCTTGCCCCTTGTATTTAAGACCAATACGTTTTTAGGGTCGTTATCCAGCAATTTTGTAAAATATTCCCTTGCAAGGCTATCGTGTCTAATATTCATTTCAGCCATACCCAGGTAATACCAGGTATCATTGTTTTTTCGAACCTTGGCAGATTCTTTTAATGCACTTATTGATTCTTTGAACATTCCGCTTTCATACATGACAACACCCCTTAGTAAAAGTATGTCTGGATCAGTTGGCTTAAGCTTATACGCTTCATTTAAATCCCGCAAAGCATTGCTATAATCTTTTGAAAATCTATAAATCGAGCCTCTCTGAAGCCAGGCCTGCCAACTATGAGGATTGTATGCCAACGTCTGTGTAAAATCGCTACCTGCTTCTTTTGTCTGTTTAAGTGAAAGATATGCATTTCCCCGGCTGAGATAAACATCGGCGAGAAGACCTGAATCTTTGGTATCTTTTATTGCTTTGCCGTAATCATACATGGCCTTGTCAGTTTTATGTACCTGCATGTACAGATAGGCTTGATTCATATAAGCTGCAGATGAGCTATCTAACATAATAACTGTATCGTAGTCTTTTATGGCATTATCAACTTTGCCCAAATAAGTTTCTGCCTGGGCGCGGTCATAATACATGAACTGCATCCTGAATGGCGTTTTTTTTATTCTGTAATCACAATACTTATAAGCCCCCGCGTAATCTCCTGCAGCCATTTTTTCACGAGCTGAATCTCCATAAGCTTTCATTATTGAATCCGGTGAAAATTGAGCTGAGCCTTGCCTGGGGTGTTGAAATTTCCCCTCCTGGGGCAGATCAGGCGGATTTGGTGGCTGGTGCGGAGGAGGAACAGGTTGCACCTGCGCTTGGGATTTAAAAACAAAAATGGTCAGGATAGCGAGAATGAAAAAGTATTTTAAGGATCGCATATTATTATAGTCTTATTGAATTTTTTACGGCGAATTTATGAATTCTGCTACTATGAATCTAAAATTTCCCGTAGATCGCACCACCGATGCTATCACGATATGCCCCGGTTACGAAAGATAAGGTATTAACCTCCCCAAGTGCCCTTAACGTTCCCAAAAAAGCAAAAATAAGCGCTTCCTTAAATTCAATTAATTCCTTTGAAGGAACAACTGTATTGACGTTAATCTTTTTACTGATTTTCTTTACCAGTGTTCCATTAAAGGCGCCACCACCAGTAATAAGAAGTGAGCCTCCCGATTTATTTATAACCCTTGATATTTGTATTGCAATATGTTCTGAAATAGTGGCCAATTTATCTTCAATCCCTATGCTCTCAAAAGAGTCAATCAAAGGTAATAATTCTGAGAGCATGGTTTCCTTATCAAGTGATTTGGGAGTTGACATTTTGTAAAATTCCCAATCATTTAATGCCTCTAAAAGGTTTTGTTTTATATTTCCTTTTTCCGCCATCTTACCGTCATCGTCATAGTCCAGGCCAATTTTGCGGGAAACAGCGTTCAACAAGAGATTGCATCCGCATATATCAAAGCCAAACCTTTTACCATCTGTATCATATGAGATATTGGCAATTCCTCCCAGGTTCAAACAATAATCATAGTCCTTAAAAAGAATCGCATCCCCAACCGGAACAAGTGGCGCTCCTTGTCCACCGAGGCAAACATCTATTGCCCGGAAATCATTTACGACAGTAATGCCGGTAGCAGCATATAATGCAGCACCATCTCCCAGCTGAAAACTTAGTTTTTTATCAGGTTGATGAAAAACCGTGTGACCGTGTGAAGAAATTAAATCTGGCTTAGAATGCTTTTCCTTAAGGAATGAATTAATTTGTTCGCCAATATAAAATCCATATTCCTTGTGTAGTAGAAGCAAATCAAGACCGCCAAGTTTATGCGCGTCATTTAATTTTAGTTTCCATGTCGAATCGTATTTATGGCATTCCGCATCAATTATTTCATAATGCCAGATGCCATCCTCGTTCCTGTTAAATTGGCACAATGCTATATCCAGTCCGTCAAGCGAAGTGCCCGACATGATGCCAATCACGATCCAGGAGTTTTTCAAATTCTTGAATATTTGCTAAAAGGCTCGAAATTAGCAAATCATGCGACATAGTAATTGATTTGTTGCATATTTTCAGATAACAGATGTACTATATCATTCAATAATATAATCATTAATTTTGTCAAAACTTGAATATAACTTTGCCATATCCTAAATCTTAAAAACATAGTATTATGAAGAAATTTTACATTGTTATCCTGCTATGCCTTTGCTACTTGCCAGTATTAAGAGCACAAAAGGTTGTAGACTACGCTGTAAGGGTAAGTGCCACCGTGCAAAAATCCCCTGCTTCTATTACTTTGCACTGGCCTAAAGATTCAAGTGCAGTTACCGGTTTTACCATTTATCGGAAACTTAAAACGGACCCAACCTTTAAAACGCTTATTAAAACCCTTACTGCTACTGATACTACTTATACTGATAATAGCGTAACGGCAGGGACTTATTACGAATATGAAATAATAAAAACTGTAAAAGCCTCTGGCTATTATGGTTTTGGATATATTGCATCAGGCATTGAAGTACCTGCAACTGAGGCCCGGGGGAAACTGATATTATTGTATGACAAAACATTTGTTCCAACCTTATCGGCTGAAATTGCCCGGCTTGTTTTAGACATGACTGAGGATGGATGGACGGTAATATCTCATGCTGTTAATATCTCGGATAGCGTTACCGGGATTCAATCAATAATCCAGGCAGACTATAATGCTGACCAAAACAATGTTAAAGCGGTTTTCCTGCTTGGACATATCCCCGTCCCATATTCAGGAGGGAACCTCAATTATGGTTTAAATCCTATTGATGGACACGTACCACAACATGAAGGCGCCTGGCCTGCAGATATTTATTACGCTGATATGGCGGGAAATTGGTCAGATATTACTGTAACTGATACCTTAGGAGAATATAAAGCACAGCATAATATCCCCGGTGACGGCAAATTTGACCAGGATGTTATCCCCGTTAGTATGACGTTGGAGGTTGGCAGGGTAGATATGTTTGATATGCCGTCTTTTGCACCCCTTACCGAAACCGATCTGATAAAGAGGTACCTTGACAAAGATCATAACTGGCGTATGGGGAAAGTAACCATGCAACAAAGAGGCTTTGTAAAAGATTATTTTGGTACCGAGGGTTCGGGAACTTCTGCAGAAGCTTTTGCAGCAGCAGGATACAAAAACTTTGCACCTCTGTTTGGCCTAAAAAATGTCATAGATACAGGTACATGGGAAACTGTTCTTTCAAAAAACAGCTTTTTATGGTCTTATGGTTGTGGACCGGGATCGATTACCAATGCAGCCGGACTTTCTTCAACTTCCAATTTTGCTAAAGATTCTCTGCAAACGGTATTTATTACACTTTTTGGTAGCTGGTTTGGCGATTGGAATACAACTGACAATTATCTTCGGGCTGCTTTAGCATCTAAAGGACCTATTCTGACAGATGCATGGAGCGGTAGGCCCCAATGGCAGTTTCACCACATGGCTATGGGTGACAATATTGGTTACAGTGCTCTAATCAACTTCAATAATTACGCCAACGGTTCTGGAGATCATTTAAACTATTTCAGAAGTGCGATAATGGGTTCATCTGATCGTATGATTCATGTAGCCCTTATGGGTGATCCAACTTTGAGGATGCATGTTGTACAACCTCCGGGGCCATTATCATTGTCCCTCAACAAATTATTGGTAAACCTCAGTTGGGCGGCCTCGACTGATAACCTGGTTGGCTATTACATTTATCGTTCCGAAGGGTTGCAACAACCTTTTGTAAGAATAAACAAATCCATTGTGACCGGGACTACTTTTACAGACAGCAATGCGGTAAACAATTCCCGTAATTTTTACATGGTTCGCGCCGTGAAACTCGAATTGAATGCTAGTGGAAGTTACTATAATATGAGCCAGGGAGTTATGGATACCATCAGCCTGGGACATGTTGGAATTACGCCTCTAGCAGTCGAACCAAAAGAAATAAACGTCTTCCCAAATCCTGGTAAAAATATTTTCCACATTTCATGGCCTGGTGGTGAAGCAGAAAGCGGACAAATGCAGGTATCAGATATACTTGGTAAAGAATTAATTAACTCTGGTCTATCTAACCTTGCAAGCTCACATGTCATTGATCTGGATCTTTCCAAATATAGCAATGGCGTTTACCTGATCAGGATCACGAACGGGAAAAACATTTATTTGCAAAGGGTTGTGAAAGATTAAAAAATTAAAAGACTAAAACATTAAAAAATTGAAAGATTCAATTCGCCGCTGGGAGCGCAATTAATAGTCTCTCAATGGCATCATGAATCTCTTTTGATGACGATGTGTAATTATTGACGATCAAAGCAATGCAGATCCATTTCCCTGATTTGTTTTTGAAGTACCCGCTATAGGCACGTATCCCATTGATGTGGCCTGTTTTGCAAAACAACCTGCCTTCAATGGGGGTCCCCTTTCCCATGCTTTTCATGGCTCCGCTTTGACCGGCAACGGGTAGTGATTCAAGAAATTTCATAAAAAACCGCTGCTTTTCCATTGCAGAAAGCATCTGGCATAATTGAAGAGCAGAAATTTCATCATTTACAGATAGGCCACACCCATCTTCCATATACAATCCAGAAGTATCAACTCCTTCATTGCTCCAGAATTTCTTGACTGCAAGGATTCCACTTTGCCTGGTTCCTGATCCATTGACAATACTGCCAGTTTCTTTTAGAATACATTCTGCATATAAATTAATACTGTTCAAATTGGTAAAATGAACAATATCAACTAACTCAGGCGATTCAATACTGTCAATTATTTTTAAAGACGGATTAACAATTTCTGCACTTGCATCATTAACCTGCCACCCATTTTTATGATCTAATAGTCCTGCATAATACAGTTTCTCTGCAAGGTATTTTGCAGCGAATTCGGGTGGATCCGGCATGGCGCCTTTAATTGTAAGAGGTGTTTTTGATGGCTGAATGGAACCATCCAGGAGAACCGAAGAATCATTTGGCCCAGGGAAGATATTAGACAGGTCGCCCGAATGCGGATCCCCGGTTAGTAGACGATTATCAAAATTCAAATGGAGAAGTTCCGGAGAATAAGAAAGGATTTTAACACTATCTCCTTTTTTCATACCAGGTTGAAGCTTTATATCATACTTGTTTTCATTAAAATTGAAAGCACTTGCACCAGCTCCGAAATAATTCCCTGTATCATCACAAGCCCATGACTTACAACAATATTGGTTATCAAAATGATTTACATCAATGACCAGCTTACCCTCAACATGTTTGATACCTGAAGATTTGATTTCCTGAGATATCAATTCTGCAAACGCGGACATCGATTTTTCCTTTCCCCATCTTTCGGAACCGAGTGTCGGATCTCCGCCTCCTGAAATAAAAATGTCTCCGTGAAGAATTCCCTTTGAATCAATCCGTCCATTATAGCCGATTTTGGTTTTGAAATGATATTGTGGCCCCAACAATGCCAATGCTGCCCCTGTTGTAACAATCTTCAAACAGGAGGCAGGAACCATTGGTGTTGAATCATGGAAACTAAAAACAGTATTCCCTTTCTCAGGATTTAAGATGCAAAAACCAATTGAGGCATTTTTTAATGCCGGATCAGAAAGAAATGATTCAAATCCTTTTTTTAACGCCGCATTTTGCTGAGAAAAAACCTGCGAGGGCATTAAAATGCATATTACCAAATATATATAAAAAGGATTTCTGACCATGCCGGTCAAATTTACAAAGAACTAACCAAGAGGTTCAAGCACCAATGGTAAAATGAATAATTATCTGCTTTGATAAGCTATTTTACTCAATGACTACCTTCTGCAAATATCTATCAGTTGCGGTGTAAACAACTAAATAATATATACCCGCTTTGTGACGAAATTGATTGGTCTCAATTACAAATTTTTCATTCTCAACATTCTCTGAATAGAGCGTTTGTCCGAGTTGGTTTTGAATAGAAACCTTATTTATTGGCAGGTCATTTTCAATGTAAATAAAATTTTGAGCAGGATTAGGATAAACCTTCATATTGGAGCTATTTCGGTCGTTATCAATACTTGCAAGCTTTGGTTGCCAGGCTCTCGAAGTTATCTCAAAAAGAGACGCACTGTCCAGTCCATCAGTTTCACAGGAAATAAAAAATTTGCCGGAACCATTATAGCAGATACCTTCAGTCTGCCATATTCCCCCGCTTCCAATTTCTATCAGTCGCTTATTTCCAGTAAAAAAGGAGTCATTGTTGAAATTATTGAATATCCATATAAATGAATTGACATGGTTTTTTTCATATCCAATGAGTACCAGTTCTTTTTTTACAGAATCATAATCAGCACCTGTAACCAATCCTCTGGCATGAAAACTCATGATAGGTGAAATATTATAGTTACCCGGCGTTTTTGGGAGATGATATACCCTTGTATTTGAATCGCCACGGTCTTTCGTAAAGATATACAAAGAATCACGAATACTGATAACCGATTCACAATCAAAGTTATTTATATTACTACTTACAAAAGAAGTCTGGTCATTATATGAAAATGAAATGGCTTCGGCATTCACATGTACTACGCTTCCATTTCCGATATCTGCCTTTTTTACTTTTAATATTTTTAAATCTTTCCGGGTTCCATTATTGTTACCTGCATCCTCAACATAAATATATGATCCATCAGCAGTAATGTCTTCCCAATCAGTATTAGGATAATTATCGATGAATACAGTTTGCAATGTTTTGCCCGTAGCAGTATCAATGCTGAAAATATTTGGTGGATTGCCACTGTCATTATGAGTCCATAATTTATCGCTCGTATAAACAACACCGGAAGACTCAGTAATTGCTGAATTCATTTTTCCCTTTAATACAGGATAAACTCTTGTGGGAGCATAAATACAAGAACCGTCGCTTTCTTTTGCAGCAGGATTATAATTTTGAGCATACGGATCAGTACAACCTTTTTGTGCAACAACATAGCCTGAAACAAGGTTTAGTGCAGCAAACAACGCATGTTTATAATTTACCATAGATTAAATAAATGCGAAGGTATGCCCATCAAAAAATCTATTTGGGGGAATTTGTTTTACTTAATAGTAATTTAACATTGACTTCTGTTTTCTGAAACAAATGGAATATTTGCGTCAATGACATTTGTCATCGCAACGAATTCATTTTTACCCTAATTTTGCCCCACTAACCCCCGGAAAGCATAACGGGGATAAATAAGATAATTCATGAACTGGTTCCTAAAAACCTTCTCTTATTCTATTGGCAGAAAGCTGATCATGGGATTTACCGGGCTGTTTTTTGTCCTGTTTCTTCTGGAACATGTCGCCGGTAATTTTCTCCTTTTTAACAACGACGGCGGAGCTGAATACAATCTTTACAGCCATACCCTTACCCATGATGTGGTTGTTGGGCCGATCATTAAGATTGTAGAAATACTGCTTTTTTCGAGTTTTATCTTTCACATTGTAGATGGTACTGTTCTTTGGGTCAAAAACAGGAGGTCAAGGCCACAAGGTTATGCTGTCAATAGGAGAAATCAGAATAGTAAATGGACATCCAGGAATATGATGTTGTCAGGAGCCATCCTTTTTATATTCCTTATTATACATTTAAGCACATTCTTTATTCCATATCGTTTTACCGATAGTGTGCCAAATCTCTATCAACGGGTTCATGATGAGTTTCAGAGTCCGTTATTTACCGGTTTTTATGTGTTTTCAATGGTTTTCCTTGCCTTTCATATCAACCATGGCTTTTCCAGCGCATTTCAGACTTTGGGTATGCGGAACTTTAAATATTACCCCTTTATTGAAAAACTGGGCGTGATCCTGTCCATCCTGATAAGTGCAGGTTTTGCTTCACAACCATTGTATTTCTTGTTTTTTGATCAATTGCATTAAAAATTATTCATATGATCCTTGATGCCAAAGCGCCAGAGGGCACTTTAGAAAATAAATGGAAAAACCATCGCTTCAATGTGAAGCTGGTAAACCCTGCGAACAAACGCAAGTTTGATGTCATTGTTGTAGGAACAGGTCTTGCTGGAGCCTCAGCAGCTGCTTCACTTGCTGAGTTGGGATACAACGTGAAATGCTTTTGTTTTCATGATAGTCCCAGGCGTGCACATAGTGTGGCCGCACAGGGTGGTATTAATGCTGCAAAAAATTATCAGAATGATGGTGACAGCATTTACAGGTTATTTTATGACACCATTAAAGGAGGAGATTTCAGGGCCCGCGAAAGCAATGTATATCGACTGGCTGAAACAAGTGTAAATATCATAGACCAGGCAGTTGCCCAGGGTGTGCCATTTGCCCGCGAATACGGCGGATTGCTTGACAACCGATCTTTTGGTGGTGCGCAGGTTTCCAGAACTTTTTATGCTAAAGGCCAGACTGGTCAGCAATTATTGTATGGTGCCTATCGAGCACTCAACCGCCAAATTGGATTGGGTAAAGTAAAAATGTATCCGCGGCATGAAATGCTGGACCTTGTAGTAGCTGATGGAAAAGCACAAGGCATTATTACAAGAAATCTTATCAATGGAGAAATTGAATCTTGGGCCGGTCATGCTGTCATATTAGCGACCGGAGGATACGGAAATGTCTATTACCTCTCCACGAACGCTAAAGCTTCTAACACAACAGCTATATGGCGTGCTCACAAAAGAGGCGCTTTATTTGCCAACCCATGTTTTACTCAAATACACCCTACTTGTATCCCTGCTTCAGGAGATTATCAATCCAAGCTGACATTGATGAGCGAAAGTCTCCGAAATGATGGTCGTGTCTGGGTTCCTAAAACTGCCGATGATAAAAGAAGCCCGGATCAAATCCCGGAAGCTGATCGCGATTATTTCTTAGAAAGAAAATATCCTTCTTTCGGGAACCTTGTTCCTCGTGATATCGCAGCTAGAAATATTAAAGAAGTTTGTGATGCCGGCATGGGTGTGGGTCATACAAAACAAGCTGCTTATCTTGATTTTGCAGAGGCAATCAATCGCCTTGGCGCCAGTGCCATAGAAGCTAAATATGGCAACTTGTTTGATATGTATGCGAAAATAACCGGCGAAAACCCGTACAAAGTACCTATGCGCATTTATCCTGCCGTTCACTATACAATGGGTGGATTATGGGTTGATTATAATCTTCAAAGCAACATTCCCGGGTTGTTTGTACTCGGAGAAGCTAATTTCTCTGACCATGGCGCTAATCGTCTTGGTGCAAGTGCATTAATGCAGGGTCTTGCTGATGGCTATTTTGTGATCCCTGTTACAATAGGAAATTACCTGGCTGGCTTAGGTTTTGGCAAAGAAGACGATAAGAATCCCGCCTTCAAACAAACCATGGATGAGGTAAAAAGTAATATTGACACGCTTGTAAATATCAAAGGCAGTTCCAGTCCGGATCATTTGCACCGTGAATTGGGCAAGATCATGTGGAATAATGTGGGTATGGCAAGGGACGCTGATGGTTTGAAGAAAGCGATAGCTGATATTGACTCCCTGAAAGAAGTATTTAATAAAGACCTTAGAGTTGTTGGAGACAAAACTGAACTGAACGAGCAACTTGAAAAAGCCGGGCGATTGCAGGACTTCCTTGAACTCGGTTCTCTCATGGCACGCGACGCCCTTGAACGTAATGAAAGTTGCGGAGGCCATTTCCGTACAGAGTACCAGACCCCTGAGGGTGAAGCACTACGGGATGATGACAATTTTATGTTTGTATCAGCTTGGGAATATAAAGGACAGGGACAACCTGAACAATTGAACAAAGAAGAATTGAAATACGAATTTGTACACCCAAGCCAGAGGAGTTATAAGTAAACTTCTCGCAAAGGCGCAAAGACGCAAAGCTTAAAAAGGAAATGAATGAAAATGGAATTGCTAAAATCATCGTAAATGTAGCTTTTCAGATTCATTCAAAACTAGGACCGGGATTATTAGAATCTGTTTATGAAGAGATAATGTATTATGAATTGGATCAATTAGGACTTGAAATAGAAAGACAAAAAGCAGTTCCCGTAATTTGGGCAGGGCTTAAAATGGAGCTTGGTTTCAGAACAGATTTAATTCTTAATAAGAAAGTAGTTGTAGAATTGAAGTCAATTGAAATGATAGCCCCAGTTCATCCTAAGGTTTTACTCACTTATTTAAAACTAACGGGCTGTAAACTCGGCTTGCTGATAAACTTTAACGAGACATTAATTAAAGATGGTATAACAAGAATCGTAAACAACCTCTGACGAAAAAGCTTAGCGTCTTTGCGCCTTTGCGAGACGTTTTTTTAGTCTTTGCACCTTTGCGAGAAAATATTTTTTTCAATGAATCTTACACTCAAAATATGGCGCCAGAAAAATGCCAATACCAAAGGCAAACTGGTCACCTATCAGGTACAAAACATATCTGAACACGCGTCGTTTCTTGAAATGATCGATATCCTGAACGAAGATCTTATACATAAGGGTGAAGAACCTGTAGCTTTCGGACATGATTGCCGTGAAGGGATATGTGGCTCTTGTGGGATGTATATAAACGGTCGTGCTCATGGGCCTCAGACAGGAACAGCTACCTGCCAGTTGCACATGCGCAATTATAAAGATGGCGATTCCATTACCGTAGAACCCTGGCGGGCAAAAGGTTTCCCGATTATCAAAGATCTCGTTGTAGATCGTTCTGCTTTTGACAGGATCATGCAGGCAGGAGGATTTGTTTCCATAAATGCAGGAAGTCCTCAGGATGCAAACAATATCCTGATTCCAAAACCTATTGCTGATGAAGCCTTTAGTGCTGCTGAATGTATAGGTTGCGGGGCTTGTGTAGCGGCTTGTCCAAATGCATCCGCCATGTTATTTACTTCAGCAGTTGTATCGCATCTTTCTCTTTTGCCACAAGGGAAACCGGAACGCGCTAAAAGAGTTGAGGCTATGGTTGCCCAAATGGATTATGAAGGATTTGGTAATTGCTCAAATGTCGGGGCTTGTTCCAAAGAATGTCCTAAGGAAATATCCCAGGTACATATTGCCAGGATGAATAAAGAGTACATGAGTGCTAAATTCATTAACGCCAAAGGCAAGGAAGAAACTGCCGGAGGATTCGGATAATCATGAAAGTTTCCCTGGTTTTTGCAGCTGACGAGCATAATGCTATAGGCAGGAATAACGACTTGCCCTGGCCAAAAATGTCGGCAGACATGAAAAGGTTTAAACAATTAACCATGGGGCATCATGTGATCATGGGACGCAAAACCTATGAATCAATGGTTGGTGATTTACCTGGCAGAACGATCATAGTTGTTTCTCGATCTTTAAATCTTACTTTACCTGAAAGTATTACTGTAAAAGAATCGCCGGGTGATGCCCTGAAATATGCCAAAGAACATGGTGAGCAGGAAGCATTTATTATTGGAGGGGCTACTTTATTTAAAGAAGCTGCTTTCGAAGCTGATACCTTTTATCTGACCCGAATTCATGGTGTATTTGAGGCTGATACCTTTCTACCGGAACTTGACATGAATGAGTGGAAAATAACGGAGCAACAAGACTTTGAGACGGATGAAAAGAACCCTTTTCCGTATTCCTTTCTGATATTAGAGAGAATAAAACGATAAAATTATCTCGCAAAGGCGCAAAGACGCTAAGTTAAAATTCCTTTATTTATTTTCTTTGCGGCTTAGCGTCTTTGCGCGAGACGCTTCTTAAAAGTCATAATACTGCTTCCTTTTGTCTACCTTAAGGTCTGCAAGCGTAGACGCTTTCACGTGGATATTGAAAAAATAAGATCTATAAGCCCCAAAGGGTATCCATTGAAAACTCATTGCCCAACAGTGTAAGTCTCTGAAAATAGTTATCTGACTTACTGTAGCTTGTTGGGTCGTAAAATCATAACCAGTCTGGCACGTCACTTTCCAGTTTTTGGTAAGGTTAATGTCTCCCGTTATAGTGGCAGAATGGGTTATGGTTGGCTTTCCGAGTTCATACACATCACCCACAAATACCTTGTTTAAGCCATTATAATTCGCACTATAGTTTAAGTGGATATTCCATGGAATATCATAACTTGCATAAGACTGTGGATAATTGTAATATACAAATGGGTTTCTCGGCGCATATAACGCAGTTGTTTTGGCCGCTGCCGCATGATTAAAAGATGTACCGAAAGTAAGGTTTGCCGTAGTAATCTGACCCAGATGATGATCAATATCAATGGCATAGTCCTTGTGCTCGTTGCCGTATTTGTCATAATAATATGGATCAAACAATCCTCCCGCTTGAATATTGAAATTCTTAAAAGGAGAAGCCGCAGTTGAAATATTAACCGGAGCAAGCTTCATTGAATCAGCAAGAAAATTATATGAAGTATTCAAATTCAGGTAATCAAGTATCTTGATCTTTTTGGTGCCGGTTGCCGAATCTTTTTTTGATTTTACTTTAAGTTCAAAAGTATTATTCAGACTAAACTGCATCGCCCCTTGTCTTCCCTGCGGTGGTACGCCAATTCCACTTGATGGGTCTGAATAGTAAGAATATTTTTGAGTCTGTCCGTAAGAGTTATAAACGTATGATCCATAGTATCCGAATTTAGCCTGCCCATAATCAGGCATATAAACAGCTGTAATTGTTGGTGTCATAGTATGTCGAAATGCCACCAATTTCCCTCGGTTGATACGGTACATACCATAGATCGTTGTACCTAAAGCAAGATTCGCGCTATGAGAATGTGCCCAATATAATCCGGAATATATGTTCTGAACTGTTGTATCTCTGACCTGGTTTTGCTTTGGGTCATAAAAGGTCTGATAGTTGTACGTAAATTTCTTATCGTAAACATAAATGCTGTTATTTATGGATGGCGTGAGTGTGAAATACTTCAAAACTTTGAAACTGGCGCTGATAGGTATTTCCTGGTCCAGGCCACTCCTGTATTTTGTCGGGTTCAGGATATCGGTCTTGATGGTTGAATCAGAGGTGGCAAGATGATTCTGAAAACTTGCCGTATAGCTCACATTAATCTCATCATACCAATGTTTTTTAGTCTCTGTTTTGTCTTTGAAAGGATTAATACGATTCATGGTAAAAGTTGCCGTAGGCAAAGAAAAAGTTATTGCCTTGGTACCAAAATTCTCACTGTTGGTGGCCGCAACACTTAGATTGAAGGGTGTATTTAAAAACTGCTTTGAATAACTGATGCTTGAATTGACGGTTTGAGTTGTGATTTGTGATATATCGTATGAGTTCTTTGTGAAAAAGCTCGGAGTCATAGCATTCACAGAAGCGTTGAAACTTGAACCAGGACTTGCCTTAACATCCTGAGCGTGAGACCAACTTAAGGCATAGTTTTCCTGGATATAAGATCCGGGCGTTTCTACAAGGCCAATCTGGTTTTTGGCATAGCTGATATCAAAATTACCCGTGTACTTGTAGATATCTTTATAGCGGCCGCCTAGGTCTATCTTATAGGAACCTTCTGTGTACAGGTCTCCGGTTAATTTTGCGTCGTAGTTCTGATTGCCCCCAAAATAATATCCCCCACCCAAGAGTCCAAAACCCTGTGTTGCAGACTCTCCGTAAGATGGTAAAATGATGCCCGAAGTTTGGCGGGAATTTGCCGGAAAAAAACCGAACGGTAAAATAAGCGGCAAAGGCACATCTTCAATTACCATATACGCGGGACCGGTAACGATCTTATCGCCGGTCATTAATTTCATCCTATCAGATGTAATATAAAAATGGGGGTCATCCGGCAGGTTGCATGTGGTATATTTAGCACCGGTAGCATAAATAATTTGCTGGCCCAGCACCTTTTCCATTTTTGCTTCCTTTATATGGATATAACCGTCGCCTTCCTGGGTAAACATGTTATACACCTTCCCCTTTTTCGTCTTGAAATCGTAAGCCAGGCTGTCTGAATATATCTTATCCTTTCCCTGGATGAAAACGGGTTTGCCAATGATCTTTCCTGAAGAGTCCTTGTCGCCGCTTGCAAATATGATGTTCTTCGTATAATCAATGGTGATATAGGCGGCATCGATTTTTGAATCGGTATAATCTACATGGGTTTTGCCATCCTTATTATCCTTGCCATATAAGTACACCTTCTTGTTTTCAAGATCGAAAATGATGGAGTCCTTTGCATTGTAATTCACCTGGGCGCTAATAGCCGAAGGACTTACCGCAACAGCGTTAGAATCCTTCTTGGTTTTTAATGCAATGCTGTCTTTTGGATGAACTACTTGATCCGAAATGTTTTTGTCGCCAGTTTTGTTTTGTCCCTTAAGATTATAAGTAATACACAACGAGAGCGCAATACATATCATATATATACACTTATTCGTTGATAACTTATTATCTGCTAACATCCAAAACACGTTAATTTTGCAACAATAGGATTATGAGACACTTCAATTCAATAGCAAAAATGGTGCGGTTTGGGTTTATTACGGCCATTCTGGGCATCATTTTCATATATTCTTCTTCCTTTAAGACGTTTAAACCAGGCAAAAGGTCAGGTAGTGATAAAGATAAACTGAAAATCGTAGTGATAGATGCCGGTCATGGCGGATTTGATCCGGGTTGCCAGTATGGGGGTGTTCAGGAAAAGAATGTAACTCTTGCAATTGCATTAAAACTCGGCAAAATTATCGAAAAAAACTGTAAGGACGTCAAAGTAATATATACGAGAGATACAGACGAATTTATAAAACTGAAAGAGCGCACCAATATTGCCAACCGAAACAAAGCAAATCTTTTTATCTCCATACATTGCAATGCAATACCAAGTAAACCAGGCATTTATGGAACAGAGACGTATACTTTGGGTCTATATAAAAATGAAGTAAACCTTTCCATTGCAAAAAGAGAAAATGAAGTGGTTCTTCTTGAAGACGACTATAAAAAAAATTACGACGGGTTTGACCCCAATTCACCTGAAGCGAATATTATCTTTTCATTATACCAGAATGTATATGTTACGCAAAGTGTAAGGTTCGCTTCTATGGTAGAAAACCATGTAAAACTGGCTGCAAACCGTGAGAACAGGGGGGTTAAACAGGCTGGTTTTATTGTTTTATGGGGCTCGGTAATGCCAAGTGTACTGATTGAAACAGGCTACCTGACAAACGAAAAAGAGCGCAAATTCCTCAATTCAAGCGATGGACAGGGTGAAATGGCCACGGGCATTTATGATGCCTTTAAAAAATATAAGGACGAATTTGAGTCAGTAAACTAAGTTTATTTAGAACTGTCCTTAACTTTACACCCTAAAATCCGCTATATCAGATTTTGAAAATATCAAATGAAACCCGGGTTGGCATCCTTGCCACCTTCGCCATAGTCATCGTAATCCTTGGCATTAACTTCCTGAGGGGAAACAGCATATTCTCCCGGAATACGATTTTCTATGCAAAATATCATGACGTTGTTGGCCTCGCCGCGTCTAACCCTGTGATGCTCTATGGCGTAAAAGTCGGGCAGGTTGACCAATTGGTATTTTTAAAGGTTTCACCTACTGACACGACTATCAGGTATGGACTGGAAATGAAGATCAAGGATTTAACGAAACAACTCTTTACTGTCCAATCGGCAAATCAAAAAGATTCAATCCAAAAAGCAATTGCAGCCTGCAACAAAAGTTTAGCGCCCTATACACAGCGTGTTGAAGTCAGGTTCCACGTTTTTGGTAACGTGCAATTCCCTGTAAATTCATCCGCAAAGATCAACAGTGATCTCCTGGGGGGTAAAACCCTTGAAATCGTACCAGGAAATGCTACTGTGTTTGCCAAAGCTAATGATACGCTTACAGGACTTATAGAACCTTCTCTTACAGAAGCTTTATCCAAAACCGTTAGCCCTATCAAAGACAAAGTGGAAACACTAGTGAGTTCTATAGATACTGTTGTTAATTCATTGAATGATGTTTTTAATGACAAAACAAAAAATGACTTGCGAGGTAGTTTCGCTGCGATAAAACCAACGATTCAGAATATTGAGGATGCCACTGCAACTCTCAAGAATTTTGTGGGAGATGAAACAGGGCGGATGCACGACATCATGGCTAACGTAGATAAAATAACCCATGATTTCACGACATATCATACTGCCCTAAGCAGAGGAATAGACAATTTTGCTTCTATAAGTGACACCCTTCGTGCCATGAACCTGAAGAAAACCATCACAGAAACAACGAATGCAATAACCTCTGTGAACGACATTCTTCAAAAAGTCAAAAGCGGTGATGGTACTCTCGGCAAACTTGTGAACGACGATAAACTCTACAACAATCTTGTTTCCGCTACCAAAAACATGGATAAGCTGGTATCTGATATCAAAGCCAATCCCCATAAGTATTTTGCGCCTCTCGGCAAACGTGGCAAGCCCGAAGTTTACAAGGTAGATACTGCGAGGTAATTGTCTGAACGAGGATTTATTGGATTCCGGAGATTTCCGGGAAATCAGTCTGTCTCGCCCTGAAGAAAGTTGACACTTTCAAAATCCCACCAATCCCAAAAATCTTAAAAATCCCAGTTCAGACAATTTTTTATTAAAAGTAAAGTTTACTTGTATTTTATAAAAGCTAACTATACCTTTGTACAAGTAAACTATAATTAAACAAAAAAATGAAAGGATTAACAACTTTGATTGAATATCCAGCTAGAAAAGTTGGAATCGCAATATCTGGATTGGGGATTGTTGCTGCAATTGCTGAAAAAAAATCCGGATTTATTCTTATCCATCAACTTACTGCACAACAGCACTATTTAATATTCTTGTATATCATATTATTGGGGTTGCTTTTAATAGCAACAAGTAAAGTAAAACATGAAGACGACCGCGCAAGACAGATACGGGCTAAAGCTCTGCAAATATCTTATACGACCCTTATTGTTCTTATTATTAATTGTCCCTTAATAACTACTCTTTTGGGAATAACTTTTGGCGCGAGAGAATTATTTCTGATGGCAGCAATATCTTTAATACAGTTTTTACTCGCTTTTCACCTTGGCCTTCATTATGATTTCGTTTGGGACTATCGTGATAAAAGCTTTCGTGAAAACTGGAAAAACATGCCATCAAACAAATGGAGCTTTTACGCCTGGATTTTTATTTGCACTTTCCTTTCTGCCTTTCTTATTACTTATTTAAGTAAATGAAAAACACCTTTAAAGTAGAACGGGCAAAAAAAAATGTTACCCAAACTAATCTGAACCAGGCAATTAATGTGTGCAAGTAAAATATAATTAAACAAAAAAAATGAAAGGACTCACAATGATGTATGATTACCGTGGCAAAGTTGCCGGTATTATTCTATCTGCGGTTGGTATCATTGCCATGGCAACTGAAAAAATTGGAAAATTTTCTGTCTTTCCAAAGTTAAATATCGACCAACACTATCTACTATCCTATTGGTGTGCTCTATTTGGATTATTACTAATGACATTCAGCAAAGAAAAACAAGAGGATGAGCGTACAAGACTTGTTCGTTCCAAAGCTATGCAGACAGCTTTTTATCTTCTTACCTGCATTATGCTTTCATTTACACTTATTGCAACAATTGCTCAAAAGTCTCTTCCCCTGGACGTTACAGAATTCTACATGCTTTTAACATTGGCTTTATTGATGTACCAATTTTTGTTTCAGATAGGTCTTCATTTTGATTTTCTCTGGGAATATGAGGACAAGGGCCTGGTGGAAAACTTGAAGAACATAGGTCCTAACAAGTGGGGAATTTTGGTTTATCTAACTGTATCCACATTGATTTGTGTTATTCTAACTTTTATCATTTAATGAGTTATGAGAAACACCATTAAAGTAGAACGGGCCAAAAAGGACATTACCCAAACAGATCTTGCCCAGGCCATTAATGTATCGAAGCAAACCATACATTCAATAGAAACGGGCAGGTTTGTGCCATCCACCATTATTGCATTAAAAATGGCGAGGTATTTTGAAACAACAGTTGAAATGATTTTCCAATTGGAGGGAGAAGATTTGAAAAAATAATACCTGGCCTTTTAACAACTGCTCTGAAAATCTTCCAAAAATTAACAATATAATATATTGTATTACAACATATTAACATATATATTTACGGTTTGGCACGCCATTTGGATATTACATCCATAACAATTTAAAATTTAAAAAAATGAAAACGATTAAAGGATTATCAGCACTTATGTTAGCAGCAGCTTTCATGATTTCTACCGCAGCTATTGCCGCACCTTCTAAGGCAGTCGTAAAAAAACAAGCCAAGACCGAGCAGAAAACTACTGTAAAAACAGAGAAAAAAGTAGTTAAGAAATCAACTACAAAAAAATCTGTTAAAAAGGCTCCTGCTAAAAAAGCAGCAAAAGTGGCTCCTAAAACAACTGCCCCGGCAGCGAAATAAATAGTTTTGTGATATTGATTTCAAAAAAGGCGGCCCAAACGGGTCGCCTTTTTTATGTAGAGACAAGGCATTGCCTTGTCTTTTTCGTCTATTTCTTCAAGAATTACATTACAATATAAATGTACCCTGTCTCTGCTGAGACAAGGCACTGCCTTGTCTCTACCTTGCCATTCCTTCCGCATCCTTCTCAACCTTTACCCTGAGTCCGTCTTTGAATTTTTCAAGATTTGAGGAAATGGTATCATCAAAAGTTGCAATGATCTGTGCTGCAAGAATTCCCGCATTTCTTCCGCCATCCAGCGCTACAGTTGCCACAGGCACGCCGGCAGGCATCTGGAGAATGGACAAAACCGAATCCCAACCGTCGATAGAATTGCTTGATTTAATAGGTACACCAATCACAGGTAATGTCGTTAGCGAAGCAACCATACCCGGTAAATGCGCTGCGCCTCCTGCCCCTGCAATAATGACCTTTAGCCCTCTTGACCTCGCTTTTTGTGCATAATCAAACATACGCTGTGGGGTGCGGTGCGCAGAGACAACCGTAATTTCATAAGGGACTCCAAGTTCCTTGAGTACTTCTGCGGCATCATTCATTATCCGCAGATCAGAACTGCTACCCATAATAATACCTACGATCGGATTACTCATGCTATTATTTTTAAAGTGTCAACTACCCTTTTAGTCTTGTTATGTACGCTGCTCCAGTCTGACCCTGTGATGGTTATATGTCCCATTTTCCGAAAAGGCCTTGTCTGAACTTTGCCATACAAATGTAAATAAACCCCTCTGATCTTCAACACTTCGTCCAGACCTTCATAGATCGCTTCCCCTTCATAGCCAGGCTCCCCGAGCAGGTTTACCATCATACAGGGCAATATCGATTCTGTGGCACCCAATGGCAATCCCATAATTGCCCTTAAGTGTTGTTCATATTGGGAGGTCACATTGGCTTCTATGGTATGGTGACCGCTATTGTGTGGCCTGGGCGCTATTTCATTTACAATGATTTCTTCATCAGATGTTAAAAACATTTCGACAGCCAGTATCCCAGTCATATCCAGTTTGGTGATCACATCCAGGGCGATATTTTTAGCTTTTTCAGCCACGGATTCGCTGATTGCCGCCGGTGAAGCCAGGTAATCAAGTAGATTATGGTCCGGATGAAACACGAGTTCTACTACAGGATAAACCGAAGTTTCTCCGGTACTGCTTCTTGCTACGATAACCGCTATCTCTTTGTCGAAATCTACTTTTTTCTCAAGTAAAGAAGGCCCCGTTAGAGCCTCATTAAAGTCCTCGGGAACAAAGATTCCTTTTACTCCCCTACCGTCGTAACCTAATGTTCTCACTTTCTGAAAAGCCGGCAAAAAATCAACATGGTTTGGCAATTCGTCTTCGTGGTCAATCAGAACAAAATCTGATGTGGGGATATGGTTCTTTTGATAGAATTGTTTCTGCAACCCTTTGTCCTGAACTAATTTAACCACCCGAGGTTCCGGATATACGGTTTTCCCTCGGTTTACAAGTTCTTCAAGGGCGTCCGTATTTACATGCTCTATTTCAATTGTAATAATGTCGGCCTTCATGCCAAATTCCAGAACATCATTATAATTTTTAAAAGAACCTGTAAAGAATTCATCACAAACTCCCTTACATGATGCCTCAGGATCAGGATCTAATACGATCGTTTTAACATTATAATTGATACACGATTGGATGAGCATTCTGCCCAATTGCCCACCGCCAAGAATACCAAGGGTACATCCCTTATAAAAGCTGTCTGCCATGGAGCAAAGATAGGGAAGTCAATGTGATGATGTGCTAATGTGATGATGTGGTAATGCCTCCGGGCGAATTGTCGAATCTTCACCCAAATCGGAAAGTCCCGTTAGGGACGAAATATTGGTAGAATATTCGAATAAGAGTGTATTTGAGTGCCGTAGGTACGACACATTTCTATTGTACAAGAATGTGCCATTCCTACGGGATTCTAATACTCTCACCTAATAGATTTCTACCAATATTACATCCCTACGGGATTGAAAACGCTTTGGATAATCTAAATTGCACCTTCAAACCAAATAGAAATATGATCAAGATCAACGAATCAAATATTACCATCATGGTAGCGAATATGGATAAAGCCATACTTTTTTATGAAAGCATAGGTTTTGAGCTCAAAAACCGTTGGGATGACCATTATGCGATGTTATCAGCAAACGGGATAACCATCGGATTGCATCCCGGCCGCGAAGGAGATATTAAAGAAGATACCAATATATCTATCGGGCTCATGATTGACAAAGCAGATGACGCGAAGGAGTTGCTGGAAAAAAATAATATTGATTATAAACTCGATGATGGCAAATCAGGCATTTACCTGCATTTCAAAGATCCGGACGGAACGGTGATCTATTTTACGGTGCCCAAGTGGACAAGGGAATAGTTAATAGTCGATCTTCAGATCAAATCTTTCAACCATTTCTTTAAAAGCCTCGTTTTTGCCGATGAGGTGTTTTAGTTTTTCGCTGTCAGTCCCATATTTTTGAGACTCCAGTTCAGGTAGTTGTTCCACCAATATTTCAAGTACAAAAGGTTTTAATCCAAATTTACCGACGAGAAAATTCATCATGTTTAATTTTTCCTCGAGAATCATGTTTTTTACAACAAGACTACCTACGCTCAATACCACCTTACCCGTTATAAACTTAGGCACAAGATTTTTTATAGGTGTATGTAGGGCAATAAGATTTTTTGAATGGATATGCTCGAGCCATGCAGGCCATGCTTTTTCAAAAACCTCATGATCAACAGGTTCAAAATTTTCTTCATCTGTTTTAGCGATCACCTCTACCTTCCGATTTCCAAGAACATTTTCTTTGATCTTCTTCAGGTCAAAACTAAACTCTGAATCATTGGCAACACTTACGCTATGCGGAGATGAAACAGGATTGGGAGCTGCGGGTTTAGCGGGATTGGGATTCTTGGAAGGGGCAGACACATGGGTCTGCCCGTACGGGATATGAGCCTCCGCTTCCGAAGGCTTTTTTAATTCAGGCCTGGGTTCAGGCTTTTTTTTTTCACCGACTTCTTCGAGGTCGGCTATGTTCAAAACATCCCTTAAAAAGCAAAGCTTCATCAAAGCAAGTTCTACATGAAGTCGCTGGTTTTTACTGGATTTGAATTGTACATCAAACTGGTTTAGGATATTGAGTCCGGAAACCAGGTAAGACATGGACGTATTTGAGGCTTGTTTCTGATATAAATTTTGCGTCCCTTCACTTAGCTCCATTAATTTGATGGTGGATGGATCAAGGCTTAAAAGCAGGTTCCGCAAGTGGTCACTTAAGCCATTCAGAAAATTATGTGCATCAAAACCTTTGACCAATATTTCATCAAATAACAATAAAAGGCTCGTCAGATCCCTGTCCAATGCATTGTCAATACATCTGAAATAATATTCATAATCCAGAACATTCAGGTTCTCAATCACATCGTGATAACTGATCTTTTCACTTGAAAAACTGGCTACTTTATCGAAAATAGAAAGCGCATCCCGCAATGCCCCATCTGCCTTTCTTGCAATGACATAAAGCCCTTCTTCATCAGCCTCGAGACCTTCCTGCCGGCATATATCTTTTAGATGGTCAATGGTTTCCTTCACTCCTATCCTGTGGAAATCAAATACCTGGCAGCGGGATAATATGGTTGGAAGTATCTTATGCTTTTCTGTTGTAGCCAGGATAAATATAGCATAGGAGGGTGGTTCTTCCAGCGTCTTCAAAAATGCATTGAAGGCGGCAGTAGAGAGCATGTGAACCTCATCTATGATATAGATCTTATACCTGCCGTTCTGTGGCGCAAACCGAACCTGCTCATTCAGGCTGCGTATGTCATCAACCGAATTGTTTGAGGCTGCATCCAGTTCGTATATATTAAAGGACTGGTGATTCTGAAAAGAAGTGCATGCATTACAAACACCGCAAGGCTCTCCATCCGGTGTCAGGTTTTCGCAGTTCAGCGCCTTAGCTAAAATCCGAGCACAGGTTGTTTTTCCTACACCTCTTGGTCCGCAGAATAAAAAAGAATGCCCAATGTGCCCCTTTTTTATGGCGTTCTTAAGGGTTTGGGTCACATGGTTTTGCCCGATAACGGTTTCAAAAGTTCCCGGTCTGTATTTCCTTGCTGAAACGGTAAAATTGCTCATCCTCGCTTTAAAAACATAGCAGTTTGAATCATGCTACATCGTTTAGCAAAGATACAATGTGGAGACGAATCTGAAATGAATTATTTTCGCCCAAGCTTCTGTAGCATTTTTTTGTCAATCTGAAGGTATGACAAAACCGTTTCATCTCCTGTGTTCCTTTTAATGAAAGAGTCCCACAGGCTTGAAATCTTCTTTTTCCTGGCCTGTCCATCCAGTTCAATAAAGCTCACTTTAATCATCTTTATGAACAACTTCATGTTCTTGAAATCTGTCTTTTTTGCCCTGAGATTTCGTTCGATATTTCCAATCAATTGTTTGCATAAAGCATCCTCCTTCAAAATGGCGTACTGCAAAACCTGGAATAATTTGAAATCCATATCAACCAGCCAGTACTGTTTCATATTTATCGTACTGCGGAGATTATTCAGGATTCCTGCTGCGCCCTCATAATCACCATCATAATATTTGACAATAGCCTGGTATCTATGATAGCATGTATAGCTATAAGTTTCTCCTGTTTCAATATATAAACTTCTGAAAATTGCCTCATTTTTCTCCCTGAGAATCTTCTCTTCCTCAGTTGCCAGGAATAATTCGATTTTCGCATTTAAGAACTGCACAATATGGAAATTCATAATATGGTGCGAGGCATATTCTCCTATGTTTTCAACAACAAGCTTATAATAATGCCTGGCCCTTACCAGGTTATTAATTTTCTGATAATACTCAAAGTATAGCGCATCAATAATGAACTTAACCGTATTATAAAAAGTATCTAGTGGGTACCTTTCAAAGGTAGCCTTCATGTCCTGCAATGTCTTATCAATTTCCATCTCTTTTTGGAGAAGACTTTCAGGGTTAGGTGCGGTGATCAGTAAATAATAGAGCCGCATGATGTTAAAGAATACAAACATCCTGTGTGAATTGTATAATTCAGTAATGTTTGACAATTCCCTGAGCGTACTTTCTATTTTCTCAAGATCGTCAGGGTTTTTACTAAGCTGGTATTCACCCAGCATGATCATGAAATCATAATAAATATTTTCAGCTTTGGCACTTGCCAGCGAAAAAGCGACGAATTTGTTATATAATCGCTCATAGTGATGGTAGTCCTCAGAAAACATATTCAGCCGTGCAAGTGATTGATATACAATAATTAACTCATTTGAAAGATCATATTCCAAAAGCTGTTTTTCCAATTCCTTCAGGGACCTTATGGCAACTTGCTTATCGGTTCCATACAAGCTGGCTGGCACCCTGCTCACCTCATTCATTAATGCACTAATGGGGTTATCAGTTTTTTTGGAAAGAATACTTGCAACTTTTGTATTCAGTCTCGATTTTAGGGTATAATATGTACTTGGGTTAATATCAAGCATTTCTATCATCTGGGCATCAGAGACTACCTGATGCCTCGCCGTTTCCAACACGATATATGGCTTACTAAACTTATCCGTTGTAATATTCGCAAGAAGCATCTTGTAATCTTCATCACTGAGCCTTTTTACAATCTGCGTTAATGTTTCCATTCCTTAGTAATTTGGGTTAAAGCGTATTTTGCCTTTTTACTTATCAGGCGGGTTTGTTAGTGCCTTAGATCAAATTTAAGGCAAATTTCAAACAAATCCTTGTAATATATACAAATGGCGCCATCTCTTTTAGTATTTCCGTATTGGCTCTCTCGATATTACGGTTGCAGGATAGACCGAATTTCCTTAATTTCGCTTGAGAACTTAAAACAATTGTGCAAATAAAAAATATGGGACTTTGGTTTAGAAAATATTATTTGGGATGTTGCCTTCTGGCTCTGATGCTGGTGTGTTCTGAAAAAACTGCTGCACAGCAAACGGCTGCTGACTTTTTTAAAATGACTCTTAGCGCCTTGAAATACAAGGATTATGACCTTACGGTTTACTTCGCAACCAAAGCTATTGCCCTAAATCCAAAATTGGGAGGAGCTTATTGGGACAGAGCAATTGCATATGATTTTAAACGAGAATATAGGAAAGCTTTGACCGACTACGATTCAGCCATAAGCTATTACCCTAATAACAATGACCAGGCCATTCTTTTCAAAAACAAAGGGATGGTTTACTGTGATATGAAACTGTATGATTCAGCCTTACATGATTTTGACAAATCGCTGGAAATGAATCCACAATATAGTCTTGCTTTCTGGAATAAGGGTATTGCCTATGACGCTAAAACCTTATATGATTCCGCCATAAATAACTATACAAGAGCACTCAAACTGGTTTCATCCATAACAGATCAATGCCAGTTGCACGTATTAAGAGGGGTAGCTTATTCCAAACTGAATAAAAGTGAAAAAGCGAAAAATGAATTCGCAGAAATATTGAAACTCGATACCGGGTACGATTACCAGACAGCCTATGCTAAGTTCATTCTCAAAGGCAAAGATTTAGCCAGATGGGTCATAAGGACCTTTATTCTCAGGGCTAAAGGTAATGATGATGCTTATGCCATGGCATATTTCAATGCAGCCAGGCTTTTTTCGGTAATGGATAACCATGAAAAGTCATTGGGATGTCTTGAAATGAGTTTTGACAACGGTTACAAAAACTTTCGTAGCGTTGAAACTGATCGGGATCTGGACAATGTCCGAAATGACCAAAAATTCATTGACCTTGTTCAGAAATACGAAGAAAAAGACAGGATTCATAACCAAAATGCCCACCCTGATCTAAAACAATAGGACGAACTTACCCTGGCCTATTTCATATTTTTTATGATCTCGTCACCGAATTCAGAAGTTTTGAGCAAAGTTGCACCCACCATCTGGCGATGAAAATCATAAGTCACACGTTTGTTGTTGATAGATTGTTCCAATCCATCGTAGATCATTTTTGAGGCTTCGAGCCAGCCAAGATGTTCCATCATCATCGCACCGGATAAAATCACTGAGCCTGGGTTTACTTTATCCAGACCTGCATATTTAGGAGCCGTACCATGTGTCGCTTCAAATATGGCATGACCAGTTGTATAATTGATATTGGCACCCGGCGCAATTCCGATTCCACCAACGATAGCCGCCAATGCATCGGAGATATAATCTCCATTAAGGTTTGGTGTTGCAATCACATCATATTCTGCAGGCCTGAGCAATATCTGTTGCAGGAAAGCATCTGCGATAGAATCTTTTATAATGATCTTCCCTTCTGCTGTTGCCTGTTTCATGGCTGCATCTGCAGCTTCGGTTCCTTTTTCAGCGGCTATCTTATCATATTGTGGCCACGTAAATACTTTATCTCCGAATTCCCTTACAGCAAGGTCATATCCCCACTGCTTGAAAGCTCCTTCGGTGAATTTCATAATATTTCCTTTGTGAACCAATGTCAACGAAGGGCGTTTGTGTTTGATGGTATATTCAATAGCGGCACGAATCAGCCTTTCAGAACCTTCTTTTGAAATTGGTTTAATACCAATAGAAGATGTTTTAGGGAAACGAATTTTTTTAACGGCCATTTCGTTTTCCAGGAAATCAATCACTTTGTGTACTTCTGGCGTGCCTTCCATCCATTCTATTCCCGCATAGATGTCTTCAGTGTTCTCACGGAAAATAACCATGTCAACAAGCTCAGGTTGTTTTACCGGTGAAGGAACACCGTTGAACCAACGTACAGGGCGAAGACAAACATAAAGATCCAGTATCTGGCGTAAAGCTACATTTAATGATCTAATGCCGCCACCAACTGGTGTGGTGAGAGGCCCTTTGATACCAACTAAGTATGTTTTAAAAGCATCAAGCGTTTCATCAGGCAACCAGTTTCCGGTTTTGTTAAAGGATTTTTCACCTGCAAGGACTTCCATCCACTCAATTTTCTTGCTCCCTCCATATGCTTTCTCTACTGCCGCATCCATGACACGTACTGAAGCAGCCCAAATATCAGGACCAGTGCCGTCACCTTCTATAAATGGGATAATTGGGTTGTTAGGAACATTGAGTTTGCCGTCCTGGATAGATATTTTTTCGCCTTGCATTTGTTTGATAATAATAATTTGAAACTTGGTGCAAAGGTAGGGGAAAGAGAGGGGAAAATGATCAATGAACAGTGATCAATTAACAATAAAAGTCAATGATCAGTTATCAATGAACAATAGCTAATTAACGATATTTTCACTATTTAAGAAGAATAGAATGGTCCGCAATAAAATTATTGATCATTGATAATTGATCATTCTTAATCCCCTGTTGGAACAATCCCGGCATTTTCCACCATAAGCATAATGGTTTTTTGAGGAGCTCTCGGGCGGTGCATCACTCCCTTGGTAATGGTGGTACCCTGCATTGGGTTCAGTTCTATCGTTTTATCCTCGAGGTCAATAAAAAGTTTCCCTTCCAATACAAAAAAGAACTCATCATCATTGTCGTGCTTGTGCCAGTGAAACTCACCCTCTACAATACCGATTCGAACCACACTATCATTTACCTGGCTTAAAGTCTGATTAAACCATTTTTCCTTATTAGCCGCATCTACTTCAGCTATATCAATGAGCTCAAGATGGGGATATTTTACATCAAGATGAATGTTGTAGTTATCTGGCTTGCTCATGGGGAAGTTATTGAGTTATTGAGTTGATGAGTTGTTGAGTTTGCAATTCGTAATTCGTAATTCCTAATTCGCAATTCCTGATTTATCTTTTTCGCGGTTGATAAAGCTTGTAAGAATATTTTGCTTCGAAGTCACCTTTTGAAATATCTTTCAATTTCCCTTTCAGCAGGTTCTTTTTAAAAGCTGTCAAATGGTCTGTAAACAGAACCCCTTCGATATGATCATATTCATGCTGAATGACTCTCGCAGCAATACCTCCAAAAACAGCATCGTGCTTTTTAAAATTTTCGTCCTGGTATTTGATCCTGATCTCTTCGGGACGGTCAACTTTCTCGCGTATACCAGGAATACTCAGGCATCCCTCTTCAAATTTCCATTCTTCCTCGGTTTCCTCAATAATTTCAGGATTGATAAACACCTGTTTAATACCCGGTTCCTCATCATCCATCCTGGAACTATCGGTTACAAAAAGTCTTATGGCTTTACCTATTTGTGGCGCGGCCAATCCTACCCCATTGGCAGCATACATGGTTTCATACATGTCTTCAATGAGTTGCTTTAATCCGGGATACTCAGGTGTAATAATCTCGGTCTTTTTCCGAAGTACCGGATCACCATATATAACTATTGGAAGGATCATATTTGAATTTGCTGTTATTGATTAATTGGCCTTAGCGATCAAGCTCAAACTGTTTTTGTTCTAAATAAGACTGCAAGATAATGACTGCACTGATTTCATCTACCAGTTTTTTGTTTCTTCTTTGCATTTTGCTCAATCCGCTATCAATCATGGTTTGAAAAGCCATCTTTGAGGTAAAACGTTCATCTATTCTTTCAATCGGAATGGTCACAAAATGTATTTTCAGTTGTTTGATAAAAGCATTTATCGCCGGAGTTGATTCTGCATCCGTACCATCCAGATTTTTGGCATGCCCTACCACAAAAAGCTCCACCGGTTCTTTTTGAATATATTGCTTTAAATAATCCAATGCCTTTGAGGTATCAACAGTCGTCAACCCGGTTGCAATCATTTTCAAGGGATCGGTTACTGCCAAACCTGTTCGTTTCGTCCCAAAATCTATAGCAAGAATCCGCGGCAAATCTTATTTAATGAGTTATTTAGTTAGTAGCTTGCGTCAGCCTATTAGCACATTATCACATCGGCACATTAATCCAAGTGCAACGCTTCCTTCCGTGCCAACAATGTTTCTTTGCTTTCCACATGATCCGGATCTTCGAGGCAGCAGTCAACGGGGCATACTGCCGCACACTGAGGTTCTTCATGAAAACCGGTACATTCCGTGCATTTATCAGGAACAATATAATATACTTCATCTGATACCGGACGGCGTCTTTCAGAAGCGTCGATTTCCTGGCCATTAAAAAGAACAGTGCCTTTCAAACCGGTTCCGTCTTCATAAGCCCATTCAGCTCCGGGTTCATATATCGCGTTATTCGGACATTCGGGTTCACAGGCGCCACAATTTATACATTCATCAGTTATTCGGATTGCCATCTTTTAAGTAGTAATTTTGTACGAAAATTTCTGCAAAGTTAGTCATTTCGCTTGTTTTGCATTTTATACCAACATGAATATTCAATCAAGGGTTTCAGCTTTCGGCCAATTTGGCGAAATACTAAAGGAAAAACTGGCAAATGGTTCCCTGGAGCCAATGCTCATGCAAGCATATTACGAAAACCAATGGTTTACGCCTGAGAACAGTCAAAAAGCCATCAGAGCCATTGCCGATAACTTTTTGAACAAAGAAAAGCTCGAAAATTGGATACAAGGTTATGATTTGAAGGACGATTCGTTTAATCCAAAAACCATTGGCCTTGTGATGGCTGGTAATATTCCATTGGTAGGCTTTCAGGATTTGTTGTGTGTTCTTATTACCGGTAATAAGGCACTCATTAAACTTTCTTCAAAAGATGTGGTATTACCGAAATTGTTTATCAGCGAGCTGGTTGCCATAGAACCTCGATTCAATAATTTTATCCAGATTACGGAAAGACTCAAAGATTTTGATGCGGTAATTGCGACCGGCAGCGACAATACCAACCGCTATTTTGAATATTATTTTGGGAAATATCCAAATGTGCTAAGAAAAAACCGAAACTCTGTTGCCATTTTAAGCGGCAATGAAACCGTACCAGAACTTGAAGCACTTGGTGAAGATATTTTTGCTTATTTTGGTCTTGGCTGCAGAAATGTATCCAAGCTTTTTGTGCCTGAAGGCTATGATTTTAAAAGATTTTTTACTTCAATAGAAAACCAGAGTTCTGCTTTAGTTCATAAAAAATATGCCAATAACTATGATTATAATAAAAGCCTGTTGCTCCTGAATAAAGAAAAGCATTTAGATAATGGTTTTATGCTACTCAAAGAATCTGAAACACTTGCTACGCCGGTATCAGTAATTAATTATCAATACTATAAGTCGATAGGCGATGTTACAAAACTTGTCAAAAACGAATCCGACCATATTCAATGTATCGTTGCGACTAATGGACTTATAGAAAATAATCTGGCATTTGGGGATTCTCAAAACCCCCGACTTTTAGATTATGCCGACGGAGTGGATGTAGTTGCTTTTTTAACAGGACTTCAATAAAAAAGAAAGAGAAAGAAGCAGGATCAATTAGATGTATCCCAGTCCTTTCTCTTCCAAAAAACTATTAGCTTAATTTTTATTGCCTCATCCTTAATCCTTCTCCAATTGGAGAAGGCAAAAGGTAATTTTTTTAATAGGTCTTAGCCTTCTCTTCATTTTTTGAAGGGGAAATCATTTCGCTTAGCGTATTCTCCAATTGTTCTTTCGTTTGACCTAGTTTTCTTTGAAGATTACCAAGGAATTCATCATCCCTTCCTTCGTTATAGGTCAAATCATCATCAGTAAGGGTTGCGTATTGTTGTTTGAGTTTTCCTTTCAACTCATTCCAGGATCCTTTTAAATTGAGATTACTCATTGTTTTATTGATTTAGTGAGTAAGTACAACGTGGGAAGACGGGATTTGTTCCAGTATGTGCAGCCGCACGCTTATAAAATTACAAAATGTGGAGTATTGACTAGTAATCCTTCTCAATTGAGATAGATCTCTTTCATGATTTGGCGTGCAACAACTGGCCTGAAATGAGAATCTTCATAATAATTTGAAATGCTTTCAGTGAAATGATTTTTTCCGGAATAATCAAAAACATTATTATTGCCGAACATATTTACAAGGATCCTTTTATCTGCAGCATTAATTGGAACCTGATCATAAATAGGAGCAATCACTATTTTTATGTTGGTTTTATTTTTATCGCATATTTGTTTGATTTGGGTTAACATTTCAAGTTGAACAGTCCTAATCTTCTTCATGGACTCTTTAATATCTGGTTTTCTCTCATAAAAGACCTCCTTCCTTGCCATATAATAACCGACTGAGTCATCCTTAATCTCCCTATCATGTCCATAATAAAGATCCCCGCTAAAATTATCTGAAACCATAAAATACTTTGGATGCATAAGATATTTACCCATGTAGGGTTTATGCTTTTTTGTCAACCTGAAATCAATATTTGATAAAATGAACATCGGGTCTAAACTTGATCTCACAAAAGGAAGATAAAAATTAAAGAAAGACTCTCCCGAAATTTGGGGAGGTTCCATATATAATGGTCCGGTAGGATTTGATATCTCATCAAACATCGCTTCATCAAAAACCATTAATATATTCTTGATAGAATCAGTATTTTCATCAAGGAACCTTAATATATTCCTTGCATTGAAAAGTCCTAATGCGCTACCGTCAAAGTGAAAACCCCTTATGTCTGTTTTTCCTTCCATCGCCAGGATATTTTTCCAGTCATGAACCTTAAAGGCCTGACTTCTTGAATTACCTATAATAAAACTGTTCATTTTTCTATGATCCTTAAGTTTTTCAAATAGCTTCAGGCAAATGTCCTCTCTGTTTCCTGTAATATAATTGTAAGTATAATAATCTTCATGATTTAAAAAAACTTTAAATGGATCCCAATAAATTATAACGCTAAGCCCAATAAAAAGAGGCATGGCAATCAAAATAAAGATTTTTTTATAAAAGAGTCGCATGCTAAAATTTGTAATCAATTAAGGGGTTATTTTAAATAAATTGAGTTATGGTTACAAAAAAGTAGAAGTGGGCTTGATAAACGGCGTAAAAAATAATTGGGACATACTAAACATTAACCGTTTCAAAACTGAAAATAAATAAATTTTGTTTGCGAAAAAACGCCGAATACTATTACCGATATGGTAATACTATAATATATGGCATATCTTATGGGAGTAGGCCGATCAAAAACCCAAAGCATTATATTCCTTTTCCGAAGGATACTTTCCGAAATCTCTAAAAATAAAATACCAATTATAGATAGTGTAAAAGACCCTAGACCCTTTCCAACAAATAAAAAATCACCTGCATATGAAGGATGTTGGAACATCATTCGCACTTGGTTTCCAATTCCTGTAAACATATGGTTTAATACATAAAATGCATCATTGACAGTCGTCGCCCTGAAAAAAATCCATGTGAAGCATAAGTAGCAAAAAGTAATAATAGCACTCGCTGCATTGTATATTTCCCGATTAAAAAGCTTTGCTATTCTCTTTCTTATTTTCCTAGTTAAAATTTCATAAATCACTGCAAGTCCATGTAGTACGCCAAAAATTATAAAAGTCCATCCTGCACCATGCCAGATACCACTGATAAAATAAGTTACAAAGATGGCATAAAAAAGCCCCATTTTACCCCAATTTCGTTTAGCTATTACAAGGGGCTCATATAAATAGTCATTGTACCATGATGAAAGTGAAATGTGCCAGTGCCTCCAGAAATCAGATATGTTTTTAGTGCCAAATGGGAAATCAAAATTGACCATCAGTCTAAATCCCATGACCCGTGCTGCGCCAAGTGCAATATCAGAATAGCCGGAAAAATCGCAATAAATCTGAAATGCGAAGAAAAAAATAGCGATTAAAAGAGGAATGCCCTTGTATTGATGAACATTGCCATATACAACGTTTACAATAATTGCCAACCTGTCTGCAATCACAATTTTTTTGAATAATCCCCACACCATAAGCCATATTCCGCTTTTTACCCTATCATAATCGAATTCATGTTTCTCATGAAACTGATGCAGCATGTTTTGGGGTCTTTCAATTGGGCCGGCTACCAATTGCGGGTAAAACATGACGTATAAGGCGTAAATCCCAAAATGCTTTTCAGGCTTCTGATTGCCTCGATAGACTTCAATTGTATAGCTCATTGCCTGAAAAGTATGAAATGATAAACCAATGGGCAATATGATAGAAAGAAAAGGGATAGGGTTATTATATCCGGCACCATGAAGTAGAAAACTAAGATTTTCATTCAAGAAGTTGAAATATTTAAAGAAAGCCAATACACCAATATTGGAAATTAGGCTAATTACTAGTAAAAAAAATCTCCTACGACCTTCACTTTTTTCAATCCATATCCCCGCAAAATAATCTACAACAATTGTTCCGCCCAAAATCAGAATATATACTGGAACAAATGCCATATAAAAATAGCAACTCGAGCCCAAAAGCCATGCCCAGCGGTATTTATGGCCTAATAAAAAGTATATGCTTGTTACAAAAAAGAAAAAAATTGAAAATTGAACTGAGTTAAAAAGCATATAATGGTTGACTCTTTATGGATGCAAATCTATCACTTTCCTGTTAATCCAGACTTGACATGACTATACTCAATATTTCTTTCTTTATTCAATCAGAATCATAAACAATTCAACCCAACTATCTGCCCCTACAATCCCATCCATAGGCAAACCTTTGCTCTTCTGAAAAGCAATTACAGCGTTTGCTGTATTCTGTCCAAAAAACCCATCTACTTTTCCGTGATAATAGCCTAATTGTGTCAATCTTGATTGGATGGCTTTTGCTTTTGAAGCATTTGTTGATCCAGGCGCAATAGGCTTCATTCTCGCAAAAGTCCATAAATCTGCCGGAGATCCTAAAAACCAATCCTTATCAACTGGATTGACTCCTGCAATGCTGCCTTTTTCAGTATATTGCCAGATAGTCGGGGCTTTCCATCCCCCAAACATTGGCCCATAATCAGGAGTATAGGATGAAAGCCAAAGCGGATAATCTTTAAAACGTGAATTATTATCGAGGGTTTTCAATTGTTCCCAATACCATCCTCCGGTATAGATCATGGGTTTGACTCCAGTAGCCTGTTCAACATGGTTCAACCACAAGGCAATAGCATCTTCATATTGCTGAACAGTAAGAGTTTCAGAAGGATCTTCAATATCCAGCACCGGCGGCATTTCACCTTCTTCAATTTTGTTTCCAATGGTATCCAGAAAAACCTTTGCCTGAATCATCGGATCAACTGATGCTTTGAAAAAATGATACGAACCACATAGCATCCCTGTTTCTGAAAGATGTTGATGCTTATCTGCATAAGTTGCATCTCTATACCCTGCTTCAGAAGCTTTTATATATGCAAATGCGAGTCCGGAATTTGACAATTTTTGATAATCAGGAACAGTGTTCCATTTTGATAGGTCTAGGCCCTGGAGTTTCATAGGATCGATGTGTTAATATGATAATGTGGTGATGTGCTAATTTTGCTGACGCGAGATAGTTTATCAATGTAAAGCATACATCCTCCAATATGTTAATATGCTGATAAAAACAAACTTGCGCCAGCCAATTATCACATTATCGCATCAGCACATTAGCACATCATATTGCCAGCTCCACCATAATCGGGCAATGGTCTGAATGCCAGGCATCGTTGAGCAGATCAGCTTCTTCGATCTTGTCTTTTAAAGCATTGCTTACAAAATGATAATCAATGCGCCAGCCTTTATTTGCCAGCCTGATTTTTGTCCCGAAGCGTTGGGTCCACCAGGAATATTTTACTTTATCAGGATATAAATACCTGAAACTATCGACCATCCCTATTTCCAGAAATCTACTCATCCACTCACGTTCTTCAGGGAGAAATCCGGAACTTTTTTTATTGCCTATAGGATCATGTATATCAATGGGATGATGGCAAATATTTATATCCCCTGAGATCACCAGATTGGGCCGCTCTTTCAAAAGATTTTTAATATAATCGAGGTAATAATTACAGAATTCCATCTTAAACCCCTGTCTTTCATCGCCACTTGTGCCTGATGGCAGGTATAAAGATATAAAAGACATATCACCGAAATCCGCTCTTAGCATTCTGCCCTCATCATCATATGGCTGGTGGCCCATACCGTAAACGACATTATCAGGCTTCTGCTTGCTCAAAATGGCAACACCACTATATCCTTTCTTTTGAGCCGGGTACCAATAACAATGATAGCCCTCCATTTCAAACAGATAAGTATCGAATTGATCGGGATGTGCTTTAATTTCCTGTAGACAAAGAATATCCGGCTTTTCCTGCACAAGCCAGCCGGTAAGGTTTTTACCCATGGATGCCCGTATGCCGTTTACGTTATATGAGATGATCTTCATGATAAGACTATTTGAGAATTTGGGAATTTGAAAATTATTAAGGTGGCAATTTCGGAAATAAACTGTTCAGAAAGCATTTTACAATTGATCATTTCTTTTCCTGCCTCGCCCGCCGTAGCTTTAGCGGAGGTGGTAGCCCTCTCTTTTTAATATACATATATAGCTACATGCCAAAGTGGATCCCATTTTTGAAAAAATATTTCGTAACAAGCAGAATATCAGTACAAAATAATTACCCACAATCTCCTCCTGATTCCTGACGCCTGACACCTGACACCTATCTTCCATATTTTTACCGCCTCTATTACAATAAATTCTTTGCGTTTGGGTTAACTTTGGCGCAACCGTACAGCTTACACACTTGAAATTATCCGCTCTCTTTGTTCCTCTCTTTCTCCTTCTCTTTCTCTCCCCTGCTTTAATGCATGGCCAAAAGCGTGATGCCCTCATCAAAGGTAGGATTACCGATAGTACCGGCAAGCCAATTAGCGATATTCGGATAAAGGTTGATGGGCAAAATGAGTCAGCCCTCAGTAATGGTGACGGCCGCTTCAGCCTGAAAGTACCCAGCGGTAAAGCATTAACAGTTGATTTTCTATATCTAAACTTAAGCCAGAAAGCGGTAAGGCTTCAACCATTGAATGCAACCCAGGATTTTGAGTTTCCGCCAATAACGCTCTCGGTAAAAATGGGATTCTCTGACATTATTATCACCGATAGTAGTTCCAAAAAACAGGGAGCCATGCAGCGTGTCAACCCTCATAATTATGATTATATCCCAAATGTGAGCGGTGGAATAGAAGGAATTGTCAAAAATTTTGCGGGCGTATCTTCCAACAACGAAATGAGTTCACAATATTCAGTGCGCGGTGGAAATTATGATGAAAACCTTGTTTATATCAATGATATTGAGATCTATCGCCCTCAGTTGGTCAGGGCTGGTCAGGAAGAAGGATTGAGTATTGCCAATACGGATATGGTTCAGTCACTTGATTTTTCGGCAGGCGGATTTGAGGCCAGGTACGGTGATAAATTATCCTCTGTATTAGATATTCATTACAAGAATCCTGATACGTTCGCGCTTAAAACAAACCTAAGTCTACTCGGTGCATCAGGAGAAGTAGAAGGCACATCTAAAGATCATCGCCTTCAGTATATTGCAGGGGTTAGGTATCGCAATAGCCAGTATCTACTAAGTTCCCTCGACGTACAGGGAGAATACCTGCCTTCATTTGTTGATGCACAGGCTTACCTGACCTATCATATAACTGACAAACTGAGCTTAAATTATTTAACCTATTACGGGAGCAATACCTACCTGTCAATCCCACAAAGTCAAACCACTCAATTTGGCACAGCAACTAATGCTGTACAACTCGTAGTAGCATTCCAGGGGAAGCAGCTGCTTGAATACTCAACATTTCTAAACGGATTAACCCTTGATTACCAGCCTGATAAAAATGATGATATCAAATTTATCAATTCATTTTATACTTCCGCAGAAAGTGAGGACTATGATATCATAGGTGCTTATCAATTGCAGCAATTGGATGCCAACCTTGGCGATGCCAATTTTGGAAAAGCCATAAATACCTTTGGTTATGGTGAATTTTTATACCATGCGCGTGATAGTTTTTATGCAGAAATATTCAGCAGTGAAATAAAAGGCACCCATAATTTCAGTCCGACCTTCGACCTGCTCTGGGGCGTAAAATACCAGCATGAACATATCTATTCTGCACTGAATGAATACACTTATGTTGATTCGGTTGACTACTCTGTACCGCAAAGCGGCAACCCAAGAAAAACACTCGTTTTACCAGCTTATGTTTATTCGAGAGTAAATGCGGACTGGAACCGGTACAGCGCTTATGCTCAAGGGAATTTTTTATTAGATAAGGATTACAATTCCAACCTATATATAGGATTGAGGGCTAATTACTGGGATTTCAATCATGAAATGCTGATAAGTCCGCGGGCGCAATTCAGTTTTGAGCCGAATGCTCCTCATAACAGACGGGTACTTGCCGGAGGTATGGATGATTCATTACTCAAGAAGCGACTTATTCTAAAAGCTGCAGCAGGTATTTATTCCCAGCCTCCATTTTTTAAAGAGCTTTTCGCGCCTGATGGCACATTGGTTCCGGGGATAAGGGCACAAAAATCTTCGCACATATTGATTGGACAAGATCTTACCTTCAATATGTGGAACCGTCCTTTCAGGTTTACAACCGATTTGTATTATAAGTACATGTGGGATTTGATCCCTTACACGATTGATGATGTTCATATTATTTATCTGGGAAATAATAATGCCACAGGATATGCAGGTGGGGTTGATTTTCAGCTGCATGGAAACCTTGTAAATGAAGAACCATCCTGGATAAGTCTCTCGCTTTTGCAGACGGCAGAAAAAATTAATGGCGGCCCCGATTATACCAAATTTATCCCGATGCCAACTGACCAGAGAGTACGCTTCTCGTTTTTTTTCCAGGATTATCTGCCCGGGCATCCAACTTATAAAGTTCACCTGAATTTTGTTTTCGGAACAGGATTGCCTTTCGGCCCTCCGGGATTGACACCTTATAAAGACACCCTTCGCCTACCACCTTACAAAAGGGTGGATATCGGTTTTTCCAAAATGCTGTGGGACAAATCAAAACAACATACCAATAGCAAATTTATCGGAACCTTCAAATCCATCTGGTTGAGCCTGGAAGTCTTCAACTTATTGAACATCAACAACACCGTATCTTACCTCTGGGTGCAGGATATAGATGGAAACCAATGGGCAGTGCCTTCTTATTTGACTACAAGGCGATTGAACTTTGCTCTGGAGATGAAGTTTTGAGTGTGGGTTAACGATGACATTCATAATTCGTAATTTATAATTCGTAATTACTTGTACACTACCGTTTGGCCCTTCCTGTTTTTTAAAACATAAGAACGGATAATACTTTGCAGATCCGGATGATCTGGAAGCGGGTTGATGGCATCTTTGAGATCTTCGAATGTATATCCTGTTTCGGCCTCTTCATCAAAAAAACCATATCCGAGAAAACGACCGTCCTCTACATAAACTACGGAACGTTCATTCGGTTTCCGCCCCTCGCCCACTATCGCAAAGTCAGGTTTTTTATATTTATAGCTGCCAAGGGCTTGCATGACTTTTTTGTTGTATTCTTCAACTGGTTCGGCATCCTTGCAGGCCCCCCGGCATTTGCCTTCATAGAAATTCAGACAGGCATCTGATGTTTCTTCCAGTCCGCATTTTTTTAAACACAAGTTGTATTTATCTGCAAGACTGGTAATAATGGCTTCAGCGCTTCGTTTACCTCCTACTGCCAGGAATGGGTCGCCATCCTGTTTCAACAAACTGATCTTGAAATTGATATAGCCATTTTCGTCCAGCTCCTGGTAAATGCCGTAGCGGTATTTTTTGCGTCTTTGAGCCGCATTAAAGGGTGGCATCCAGCGCTTTATTTCATGAGATTCAAGTAATAAAGCGACGAGTTCACTACCCGTTACCACATAATCCACACTGAATATCTTCGGCTTCAACCCAAAATATTTCTCGTGGTTCATATCTCCCGAAAAATGGCTGATAATGCGCTGCCGGATATTGGTACTCTTGCCGATATAGAGGTTCTTGCCCCTTTCATCCTTGAAATAATAGACACCGGTTTCCTCCGGCAGATCATCCAGGTATTCGCGCCGCAGATTGGGTGGCATAATGCTCTGGGTTATTTCATCTTTCAGAGATTCGTTGATGAATTTACGATGGTCATTCTGAAGCAGCACATTAAACAATTCTGCTGTTGCTGCACCATCTCCGAAAGCCCTGTGTCTGTGCTCTATGGGGATGCCTACTTGTTGGCATAATCTGCCCAGGCTATAAGAACTCAAACCAGGCAAAATTGTCCGGCTGAGGCGTACTGTATCAAGTTGTTTCCGCTGATAGCGTAAACCCATCCGCTTGAACTCATTGCTTACAAAAGAATAATCGAAGCGCACATTATGCGCTACGAAAACCCTGCCTTTGGTCAATTCATCTACTTTTGCTGCAACTTCTTCCCATTTCGGCGCCTCGGCTACCATTTCGTTTGAGATACCGGTAAGCGCGACAATGAAGGGGGAAATATAAGTCTCCGGATTAATAAGTGTACAGAACTGCTCAATAACGCGATGCCCGTTATGAATAAAAATGGCTATCTCTGAGATCCTGTCTTTCTTAGGGTTTCCCCCTGTGCTTTCTATATCAATAATGGCGTACAAAAGTGGGAAATCGTTTGACACAAAAATAGAACTAATTAAGGTAAAAAGAAAAACAATATCACCTCGCCAATTTCAAAGTGCCGAAATCGAATGTCATCCCGACTTTGATTCCAGCGCTTCCAAATGGCATAACACTTGTGAGCTGAACATTGGAAGCGGAATTGCCCCTGGTATAGGAATAAACGAGTGGGATGGAATTCGAATTTGTCTTTCCGCCATTAAATGCTTCAATATTACTTTCACTTCCGGGAGCATAGGTAAGATCCCTATCAAAAAGTTCGATATTTAACATCCTTTTATTCTTCAATTGTAAACGGATGCCTAAGGCAGCATACCAACCGATCGAAGGATCATTTCCGCTGTATAGCCAAACATCTTGCCCTGTCTGTGCATTATTGCCGCTCTCGCTGCTGCTTAATGTATATTCAGCAAAGCCAATTACCAGTCCAAACCGGGCATAAGGGTTGAACCTGGAACCCGGAAAACAAAAAATAAGATTGGGGGTGATACCAAACATAAATCCTGTGTAACTATTTTTTACATTCAATGGATCCTTTGAAGAATTTGCTGAATATGTATATCCTGTTGGCACACCAATCAACATATTCAAATCTAGTCCGGCGCCGATACAATCGCTAAACATATAATCACCTACAACTGTAAAGTTGATCCCTTTTCCAAGACTGTATGGAATGATATGTGGTGAATTAGAATAAAAAGGTACTAAGTCTTGTTCCCCTGATGGAAAACCATAACCAATATCGGTGGATAGCAAGAAATCACCCTTTTGAGCCAGGACATTAAAAAAAACTATACATACACATATAATTGAAAGAATCAGTTTTTTATGGTTCATGTTGCAACGATTGGATTTTATACAATTGAATGTCAACGATAAATATAAACATTTTAGTCTAAAATTACCAAAAGCATTCTACACATCATCTATTGTATTTCAGGCTATCACTCTCTTGACTATATTTGTGCTTTGAATTTTCGTGCTCTATAATTATTTACCTTTCACAATTGACTATTTACTTCCGTCATGTCTGATACTCCCAAAAAACTCTTTCTTCTCGACGCTTTTGCTTTGATATACAGGGCTCATTTTGCGTTTATCAAAGCGCCGCGGATCAATTCAAAGGGAATGAATACTTCGGCGGTTTTTGGTTTTACCAATAGCCTCAATGAAATTCTTGAAAAAGAAAAGCCATCGCACATCGGTATCGTATATGATACGCCGAAACCGACCTTCAGGCATGAACAATTTGAAGCCTATAAGGCTCAAAGACAGGAACAACCGGAAGATATTACGATTGCTGTTCCTTATATTGTAAAACTGGCCGATGCCATGGGCATCCCAAACCTGATGCTGGATGGTTTTGAAGCAGATGATGTAATCGGTACCCTGGCAAAGAAAGCGGTACAGCATGGCTTTGAAGTATTTATGATGACGCCGGATAAAGATTTCGGGCAATTGGTGGAACCGAATTTGTATCAATACCGCCCTGCCTATATGGGCAATAAAGCTGAAAAACTTGATGTTGAAAAAATAAAAGAACGCTGGGAAATTAGCGATGTCTGCCAGGTGATTGATATCCTGGGATTAATGGGCGATAGCGTGGATAATATACCCGGTGTACCGGGCGTCGGAGAAAAAACGGCTAAAAAACTGATCCAGGAATATGGAAGCATCGAAAACATATTGGCAAATAAAGACAACATAAAGGGCAAACTCGGTGAAAACATACGGGAATTTGAAGCACAGGCCATCATGTCTAAGGAGCTGGCTACCATCAACATCAATGTGCCTATTGAATTTAATGAAGATGCCCTGAGAATTGACGGCGTTCATACAGAAGAATTAAAAAACCTCTTTGATGAATTGGAATTCAAAGCTTTGAAGGAAAAGTATTTTGGAAGCGGAGGCGTTGCGAAAAAACCTGCAGTTCAATCGATGGGTGGATTGTTTGATGCCCCAGCAGCCACAACCACAGTTGAGATAACTGAAGAAACAATTATTATTACTGAAACGCAGGATTTAGATACCATTGAGAATACACCTCACGATTATAAGTATCTATCAACCATTGAGGAATGCAAAAAATTAGCTGAATATCTTTCAACATTCAAAGAGGTATGTTTCGATACTGAAACGAATGGTATTGATTCGCATACCTGCAATATTGTAGGGTTCTCTTTTGCCGTAAAGCCGGGTGAAGCCTTCTATATCGGTGCGCCGGGAACAAGGGAAGAGGACCTTGTATTACTAAATGAATTCAAAGGAATTTTTGAAAGTGAAACCATTGAAAAGATCGGGCAGAATATCAAGTTCGATATTGAAGTATTGAAAAACTATGGGGTCAAGATAAAAGGCCCTATCTATGATACCATGCTGGCGCATTACCTCATTGATGCAGATTCGAGGCATGGGATGGACTTATTAGCCAATAAATACCTGAATTACAAACCGGTATCTATCACAGAACTGATCGGTAAAAAAGGAAAAGGCCAGTTAAATATGTCAGACCTGAATCCGGAAGACATAAAGGACTATGCCAGTGAGGATGCAGATGTTACTTTAAAACTCAAAGAAAAACTGCAACCGCTAGTAGTAGAAAATAATGCGGATAAACTCCTGAGAGAAGTGGAGTTGCCTCTTGTTTATGTTCTAGCAGATATGGAAGCAGAGGGTATTCGTTTAGACGTCGGAGCATTGAATGCCTATTCCATTCAACTACGGGATGAAATTGCAACACTCGAGCAATCTGTATATGACGCTGCAGGGATCAAATTTAACCTGAACAGTCCGGCACAATTGGGAGAAGTCCTTTTTGTAAAACTTCAGTTGGACGATAAAGCTAAAAAAACAGCAAAATCCAAACAATTCTCGACCGGAGAAGATGTACTGACTTTATTGGCTGGCAAACATGGTATTGCACAGCATATTCTGGATTACCGTTCGTTGCAGAAACTCAAATCCACCTATGTGGATACGCTCCCGCTTTTGATTAATAAAGCTACCAATCGTATCCACACCAGTTATAACCAGGCAGTGGCCGCGACGGGCAGGTTGAGTTCTACGGACCCTAATATGCAGAACATTCCGATCCGGACAGATAGAGGACGTGAAATACGTAAGGCATTTATAGCCAGGGATGAGGATCATGTTTTGTTGTCTGCGGATTATTCCCAAATTGAATTGCGCTTGATCGCCGAGCTTAGCAATGATGAAGGAATGATCAAAGCCTTTATGGATAAAGTTGATATCCACACAGCTACATCAGCCAAAGTCTTTGGTGTTTCTCTGGAAGAAGTAACATCTGACATGCGCCGCAAAGCCAAGATGGTCAATTTTGGAATCATTTATGGGATATCAGCTTTTGGACTGTCTCAACGATTAAATATTCCACGTGCGGAAGCTGCAGAAATCATCAAGCAATACAACGAGCAATATCCCGGTATTAATAAATACCTCAATAGCATGATCCATTTCGCGCATGATCATGGATACGTGGAAACGCTTTTAGGGCGCCGTCGCTACCTCCGGGATATTAACTCTGCAAATGCTACGCACAGAGGCTATGCAGAACGAAACGCCATTAACGCGCCTATACAAGGTACGGCTGCCGACATGATCAAGGTTGCTATGATCAATATTCATAAAGAGCTCGAAAAGCGCAACCTCAGAACCAAAATGTTATTACAGGTTCATGATGAGTTGGTCTTTGATGTTTATAAACCCGAACTCGAAGAGGTTAAGGATTTTGTAGGCGATAAAATGAGGAACGCGCTTGATTTAAAAATCCCAATCGAGGTAGAGATGGGAAGTGGAAATAATTGGCTGGAAGCGCATTAAGCCGATTATCAATGATCAATTACCAATGATCAACTGCTGACGCTCGCTGCTCGCTTGTCATTTCGACGATAGGAGAAATCTGCTAAAAACCATACTTTTCCTTCCGGTCTTCATAGTAAAGCTCTTTAAGATCCGTATTTTGAAGATTTAATTCAGGGGTATCAATACCTCATTTTTTTCAACTCCCTTTTTGCCGCACTTAAATTTTATTTCCATGATTTTCTTCACTTCACAAAAACACAACCTCATCCACCATTCTCGCACCGAGTTCGGCATTTACTTTTTCAATAATTGTGGTTCGGGAATACAACATTTCCTGGCGGATAACTGAGGAGTCAAGTTTGACGTAGAGTTTACTGCCTTTGACAAATAATTGTAGCGTATGCTTTTGGATCATCTCACCTACAATGCTTTCCCATCTTTCGGTCAACTTGGCCTCATTCAGTTTTGGCTTTAGCTTATAAGCATCCAATAACTGATTAATGGCGTCTTTTAATGATGTTTCGTTTGAGCGGGGCATGGAAATGATTTAGGCAAAGATAAATG
>Ga0206979_1002_pt1 | contig 95393 bp, 99 predicted proteins | sample Alteio_BWMinCont_19_FD_153463 | JGI IMG/M metagenome (GOLD analysis project Ga0206979, IMG submission 153463) | Enriched cells from forest soil in Barre Woods Harvard Forest LTER site, Petersham, Massachusetts, United States -... | ecosystem: Environmental > Terrestrial > Soil > Temperate forest >... | reverse complement strand
CCGCTAAAGCTTGTTCGCTTTCACCGTCGCTCCATAAGTGCCCATAGGTATCCATCGTTACCTTGATCGACGAATGCCCCATTAACGCCTGCAATTGTTTCGGCTGTGTTCCCCGTTCAATGTGCAAACTGGCGAAAGCATGGCGAAGTTGATGCGGCGTGAAGTTTGGCTCTCCAGTTTTGTTTGCCGTCTTTGCCTTTTTCATGAGCGGCACCCACCAGCGATTAAGAAGATTTTGGTAGGAATGAGGTTTGCCGGTTTTAGTGGCGAAAACGAGAGCCTCCCCTTTAGCGCGGCATGACAAAAGCCATTTGCGCAGTGCCAGCACATCCTCCGGCGATAAAGGAAGTGTGCGATAGGATGAGGCAGTCTTGGGCCTGCCTATCTTGCAGTAATCACGTCCGTTTGGCCAGAAATTATTTCTTCGATTTTTTTGCGCGAAGGGAGGGGCAATTCGCCAAGTACAAGGGCATGCACAAGGGCCTGCTTCGTATTCACGGCGTGAAGATTAGTCGACGCAATCTCAAGGCAGCTCTGAACATAGCGGGGCTTGTAACCTAAGGCGTCTGCGGTTTGAAAGCGGTTGTAGCCCATTCCTGCAAAAAGAAGGCAGTCCTTCACTGGCAGTATTAACGGGGTAAATACGCGGTCGTTAAAAGCGATTCCCATAGCGAAGCTCCTTTTCAAAAGTGGGTTGAAGAAACAGAATTCAGCGGATTTTTAGGCACAGCGCGGCATAGCTCTGATTGCAGAGTTAATCTCTTCATTAAGTTTTCGGGTTGATCGATCCCTCTGTGAGAACGATAGCGTTCTCAAATGAGGGAAATGGGTCGACTGCGCAGGTCGAACCCAAACGGGTACTAAAGGAGACTTCGGATGCTTACTACGACCTTAAATGGAATCGCTTTTAATTACAAGAAAAATCTTCCAATGAATATCTTGTAATCTTGTCTAACCGTGCTACCTCTCGATGTGCCAACAAACAACGAGGAGTGAAATGACGAAAAAATCCAAGAAGCTGCCTATTTTGCCAAAAGAAGCAGAGGCGGCGCGGCGTTCATTTGCGGACAAAGTTACCGAAAGAATGGAAAACATGGAACTAACCCAAATGCGAGCCGCTGCGCTGCTCAATACCCAGTATCAGCAAGTTGGAGAACTCAAGAGAAATCGCACTGGCGGCTATAACCTACTTCTAAATTGGAGTGATAAACTTGGTATAGCCGTCTCCTTGGTTGTGCAGCTTCCACAGCAAAAGGCTGAAATCTTCGAACTAACCAAGGCTGCGAAGCAGGCTCAGTTGCCCGAACGCATTGCAGGGAATGACCATTCCCCAAAAGCCTTGGCCGCTAGCAAAGCGGCAGCTTAATTCACCTAAAGTCAGACGGCTTGCCGAATGGATGCGCTCATAGCCTAGGTTTGCGTAACGCGTCAAAATTCGTTGTATATGAAGCTTTGCAAGATGTGTGCTGTAAGACAGCACCCACTTGGCAAGGGAGACGCTGCGCTCTCCCGTTGCATCCCTCTCGCTGTGGCGCTTTGCGCCATTGAACCGTATCGCCGGTTCATCACTCGCAACGTCATAGCCGCGTCCCTTAAATGCCTTGCGTTCGCATGCGTCTTATCTTCCACGCTGCAAGGCATGCGCCAGCTACGCATAACCATATAGCGACGCCGAAAAGAGCCATTTGGATACCGCCAACACCCGATATCCACCCCGTCAGGGCGTTCATCGGGATAGAAAGTAGCGATATCATAAAGCTTTGCGTCGAAAGGATCGTCGCGCGTCTTTCCGATCCGACGAGCCGATTGATAGCTTCATTCACGCGCGGCGTTGTCGCTCCATAAATACAACTCCCGCCTATCATCAATAAGGCGACACCGGACAGGCCTATATGTGATCCGGCCCCAATGCAGACAAGAAAAGCCAAGCCCCAGGCGAGCGTGAGGGCGCGGAAGGTACTAACCTTGCCATCAAGAAGATGCGCCCAGTGACTCGATATTCCTCCCAGGCAAAAGCCGACGGCTATCAATATGCCGAATGCTGCCTTCGGAAAATCGAGGGCCATGTAATAGGGTTGTTGGGATATCATGATGAGCTTCGTGGAGCAAAACATCACAGCGGCAAAAATGATTATGAATCCTATTTCCGCGTGACCATGCAGAGCATATTTCATTGTGCCGATTATATCGGCCACGGGATGTTTCTTGCCGACCCGCTTGTGACGTTCGGGCTCATCCATCAAGAGCACAACAATCAGCCCGATACAGTACGTTATGAGCGTTGCGTAGATAGGGAGATGGCCTTCTATGGAATACAGAAAACCGCCCGCAATGCTTGCTCCGGCTATCGCATAAAGCGATAAAGCCATACGTTTACCCTCTTTTTTACGGTATTCATTTTCGCGACCTATGGAAAGCAAAGAATCGTAAAGCAACGCCGTATGAGTGCCCGATAAAAGACTAAAGCCAATCCCGATAATTGCTTGACCCAAAATTGCCTGCCAAAACTTATGGGCAAACAAGAGAACGCACCAACCAATCATATTAACGATTATGCCGAGCGCCAAAGTATGTTTGCGTTTCCATACATCAGAAATCCAGCCTGTGGGAACGTCAAACAGCACAATCGCTGCGGCGTATGCTGCGTCACCATAGAAAAAGTCGTTGTAACCAAGTCCTATGACCTCGCGATAATATGGCAAAATGACTGGCGCCAAAAATAACGTATTGGTGCAAATGGTGAAAAGACCAAGAAGTTTGAGATTGCGTTCTATACGCATGATTGTCGCTCCTCGCTTAAGACGGGCGACAGAAAAACAAAATGACACGCAAGCGCATCCCAGACTTGCGGATGTTTTTTTGCGAAATAATCTTTAAGAACTTGAGCAACTGTTACCGGCATAAAAACCTCTTCTTTTAGAGGCTGTCACCGGTGTTTGAAGTGCGATGTCAGCCCCAGTTTGTGGCTGACTCCGGGAAGGGAAAATCAGCCGTTTTCGCCCGTAAGAAGGAGCGAATTGGTGACTGCAAGCGCCATAAGGATAATGCCTTGGCAGAAGATATAATTGAGGGGGCTTTTGTTCGGCATAGTAAATCCTAAGGGCTTTGTTTCTGCCCGATTATGAAACTATGAAACAAGGCGATGTGTCAACGCAATTCTCCAGTTTGATCGTACACAATGTCTTCATTGCTCTCAAAATGCAGCAATCCCATATATCACAATATCTTGCTATAGTAATCCTGCGCACCTAGAATCAAGTGTGAATGCGGATAGACAATGACTCTTAAAACCCTTGCTCAGCGTTCGGCTGCCCAGCCCCCTTTTCCCGCGTTATGCCCCATCACGAGCGCGATCAAACAATTAGCCAATTCAATTGAAACAGACGAGCGAGGCGCAGTTTTTACGCGTAGGGAAGTAGTCGATTTTATTTTAGATATAATAGGATACACCGCAGATGTTCCACTTCACAAAATGCGGTTGCTTGAACCTTCATTCGGAGAGGGAGATTTTCTTTTTGCAGTAATTGAACGTCTATTAAAGGCATGGAAAATATCGTCGGATTCAGTGTCTGAGCTTTCTAACGCAATCGTGGGAATTGAGCTTCACAAAAGTACATTCGAGAGAACAAAAGAGAAGATAATTGAATTACTCTCCAGTGAACTAACTTTTGCGGAAGCTGAAGAGTTAGCTTGCAAATGGCTAATGCAAGCGGACTTTCTCCTTAGTGACGAATTAGAAAATTTCGATTTTGTCGTAGGAAATCCGCCTTATGTCAGACAGGAATTGATACCTGATGCGCTTATTGCAGAATATCGACGACGCTATCATACGATTTATGACCGTGCAGACCTGTATATTCCCTTCATTGAAAAATCGCTCGATCTTCTTAAAAAGAATGGAGCGCTAGGCTTTATCTGCTCCGACAGATGGATGAAAAATAAATATGGCGGTCCACTCCGCAAATTTGTTTCTGAACATTTTCATTTGAAATATTACGTTGATATGGTGGATACCCCCGCTTTTCTTACAGATGTAATCGCCTATCCTGCTATTACCGTCATCGCGCGCGGAACATCAAAAACAACAAGAATTGCCCATCGTCCAAAGATTGATAAATCAGAACTAACTAGGCTGGCTAATGATCTTAAAGAGAGTGAAAGAAAGTCCATATCTGCATCTGCTCAAGTGCGTGAGTTGGAGGGCATAATCTCTGGAGATGAGCCTTGGATTTTAGAATCTTCAGATCAATTAGCTCTTGTGAGGCGTTTAGAAGCTACTTTTCCTTTAATTGAAGATGCTGGCTGCAAAGTAGGAATAGGTGTGGCTACTGGTGCTGATAAAGCTTTTATTGCCCCCTTCGATGAACTGGACGTTGAAGAAGATCGCAAACTACCCCTTGTTATGACGCGCGATATTTTAACGGGAGAAATTAAATGGCGCGGATTAGGTGTAGTAAACCCATTTGCAGAATCTGGTAGTCTTGTTGACCTTAAGGAATATCCGCGTTTAAAGCGCTATCTCGAAAACCATAAAGACGAAATTTCCAAACGGCATGTGGCAAAGAAAAATTCTTCAAATTGGTACCGTACTATTGACCGCATATATCCTGAATTAGTAACTAAACCAAAACTTCTCATCCCAGATATAAAGGGTGGAGCACACATCGTTTATGATGCAGGAACACTATATCCGCACCACAATTTGTATCACATTACCTCTGATACATGGGATTTACGGGCATTACAGCCTGTTCTTCAATCGGGTATAGCGCGGTTGTTTGTATCAATTTACTCAACTAAAATGAGGGGAGGTTATCTTCGCTTTCAAGCGCAATATCTCCGCCGTATTCGCATTCCAAGTTGGTGCAAAATATCGGATAAAATTAAAAAAGAGCTTATCGAAGCAGCCGAAGCGCATAATGTATCGGCATGTAATAGGGTTGTGTTTAAATTATATGGCCTCAATAGGGCGGAACGTGAAGCCATTGGCGGTAATGGGGAATAAGTATGGCCATCAACTTAGCAAATTATGACAAAAAAACCCGAGAAGCGATCCAAGCCTTTTGGGGTAACCGCGAAAAAGCACGACAAAAACAAATTGAAGCGGGCAAGGTTGATGCCGGAGAGCGTTCTAGTGTTACGGGCGGCATGAATATGGATGGCTTTGTAGCCCTTGTAATTGATCTTGTAAAAGCAAATGGTCTTGAGCACGCAGATATTCATCGTGCACGTCGCGTCGTCACTCTCCCAGGTTATTTTCGTCCTACAAAGCTTTGGGACCTCCTGGTCCTTAATCAAGGCCGGTTAATCGCTGCATTAGAATTTAAAAGCCAGGTTGGCCCTTCTTTTGGCAATAATTTCAATAACAGAGCAGAAGAAGCTATAGGTACTGCCCATGATCTTTGGACTGCTTATCGAGAAGGAGCTTTTGGCAAAAACTCAAAGCCATTTGTTGGTTGGGTGATGCTGGTTGAGGATGCGGCTAAATCGCGTTCACCCGTTCGTGATGCATCCCCGCATTTTCCTGTTTTCCGTGAATTTCAGAATGCTTCTTATTTAGAGCGATATAAGCTTCTTTGCCAAAGATTGGCTCAAGAGCAGCTATATACCACAGCTTCTGTCATTGCCTCGCCTCGATCAGCAGCCTCTGATGGCGCCTATTCTGACCTGGATGAAATGACAAGTTTCAAGACATTTGTAACATCTTTTGCAGGGCATGTAGCTGCAGAAGCAGCAAGGGTTACTTTTCGGTAGCCGGATACCGGGAGGTACAACGTCGCCTGAATAACCCGGCTGAGGCCGCCAGTGGCAACGTCACTTATCGCGCTGCGTTAGAAAAGCTACGCTCAAAAACCCTTTTTCCCGTTGTCGAATGCCGGATGCAGAATGCCGTCCTACACAAGAACAGTAAGGGCGGCGTCCGTATCAATTTCCACATTATTTTTAGCAATACGATTAACCCGGCTGAAATCGAAACGCTGATTAAGGGGCTTCATTATACGAAGGATGAGACTATCGGCGAGAAATACAGCGATCCTGAATTTATCGGTAGCAAGGTTACAGTCGATTTTTCTGAAACCCTGAAAAAGCTGCAAGGCAATACCATTTTCAAGGACAAGTTTTTAATCTGGCTTCCCTATGATGAGTACGGCGGTGCAGATGGTATCGACCCTAACTCTGATCAAGCTTTCAAGCAGGGTTTAATCAACGCCTCGAACATTATCGGTTCGAGCAATCCTAGCCAGATCGACTTCTTCTACTGGAAACATGACCGCTTCACGGAAGAACAATTTAAAGAATGGTTCGGCAGGAAAATGCCGTGCATTAAAGGCAGTGACTCTCACAACGTAAACGATCATATCGGCAAGCTGAAAGATAAAGATTCCAGGCCCACCAATAAACGCTGTTGGATAAAGGCCGATCCGACATTTGAAGGGTTGCGCCAGATTACAATTGAGCCGGAAGACCGCCTCTTTATCGGTGAGGAACCGGCGAAATTGAAGCACGTCACACAGCACCGACCCAATTTCTTGACGCGGCTGGAAATAAGGAAAAAGGCAGATAGTGATATCGACGTGACGTGGTTTAACTGCGACTTACCCCTAAATCACGACATGATTGCGATTATCGGCAACAAAGGCAGCGGCAAGAGCGCGCTGGCTGATATTTTAGCACTGGCTGGCAATGCACATTGTGACATCGAGCATTTTTCCTTTCTGACGCCAAATCGCTTTTGCGAAAAAAATAACCGCATTTCCAAGCATTTTGAACTTGTTGCATATTGGGAAGATGGCACGAAGACGACTGCATTACTCAGTGACCAGCCCGATCTACTTGACGTAGAGCGCATCAAGTACATACCACAAAAATATCTAGAGAAGGTCTGCACGGAAACCGCGCCTGGTGAACAAAGCGAGTTTCAACGTGAACTACGTAAGGTGATTTTCTCCCGGATACCTGAAGAAAACCGCTTCGAGAAGCAATCTCTTGACGAACTGATCGCATATAAGACCGAGGAAATCGGCAAGGAAATCGAAACCTTAAAGCAAAGCATCAAAACGCTGAATACGGACTTGGTGAGGCTGGAGCAGAAGGCTACGCAAGAATACCGCCAGACGCTGGAAGCAAAAATACGGGAAAAGAAGCAAGAACTTGAAGCTCATACCGGCATCAAACCGCTTGAGGTGCCGAAGCCGGATGCTATGAGTGAAGACGAAAAGGCGGCGGCACAGGCAGTGGCAGCCAAGTTAGATGCCGCTCGCCAGGAACTGGGTGCAAACAATACAGCCATCGCGCAGGCCACAGAGAAGCGTAAGGAGGCCGTAGGGAAACTGGAGCAGCTAAGAAAACTGGAACTCCGCCTCACCAATTTTGCCAGCGATTTTGACAGGTTAAAAACTGAGACGGTCGTCGAAGTTACTGCCCTAGCTTTGTCATTTGATCAACTAGTCACCCTGAAAACGGATTACAGCACGCTTACTAAGAAAAAGCAGGAATGGGATGCGGAAAAGAAAAAGCAGGATGCGCTGCTGGCGCAAGAGGGAGAAAAAAGCCTGCTGCTAAAAGGTAAGACGATTGAGGATAACATCACGCAGTTAAAAGGCATGTTGGATGCGCCAAACTTGCGGCATCAGGAATACCTGACGGCCTTACAAGGCTGGCAGCAACGTGCTGCAGCGATCACAGGTGACGCGACACAAGTAGATACTTTGAAGTATTTCGAAGAACAGCTGCGTCAATTGAGCGAGGAATTGCCACATCAAATCACTCGCCTTCAGGAACAACGCAAGGTCGCCGCACTAGAGATTTATAAAAAGATTGCGGAAATCAGAGACGTATATCAGGAATTATTTGCCGCCGCGCAGCAGCTTATTCAAAACAATCCACTAATAAAAGACACCTTCCGCCTTAGCTTCGACAGTACCATCGTGGATCGTGGCTTTGCCCAGGGCTTTTTCGACAGGTTCATAAACCAGGGAGTAAACGGCTCTTTCTGTGGCAAAGAACAAGGCGCGAATTTGGTAAATACTTTGCTTAAGGAATACGATTTTAACCAATCGGGTGATGCGTTAAAGTTCGTGGAGAAGATCGTGAACCTGCTGCAACATGATCACCGCAGCGAGAAGCGGCCCCAATATCCGCTCGATAAGCAGGTGAAGAAAAATGTTCAGGTGAAGCATTTATACGATTTTCTATGGTCGTTCGATTATCTAGCGCCGGAATATGCTTTAAAGCTCGATGGTAAGGAATTGAGCCAGCTTTCACCGGGCGAGCGTGGTACACTGCTCTTAGTCTTTTACTTGCTGGTTGATAAGAGCAACAAACCCATCATCGTGGATCAACCCGAGGAAAATCTGGACAGCCAAACGGTTTACCGGTTGCTAATTCCGGTCATAAAAGAGGTAAAAAAAGCGCGCCAGATTATCATGGTCACACATAGCCCGAATATTGCGGTAGTGTGCGACGCCGAGCAGGTTATCCATTCTTCGATTGATCGCGCTTTAGGTAATAAGGTGCAGTACGTTTCTGGCTCTATCGAATCATCAGCTGCTAATCAATTTCTGATTGACGTATTAGAAGGCACGCGTCCAGCTTTCGATAATAGAGATGCAAAATACTATTAATTGAAGATGTTGAGATGAATGTTGCTGCCATGCTTGAGTATGACTTGGTTGCGTCGGCTAGATTTGAGAACCGGTTAGGATTCTAACGGTCATGCCCGTCCACATCACGGCCATGACCGGTTTGCGGTGTGAAGAAATGCAAAATCTGAGCGGTGGTTCGCGATTTGCTTGGATCATCCACATTTTGTTCAGGTTCCTCGCTTTTCCTGTTCGGTTGCCTCGGCAGTGGCGTGATGTTTGGCGCGTTGGGGGCTTGTTGGAGGTTCTGTTTTGGATTTTCCCCAAGCGTCTCCCCCGGCAACGCCTTGGTGTGCATTTCATGCCCCAAGCGCACAGCCTCCTGCCCAATAAAATTGAAGTCTTGAACCATGCCCTTCACGATTTCGCCGAACGCTCGCGCGCTCGCGTCGAAAATAGCAAAGTAATCATGAAGGATGCCGCCTTGATCGCCGCGCCGCCGGTTCATGGCTTGGCTCCCTGGTTTTCGCTCGTATTATGCAGATTGACCCCTAAGTCCGAAAAGCGTTGATCGGCATGCCAAACGATTTTGCGGCCATTGTCCGGATTAATTGGGTTGCAGTTCTCGATAATCAGCAATTGCCGGTTATCGCGGAGGATCATTAGCTCATCGGGAAAAATGAGCTGCCGTTGCGCCAGGTCTTCCGTGTACGTCCAGCTTTCATTTACGCTTGAACTGGAGCTGGAACTGCTGCTGCTTGTCGAGCCAGCGGAGGAGTAGCTGCTTGAGTGGCCTGTAACCCAACTCAATGCCCTGCCAATGGCATGAGCAAAGGAGACTTTCTGCACAGTGGTTACGCCGCAAAGCTTTGAGAAATAATCGGCAGTCTTGTAATCGCGGCTGCCGAAATACTGAAGCACGCCGCTATTACCCACGAAGCTTTCCCATGAAGCACCATAGGCTCGCGTCAGCTGCGGAATATCCTGGCATATGCCCCAGAGCTGTATGCCGAACCCGGCCATAAGCCCGAAAGCCTGCTCCACCATCGTCAGATGGCCGAGAGCGGGCATCTCATCAAGCAGGAACAAAACGGATTTGTCCGGTCTGATTGCGATGTTGCGGGCGTTTACCGTGAGCGCTTGCTGGATTAGTAATCGCAGCCAGCGCTTGAATGGTTCCAGCCTATCGGCAGGTAAAACCAGATAGACCGTCATTTTTTTTGACTTCAGATCCTCGAAGCGGAAGTCCGAGCGCATCATGTTTTCCCGCAGGCGCGGGCTATCAAGAAAATGCGTGTGCGCCTGTATCACCCCCGCCGTTGATCGCCTCTCCCGTGACACGACTGACTTGCTGGTGATCGCCCGCGACATGCAGCGTGCCGGGGCGGGCATCCGCTCGCTGGCCGAGCCGTTCCTAGACACCACATCCGACTTTGCCGAGATCGTGTTTGCCATTCTTGGTGTAGCCGCGAAGCTCGAACGCCGCCGTATCCTCGAACGCACCGCACGAGGACGTGCAGACGCGAAGGCCAAGGGCGTCAAATTCGGACGCAAGCCCACGCTCACCCCGCATCAGCAGAGAGAAGCACGGGCGCGGGTGGCAGCGGGCGAGACCCAGCGCAGTGTTGCCCGCAGCTACAACGTCAGTCAGGCGACGATTTCACGTTTGAGCGTATGAAACGCAACATGAATATAAGCATTACCTTAGCGATAATTGCAGGAGGTTTCGGAGCCGCCGTTGCGTTATGGGGAGTCGTGGCTCCCCCATCCAATCTGGAGCAGAAAGTTGCGTTTGTATTTGTTGGAGGTATCGGGATTCTTGCGTTGATTGGTTCCACTATCCTGAGCGCAAGCTCACAAAATGACCTGATACAGCAAGTCTCTGGCTTACGAACCGACGTTCAAGGTCTGGCGAAGCTATCAGAAATTAGTCCCAACGCGGGCACCGACCAGATACTTGCCGCAACGGCTGCAAAGTTGATCAAACAAGACAAGAAAATTCGAGAGCTGCAACCCCGTCGCCTATTACCCGATCAGATTGCCAAGATGATAGCTGTCGCTCGCCCGCTCTGCCCGCAATTAAAGAAGGTTCCCGTTACCGCTGCAAATGGGAATCAGGAGGCTCAAGCTCTCGCGTCGGATTTCGTGAAAATGTTCACGGATGCCGGGTGCGAGTCCGATCTAGACCTACCGACCCCCGGACTGACTCCTGATGTGCAAGGTATCAAGATTGGTGTGAGAGACTTTGCAAACATTCCAGTGCAAGCCAGGTTGATTGAACGAATTCTTTCCGCCGGTGACGAGCCGCCTCAAATTGTTCCAGTTAAGGCGGACTTTTTTCCGGGCGAGCCGTTCGTTTTAGTTATCGGCGCGAAACCGACGCAGTAGCCAGCCGCCGCTGGCCCCGCACTTACCATGCGGCACGTTCTGTGACAGAGGCGACGAAAACAGAGATGATCCTTGCTGACGTGCTACACAATAGACAATAAGTGTCCAATTAAAATTATGCCGCAGGAAAGGCGGCGCGCACGGACATATGCCAGACAACGCGATGAATGCTGCCTTCGCGGCAGTATTAAAAACCGGCGACGGCCTTATCAATCACAACATCCGTATCGGCAAGCGGCGCACGAGCTTCCGCTTGGACCGCCTCACATGGCGCTTGCTGTATGAAATCGCGCGGCGCGAGGACGTAACCATCCATGAGCTTTGCACGGCGATCAACGCGGAAAAACCGCGCACCCTGTCCCTCACCGTCGCGGTTCGCGTTGCCGTCCTCCAATATTTTTACGATGCCGCCACGGCCAGCGGGCACCGCAGCGCCGGACACGGCAAAAACTGAATCCCTTCACGGTTCTGAAGCAAACGCTCGACACGAATCGCGGTTTGAATCAATCTGGTGAACGCCGGGCTCGATTCGCGCGGCATCGTTTCAACCATTCTGCGGAGAATTGAACACCCAGAAAAGCAAAACCCGCCACGAAGGGCGGGCTTAGATTGGTCTGATTATGGGATGGTGTCTCTCGCAAATTCACCTTCCCAAAAATCAGGCCGACCGTCAAGCGAAAACCCTGTTTTCGCTAACGGGCGGTTTTGTGCCGATTTTCGGCCCCTCTCTGCGGGCGGGTTGCTTTGCAACCCCCAAGGAGAACCCATGCCCGTATATGTTCCAGAGACGAATCAGCCCCGGCGCGACGGCAAGAACCGCAGCCTCGGGGCGGTGCTTGGCCTCGTCGATCAACCATCCAAGCGGCCCGTGCTGTTTGGCCGCTTCACCGTGCCGACCCTCGGGTTTGATGCCCGCATGCAATGGCTGGCGAAAGTGCAACGCCTCGTCGCGCTATGTGCCAAGGCCCGCGAGCGCATGCCCAAGACCATCATGAGCGTTGCAAACGTGATGGCTCACATCGGCGACGAGTGCCGCCTTTCCCGATACCGTCGATAGCGAGCGTTCCCGAGCTTTATTTGAGTTCGTCTTGGGAATGTTCGCCGCAGTAGGCGGCTTCGTGGCCGCCGTCAGTTGGTGCGGCGAAGTCTGGAAATCGTTGTTTCATCGCAAGCAGACGGTCGCCGCCAAGCAACCCGAAACTCAAGGAGTCTGACATGGGTAGCTGCCCGTGCATCGGAATGCGCCACGGCGCATTCCTGCTGGCGCTCTGCACCTATTGCGCCGTTCGGTCGCGCGCCATTCTCGGCGGGTCCGCCGAGATGATCGCGCGCCTCGCCTTCAACGGAAACATGGCGGCGGTCGCCGTCATGGCCGTGTGGGGATTGTTCGCGCTGCTCGGCCTGTGGTGGGTGGTGTCGGGGTATCAGGCAACGCGCACGCATGCCGATCCGCTCCGGCTTGGCAGCCTTCTTTGGTCAATCGGCGTGATCGCGCTGTGCGTTCATCTGCTGCAAAATCCGATGTCGGGTAATCAGGCGGGCGATGCGGCTGTCCATGAATTGACCCGCGCGTTCCTCGTGGCATGGCTCACCGGCAACGCCGTCAACATCTGGCTGCAACTGCGCGGACTGTTCACGCGCCGCAGCTATTATCCGCCGCTGCCCATGCCGCAACCGGCTGCCGCCTCGTCCTCGATCTTCTGGATGCGCCGCCGCCGCATCGAGGAAGAATTTTACCGCGTCGAGCGGCGCGGCGGCGCAGTTCATGTGGAGCGAATCTTCGATTTGCCGCCCTCGGCGGGCGGCATTGGCCGCACGTCCGCCATCGATCACGACGAACCGGGTGAAGCGATAACCCGCATGGCCCCTGCGCATTTTCCTCGATGTAACGCAGGATAGTCGCATCGTCGCTCAGCAGGATTTGCGCGGTATACCAGAACGCAGCGCCGCCTCCTCCCATCAACATCATATATACGGCGAGTTGCCCGAGGGATTTGAGGACGGCCCACGTAACGCGCGCGGTCGCCTTTGTGACCCTTACGACACCGCGAAGGACGAGGCCCGACACGGCCCACATCTGCCGCAGATCGACGCGGCGCGACGATTGGGTGATTTCGCTCATGGCTCACATAGCCTCCCGCAGATTGACGACACGGGCGGCAGCGGACGGAGCATAATCCTCGATCACGTTCCGGTCGGGGAAGCCCCGCTTTTTCTCGATGCCGATTTTCACGCGCACGGCATGGCCCGGAAAATCTTCCGCGCCGATGCTGCCGTTGTCGTATTTGGCAAGAGCGCCCACGGCTTCGCAGGCATGGCGCAGCTTGGCTGCGCCGAGCGCCTTATCGGTCAGATAGTCGCGCAATTCGCGCTCGATGCCGTCAACGTCCCGCACGATCACGAGCAGCGGGATCATGTCGTTTCCGCGCTTCGACTGTTGTTCGCTCGCCTCGCGGATTTCCGCGTCGTGCATCCCGGCAGGCAGCAGAGTCCGGCGCGAAGCCTTCACGGCCTCAGCCTCGGAACGAGGTGTTGTTTTCATCGTGTATGCCTCTCACACCAAAGAGCAGGCGACCGATTTTGCCCATGCTCGCGGGAGGCATTTCATTATATAAAGGATCGTCGTCTTAGTTAATGATAAGCAATGGTTTCAGGGTATACCGATATGTCGCCGATACGATCTTCTCGACATTAAATATACGTAACGGTATCATGGTATACCATGAAAAGAGACGAGCGTTTCATCAAGGCATTGCGCGAGGCTGGCGAAGAACCTCCAGTGAAGGGCTTCACCGCACTTAAAATGAATCTGTTAGAGCGAGACATACAGTATCTTAAGCGGAAGGCTACCCGGTTGGGCACGACAATTGACGACGCGTGGCAGATTACGATGATTCAGATATTTTGCGAGCGCGGTGTCACTATAACGCCCCGTGAGGCCGCAAAGCTTGAGGCGCACGAAATCCCCCTCCCGCGCGGAACGAAAATATCGACTGACAAACCCGACTTTCATTAGCTCGCTTCTTCCGCCTTTTTCTCCCTATTTTTTCCGGTTACCGAAAATCTCAGGAAGGCGCGAATGGCGACAAGCCCAGCAGCCTTCCTTGTTATGCCAAGTTCCGCAGCCCGCACGTTGAACCTGCGGACCAATTCCTTATCGGCATGTATGACAATAGCGCCTGTGCCCACTCGGTCGGGGCGAGGGACTGCCGCTCTTTTCGTTAGATCGTCCGAAGCGGCTGCCGGTCGCGGCTTGCCGTCGTCGCCGGATGGCGGCGGCTCCAGCAGCGGGGCCGGGTTGCCTAGGCTGCTTACAGACAGGCGCTCCCGTTCGGAGAGCTTCATGGTATTCGACACGACACACGACTCCCAATAATGGAGATAAGCTTGTGTGTCGTTTGAGAGAGACATGCGTTTACGAACGCAGGGGCACCAATTGGGCCACAAATTTTTTCATCCGCAAAAAATATTTTTCGGCGTGGGCATAACTCATTCAAAGAAATGGGCCATCTACCAATAAAATAACCGGGAACGAAAAGTAGGACGATGGATATGGACAACGAAACCCCTTCGGTTGCCGCCGCTTCCCGCCGTCCCGGACGACCGCGCAAGCACGCGAGCGACACAGAGCGGGTAACGGCTTACAGGCAGGCGCGCGGTCTTCGTAAAGTGACACTCGACGTGCCACAGCATCTCGCGAATGTCTTACGAAGTTATGCCAAGTATCTGAGAGGTATAGTCAGAGACGACGACGAAAGATACACGCGGGAATTATTTCTCGACGTTCAAAGTGATTTCTATGTTTCTCTCGGCAAGACGAAATGGACGTGGGTTAAGGACGACTCGTTGGGCGTTATTACCGGCAAGTGCGCTACCAAGCGCGGGGCTATTCTAACACAGCTATCACGTTCTCGGGCTTGGAAGCGTGATGGTGATCCCGCCGAACAGATAGGCTGGGAATGGTCATGGCGGATGTATTTGGAGACTTCTCTCGGTAGGCGCACCCCATTGGTTCATGGTCAGACCGATAGTTACGAAAGCGCGCTCAGAATCGCGATATTAACCACCCATCTTTATATCGCCGAGTTGGGATTGATGAGGCCAAGATCGTCGGTTCGTGGGTTAGGTCGGGTTGGAAAACGCATCTTGGAGTTACGTGATTATCCTCGGCTCGATTAGGAGTCCGGGACGATGGCGGATCGGTATCCGATAATCAAGAAATATGTATCAAACCTAGGCCACTGATGAGATTGGGCTTTTCTGATGCATAATTCTGATGCATAATGCGGGCATGTTTTACGGTTATGCCCGCGTCTCGACCGCCGCCCAAGACCTCGCCCCCCATATTGCCCAACTCAAGGCGGCGGGATGCGAGAAGGTGTTTCGCGAGAAGATCACCGGCACGACCGCCGAGCGCCCGCAGCTTAAGAAGCTAATGGCCGTCCTCGCCCCCGGTGACGTAGTTAGCGACGCCATCACGTTCGAGAGGAGCTTTTCTTCTTTTGAAGCCGTACGCTGCGCGGTGCTTCGCACAACCGGATTATCGTGCCGTGACATTTTGAGGAGAATGTCGCGTAAATTCGGCGCACCCATCGTAATGATGTCTCGCACCCGTCCCATATTGCGGTTGTCTTTTTCGGAAGGAGCAAGCGCCACATAAAGCAGCAGACCCATAAGAACTGCCTTGGCTTCCTCATCCCAGAACGGTTCCTGGCTTGAATTATCGCGCGGCGCGATAATTGAATCCGCCAGGATCATCGCGTTTTCAGTAATGTTTTCGCTGTCTTCCAGCAGCCAATCTATCGGATTGAAGCAAGAAGCTTTCATGCCTGTGATACCCCAGGGATCAACGACATGAATATCCTGTCCCATGCCGGGGATAGCGGTTTGCTTCTGGGCGAATTTACTGATGGCACATCAGGTTTGTGTCATCCCTTGCATTACACCGGAAACCGTCACCTTCTCACGATTGCGCCAACACGCTCTGGCAAGGGTGTTTCGTCAATCATTCCCAATCTTCTGTCTTACTTGGGTTCTGCGGTTGTCATCGACCCCAAGGGCGAGAATGCCATGACGACGGCAATTCGCCGTGGCGCTGGCTCTGACGATATGGCCGGTATGACCTTGAGCGTGAAGCTCATTGAGCATAGCCCATTCGGCTGAGCCGAAAGTCGTTGGACGCTTCTTTTCACCAAGTAGCTTTTTGCCTGGTTTGCGTAGAATGTTCCAGCCAGTCCATGCGCCGAGAAGGAAACTTATGATATCGGTGATATTTTGATCGAGTAAAACCGGCTCAACGATGCAAAGCGCAACCACAACGGATATCAATATCCGCCGCAGCCATTCCATCTTCTGACTGAAAAAGCCTCCGACCAGAAAACCTATCGCAAGGCTTGGCCAGGTTTCCTGAAGCCTGCTCAGCATAAGGCCTTCGGGATCATCCGCCTGCATTATTCCCAAAGGATCATGGCCTGTGGCGTGCAGAGCAAGGATCAGCGCTGCGGCAAACATGACCTGAAGCCATCGGCTGTTCAGCAAAAGCAGGAGCTGGTTCGCAAAAGACGAATTTTTATGCTTCAACATAATGTCCTCCTTTGGGTTGCGGTTGTTTCATCTCGTATGTTCCGGTGTCTCCGGTCCTGGCGCGAAATACAGTCCCTCGCGCGAGTTCTCCGGCGTTTCACGTTCAAGGAAGGTGGAGGCGCGGCCCAAGCGCAGGTACTGCGCAATCTGGATACGCAGTGATTCACGTTCCTTCGTTTGCTTGCCGCGCAGCGCCGCGAGCCGCTCTTGCAATGATCGCCGCTCCTGCAGCTGTGCCTGGATAAGGGCTTGCGCTTCGGAACGATCACGCCGGGCTGCCTGGATGGTTTCCAGTTCATTCAGCTTGCGGATGCGCGCGTATTTGCCGGTGACGAAGCTCCAGATGATCTTGATACCGCGCGGCACGCGCTGTATCCGTGCAGCCGTTTCATCGCGTTGCCGGGCTTCCTGTTTTTTTCCAAGCTCTTGCCGCGTTTCCTGGTGCCCTCTGGTCATGGCGCGACGTTCTTTAAGAAGCGGCATGGCCTCTCGCCACCGCTTCCGGTCAGCTGCGTGAATGTGGCTTTCCAAAACCTGCGTCATGGCGCGGCCAATAGAGGCCTTTGCCTTTTCAATATCGGGAAGGTTTTCCGGTGGACCTAATTTGGCTTTTAGTTCCTTCGGCTTGACGCCAATCCATCGGCTTAGTGAATAAACCTCACCCCGGTAATCGACGGCAACGAAACCGCGCCGGTCGCCGCGCGCCAGATAGAAACCGCGATCCTCAAGCGCCCTGGCAAAAGCCTTGCCGCTATCCGATATCGCCCAGCAGTTCTGAAACAGGGTTTTAAGCGCTTTGGGGTCATCATCGTGACGTTTGGCTTGTTGCCATTCAGCAAGAGAAAAGTTGGTTGGATCGCGGCGGCTGTGATGGATAAAGCCTTGCGGCATTTTCCAGCCATGCTCGGCAAAAAGACTTTTGGCGATGCTGCAGAGCTTGAGCTTGTAATGCGGCAGATTAATCGCCGTCATTGTCTCAGGATTGATCCTAGACCAGACGCAATGGGCGTGGCGGCGTCCATTTTTCTCGTGGAAAACGACGAGACGCGGCTGCCCCCCAAGGCAGAGCCGCGTCTCGACTCGTTCAAGGGCTTCCTCGAACGCCGCCACTGATACATCTGCGTCAGCAGGCGGATTAAGGCTCAGGGAAAACATGAATTGTTTGCAGCGCGTTCCCCGCGCTACCGCTTCCATTTCCTTGAAAGCGCCGAGAGCCGTATTGGCCATGAAGCCGCGCATTTCATGCAAGGCTATATGTTCATTTTCCGCGCCCTTCAGAAGGTGGGCGGCCAACTCCATCGCGCCAGTGCGTTGCGAACCCTTCAAAATCATGTCTCGGCCTCCGGCTGGAGGGCGAGGGCGATAATCAGAAGGCGGCGAATGCCCTGTACTTCGATACAGGCCTTGCGTAATTCCAGTATGGTTTCTGGTGTTACCGGCAATGAACCGCATGCGGCTGCGCGCGCGAGCAGGTCGAGATTTTCGGAAATGCGGAGTTTGCCGAATTGCGCCAGCAACTGCGCCAGGACTTCAAAGTCCTTGACGGGACGCTTGTTGCGTACGCGGCGGTCAGGTGGATTGTCGAACAGCCGGGAGCGCACGTAAACGCTTAGCGGCAAGTCCGCGGCCTCATGTTCAAGGCGCGCGCGTTCCTCAGGAGTGAACCGAAGGGTAAAGGATGATATATAAGAGTTTTCAGGTGTATCCATCTTCGTTTGGCACGAAAATGGCACGCACGGTCAATCGCCTATTGATTGGAAAAGCAGCGCTAGTCTATCATAATCCCTTGGTCGGGGGTTCAAATCCCTCCGCTGCTACCATCAATACAGCCAAATCCTGATTTGAACCCTCTTTGGCTGAAGCGAAAGCTAAAATGGCGGGGATTGAGCCATGCGGTTCGAGAGCCACCTGGCCTCGTTTTTCACCCACCGGCTTGACCCTGACCTCCGTCACAATGCCGCGTATGGCATTTACAGCCTCCGCCCGTGCGCTGGGCCCCAAATCCATGGCTGCCTTTAACGCCGTAACCTTGCGTTGGTAGAGAGCCGATAAATTAGGGTGTATCTCGACCACGTTGAGGAGTGTCTTTTTATCGGCGGCGATTTCGGCTTCCATAATCTCAGCCCGGAGCTCCAGTTCCACAATATCTGTGCGCATATGCGAAGTGCCTTCTTTATCCCGAGAGAATAGGCATGGGCACATGGTTCATGCGCGAAGAAATACGGCGTTCAACTAGTGATCCAGATTGGGTTTTCGCTGGACGGGACAATGAGCATTATCTCGGCAATCTACCAATTATCCGGGTAATGGGAAAATTTGGAGCTATTCCTGGAACAGAGCAAAACAGTGCCGTTATGGAATTGCAGGGCCTTACAGAAAGTATGTAAAAGAGATTTGGCCTTACGATTGTAAAAGAGGATCTACCCGCTGACGCTCTGGGTATCAATAAATGCCCTCATAATTTTCTCGTCCGCTGCTCAACCGAAGATGGGCGAATTCAATATGCCGCTATTGGGAGGAGATTAGCTTCAACCTTTGAGGCCGATCATGTTGTTTGGCTCAAGATTGGAAGCAATAACATTATTCCGGAAGAAGAAATGTTGAAGGAAATTCTAAGTTCGATTCTCTCTGCCAGCTATGAAGAAATGGGGGATCGTGGGTGGAGAACGCCACGCGGAAAGATAATTGTACTCAATGGTTATAGTGATCTTCTTATAGCTCGTGCGCCAGTCATTCGTATTCATACCAATAACGATGAGGCTTCAATAAATGCATTGCTAGAAATGGATGGTAAGCGTAGAAAGTTTGCTCACGAAAATATGGTTTCTGGCGTTATGAAAACTGAAAATATAACTGATCAGGTCAGTGTTTTTGGCACGCATTGGCTGAACCAACACAAGTTAAAAGTATACATCAGCAGCGGAATGCAAACGAACTATTTTTTGATTTTGAATCTGGATCATATAAAGATTTAAGAAAAATGTGTAACCCAGAACATCCGGTCAATCGTATAAAATCAGATAATGATAACTTGCAGGCTTTAATTGCCGTTTAAGCCCGCAATTACTGAACTAAAGACGCTTGGCCGAAAGCCAGGAAATCAGATAAAAAATGGGTTCCGTCTCCAGGAAAATCACGCTATATCAGGATCTGTGGAGACGTGGCCGGGTGGCTGAAGGCGGCGGTTTTCTAAACCGTTATACTCTTGAAAGGGCGTATCGAGGGTTCAAATCCCTCCGTACCAAGAAATTCCAAGACATGTCAGTGATAAGATCATCAATAAACATTGGGTGGAGCTCTTGGGATCATGGTTTGGCGACTTCATTTTAGCTGTTTTTCTCCCAATGCCCCCTTTCTTTCATGATGACCCATTTAAACTAAAACGCGCTCCCGCAACTAACACTACTTCAGTCTCGAGCCTCATTTTATGCCCCTCAATCCCGACCGCAATCTGATTCTTGCACTCGTCGCACAAAATGAAAACCAGTCTCTTCTTAAAGCGTCGGAGCTTTTGGCAAATGATTTCAGCCGTCGTGGATACCAGACAAGCATTTTCGATATGCACGCACCCAATAGTGGGAAGCGGCTTCTTCAAGTTTTGAAAGAAGGTCAGGTTGCTTTCGCTTTCGCTTTCGCCGGGGTAGGTGCGCGCTTTTCAATTCCGGATGGCACTAATTTATGGACTGCCGCACATGTGCCGTTTGTGGCTCTCTGGCACGACCACCCATCCTACAATTACCGTCAACATATAGTCGACAGCTCCTATATCGTTCATTGCTATCACGTACTTGATCATCTGGAGGCGCGGCAAAAACATCTGCCACCCTCCTCTAGCCGTAGCACGCTATTGTCGATCACCTATGACATGTATGGCGAATCGTACAGACCCGCATGGGCGCAACGCAACCGCGAAATTCTTTTTGCTAAAACGGGATCGTCGCCCGATGCATGGGCTGAGGCATGGAAACAGCAACCGTCCACATTGCAAAAGATCCTATGGGCGCTGGCCGAGCAGGCAAAACGAGACCGCAACATCGATCTCACCGATGCAGCCCTGACACTTTTCGAAGCGCAGAGGTTTCCGACCAACGACTTGGATACGCTCATGAGCGTAATTCAGGAAGTCGATGGTTATGTACGCAGTTGGCGCAGCGACCGGCTAGTGCGCGCCTTGCTGCCTCATCCAGCTCATATTGTCGGCAGTGGCTGGGACTACCTCAAAAGCGAAAAGCGCAGGGCCGATTTTTTCGATTCGATCCCAACACATGATTTTCTTGGATGGGCAACACATTACCGGATTCTGGCCAACACCAACCCGCTCTGGCGCCATGGCATTCACGAGCGAACGTCACTCGGCATGTGCTATGGCGCCGTCACTTTGACCGATCGCACAATCAAATCCGATTACCTTTATGGCGGATTGCCAAATTATGCCGGCTTCGAATGGGATGACGATCTGGAAGACGTCATAGGATCGGCCCTGCGGTTGGCGGACGACAACGATGCTGATTATTTTTCGGCCGCGGAAAAAACACTTAAAGAACGCCAACCCAATGCCATCGATTACGTGTTGCAAATCGAGGCGGCCGTCGAAGAGGTTCGCCGAAGCGCTGGTAGCACCTAATCTCAGCGCGGCATCTTGCTGATCTTGAGGCCGCGCTCGATGCGACCGGCAAGAATCATGCAGCGCGGATTGCATCCGCTGTAATCATGGGCAAGAAAAGCCGCCCGGACTTTTTGTGCGCCAGGGCCATTCCAGATTTCCTCGGCAGATTGCTCATGGATGTTGCCGATGGTTTCTTTATGAATGCAACATACGGTCGCGCGACCGTCCCAATCGACAAACAGGGTTTCCCATGCCATCGCACAGGGCAGATTTCGCTTTAAATCCTCGATATAAATTTTCATTTCGGCAGAAGAATCGCCGAGCGTGAATTCCATCTGCTCTATAACATGCAGCATATCGGTCATGCGGCAAGCCCTTTGGCGGTGCGCTCAGCCTGAAGCGAATCGAGCAGGGACGCGATGTAAGGGAGTTCGGTGGCGTTGTAGCGATTGTCTCTCTTGATACACTCGATTGTACTCCGAACGAGTGCCCAGTATTTTGCAAGATCGGCATCAGAAAGTTTAAAAAGGAAATCCGGATATTTGTCGATCCTGCGCCTTGCGTCCATGTAATAAGTGATGTGGTCAATACCGATTTCCTGAAATACGCGGAAGAAATCATATATATCCCACATGTTATTTTCATGAACGACGAAGGAAGCCATGATTCGGAGGCCGATCCCTTGCCTTTCTTTTTTCAGCTGCATCAGGCGCCGGATATTCTTAATTACCCTGTCGAAATCGCCGTATTTAGTGGTTTTGTCGTAAAGTTGTCTATTGGACGCGTTGATGGAAACATGAACGGTTCCTTCTTGTTTAAGGGCCATGTCGATCCATCGCTCGTCGAGCAAAATGCCATTGGTGAGGAATGTCGGTTTGAGGGCAAAATTGTTTTGCAGAATGTAATCCCGCATTTTATGGCCGTTTTTCATTGTCGTTACCTCGCCCCCCTGAAGGATAAGATCCTTGAGCTTCGGCAAGAGCGGTAAAATCTTTGACGTTATAACATCTTCCGGCAGGGAATCTCTTGGGGCAAAGGAATTCTGATAGCAAAACTCGCAACGGATGTTGCACTGGACCCCTAGAACAATGTGTAGCCTCTCTATCGGAGGAGGCGGCAGATTTGCCAAGATTTCGAAAGGGGAATTAATTTCGGCAGAAGGCATAGTTCGCCTGAACTTCAGCGAAAGGAGGCTTTGAGGCTACATCGCGAGCGTTAAATGTCAAGAAAACAGTTGCTGCCACGCGTTTATTTGCATCGCCAATAGGTCGAGAAATAATCGGCCTTAATGAAGAAAATATTGGCGACGCTCCAGAAAAGCGGAACGTAGCCTCTTAATTCTAACAGGCCTTTGATCTCGGCGCTGTTCTCATTGGGAGCGGCGATAACCTCGGCGCAGATCACCTTGGGCGCGGTTTGCGTGTAGTCTATGGAAGAAAGGATCTCGGCGTCCAGCCCTTCGGCATCGACTGAAAGCAAGTCGGGGAATACTCCCCCGGCATATTGATCAACGACGTCGCCGACCGTCATGACATCGATGTCAAATTGATCAACCATTCCCCAACAATTGACCTGGGTCTCAAGGCAGGAATTGAGACCAGATGTGGGGTGGTGAATGTAAAAACGGCGGCGACCGGCGCTGGCCGAAATGCCGACATTCACATTGATGTCTTCCGGACGGTACTTGTGAAAAGCATCAATGAATTTCGGATTCGGCTCGACATTGATCCCTCGCGAACCGCGTTCGTAAAGAAGTGCCGTATTACTAAGCTCGAACGGATGATAAGCCCCAATATCGAGATAGGAAGGTTTTTTGATGTCGAGGCGCTGAAATATGCTGAGAAGAATAAGGTCGTCACCATGCTGCGCATAACTTTTACTGCCGAACCATTGGTGCTGATTCTGGAGGGCTTTCTCCCTTTCGGCGGCAAGTTCTGCAGCGTCCGGAGAAGATACTACTTTTAAATTCGCAGTGATCATAATTGCATTGGTAGCATAAAGAAAGCCCTTTGCATATCTCTTGTATTGCGCCGCTAAAGCTTGAATAACGAGAATTTGTCGGGTAGCGTTGGATTTCGATTTTGAGTTCCAAAGGCATCTCTCTCATGAACGCACCCGCTGATGTCTCGGCTCTGCCGAGCAACAAAACCGAGTTCTTTCCGGAAGAAGATGCGTTGCGCGAACGCGCACGCGCGGTTTTTTTTCTGTACAGCATACTGTTTAACCGCAATCCCCGTCCGGAAGCATTCAAGAAATGCATGGAACGTCTGGAGGAAGGCCTTCCGCTAGACCGGTTGTACGAGGAATTGGCCCGGTCGGATGAGGCGCGGCGTAGATTTTCGCAAAATCTTCATCTTCGCCTGCCGGAACCCAGTGAGCCGATTGAAGGAAATCCTTATTCATGGAAAGCCGAAGACCGGCCGCTTATCGTCGATCACCCGATCGAAATCATGCAGATCGAATTGACAAACAACTGCCCATTCCGCTGTGTTATGTGCCCCCGCACGCATAAAATGACACGCGATACAGGATTGATGGATATCAATCTTTTCAAGAAAATTATCGATGAGCTGGTCGAGCTTAACCCACAATACAAAGAGGGAACGCTGCCGATATGGTTTCATCATTTCGGCGAAAGCCTCACGCATCCCGATTTTGCCGATTTTATCCGGTACGCGAATGGCAAGGGAGTCGGCACCCAGATGTCGGTGAATCCGCTGATGTTTTCGAAGAAGATCTCGCAGGATTTGATCGACGCAAATCCCACTCATCTTCTTGTTGCCTTCGACGGGCACGACAATGAATCATTCGAAAAAATCCGGGGTCTACCCAAGGCCTATGAAAAATCGAAGGAAAACCTGCTGGCATTTCTCGAGCAAAAAGTAGCTTCCGGCAGCAAAATTCGCATCGTCATCTCGATCATCGATTTTCCTCTAAACGGCGAAAAAGGCGATGAGATGCGCACGGAACTTGAATCCTTCTGGCGCTCGGTCCCAGGTGTCGACGATGTCTTGTGGAAGCCGTTCACAATTTGGATAGGCGACACGGCGGCGATCAATGGGCTGAAACGCCCGAAGACAGAGGCCGAACAGTTTATGCAATCCTACATGGATCTTCGCAAGGTCACCTGCGATTTTCCCTGGAAAAGGGTTGCTATCGCATGGGATGGAGGCGTGATTCCCTGCTGCCACGACTACAACAATATATATCCGCTCGGCAACGTGAAGGAACAAAGTCTGAAGGAGGTCTGGAACGGGCCAAAAATGGTCGCTCTGCGTCGGGAACTTCGCTCAGGCAATGTTAAAAATAAGCTGTGCAAAGATTGCTGGCGCCTGCACACAAACGATTGAAGAGTTATTCGCGCCGCTTGCGAGTCTTCCCGGATTTGCTGGCCGGGAGCTTTCGGATGGCGACAGCCCCCACCGTCAAATCTTCTAAGCCGCATATGCCGTCATGATGGGCAGCCCATAGGCTTTTCTTGACATCTTGAACCGGAAAAACATTGCCAGGCATATCGAATTCGCGCAAAGCGGCGTCTAACCGCTCGGGGGTAAAAATTTCGATGCGCCCCCCCTCCATGGATTCTATTTCACAACTGAAATCAAACGACATGATGAATGTGCCATTTGGTTTGAGAATTCGGAATACCTCTTTCAAGGCATATTCTTTATACGGCACATGTTCCATGACCGACATGGAGAGTGCGATATCAACGCTGTCACTTTCGATCGGCAGGTTAAACAGCGAACCGAAACGGAGCTTGAGTTTGTTTTTAGCCGCCCACGCCATGAAGCGGGGTTCGACTCCCGGCCTGTTATGAGAATCCCATTGGTAGTTCATGTCGACAACCGTTACGTCATGCCCAAGCAGCGCTAGGTAAACCGCGAGCGCGCCGCGTCCGCCGCCGACATCCACGATCTTGAGGGGGCGGCCTTTGGGCGCAGCTTTTTCAATGAGCAGCAGGGTGTACAGATATTCCCATTGCTTGGATGCGTGCATATAAAGACCCGTCTCTTCATCATGCGCATGTTGGGTAATAGGAACTGCTTTTAGGCCCGTGAGTTCAAAAATATCGCGGAGCTTATCGGCGTGCGTTTTAAGAATATTCCGATCGTCGTAAAGTGAAGCATCGATCAATTCATAGCGGCTGGGAGATTTCCCCTCGATTATGCCGGTTGTCGCTTTCAATACCATTTGAGGTGTTATGGCATGCATACATTTTGCTTCCTCGAATCCGAGCGCGCATTCGGTAAACCATTCAGGTTTGGCCCACCAGCAGCCGTTGCAAAAGGTCGAGACAATGGATTGAACGCCGTTGAACGAAAAATAGACGCTCCCTGAGGGCCCTTGTAGCGAGAGAGTCGGTGCATGAGTCGCCCAGCCGACGCGGACGAATCCCGTCTCTCCATCGACGTGGAGCATGGCATGTTTTATAATCCAGCACGCCTCCGGCAGCGTGGTTCTGTCGAGCAAGTTAACATCGACCCCGGTAATCTGGCCACCCACTTTCGACAGGCCAAGCTGCACGACAAGAATATCGGGATATTTTGCCTTGAAGAGACGAACGAATTCACCCCAATGCTTTAATGGCCAGCCCCGTGTCGGCCTTTGGTCTTTGGACATGCTGTAGAACTTCAAAACATCAGCATCGAAACCGTCATGGATGGTGATGTAGGATTTTCCGGCTAACCCCAGCCGTTTCATAACCGGTAGTGTTTTTATGTCCGGGCAAAAAGTTGGGAAAGTTTTATGATCGACGTCAAGATTACCAAAATATCCATGAGCATCAACGGTGCTCATGCCCTTGTCAGCCATCGACCGGCCAAACAATCCATCAAGGTACGGGGACTTGTCATACATATAACGATAGGGCGCGACTCTCTGTTCGGCCACGGCAATGGCCTTTAACAATTCGGGTTTTTCGTCAACAAGCCGGGAATAGGAACAAGGCTGAATCCAGTATTTGAGGATTTGCTTGATTGCAATCACCAAGTCGTAATAGCCGCGCAGGCGTAAATCCTTAAGCTCATCAACAGCGGTAATCCGGTGTATAAAGCTCAATGCCCCGAATGCCACGCTGGACCGGTCGTCCAGTTTATATTCAGGCACGAATATGTCGATTTCCAGCGGCGCATAGGTCAGGTAGAATTTTTCGAGAAATGGAAGAACCGGCATGAAATCGCCCAGCGATCCGTCGGCGCTAACGGCGACCCGAAATTTCCGCTCCCTTTCGAATAGTGGATAACTCACAGGCAGATCAGGCAGCGAAGGCTTTAATATAAACTTTGCGAGCCCTTGCATCTGGACCATGTCGATTTCATGCCTGAAATCGGCAATCGGCTCTTGTTTATTTGCTGGCTTATGCATGGGAGAAACCAAGAGAAAGAGGCGCTTGCAGCAAATCCGTTTTAGCAGGAGCGGGAATTATAGCAAGCCAGCCCGTCAGAAATGAAGGCGGCTCTATCTTTGACATGATTTGGCAATCCCTCTTCCCGTGCAGCTGGCGGGGCGTGTTCAAAAAACATGCAACAAGGCTGCGAGCCAAGGTCATGCTGACAGGTAACTCCAAATTTGACCACGCCGAAAAATCACTCCTATAGTGAACGCCTTCCCAGACGAATTTGTGGAGTGGTATCATGATTGTTGTTGGATCAAAATTCTACGGGCACGATTCCGCTGTATACTGCATCGATACGGAACATAAAACCCTTTTTGCTGTCAGCACGGAAAGAGTGACGCGTAAAAAGCACGACGATGCACCCGTGAGCGTTTCGATGGAATTGCTTCCGGAAGAAGAGATTGGCATTATTGCCCATTCTTTTTCTGCCTTCGATGATTCCGGCCCCTGCGGTTCGGTCCAGGTCAGCACTGCTATCGACGTCGTCTTGAGAAAAATCGACAGGGATATGGCCTGTTCTGCGTCCGCGCCGGAGGAAATTGCGAAACATCCGCTAACCGCTTTTGCTGCTGAGCTCCAGAAAAGTACAGAAGAGGCAAAGGCTGCCGGCACGCCGATTGCTTATATCAATCAAACCGCCGTTGAAGCCGTGATCCGCCGATTGCTGGGACCGAAGCGCGTTACCCCAAACACGCGCATCAAGTTCTTCGATCATCATCTGTGCCATGCCATGTCCGCCTATTATTCATCGCCTTTTTTCGGACGGCCGTGCCTGATCGTGACGCTCGACGGGCAGGGCGATAGATTTTTCAGCAAGGCCTATATCTTTCGCGGCGATGAGCATAAGGAAATCGGCGCTTCACCGGCCATTCTCCCTCACGGCGGCTATTGGGGAGATGCAACTTCCATCGGCAATATTTACGCCTTCTTTACTCAGGCGGCCGGATTTAAGCCTTGGAGCGACGAGGGCAAGCTTGAAGCCTTGGCGGCCTTCGGTACTCCCATTCCCCATGTACTCCAGGAAATGCGCGATGCTTGCGTGATCGCCGATAATGCCATCTATATTTCGACGTCCAAAATAAAGCCGTTTCACGATCCCGAATTTCTTGCCGGTCTCATCGAAGAACATAGCCGCAGCGACTGCGCCGCCACCGTTCAGGCCTTTCTTGAAGATATTGTGGTCGATTATTTAAATTCTCTTTCCGCAACTGACGATGTCGATTGCCTCTGTCTTGCTGGTGGCGTCGCGGCAAACATTGTTATGAATCTGAAAATCTATGAGCGGACGCGCTTCAAAAACATCCATATCACGCCCTATATGGGCGACGAGGGAACGGCCTGCGGCGCAGCTCTTCTTGCCGCCAAGCTATATAAGCAAGATGTGTCTTGGGTGCCCAATCACGTAATGCCCTATTTCGGCCCGTCGTACAGCCGCGAAGAGGTCAAGGCCACGCTTTTGAGTCGCGCGCGAGAGGTTGCATTCACTGATCTCGGCGAAGCTTGGCCCGCCGTAGCAGCGCGCGAGGTAACTAACGGCCGCATCGTCGCCTTGTTTCAAGGCAAGATGGAATTCGGGCCGCGCGCGCTCGGCAACCGTTCGATCTTCGCGAACCCGGCGGATCCGACCATTCGCGAACGTATCAACGTCTCGATCAAGCGCCGCCCACCATGGCAACCGTTTTGCCCGAGCATTCTGGAATCGGAGCGCGAGCGGCTGTTCGTTGCAAGCTATCCGCACAAATACATGGCGACCGCATTCAGAATGAAACCCGAATATGCGGCGGCGCTGCCTTCCGCCGTGCATATCGACGGCACCGCCCGCCCGCAATTTGTTTCGCCGGAAGATAATCCTCCCTATCACCGCCTGCTTGAGGAAATGCGCAAGCTGACCGGATTTGGCGTCGTGATCAACACATCGTTTAATCTGCACGGACGCGCGATCGTCATGACGCCAGACCACGCTATTGACGATTTTCTCGATTGCAATCTCGATAGCCTCTTCATCGAAGGATTTCGGGTGACTCGAGTATAGGAATGCCTATGCTGTCCTGATGGCCACATGACAAACCCGCTATCGGCTTGCTATAATTCTTGTCTTCGCCAAAACTGTCCCGCTCTTCAACCTGTATGTTTTGTCCGACTCCCATGCATGACAAAGAACACAAACTAAAGCTCACGTCCGATTTCCGGCACGAAATCGATGCCATCCGGACTCAAAGCATGAGCGATCTGCTTAACAAACTTGTGCCACCACCGCCTGGCCACCTGCCCGAGGCGCCGTTCTATTCCAAGCACCGGGTTTTCCGTGTCGGCATCGTTGTGGAATCTCTGGGCGACGCTATGCACCGCCTTCCGCTTATCGAGCGTTTCTACCGGACCTTCGCTCCGATGGAGATCGATTTTTTTGCGCGCCGCAAAAAATTTGGGCGCGTAGAGATAGCCAACGCCGCGTTTCACTTCATACGCCGGGTTCTGGATGATTCTCATCTGTATGATTTACGCACGCGTGGATATTACGATCTGGTCATCGTGATGAAGGCCTATCCGGTCAAATACTGGATTCAGCCTCGCTCTCTACAGCGCCTGATCGAAGAAAAACCCGCCTTGCTGCGCGTCATAAACGAGGCGGAGCAGAGATTTTCTCCCTTCAAGTTCGCCGCCCACTTCTATCCTCACATGCATGGGTTACAAAACAAGATGATCGCGGAAATGGGAATGACCGTTCTCGATGCCAGCGGTTATTTCGCCAATATCGATGTTGACCGTACGTCCATTCCTTCCTTTTGTCCCGATCCGAAAGCTTTAGATGCACTCGAACGGTTCGGACTGGCCGGCAAACGTTACATAACCATTCATGACGGCTTCGATCCCGACATGGCCGATAGCGGCGAAATACCCATGGGGCAAAGGATGACGCGTTCGTGGCCGCTGGAATATTGGGGCGAATTCGTATGCCTGTTCAAGAAAAAATATCCCAACGTCCTCGTCGTGCAGGTCGGCGTTTCGAAATCGGCGGGCCGTATCGCGCATGTGGATGTCGATCTGCTCGACAAGACGAGCCTTCCTGAATCCTGTTGGATCATCAAAAACGGCCTGATGTTCATTGATACGGAAACAGGCATGACACCGGTCGCCTGGGCAACGTACGTGCCCGCGATCTCGATGCAAGGCCCCACCGGGGCCGGTTATTATTCCTATCCGCAGACGACAACTATCCTATCCGATTTCTGCCATGGCTGTTGCTGGGTCAAACCAGATTGGTCCGTCAATTGCGCGCGCGGATTCGAGCGTGCGGAATGCATGTACGCCATCAAGCCGCAAATGGTTCTGGAAACAACCACTCAAATACTCGACAAAATCACGCCGCGCCGTTACGAAATTGCCGACTGCTCCAGTGACGAAGAAGCTTTTGGAATCCATGCCGCGACGCTCGACAAGATGCTGCATGATATCGGATTGGAATCCGTTCCGGCTTCCGGCGAGGCACGCGCGAACGAAAGTGGTATTCATTATTCTGACTCGCAGCGCCAGTTTTATCTTCACATTTTGGCACGTGTCAGCGAAAAAGCGGCCAAAGGCCAATCGCTCAAGATCGTCGATCTGGAGGGCCACCACGGAGCATTGGCGACTTGCCTTGCGCGCTCTGGCCACGATGTCACCGTCGTTTCGCGGAACTATTACGAGGACAAAGAAGATCCCAATGCCGAAGCGCAATATCTTGCATGGGCTGGCAAAAACGGGCTCGATCTGCGGTTCGGGTCCATCTATAACGCGCCTGTAGCTTCGGCCAGTTCGGATATCGTTTTATGCCCGCGCGACTTCAAGACTCTACCGCATCAGGAATACGCGCTGCAGGATGCGCTACGTTTGCTCAAGCCGGAAGGCTTGCTCATCCTACCCTTCGCACCTGAAAACGACCTTTTACGGAAGTGTGGTGTCGAAGCGAAAATCGCGACAGTGAAAAACGCTGACCTCATAGCGCTGATCATTCGCGTGGTTTAATCGGCAATTCCACTTTAGGAATCCTTGCGTCCGGTCAGCTGGTAAAGCAGCTTCCACATCGCCCAATGCTGGCGCGCGAGGCTGGCAAGACTGCCGAGTCCGAAACGCCCAACCTTCAGGTCGCGGCGCAGCCAGTGATTGCGGATCAGCGCATCGGTTTCGGCGTGCAGGAAGAGTTTGTCCGTAATCGTATTGCCTTGCGAGCCTTCCTGCCGAAGATGATAATAGGCGAGCGTTTGGTCGATAAGGCCAATCTCGCCCGCCTGCAGCATGCGTAAATGAAAATCCCAATCACCGAGAACCGGGAGCTCCGCGTCGAAGCCGCCAAGCTTGTCGTAAAGGCTGCGCCGAAACAAAAGCGCAATTGGCGGAAAAAGATTCTGCTGAAGCATATCGATTAAATAAAATGCGCGGATCCATGGCATAAAGGGCACTCGGTCTACTTCTGTGATCCTATTGTCTTCAATGTGCTCGGTCACCTGCTCGACGCGGCTGGCAGCGCCGAGCCAATCCGGCCTTTTTTCGAGAGCCTCGACGAGCATTGCGAGAAAATCGGGATGCCATGTATCATCATCGTCATGAATGGCAATAAATTCGCTGCGGCTGGAACGAATACCATGGTTCGAAGCGAATTCCATCCCGGACCGGCGTGGTAAATGTCGGGTGAGAACCTCGCATCCTTCGCGACGGGCTTCCGCGGCGGCGACCTCAACTGGCTCCGGCGCATCGCCGTCATTGACGATGACCCACAGAAAGTCTTGGAAATTTTGCCCAGCAATGCTGTGTTTTGCTCTTTGAAGGAGAAGGGGGCGTTCGCGCGTCCGGGTGATCACGGCAACTTTGCGGTGCGGCGGTTTTGTGCGAACGGTTTTGGCCATACGCAACATTGTATCAGCTACACTCTGCATTGCAATCCGAGCCGGAAAAACATAGAACCATTGTCAGTACGGATTTACCGAGGATAATCGCTCCATGTCCCGCGTTAACCGCCAAAGCGGTTATGAAATCGCTCTGGTTCAAAATATCGGCTTGCTGAAGGAAAACGGCTATTTGCGGCGCCTGCTGCACGACGTCGGCGAGAAAACGGATATCGGTGAGGTAAATGATTTTATTAATCGTGAATGGGAGCGCGAATTCGACGGTGCCTTCGCCCGCGGCGCACCGGAAAACACAGAACAAAAAGCCCACAAGACGTGGCAAGATTATCTGGAAACCATTCCCGAAGAATCTTACTTTCAAAATCTGAAGCCGCATGGCGGAAAGCCGGGTCCGGTGCGTATCCTGCTGATCGCTGGCGGCGGCGGGATCGGCGACGCGCTCATGTACACGCCATTTCTGGCCGAGTTGAAAAAGAAATTCTCGCCCTGCGAAATCGCCTATTTTTTTATGATGCCGGTCATCAAGGATTTATGCCTCGGCAACGAGCTGGTTGACGCAGTTCTCACCGGTGATTGGAAGCCGAATATGCAGGGATTGTGCGCACTAGCGGAACTCGACCTGTTCGACATGGTCATATACAGCGATTGTTTTTTCCCGCGCTATGTCCTCTGCAAGAATTCCCGGCTGGCGACGGACGATCTTCGCCATTGGATACTCGGCAACAACGCGATTGCCGATATGCTGACCGTATTCAAATCGAATTTCGGCAGCAATCTGCTCGACCGCATGTTGAGCCTGCATTATCTCGATGTGCTTGGCATCATCACGGGTTTGCCGATAAGGGCCGAAAGCCCGCTCTTTTTCGCCCCGGACCCACAAGCCATACCAGCTGTCGCAGCTTTGAATCTGCCTGCGTCTTATGTCACCGTGCGTGACGGAGCCAATGCATACGACAGCAAAGTGGCGCAAGAACTGGGCGCCGATCGCACGAACAAGCAAATGCCCGCCGGTAAATGGCAAGAAATCCTAGCGTTCTTGCAGCGCGAAGGGCTGCATGCGGTGCAAGTGGGAACGGAAAGCGATACGGCAATTCCAGACGTTAATTACGATTTGCGTGGAAAAACTTCATTGTCCGAGCTTTGCTTTGTTATGAAAAATGCTGTCGCTCACATCGATACCGAAGGCGGTTTAGTTCACTTCGCCCGCGCTGTTCATGTGCCAGCCGTGGCCATTCATGGCGCCACCAGCCCAAGCTTCTTCGGCTATCCACAAAATGCGAACATTTACTCATACGAATGCAATTCCTGCTTTTACGCCGATCGCACATGGATCGCGCGCTGCCCTCGCGGCACCGCTGGCCCGGTCTGTACCGATTCCATCCCGGTCAACACAATCATCCGACCCGTGCTCGAAATCCGGTCAAACCGCGAAGCCGAGAGTTATGAAATCCTCGCTTGCACGGCAGCGGGCGGTCTGAGCAGGGAAGAAATCGCCGCAAATCACCTGGCACGCTTTCTTTCTGCGAAAAACGTGCCGAAAATCGCTTTCGTTGGCACGCCCGACGCAATGAGTGCGCATGAAGCTTATTGGCCCGAAGCTGAAATCGATGCAGTCTTGGTGGGACCGCATCCTAACAGGCGGATTAATCCCGCGGGGGCTGATCTGAAGCGCCTGCAGAAAGCACCATTTAACGACGTCACTGTAGGATCTCTATGGAACTTGCCGCTTAATAGTGCTTCCTATGATGCTGTAATCGGTCTTGATTTATTGAATCGGATGATGTTCGAGCCACAGGCGCTTGATGAATTCTTACGATTGGCGAAGCCAGACGGGATTGTCACGTTTGACATTGGAATAACGGACGAAAGAATTATCGCTGATCGTCATCACGGCGCAACGCGCAATAAAAAAGGTATTATTGCCGATCTGAAAGCTCTTGGGGGAAGCGGAAAAACGGCCGTCGTCACCATACGACGGACGGCTTGAAGAGGCATCATGAATCTTATCGCAATGTCCAACAAGCCGTACGCGCAGGATTTCCGAAAATATATGCTGCGCGCAGCAGTGAAGGCAGATGGCAGAGCGGTGCATGTTTGCTGGGGTGACCGCGTCATTCTGTTCGACGAAAACGGAAAAAGGGAATTTTCTTTCGATGCCATTAATAGGGAAACGGGGCGATCGAACATAAATATTGTCTACGAAAAAATGGTCGATCTCATCGGAAATGGGCCGTCCCTAATTCTGACCTGCCTCGCTGGCGGAGAATTCGAGGTGGCGTTTGCCGCCCGCCGCTATATTCCAGACGCCTGGTTGATTCATGATATTTTCGATAATTTTCAATACGGTCAGCGCGGCCTCAAGTGGCTCAAATTAAAAGTGCACGACCGGAAATGGCGTCACTTCTGCGATTTCGGCGTGGTCCTCGAAGGCACGCTGCGAGAATTCTATCCCGATTATTATTTTCTCTACAACGCTTCGCACCTTCAGCCCCTGCCGAAAGTCAAAACAATCGATCCCGCGAAGCTGGTCTATGCCGGCTCCATAGACAAACGGGTCGATTTCGAATGGATTGAAGCCCTGGCGAGTCAGAATGTAACACTCGATATTTATGGTTGCATCGATTCGGATCTTTCACGGCCATTTGAAAATTTTCTTGCCCGGTATTCCAATGCCCGCTATCGCGGTAAATATAAAAATGATGAATTGGCCGACATTCTGCAGCCATATAGAACGGGAATTACCCCTTATAAAAACTGCAATCCGATAACACACTATGTCAATCCCGATCAGTTCTACCATTACCTAAACGCCGGGCTTGAAGTGCTTGCGCCGCCATTCCCGCAGGCGTTACGGCTGGCAAAGTTCATTCACGTAACGGATCTACCTTCTGCAGACTGGCTCAATATTCGTCAAATCATCTCGGATATGCCGCGCAATTCGAAATGGCCGCGTAAACGATGCTCGTGGGATCTGCGCTGGCAGGAATTGCAGGATTTTGCGGCGGCTTATGCGCGCAACCATCCGGCGAGCGTGAAAAACCGGGTGTCGCCGCCTGCAAGCAAGCCTTTATCGACCGGCGCATGGGCCAATATACGCATCGCGTCTAGGAACGGGAAAGCTTACTTGCAACTCGGTTGCGGCGGCAATCTGCTCGAAGGCTGGTGCAACACTGATATCAAGCCGGTCGAAGGTGCCCATTATCTCGATTTCTCGAAGACATTCCCCATCACCGCAGATACGATTGACGCTATCTTTTGCGAACATACGATTGAGCATATCGACAAAAAGACGGCTTATGCCATGTGCGCGGAAGTTTTTCACGTTCTGAAGAAAGGCGGAGCTTTTCGCATTGTGACGCCGTCACTTGAAAACATGGCGGCCCTCGTCCAGTCGCCGGCCAGCAGCACGGCCAGACATTATTTGCAATGGTGGCGGCATAGAAATAACGATCCTTGGGCAACTATCGCCGACACTGTCAACAGCATGTTCTATGATCACGGCCACCGTCACATTTATACACGCGACGAATTATGTGGCATGCTCAAAAATATCGGATTTGTAAATCTTAAGCTATTGAAGGCCGGTGAGCATGCGCACGCTGCATTTAAAGGAATAGACTCCCACGGCAAGGTTATCGGCGAGGATATCAACCGCATCGAAGCCTTTGCGCTAGAAGCCGAGAAGCCGAGTAACGTTTAAGCGGTTGCTTCAGCTAGGAGTTTTTACTTAAGCAAACTTGTTAGGCGCGGCGTCAGATAAACCAGTACGCACTTGGCTTCCAGAGGGCCATGCCGTTTCCAGTTTCGTCCATGATTTTAAATTATTTGATAGGCATGGCGCCAACGTACGTTGCACGGAACCATCAAGTCCAACGTCGAGCGGCCAATTAGCGATCACTTCAATCTCCGAGGCTAATGGTTCAAGCAGTAATCTACCCCATACACAACGTCCGAGATCGGCAGACAAATAATCTTTCATCTCGTCGCGATAAATTGCGGCAGACTTCAAAATTACTTGTTGGGCCTCATGCATGGACTGTACTTGAGCAGAATTAAGAAAACATGACCCCAAAATTGGTGCGCCGGCATTAGTATAATCAAGCAGCGGCCCTTCCAATGCAGCAGCAAATATCTCAATCAACTCAGGCGTTCGAGCATAAGCCTGGGCCATCCACGCGGGCTCACCATCTTCGGCGAGACATCCTTGCATCACACATCCGGACCGCTTAGCCCAAATACTGCCAGTTGTAGTTACAAAATTAAGGCCTATGACAGGTGTAGAGATACCATTTGCATTAAAGACGGTTTGTATCGAGCGTTGAATATTACCAGCACAAGCGAAATCCAAAAGTAAAGCAGAGTTTGTGGAAAGGTGCGAAACAATGCCTTGCCAATGAGCTATTAAGCGTTGTGCCAGTCCAGCAGCCGACTCTTTTACTTCCTGGAGCAACCCTGCTTTTTGCAAATCCGTCAGTAATTTCTCTGCGCCGTCGAGATCGATTGGCTTGTTATTATCGAAGCCGGATACTCTTCTACCCAAAAGCCGCTGTATCGCTTCGTTAGCTGTGATAGGCCGTATCCGCGTACGTACTAGCCAATTGTACAAAGCATCGTCGTCACCACAGCCAAAAGCAGCACGCATTGATAGATCGCGGTTGATCCATATCTCTTGCGTCTCAATGCCTGAGAGGGTTTTAAGCAGTCCACCAATTATGCGGCCTTCACGCATAACGGCAAGGCAGCTTGCCTTTGGGTGATCTTCTACATGCCTTGCAAGCCAAGCTGTAAAAACCGCTAGCACAGGTGCAACAACCCATGCTGTAAGCCTGTGCCGATCGAAAGGTAATTCTATTGCAATTCGTTCACGGGAGCGTTGTAATGATTCTAGTGCAATATCTTGTAATCCATAGCGGGAGGCAAAAGCCTTTTCACTTTCATAAAGACTTTGAGATGTATATCTCGGCACTATTAACTCCGCTCGTCAAGCAAACATTCCGCGCCGGCGGCGTCAAAACAGCGAACACCACATAATTTGGCTGCTTCGCTCCGCTCGCGGAAACTATCATCGACGAATACAGCATTTTTTTCAGTTATGAAGTCCGCCTTGGCTTCTGATGGATCAGGTATATGGATAATACGATCGAACAATCCGGCCAGACGAGTTCTTGTTAATTCAACCTCCAGATTACCTGGGTGATGTGTAAGCAGACAGACGGGTATATTGCGATTGCGGCACTGGAAAATAAGTGAAATCATACGTGTATTCACATTACCATTAACGACAAGCGTATCATCAAAATCGATATATAGTGCTTCTATAGGACGATCATATATAAATTTTACGTCGAGGCTACGGCCCATACGCATTTCTGAATGAAATGCTTCTATATTGATAGAATGACCGGCAAATCCATATAGACTTAGAAGAGGAAAATTTGGTCCTGCGGCTCTGCTCAATGCCATGCTGCCGGCAATACGCGGGGATACCTCGAGAAGACACGGCTTTCCATTACTGTCTTCTTTCATTTGAAAAAACCACGCGCCCTGTAGATCTAACTTTTCGGAGATACGTTCTGCCCAAGTGCGCGCAATCGGCATGTCGATGGGGCGAGATAAGGTAGCTATACCAGTCTTAGTTTTCTGACGTTCACGAACTGCTGAAAAAATCACTGCGTCTTTAGTACTAAAACAATCGATGGTGTATTCGCGCCCAGGCAAATGCTCCATAACAATCAGGTCAGGTTCTCTGGCACATGCAAGCTTGAATGCTTCGTTGTCGTTTATACAACGCGCCCTATAACTTCCCTGTCCGCAATCCGGTTTTACAAAAACGGGAAACACTGGCTGCTCTTGAGTGTTTAATAGTTTTGGCACACGAATGACATCACGTAGCGCTTTATAGGTCGCTTGTTTAGATCGACAAATGGAGCAAGTTTGGGCGGAAGAACTTATAACTGCTGCAGATAGTCTGTCCGTACGATTGGCAAGCCACAGCAACACATCGTCATGAGCGGGAAAAATAGCATCTATATTGTTTGTTGTTATTAACTCCTGCAAACGGGGAAGACAGTCAGATTCGTAGACAGGCGGCAGTCGGTGCATGCGTTTAAAAACAAATTCAGCTATATTTTGGCCTGCTTGGTTTGCGCCGTGAAGTATGACTTCCTTACAGTTGCGTAAGGCACGGTGGATTTCCAAGCCAACTTCGCTAGCTGCCGGAAAGACCAACACATTCCAAGGATAATTGTGCTTGAGATGCACTAGACCTGCCCTATTTTTAGGCTGCTTTTGGGGACACCGCTGGTGAGCGGCTTTGGCTTTAACCCTCATCATGTGAATGAGTATATTAAACGCGGCTGTTTTGCTACAGCGACTCCAAATAACAAATGAAGATCATTCACCGCAATTTATGTGAACTCTCTATTTCAACCCGAAAAATAACCGCCGCGATTTCGGAGTAAGATATTGATTTTTCTTTATATAAATTGACTTTAATCGGCCTCGATAAATCAAATAACTTCGTGCAATCCTCGACCGGCGCAACGATCCAAGCAGCCATGCGCTGACTGTTCGAAGGTAGTATGCCATCTAATATCTCCACGCAGTGAGCAAAGCCCAACTGGGAATTCCTGTTGTATAGTTATATGTTGTAATCTCACCCAACCTTACACACTTGCGATTACATCGTAGCGTACGCCCGCTACCGTGAGCACTGCAATGAAGCTAAACAAAATAACCATCTCTGGTTCTAGCGTGCAGCCTTTTTCGCAACTCCAACACAAACCTTGCCCTCCGGCTGCATCTGCTATACCTCTCCGCTGCTACCAAAATCTAAAGCTATTGCCCCACATTTGACCGCCATCCAACAATAAGTTTATGTATTTATGCGTAATCACAATTGATGGCCTTCAATAGAACATCAGCAATACGGGTGATGTAATGACAAATTTCGTCGTATTTAGGAAGGCTGGAGAAGAGTATTGTGCTTTGGTTTTACCGAAAAGGATAAGGTGGGAAGATAGTTGGGGACCGTGGGAGGCCGCGGCTTTGGCGCGACGGAATGGTGCGGTATCAGATAAAGATCACGCAATTCATGTCGTTCTTGCCGCTGACGATCCCGAGCAAGCAATTGACGTTGTCACGGGGCGGTATCAAGCGTCGAGACCCAGATTGGTAAACGAACGTGTGTCGCTGCGCCGGCCGGTGGCCTGAGGCGGGGCTTTCCATACGGAAGTTTCTCGCTGGCAATTGGACTTTGTCTGTATTGGCTGTATCTCTCCGCTGCTACCAGTAAGTTCAATGATCTCAACGGACATTATGAACTGTAATTATACGTAGCCGCTATGGCATGGACATTGAACAATCGGCCAAAATCATCGATAGTAAAGCCTCATTAATGCAGCAATTCAGCGAAAGTATGTGATGCAAAACAGTGCCGCCATATCGATTTCCGCACTCGACAAGACTTATGACAATGGATTCCAGGCGCTGGCGGGTATTAATCTTGAGATAAAACGCGGTGAGATTTTTGCGCTTCTCGGACCCAACGGTGCAGGCAAAACCACGCTCATTAATGCCGTCTGCGGGATTGTCCGGCCTAGCGGCGGGCGTATCCTCGTCTGTGGCCACGACAATGCGACAGATTACCGGCCCGCGCGCGCTGCGATTGGGCTGGTGCCTCAGGAATTGACTACGGACGCGTTTGAGTCCGTTTGGAATACGGTGAGCTTTAGCCGGGGTTTGTTCGGAAAACCGCGCAACCCGGATTTTATTGAGACATTACTCAAGCAACTTTCCCTGTGGGATAAAAAAGACGAGCAAATCCGTCGGCTTTCCGGAGGAATGAAGCGGCGCGTTATGATCGCCAAAGCCTTGTCGCATGAACCAGACGTCCTGTTCCTGGACGAACCAACGGCGGGCGTGGATGTCGAACTGCGGAAATCGATGTGGGCGCAGGTGCGCGCCCTTCGGGAAACAGGAGTCACGGTCATTCTTACAACCCATTATATCGAGGAAGCCGAAGAAATGGCCGATCGCATCGGCGTCATCAATAAAGGCCGGTTGATCATTACAGAAGCCAAGGACGTGTTGATGAAAAAAATGGGCAACCACCAGATAGTTTTCGCGTTGCGTGATCGTCTCCATGCAGTCCCCGCCGGTTTGTCCGCCTATGACCTTGCCTTGACGGACGACGGAAACAAACTGATCTACACATATAACGCGCATCAGGACGATCACGATGTTTCCGACCTGATGGAAAGCCTTAAGGAAAACGGTATTCGCCCCAAAGACATCGAGAGTCGCCAGAGCAGTCTCGAAGACATTTTTATCCAACTGGTGGGCGCTCAATGAATTACCGCGGCATTTGGGCAATTTACGCGTTTGAAATGGGGCGTACGCTGCGTACCCTGGGCCAAAGCATTGCCTCGCCCGTGATCTCGACGGTGCTTTATTTCATCGTTTTCGGATCAGCGATCGGATCGCGCATACAGGCCATCGACGGCGTGCCTTATGGCGCCTTCATTGTGCCCGGTCTTATCATGCTGACGGTGTTGGGGCAGAGCATCTCGAACGCGTCTTTTGGTATCTATTTCCCGCGCTTCACCGGAACGATTTATGAAATCCTATCCGCGCCATTATCTTTTTGGGAAATCGTGCTTGGTTATGTCGGTGCGGCAGCCACCAAATCGGTTGTCATCGGTACCATCGTTCTCATAACTGCGGCATTTTTTGTTCCCTTACACATCGAGCATCCCATGTGGATGGTTTTTTTTCTGGTGATGACCAGTGTCACATTCAGTTTGATGGGCTTCATCATTGGCGTGTGGGCCGACGGCTTTGAGAAATTACAGCTGATCCCCTTGCTCATTATCACGCCGCTCACTTTTCTGGGGGGAAGCTTTTATTCCATCAAGATGCTCCCGCCGTTCTGGCGGCAGCTGTCGCTGCTAAACCCGGTCGTCTATCTCGTAAGCGGGTTCCGCTGGAGCTTTTATGAGCAAGGCGACGTGAGCCTGGTTACGAGCGTGGTGATGATCACAGCCTTTACGGTCATCGCCATTGGAATAATCGCCTGGATATTCAAGACCGGCTACCGGCTCAGAAAATAGCGTAAAGCCCATGGATTCGGTTTGAAATTGATGGTTTTCCTGCCGTCTGCATCGGCTATATCTTTGCGCCGCTACCGGTTTATTTTAACGATTTGCGGTACTGGAAAAAAATACAAACGGTGCCGCAGTTTCACCCGACCCCGTATTTTTATCGGACGCTTACAATATGCAGGCAAGGTACCTTCGCTATATTATGGCGTCGTGTTCCAATTTAAAAAAATTGTCTGAAGACTTGGCGTTGTGACAAGAGCTGAATCCGAACTCTGGACGCCCCAGCTATACGCACAGTCGAATGCGGGTTGCATAAGGAGTCCCGCCCAGACGGAGAGGATCTGTTGTTCCTGGTCCGAAGTCGGAAGCGCATAGCTCGTATATCCCCCTCCGCCAAAAGCTTGATAAACGGGCACAATACTTTGAAGCGGTATGCCTTCAGCCACGGCTGCATTCACAGCCGCGCCGATGACGTTGTAATTAACGCCACCAGGAAATTGCGGCCGAATTGGATAGGGATCCAGGCCGAAGAGATCGATATCCGTGTTGGCGGGATTATAGGTGTTGGCATATGTGGGAGCCGTCGGTGTTCCTAAATTCATCATGACAATAAATGTTTTGGCCCCAGGTACGTTGGAGTGTATCCAATCCGATTCAGCCTTCAGATTGGCAACTGTACATAACGGGGCCCACTGACCCGTTGGGTCCGGTTCGTCCATAAGATAGAAAGCGTATAGTTTTGCGTTGCCGATAAAGGGAGTAACAGTGCTTATGAAATTCGAATCAACCCCATTGCACAGGCCAAGCCAGACCAGCCCCTTAACTCCGGCAGGTAAAATATTAAGGCTATCCACATTGCTTACATCTGCCAGGTTAAAACCATCGGCGCCCGGTACAAATTTTCCGTTAGAGTCAAGATTTGCATTGGGAGCATAGTGAAGGCTCGCCTTAATCCCTTTCGTGGCGCATTGCGCAGTTGTTCCCCCGCTGGCTCCATTACAAGTCCACGACCATGGGCCAATTCCGCCCACAGGCGAGGCCGTGCCGGAACTGCAAAGACTAGTCGTTGGTATAGTATTCGTTACAACCCCGTTCATCGATCCGCAAACGCCATTTGTAGCGCCTTGTTGCAGGGGGGCGGAGCAAGAAGCCGTAGTGCCGCCGTTGCTGCCTGCACAACCCCAGCTCCAAGGCCCGCTGCCGCTGACAGTGGAGGCGCTACCAATCGAGCAGAGCCCGCTTGTGGGAGTTGTGCTCACAGCGATCGAGTTTGCGGGACCGCAAACGCCATTTACCGTAATTGTTTGCAGAGGAGCGGAGCAGGATGCCGTGGTACCGCCGTTGCTACCCGCACAACCCCAGCTCCAAGGCCCGCTGCCACTGACGGTGGAGGCGTTGCCAATCGAGCAGAGCCCGCTTGTCGGAGCCGTGCTCACGGCAACTAAATTCGCCGGACCGCAAGAGCCATTCACACGAAGTAAGGCCTGACATGAAGCCGTGATGCCGCCGTTCGAACCGCTGCACGACCAGTTCCAAGGGCCGGTCCCGCTGACGGGGGAGGCGCCGCCAGCAGCACAAAGATTGGTGGTGGGAGCGTTCGTAAGGCTGCTTCCGTTCGCGCTGCCGCACTGGCCGTTAATGATCGTGCCGACAACGGAAAAAGTCGTTTGGCCACTCGCGTAGGTGGTGCTTCTTTTGGTGATATTGACCGTAAGCTTGTAGACGCCAAGCTTCGCAGTCCCGGGGATTTGCCATGTGAATGTTTTTGTTAGCGGGTTGTTGGCGGTGAAATTCAATCCGGTAAATGTCTTGCTGACCACTTTGGTGCCATTAAGCGTTACCGTGAAGATCATATTGTAATTGGAGGCGTTCGCGCTCGCTACCACGGTTCCAATCAATTGTTCCGTCTGATTGGGCTGAGCGTTGACCGGGCTTACTGTGACGGCGGTCACTGCAAAAGTTTGCGCCAAGGCCGGGGAAGCAAAAACAAGGAGGCAGGAAAACAACGCCGCCAATAGCCATCCTATCGAAATTTTCATTTTGAACCACCGCATCTGGAGCTAAAAATTATTTGCTAATGTGCGTTAATACAATCGTTAGCCAAAGTATACAATATACTTAAATGAAACGTTAAACCTTCGACAACATGGATTTTACATCTGGCGACATGGCGCGATTTATAAAGACCGCAAATTATTGATATTTAAGCAATATGCAGGTCGAGTGGGGTTGCTGAGCATTGGCGCGCTCTTAAGATTAAAGAGGCATTGATGATTTGATCGACCACGAAAAGTTTTCGGCTCCGACATTCGTGAGGTTTTTTATATCTCATCGAAGCGATGCCTCCGTATCGTTTCCGCTTTGTAAAACGGCGACGGGCGAAAAATTGAGAATGCGATCAGTTTGCATGACAGCCCAAGCGTGACCTTAGTCCTCCGGCTGCATCTGCTATACCTACCCGGAGCAACGGTAAGGTGCATGCTTAAAATGTTGGCATGAACGCAGCCTTTGCGCTTGGCTGCATTGGCTCTATCCGTCCACTGCTGCCAACTCGATGAAATCCCTTCGATTACATGCAGATAGCAGCCCACACGGGCATCCCCTCACAGATATGGTAACAATATATTTATCACTGTTTAGAGGCAGCAGCACAAACAGAGCCATCGGAAGCATGTCAAACAAGCTTTTCCATGCAATCACATGGTAAACTTATACCCGTCGCCCTCACTCTAGTTTCAGGATTTCCTAGGTCATAGGGCTGAAAGAAGCACGGCAAGAGAGAGCGTAAATTATACGCTTAAATAGCTGCCCAATACCGCCAACCGCCAACCGGGAAACGCAATGACCTATTCAAAAAAAATTATTCTCAATTACGGCCTATACATAATTCTTATCTTGGGCTTCCTAAATCTTTTCCTGACGGTGAGAGCCGGCCAGGCGTATTCGGATATGGCTGTCGTTTTGGCTCTGGCGTCGATCGGGCTTATGCTTATCGTCATTTATGTGCAATGGGCGATAAGAAAAACTGAAGTTATACAGGCCATTAATCAGGCGCACATTCAACAGCAAACAGCCGCATCCGATTTAATCGTTGCGGAAGATTTAAAATCCAAGGCCGCCGCAAATCAGGAAGTGGCAAACCAGGGCCGAACATCGGCCGAATACGCTACGCAAATTGCAGAGCGGGCCAATAAGGCAAAATCCGCTTTTCTTTCCAATATGAGCCACGAAATCAGAACGCCCATGAATGCCATCATAGGGCTTAGCGATATTCTGTTGACGACCAGACTTGACGAGAAACAAACGAAATGCGTAACCGTGCTTCAAGCCAGCGCGAACGGGCTGATGCTGCTTATTAACGATATGCTGGATATCGATAAAATAGAATCCGAAGTCATTGAGCTTGAGTACGCTCCTTTTAATATGACTTTTCTTCTCGAGCAAATCACCAGCATTATGTCCGTGCGCGCGCACGAGAAAGGCATAAACCTTGTGGTGCACTACGAAGCCGGGCTTTATAAAACTTTTCTCGGAGACGGCGGACGCATTCGGCAGATATTGCTTAACCTGGTCGGCAACGCCGTCAAATTCACTGATCGCGGCAGCGTCACTATTTTCTTTGCCAACAGTGGAAAAGGAAACGGAAAAAAGGCCCTGTCCATCTCGGTTACGGATACCGGCATCGGTATTCCCAAGGATAAAATTCCTCATATATTCGGAAGATTCATTCAAGCCGACCCTTCCATTACACGCCGCTATGGCGGCACGGGTTTGGGGCTTACCATCTCCAAGGCTTTGGCGGAACAAATGGGCGGATCGATTACGGTGGAAAGCGAAGTCGGCAAAGGTTCGACGTTCACCCTGAATTTGGAGCTTCCCGTTGAAGCCAGCGAGAGCCAGGGGCTACCCTATCAGGACAGCATTATTTATCTCGATACGCGGGCCAATACGGCAAGATTGCCTGTTCTTCTGGTAGAGGACTATGACCCGAATGTTCTTGTGGCGACTCTTATGCTTAGAAATTTCGGGTATCGTTATGAGGTGGCGCAAAATGGACAAGACGCCATCGATAAATTTTCTTCCGGTAGATATTCGGTTATATTATTGGATATAGAAATGCCGGTCATGGACGGATATGAGGTCGTACGTCTTGTCCGCGAATACGAGAAGAAAAGAGGTTTGTCGCGCACAGCGGTCATAGCGATGACCGCCCATGCCCTGAAAGGAGACCGCGAGAAATGTATAGCTGCGGGAATGGACGATTACATTTCCAAACCATTTAATCCGTACCAAATGCATGCAATGCTGATAAAATATCATGATAGCGGCGGAGAACCTCTCCCGACGGCGGCTTGATCAAATGGGCTGCTGACTGATATAGCTCTGCCGCAGAAGCAAACACCGCTTTTATAATCCGGCTTCGTTCATTTCAAAACACTCTCCAGCAACATTGCGATTCCGACCAAACTCGCGGTCCATGCCAATGTCCGGGCGTAGGGAATGCCGAATGCATAGAGCGGAACGTAAACAACCCGGCCCCAAAAATAGAGCATCGCGCCCCAATATGTCGCCGCCGTATGCACTTGCGCGAGATGCGCGATAAGAACCGCGCCGATAAAAACCGGCAGTGTCTCGAATAGGTTATTTTGCGCCCGTATAAGACGGCCGGTGATTATGCCGACGGGGGCAGGTGAGGGAACATCGCGCGGCCCCGCGTTGTATGGCAGGCCTGTTTCCCGGCTGCGAAAACTTGCGGTTAACGCAATTTGCACAAGGGCCAAAACAAGAGTCCAGGCAAGCAATTTCAATTCGACCGTCATGGCCTCTTCTTCGTTATCGGTTGCGCGTCAGCTTTTACGTATCGGCGCCGAAAGTCAATGATGTTAGGCGGTCAAATGCGTCCGCAACCGGTGACGTTGATGGTGTTTCAATCGCTGTGCTCTCGCCAACTCGTTTTCATCCGCTGAATGTTGCAGGGTTGCGCTATGCCTGATAACGTTTTTGAACGGACTTTGGGAACGATTCGCTACCGAAAAGAAGTCTGCGCGCCGCAGCAATCATCAATGCCAATCCACCATTGAAAAATACGTCAATGAACCTTTCCGGTTTTTCTTTCCGTTCCAGAAATCGCGATGTGTTGATTATTGCAGCGCTGTCTGTTTGCATGGAACTCGTCTGGTTTTCTTTTCAGAATGTCGGCTACTTATGCGATAGCCCGTCTTACATGCAGTATGCATGGGGGTTGTTCCGCGTGCCTGAGTCGACGCAAATTACCTGGACACGCACGCCAGGTTATCCATTGTTGATCGCATTAACGGGAACCATAGGGCCCGGAGGATATTTTTATACGTTCAAACGCTTGCTTGCCGTGCAGGCGTTTATGGCGGTCGCGATGCCGGTCCTCGTTTATAAAATTCTGGAACTTTATAATCCCCGGATCGCTTTTTACGGAGCGCTGTTTTTCATTCTGAGTCTCGCCCCTTTTATTATGTCGAAGATGATAATGACCGAGGAGCTATATAAATTCACGACAATTCTCATCATATATTTTCTCTGCCGAATTCTTAAGAGCGAGAGTTGCAGTTTCACGCAATTGCTGCCGCTGACGCTCTCCTGTCTTTTGCTATTGCTTATTCGCCCCGGCGCGATGGCGATATTTCTGACGATTTTTGCCATTTTTCTGGTTATGCGATTCAAATGGTGGCGCGCCATATGCGCAAATCTTGCCATACCGTTTGCGTGTCTTGCTGTGATGTCGTTCGCCATGAGTTTATTCAATATGCTTCCAGATACGGATGGAAAGGTTGGATATGCCGTCAAGTCCCACAGTAAATTTTCCGAGTTGGAATTATACGATCTGTATATGAACCATGCGGATATCCTTCTTGATGAAAATGCCGGGAAAGAAAAAGCGGCGCTGAAAAAGGTGGTCGCGGAATTTGTAAACGATATGCCGGAGGGTTGGAAAGACCGTGCGCCTGTCCAATATTTTAAACCATATGCCGGCAAGCCGGCCGCGATGCTGAAAAAAATATATGAAGAGCCGGCCCGTCCCTATTTCGCTTTGCTGCGCGATGCCGTTTACATTTATAGCAATGAGGGGCCGGATCCGAAAACAAAAGATCTCGCGCGCGGGCTGATCCATAGGGTTACTCACGAAGTTTATCGCGATCATCCTGCTTTGTTTTTCGAATATTTGGGGCGCTATATGACCGCCGCGATTAAAACGGCGGGAGGTGGCGCAGCCGTTCTTACCTACGAGATATTTGCAGTCGATCATGCGGCAAGGCTGGAAGCCAAAAACGGACCCGCCAGCGCGCGATTTCTTCAAATTTTAAAAGATCACTTGACGTACAACCCGTCCGTTATCCTTTCCATGACGCCCAAAAACAGCAAAAAAGACTTTCGTAAAGATCCGGGCGCCCTGATCGATATGCGATTCGTAAAAAACTTCGATGGCGACATGTTTTTCTTCAGCTGGGATATTATCGACCGTTATTTAGGTCCCATAGACACGAACAGGCTTTATTCGCAAATCATCGAGGAAGGCATAAAAAACGGCTGGGTCGAGGAGGATGGTTTTTACCTGCACTTCTTCAAGCGCGGGATGTACCAGCTAAGCCTGTTTTACCTCAATCCGTTCATCCGGGACGGGAAGGTTTTCGGAATCTTCGATTCAACGCATTTTTCGTTCGACGAAAACGTGACGCAATGCGTATTCCCCTTGGGCGCCAACGGCGAAGAGTATGTGAAAGAACTTAAAGGCGGGATGAGACTTTTTGACGTCATTCCCATTCAACTGGAAACGGCGGCTCCGGCTGAAACTTACCGTACGCCCATGGATCTCGTTGTGCACATTCTCTGGGATTCGGCGCGTTTCATATCGGAATTTATCATCTTTCTAGGCGTCATTTTTTGCTGGCGATCCCGGGTTGTTTTGCCGGTCCTTGTTTTATTGATGATGATAGCGCAGCATTCCATAGTGGCCGCGTTTATGATTGGTGCGCAAATGCGTTATGTCGATCAGATGCAGCCGATGCTGATTTTATGCGCATGTTTCATTGTCATTGCCGTCAAGGATTTTATCGGCAGAAAAAAGGAGTTGCCGCATGAGCGTTGAAAAAAGCATCTCCGTCGTCGTGCCGGTCTATAACGAAGAACAGAATATCAAGCCATTTTTAAGCCGGATCGTCCCGGTGCTGGAAAAACTGGGCCCGCATGAAATCATCTTCTGCCTGGACCCTTCGCCGGATCAAACTCAGGCGGTGATCGAGAAAGAGATCGAGAAGAATCCGAACCTGCGCCTTCTGGTATTCAGCCGCAGGTTCGGGCAGCCGGCGGCGACCATGGCCGGTATTTGGCATTGCGAAGGCGAATGGTGCGTGGTGATCGACGTGGATTTGCAGGACCCGCCAGAGATCATTCCGAAACTTTTTGAAAAAGCCAAGGAAGGTTATGATGTCGTTACTGCGAGACGCCGCGACCGGCACGGCGAAAACCTTGTAAAAAAGACCGTGTCGCATCTGGGATATGCGGTCATCAATAAAATAGCCGAAGTGCATATTCCGCCGAATACGGGCGATTTTCGCATCATGAGCCGGCGCGTGATCGACGAATTGATGCGCCTTAAGGAAAAGCATGGATTTTTGCGTGGCCTTGTGCCTCTGGTAGGTTTTCCCCAGTCTGAAATCGTTTACGACAGGGACGCAAGAAAACTGGGGCAGGGAAATTACAGTCCGCTCACGGGCTCCCTGAGAATAGGTTTCAACGGCATTATCGCCTTTTCTACGTCTCCGCTGAAAATTGTGATGTGGACGGGATTCCTTATTGCTTGCATAAGTTTCATCGCGTCGCTCGGCATGTTTTTCGCGAAATTCGCCTTGAATACGACTTACCCCATGGGCATTCCGACCATCACAATTCTGATATTGTTTATGGGAGGAGTACAAATGGTTTCCATCGGCATATTGGGGGAATATATCGGCCGTACCTATGATGAGGTCCGCGACCGCCCGCTTTACATTGTCAAAAAAGCGGTGAACATAGAGCCTAGAACCTATGGTGCTTCGTGATGCCTCACGCCGCCTCTGTGAAAACGCTCCAGTCTTCGGAACAAACAGCTTACGCGGGCGTTGAGGAACTTCGGGCGACGGCGGAATATCTGAAAAGATATTCACGGGCGGTCGTCCGGAAGCTTGCCAGATATGCCACGCCGGCGGACAGTGTGCTGGAGTTTGGGGCCGGGATCGGAACTCTCGCAAAACTGTGGCAAGCGGGAACGGGGGTTAAGCCCGACTGCCTCGAAATCGACGCAGGGTTTAGAGAAATTCTCGTTCAGGAATCGTTTCATTGCTTCGGCAATGTCGAATCCGTCACGGAAACGTATGATTACATCTATAGCTCCAATGTTCTTGAGCATATCGAAGACGATGTGCATGCGCTCCGGCAAATCCGGATGCTCCTGAACGGCGACGGCTGCCTCGCCCTCTATGTGCCGGCTTTCATGTGCCTCTATTCGGAGCATGACGTGGCGGTGGGGCATTACAGAAGATACGGAAGGAAAGAGCTTGCCGCCAAGCTCGATGCAGCCGGTTTCCGTGTTATGGAATCCTGCTACGACGATTGCGTAGGTTTTTTTGCATCGCTGGTGGTGAAGCTTATGGGCTATCCCGGAAAAGAATCACTCGGCGGTTTGCGGATTTACGATACCTGCGTTTATCCGTTCAGCGCATTTCTCGACCGGATGGGGTGCAGGTATTTATTCGGAAAAAACATTCTGATTTTCGCGAAGAAAAAATGAACGTGTCGAAGCAATAAAACGCGCCGGCCGAATACTGTGATTTCGATCTGTCGGTGCCGTCGTTCGCCCGTCATAAATGGTCCAAAAACATCCCCGAATTGCCGACACCGCAGCAGATTCTGGCGGATGATTCCGTAAAGCACGGGCACGAAGTTCTTCCGTCGAAATTCAATGCAATCGAAAAATTCAATTATCGCTATCCTCTTAAAATAGTGCCTTTTTTTAGTCGTAGTCGGCATTATCGGCTTCTTCGAAGTCCGACCACGCCTGTGTCGGACGCGACGCCGTGCGAATGTTCCCATTCATGCATATAATCGCGCGTTACCGGCAATGTCTCGAGGCGCTTGCTCAATTGGACTTGAAAGACGACAAGACGGTCGTAACGGAAACCGCACTCGCAGGCGATCATATAAAATTCCCATTTGCGGTAAAAACACTCGCCGAACAAGTTGATGATTTCGTCGCGGTGCGATTGAAGACGGTCGGTCCATTCCTTGAGCGTTTCGGCATAATGCAGGCGCAGCACTTCCACATCGGTAACGAAAAGGCCCGACCGTTCGATGGGGTCGACAACTTCCGACAGAACCGGGACGTCCGTGCCAGGAAAAATATGTTTGCGGATAAACGCATTGACCGGCGAAGGTTCATTAAGCCGGCCGACGGTGTGCAGCAGGCAAACGCCGTCGTCGGCCAGCAAGCCGCGAATGCGCGAAAAGAATTCGTCGTAATTCTTTTTGCCGACATGCTCGAACATGCCGATGGAGACGATGCGGTCGTAAGGGCCTTTTTCCTGGCGGTAATCCCGCAATTCGAAGCGGCAGGTCTTGTCCAGCCCTTCGCTCTGCGCCCGCCCGCGGCTGATGCGGTATTGCTCGACGCTCAGCGTGACGCCGGTAACCTGACATGCCGCTTCGCGCGCGAGATAAAGGCCCATGCCGCCCCATCCGGAACCGATGTCGAGCACTTTAAGGTTCGGGCGATCCAATAATAGCTTCGACGCGATGTGGCGTTTCTTCTCCCGTTGCGCCTGTTCGAGACTGATTCCGGGCTTTCTGAAATAGGCGCATGAGTATTGGCGGTCGGAATCGAGAAAATATTTATATAACCGATCCGGCAGGTCGTAATGATGCGCCACGTTTTTTCGCGCGAGACTAATGGGATTGAATTGCTTAAATCGCGCCGTATAGCCGTTGAGCCGTTCGAGCAGCTTCAGCAATTTGCTTCGCTCCGGATTATTGTAATTTTCCATCAGCAAACGCAAAAATTCATACAGGCTGCCTTCTTCGATCGTCAGCGTGCCGTCCATATAGGCTTCGCCGATTTTGAGGTGCGGATTGAATCCGATCGTCCATTCGAGTTTCTTTTCATGCAGCTTTACGGTAACGCTGGGCGGCGAGCCATCGCCGATCACATAGCTCTTTCGATCGGCGATAATCAGCCGCAGCGATCCCTGGCGAATAAGCGATTTAAAAAGAAGTCGCAGCATGATGGCCTCCCGGATATGATTCCGATGTTCGTTTCAGGCATTCATAATGAAAAGTCGCTGCGTAAGTTCTCCATAGGTTTTGAAAGGCAGATTGGGTTTCATCCCGAACGGGATGCAAAAAAAGCATGGCGATTCATTGTTAACCATTTATTCGCGGCATGTTGCCGCGGGAATACCGGCGAATGGAAAGAAGAAAGTTATTCTTGACGATGTACTGGTTGCCATACAACCGCGCATTGCTCGTTTTGGCAGACGGCGGCCGGTGTTTTCACACGGGCGCAGGCTCCGGCTTCGGCGCAGCTTTTGATCTCCGCGCTCGTGCACTTTTCGAGATATTTGTATTGCTCGGCATAATTTTTATTGACCGCATCGGAATTGCCCGCACCGCCGCATTTGCATGCGCAGGCAGTGTATATCAGGGCACAATCTTCATTCCGTTCGCACACGCGGTGTTCGGGCCGGATGGAATCGTCGTCGGCATGCGCGGTTGGCCCTGTGTAAACGGACAGTGCGATCAATATCGACGCCATGGCTGCGAGTGAAGGTTTTTTCATTTTCTTTTCCCTGCGATCGAGGACAAATCGCTTATTTGCACGCTATTCCGATTCAGAAAATATGCAAATGGGTTATTTTATAATAAACCTATATATCGCCCGCTTGCTGCTGATATCCGCTTTATCCCGAACATGTGCAGATTGAGGTTCGGTCGAAATCACACCCAAACAACCAAAGGAATCCCCATGGCCACAACACTCACAGCCACATTTGCCGATCCGGTGCAGGCCAACCGCGCCGTCGCCGATCTTCTTTCTTCCGGTTTGTCGAAAGACGACATCAGTCTCGTTGTCGGCGGCCATGCGCGCGAAAAATTTGCGCAGGCCGGCCAAGACACTGGCGACCGCATGTTAAAGGACGCGGCTTTGGGAGCAGGGACGGGCGGCGCTTTCGCGGCGCTGGTGCTCGGCCTCACCACAATCGGCGGCGTTATCGTTCCGGGATTGCCGATCATGGCCGCAGGTCCCATCGTGGCGGCGCTGGAAGGATTCGGCGGCGGTGCCATAGTCGGCGGCGCGGCCGGCGCTTTGTCAGCGCTCGGCATTAAATCGGCCGAAGCGAGTGATGTCGAAAAAGACCTGAAGGCCGGGCATGCGGTTGTCGTCGTGACGACGAACGATGTCAAAAAACTCACGGCTGCCGAGTTGGTATTGAAGGACGTGAAATTTAAATCGCGTGCGGCATGACGGATTAAATTACGCCGCCATCGCCTTAGCCATCGTGGTGCCGAGCGCGGCGGGGCTGTCGGCGACCATGATGCCGGCGGAGCGGAGGGCTTCCATTTTGTCCTGCGCCGTGCCCTTGCCGCCGGAGATAATTGCGCCGGCGTGGCCCATGCGGCGGCCCGGAGGGGCGGTGACGCCGGCGATGAAGCCGACCATCGGTTTCTTCTTTTTGGCGTTCTTATAGAAGATCGCGGCGTCTTCCTCGGCGCTGCCGCCGATTTCGCCGATCATGATGATGCCCTTGGTTTCGTCGTCGGCGAGGAACATTTCAAGACAATCGACAAAATTGGTGCCGTTGACCGGATCGCCGCCGATACCGATGCAGGTGGTCTGGCCGAGCCCCGCCGCCGTTGTTTGCGCCACCGCTTCGTAAGTGAGCGTGCCGGAGCGCGAGACGATGGCGATCTTGCCGCGCTTGTGGATATGGCCGGGCATGATGCCGATCTTGCATTCGCCAGGCGTGATGACGCCGGGGCAGTTGGGCCCGATGAGGCGCGATTTCGATCCTTGCAGCGCGCGCTTGACCTTGACCATATCCAGCACCGGAATGCCTTCGGTGATGCAGACGATGAGCGCGATTTCGGCGGCAAGCGCTTCCAGAATGGCATCGGCCGCGAAGGGCGGCGGCACATAGATGACGGAGGCGTTGGCACCCGTCTTGTTCACGGCATCCTGCACCGTATCGAACACCGGCAAATCGAGATGATCGGTGCCGCCCTTGCCGGGCGTGACGCCGCCGACCATCTTGGTGCCATAAGCGATGGCCTGTTCGGAATGAAATGTACCCTGCGAGCCGGTAAAGCCCTGACAGATTACCTTGGTGTTTTTATCGACGAGTACGGACATTTTTCTCTCTCGTTAAGTAGCAAGTTCAAGACGGTGGAAGCAACCATATTTTTGATTGTCGTGGATTTTGGGCACTCCCAGGGGACGAATTGGTCCAGTTACGTTTGAGCTAAAGGGTAGCCCGCCCATCTTTCTAATGGCTTCCATAACAGGATGGTTTTCAGCCAGAGCATCAAGCTTGTCGAGGAACTCAGTCAATTTCTCCTCTGTTTCAGGCCTAAGCGCAAGAGCACTACTTCTTACCCCGTCAACATGCGTTATCCATGTAATGGCTACTGCAATCCCTTCAGGGATAATATTGTGTTCTCGCAGTAAGTTTTTTATGGCGCGGATATCGTCATCCGACCTTGTGAGAGGCGTCGGCGTAATATTCGAACCGGTAAATATAAACACATCACTCATTATAACGTCGCCTAAGGCGCCTTCTTTTGCACCGTACTCACCTTTTCTTTGTCGCCTGTTCCGAATGAAACGTGCCCTGCGAACCGGTGAAGCCCTGGCAGATGACCTTGGTGTTCTTGTCGACGAGGGCGGACACGATTTTTCCTATAGTTATGACGCGCGAATTGTGCGCGGGGCAGAGACGAAAATCAAGCAGAAAAACCAGCAAAAACAAGCGCTTCGGCGTTATTGTATTTTTGATATCAAAATGATATCGTAACGATATCGTTTTGCAAGCAGGAGAGCGAAATGGCCCAGTTTACCGTGAGAAATTTTGACGAGAAGCTTTACAACCAATTGAAAAAACGTGCGAAAAACAATCATCGCTCGCTGGAGGCGGAGGTAAAAGTAATGCTTTCCTCGGCTTTGCCTCCCCCGCGTCGTGCTTTGACGCTGCGGCAGCGTGAGGAAAGGCTGCGCCGTTTTGCAGCTATTCGCAACTCGGTCAAGCCAAGCAAAATTGATTTAGTCGCGACTATTCGTGAAGATCGCGATCGAGAATGAATGACTTGTTTGTTGTAGACGCAAGCGTCGCCGTGGCTTGGTTTGTTCCCCAGGAGCAAACAAACGAAGCCTTGGATTTTGAGTATAATAATTCGAATCTTTTTGCGCCGTATTTGATCTTGCTGGAAGTTTCGAATGCTTTGCTGAAGCATGTGCGGGCCGGTATAATGCCGGAAAATTCTTATCATGAAGTTATCGATACCGAATTACCGAACACAATCAACTATCGCGACGATTTTGTTTCGCTTATGCCGGGTGCGTCCGCGATCGCTATGAATCATGGCGGCACGATATACGACGCATATTATATTTTTTTCGCGCAGCAGTTAAATGCTTCGCTTGTTACTGCAGATAGCGAACAAACGAAGGTAGCGCGCAGGATGGGCGTGGCGACAAGATTCATTGCCAAACGAACGTGAGCTATGTCGAAGTCGTTCATTTTGGAAGGAGATCGCTTAAAGAAACCCTGCGCCATGTGCGGGCCGGCTTTTTTGAGACCATTCGACTTTCTATTACTCGTCGCTCTACAGAAATACGCCTGAATCCTTCCAATTGGGCCAGACGGCGTAATTCGTGCTTGGGCGGCAGGCTGGCCAATTTATCGGAGAAAGCGGCCAGTTGTTCCGGTTTGCGCGCCAGAACTAAAAGAAACCGGTTATCCTTTACATCGGTGACCCCCCTCGAACAGAAGGCAAAGCTTAATCCCGGTTCTCCAAAACCTGCCGCTTTAAGTGCGCGTGAAAATCTAACAAAATTCGCCAGATCAGAGGCCCAGTCATCGCCTTGTACTGAGGTTGAGGTCGAAGCTTTTTTTTCCGCTTTTTCCCTAGCGCCTTGCAAGGCAATGGCTCTTGGATCTGGCGTTTTGCGGGCAACCATAATTAGCACCCAACATGAATACAGGTTAATTTTATAACTATTACCCTGCCAACTTAGCAATAAACTGTCGACCGCCAAATGCGCCTAAACGTCTCATAACATAGCCGACTTTTTGGTGCTAACCGGATCGCATGTTTATGCATACGGCATAGGAGTTATTTGCGTGTGGATTTCCCGGTGTCGCATGGCATTGCCGATGCCGGTTCTGGCCGGGGCGCGTCCTAAAGCAGTATAAAAGTCATTCGCGCGTTCGGGGTTGGAAAGTCGAGAACCAGTATGGATTCCAGATCATGCGAAACCGGCAATAATGCTCTTTGAACGTCTCCGGGAGTGTAATTTTCACCCATAATATCCTCCGTTTGGTTACGCCGCCTTCTTCTTCACCGCCCCCACAATCTTCTCCGCCGCGTCCGCCAGATTATCCGCCGACACGATCGGCAATCCGCTTTCGGCGAGGATTTTCTTGCCGAGTTCGACGTTGGTGCCTTCCAGGCGCACGACCAGCGGCACATGCAGTTTCACTTCGCGTGCAGCGGCGATGATGCCTTCGGCAATGATGTCGCAACGCATGATGCCGCCGAAGATGTTCACCAGAATGCCCTGCACATGCGCGTCCGACAGGATGATCTTGAAAGCTGCCGTCACGCGTTCCTTGGTTGCGCCGCCGCCGACATCGAGGAAGTTGGCGGGCGAACCGCCGTATAGCTTGATGATGTCCATCGTCGCCATGGCGAGGCCTGCGCCGTTGACCATGCAGCCGATGCTGCCGTCGAGTTTCACGTAATTGAGGCTGTGGCGGCCGGCTTCCACTTCGGCGGGATCTTCTTCGGATTCATCGCGCATTTCCTCCACATCCTTGTGGCGGAAGAGGGCGTTGTCGTCGAAATTCATTTTGGCGTCGAGGGCGATGATGTCGCCCTTGCCAGTCACGACCAGCGGATTGATTTCGACAATCGCGCAATCGAGGTCGATGAAGGCGTTATACATGGCGGTAAGAAACTGTACGCATTTGCCGACCTGCTTGTCCTTGAGGCCGAGGCCGAAGGCGATTTCGCGCGCATGATAGGCCTGCATGCCGGTGACGGGATCGATGGCGACCTTGAGAATTTTCTCGGGCGTCTTGGCGGCGACTTCTTCGATCTCAACGCCGCCTTCGGTCGAGGCCATGATCGTCACGCGGCTGGTCGCACGGTCGATGAGAAGGCCGAGATAAAGCTCGCGCTTGATATCGCAGCCTTCCTCCACATAAAGACGGCGAACCTTTTGCCCCTGCGGCCCTGTTTGATGTGTGACGAGCTGCATGCCGAGCATGCGCTTTGCTTCGCTGGCGACGCTTTCCATCGATTTCACCACCTTGACGCCGCCGCCCTTGCCGCGACCGCCGGCGTGGATTTGCGACTTCACGACCCAGACCGGCTCCTTGAGATCGAGCGAAAGGGCGCGCGCCACATCGACGGCTTCATTGACCGTAAAGGCCACCCCGCCGCGCGGAACCGCGACGCCGTATTTCTTGAGAAGGCTTTTGGCTTGGTATTCGTGGATGTTCATTGGTTCGCCTTAGGTTGAAATAAACGGCCGTTCGGCCGCGTTTATAAACGCATCGCTGCTGTATCGCAAACGCGGCCTGATTAGCGCGATTTTGCTGGGGCGGCAAGGGCGCTAACGGACGGTATTTCAGATCTTTTATGGATTAGCGAGCGGGCTCAGTGCCGGTGATCCTGTTTCGGCGCGAACTCACGGATCGAATCGTGCGGCGAAAGGGATACACAACGAGTTGCATTGCCTGGCGCCACTTCGACACGTTGCCGTCTTTATTCGGCGGATGCCTTAAATTTTGTGCTTTTTTGGAATATTCCCGAGCAGACATTCTATCCTGCGGAACACCGATACCGATTCTCAGCACTCTCGCGTATTGGTCGGCACCTTCTGCGTGACCTTTTTCAGCTGCTTTGCGATACCAACCGGCAGCTTGCACCGGATCGTCTTTGGTACCAATGCCGGTCTCCAGATGCCCGCCAAGCTTCACCATTGCCTCCGGCATGCCCTGTTCGGCAGCTTGCCGATGCCAAACTACGGCATTTTCTATTTTGTCGTTTGTGCGGCTCCATTCGGCGTAAAAATACATGGCCGGAGCGTAGCCATCTCTCGCGAGTTGGAGCAGCGCGCGACGCCTTTTGTCATCCTTTGGCGGAATTCTAAGTTTAAGATTTTCCGGGTCTTTTTCGCCGCCCTCGTAAGGTTTGAAATCCAGAACGGCGAGAAGCATGCTTCTGTTCACGGATTCAGGTCTCAACAGAGCCGGTTGCTCGGGCAGGGGGTAGTATTCCGGTGACAGCGCATCCATTATTTGAACCCTTTTTCAATTTAATATCCTCCATTTACTAGGACTCGCCCCAGGCGGGGTCAAGGAAAACGAGGCAAAGAGGCGGATTTTATAGATAAGCTCTTGCGAATAGTTAACGGAACCGGCCCAAGAGGCGGAAATTATTTGGTTTTTCGTCCATCTTAACCGGAGCAATGCCGCCGGAAATACCGTTTTTACTTTCGTAAGAGGCATGTAAGATCGCCCCATATTGGCCAATTTTGGATCGGGATATGACACGAGAAGGTCTTTTGAGAACCGCCGGTGCGGCGCTTGTTTTTGGCGGCGTCGCCATTCATGTGGTTCCCGCAGCGGCGGAAATAAACGATGGGGGCATTTCATTGTTGCCTCCCGCGGAAGTCGGGTTAAGCCCGAAGATGACGAAGACGCTGGTTGAAGATATCTCTCTCAAATTTGCAGCCGCCAAAGACATCGTCAGACATGGCGGCGATGCGATAGATTATCTCGACGCCATCCGTAAAGAAGTAAAAGATGGATTTGGCGATGGCTACTTTCCGCTCACGCAGTTTTATAAAAAGGTTAAAGGCCTGAAAGACATTACGCGCGACTCTGTCAATGCTCTGGATCGCCGGGGAGCGTTCAACGTTATCAATACGGAAATGTCGGTCATTCAAAAGGGCGTAGAAAACGGTAAGGACATGACCGTGCGGGCCGAAAAACTCGACGATCTGATAACGAGTCGGCTGGATAAAGGTTACGACGAGCCGGAACTGAAAAAACGGGAAATTCTGGAGAACATGCAATATTTCGGACAGCAAAGCGCCGCGAACGGTGTGATAGAATTATACCGTTTTGCCAAGGATGCCGCGAGATTCAAGGACGACATCCGGCCTTACCTGCAATTGATCGATAAAAAAATCGGCGACGCAAACGGTTTCGACAATCCGCGTCTGAAAGAAAAAGGCATTACGGCGGCGACGCTGGACGACCTCCATCTTTTGGCTGGCCGCAATCTTGTGCAAACAAACATCAAGCGTGCGGTAGAACTGGCGAAGGCAGGCAAGGATAACCTAAAAGAACTTTCGCTTGTGGCAGCAGGTATTGCGCTTACCAAGGGTTTCGCTGAGGCAGAGATAGATCCAAAGTTATGGCGCGAGATCGGCGGTTGGCCGTTGGACAAAAACGGCACCCCGGTAGAAAAGCCGGCACCGCTCGAATGGCCGGTTAAATTCCAGCCGGCCGGTAAGCCGACGGCGGTCTTGCTTCAGGTGCTTAGCATTTAATCGGGCACGCGCGTTTTTACGCCGCCTTCGACAGCATCGGACGCGTCACATCCATCAGGCCTTTTACGGCACTCACCGAAGCATCGAACATCGCCTTTTCCTCGGCGTTCAGTTGCATTTCGATGATCTTTTCGATGCCGCCCGCGCCGATGACGCAGGGAACACCGACGTACAAATCCTTCACGCCGTATTCGCCGTTGAGATAGGCGGCGCAGGGCAGGATGCGTTTTTTGTCCTTGAGATAGCTTTCCGCCATCGCAATCGCCGAAGCCGCCGGGGCATAGAATGCCGAGCCGGTCTTGAGCAGCTTGACGATTTCCGCGCCGCCGTCGCGCGTGCGCTGGACGATTTCGTTGATGCGTTCGTTGGTGGTCCAGCCCATCTTGACGAGATCGGGCAGGGGGATGCCGCCGACGGAGGAATAACGCACCATCGGCACCATACTGTCGCCGTGGCCGCCAAGCACGCAGGCGTATACGTCTTCGACGGAAACCTTGAATTCCATTGCCAGGAACGTGCGGAAGCGCGCGCTGTCCAGCACGCCCGCCATACCGACCACGCGCTTCGCCGGGAAGCCGGTGATTTGCTGCATCACCCACACCATGACGTCGAGCGGATTGGTGATGACGATCACGAACGCGTTCGGCGCGTGTTTCTTGATGCCTTCGCCCGCGATCTTGACGATGCCGGTATTGATGCCGATGAGATCGTCGCGGCTCATGCCCGGCTTGCGCGGGATACCTGCGGTGACGATGACGACATCCGCGCCCGCGATGAGGCTGTAATCGGTGCCGCCCTTAAAATCGCAATCGAATTTCTCGACCGCGCTCGCTTGATAAATATCCAGCGCCTTGCCGTCCGGAACGCCTTCCGCGACGTCGACGAGAACGATATCGCCGAGATCTTTTTCGCCGGCGAGAAGGGCGAGCGTGCCGCCGATTTGTCCCGCGCCGACAAGCGCGATTTTCTTGCGAGCCATGTGATATCTCCTTCATTTTCAGGTTATCGGCACTCAATAAACCCAAATGTTTGCGGGGGCAAGGCCGGGTTTACATCCTGCGCACTTGACGCGTAAAGATATCAGCTTACGATAGGAAGACTCACCGCATCCATCCACGATAATTCCGGAGGTACTCATGGCGCGCATCGCTTTTTCACGCGTCCTGTTCGCGTTTATGTTCGTAATGACAGCTTCGCATGCCGGGCCGCTGCTCGCTGCATCCGCAAAAGGGCAGATGGCGCCCGTTAATTCCGCGCCCGCCCTGGAAGCCGTTCCGGCGCCTGCGGGCGAGGCGCCGCGCTACCGCATACGCACGCCGCCGTCGCTGCCCGCGCCGACCAGGAATATCTATGAGATATTAAGCGCCGACAAGGATGCGAGCAAATTTATGGCGATGGTCGATAGCGCGGATATGAAAAATCTTTTGGTCGGCAGTCCGGAAGCCGTCATCACCGTTTTCGCGCCGACCGACAAGGCGATGGAAAGCATTCCCGCCGATGCCATGAAGCGCATCGAAAGCAGCAAGGGAACGATGCAGAGCTTCGTCGAATACCATGTCATTGCGAATACGATCGTTACCGGCAGCGCGCTCAAAGGCCGCAAATCGTCGCCCGCTTCCGCCAGCGGCGAAACGCTGAACTTCGACGGCACCGATCGGACCAAACCGCCAAAGGTGAATGACGGAAGCATCGTCGGCGCGGACATCTCGGCGACCAACGGCGTTATTCACGTCATCAGCGGCGCCGCGGTGCCGCCGTCGATCCTTATGATTCCGAAGGCTGCGATGCAGTCCGCGGCGCCCCCCAAGCCGCCAACGTTGCCGGCTGTACCCGTTGCCGCCAAGACCCCGGCCACGCCTGCCGCTCCGGTTTCGCCGCAGGTTCCCGCGAGCGCTACGGCCGCGAGTTCCACGACAACCGGTGCGAAGGCAATGACAGTCACCACAACCGGCTCTGCTGCGTTCAATTCGACCGCAACCGGTTCGGCGTTGAATTCTACGATGACGGGTTCAGACATACAGTCGACGACAACCGCCGCGGCCCCGCCCGCCCAGGCGGTCGTCCAGCCGGAACCGTCTGCGCCGCCGCAGGCGGAGCAGCCTCCGGCCTCCGGCGAGACGAAAGGCTTTACGGTTTTCGGGCATAAATTCGGGTGGTAATTTTCGTCAACTATTTCTTCCCCCGCCCCATCACATACGCAAGCTTGCGCAGCGCCATTGTCTGCATGTCCGTCTGGCTGAGGGTTAGCGGCGCCTGAAAGGTGGCTTCGGTGCCGGTGGCGGCGTCGATGGCGGTGACGCGCATGCTGCCGCCGATCTGGGCGAATTCGAAGATGACTTCGCCGGGCTTGGAGGCGTTCATCGCATGGCTCGAATCGGGAGGGCCGGACGGCATTCGCGAGCCTAGCGGCAGGGCGCTTGAAAAATCAACCGGTACGGGTAACAATGGAAACCCCTCCGTCTTCCCAATTCCCGGTGCATCCCTATGGCCCATAACGAAGTCAAATCCGAATTGCGGGGCGCGGTCCTTATCGTGACGTTCAACCGGCCCGACCGCGGCAACGCTCTTACGCCCGATGTGGCGAACCAGTTGTTCAATATTCTGAAGCCCGCCACCACCGACCGCGGCATTCGCGCGGTCGTTTTGCAGGGCGAGGGCGGCAATTTCATGGACGGGCTCGACATGAAACTGTTCGCGGGCGATTTCAATACCGCGCTCGAGCATTACAACCAGATGTTCCAGCCCTATCATTCCGCGATCCGCGAATTGTACGTGATGGACAAGCCGGTGATTGCCGCCTGCGACGGCACGACGTCAGGGCCGGGTTTCAGCATCATGATGGCGTGCGATTTCGTGCTGGCGGCGCGCGGCGCGAAATTCAACACCAAATACGCGAGTTATGCGATGACGCCGGACGGCGGATGCTCCTTTGCCCTTGCCCGCAAGGCGGGGGCCGGGAAGGCGATGGAACTGTTAATGCTCAGCGAAACTTTCGGCGCGGCCGAGGGCGAGAAGTGTAATCTGGTGAATGCGGTCACCGAGGACGGTAAGGTGCATGAAGAAGCCACCAAATGGGCCGAACGCCTCGCCAACGGCCCGACGCGGGCTTATGCCGGGATCAAAAAGCTCGTCGGCAAGGCGTTCGAGCAGGACATCAACACCCATCTCGCCCTGGAGCACTCATACTGGGGCGCATCCTCCCGCAGCTTCGACTTCCGCGAAGCTTTGCGGGCGATGACCGCCAATAGGGCGGTGAGGTTTACGGGGACGTGACCGCTTTTAAAATGTAGCGTTTATGTACTTTTAAAGCGATGCACTTAGCCGTTACCATATCTAATATTATAGCTACCCGTCCACTGTGGGGTATGAGGATTCACACGGCTTTGTATTCTCGGTGGGCTACGAAATTTCTCGTCTGGCGTGCGGCCATTCAATAGCGCAGCCATCTCAGCTTCCTTATATCCTTTTTCCCATTCTGCTTTTGTTGGCCAGCCCTTATAATCTTCGCCCATGTCTATTTCTCCCGATCATGAAGGTTGAAAATTTCTAATATTATGTCGTTGACGAACTGTTATTTCAAATGGAAAATTAGTTTCATAATATTAGTAACCATAATCTTGGGGCGTCTCTTGAAGCCCTGCCCAATGTCATCTACAACTCTGGTTGAAATGACAAAAATGGCCTGAAATGACCCAATCCACCGCCCAGAACCCCATTAGAACCGACGCCATTATCGTGGGCGCTGGCCCTGTTGGCCTGTTCGCAGTGTTCGAGCTTGGGCTTAACGATATCAAATGCCACCTGATCGACATTCTCGACCGGCCGGGGGGGCAGTGTGCGGAGCTTTATCCCGAGAAGCCGATTTACGATATTCCGGCGATTCCGGTCTGCACGGGCACGGAATTGACCGAAAAGCTGCTGGAGCAGATCAAGCCGTTTCACCCGGTTTTCCATTTCGGCCAGATGGCCGAAAAGCTCGAAAAGACCGCCGAAGGCAAGTGGCGGGTTTCGACCGATATGGGCACGGTGGTGGAAGCGGGCATCCTCATCATCGCCGCGGGTGGCGGAAGCTTCATGCCGAAGCGGCCGCCGATCAAGGGCATCGAGGCGTTCGAGGGCAAATCGGTCTTTTATGCCGTGCGCAAGATGGAACAATTCCGCGGCAAGAAGATCGTTATCGCGGGCGGCGGCGATTCCGCGCTGGATTGGGTTGTCAATCTGCAGCCGATTGCGAAGCACGTCACGCTGGTGCATCGCCGCGACGAATTCCGCGCGGCGCCGGACACGGTGCTCAAGATGCGCTCGCTGGTGGCGGAAGGGGTTATGGACCTTAAGATTGCGAACCTCACCGCGCTGAACGGTGAGAACGGGCAATTGCGTGAGGTGATGCTGACGGAGGAAGGTAAGCCGCCGCATGCGTTGGCGTGCGATAATCTGCTCGCGTTCTACGGGCTCACGATGAAACTGGGGCCGGTGGCGAATTTCGGGATTAATTTGCATGAGAATTTGATCCCGGTCGACACGGCGACGTTCGAAACCGGCACGCCGACGATTTTCGCCATCGGCGATATCAATTCCTATCCCGGCAAGATGAAGCTCATTCTTTCCGGATTCCATGAGGCCGCGCTGATGGCGAAGAAGGCGTTCGTCTATGTGCATCCCGATCGCCGTTACCGTTTTCAGTACACGACGTCGAGCAGCGATTTGCAAAGCAAGCTGGGCGTGGCGGATGCGGCGGAGTGATGATGCCCTTTCTGCGTCATTCCGGAAAATTTTCTTTCGCTCCTTCAGCGAAAGAAAATTTATCCGGAATCCATGGGGCGGTTCTTGCTGCGAATACCGTCCCATGGATTCCGGGTTCGCGCTGCGCGCGCCCCGGAATGACGCTTGATAATGGGGACGATTAAATGCGCGTACTATGCACCGACATGGAAGGCAAGGAGCACGAACTCCAGGCGACCGAGGAATGGAGCGTGATGGAAATCATCCGTGAAGGAGGCATCCCCATTCTCGCGCAATGCGGCGGTTCCTGCGCCTGCGCGACGTGCCACGTCTATCTCGACTCCGCATGGAAAGGCAAAATTCCGGAACCGAGCGAGGAGGAAATCGGCATGCTCGACGGCGCGTTCGACGTGACGGAAGATTCGCGCCTCGCCTGCCAGATTATTTTTAACAAGAATCTTGACGGGATTAAGGTAAAACTGGGACCAGGGTCGATTTAGGAGATTAAAATGAACGAATTCGAAGACCGCGAACGTGCCTTCGAGAATAAATTCGAGCATGACGAAGAACTGCAATTCAAGATCAACGCCCGCATGGCGCATCTCTTCGGTCTGTGGGTTGCCGACCAGCTTGGCCTCAAAGGCGCGGATGCGGAGAAATATGCCGAAGAAGCGGTGAGCGTCGAGGTCGCCGGACTTGATCGCAAAGCGCTTATCGCCAAAACCGAAAAAGATTTGGCCGCCAAAAATATCTCTCTCAGCCGGCACCGGCTGGAACGGGAGATGGAAGGGTTTTATGCGGCTGCGCGGGAGAAGGTTGCGGGGAAGGGGTAGGAGATTTCTTTAATGCGCGCGCAAAGACGCTTTTGCCGGCAAAACGCATCAGCAAATCCACGTTCGGATCGTTTGGAATTGTTGGAACTATTTCGTCGCGGGACCGCTGCGCTATTTCCCTCAACAAATCTATAACTTCTTTGAAAAGCGGTGATCCTGCATCCCGATCCGTTCTCGAATAAGTCGAGTTTCCTGCCCTTTTTATCGCGTTCTGCGTCCTTATAAATTGTCGCGCTCGATCGACATTTCTCTGACGCAGAATGATATCGGCCAATAAGCGAACTTCGGGACCGGACTCCTCTCTAAGATTGCGGATACGAGTTTCGGAGTTGTGGAAACCTCGGACGGATTCCATATCGTCTGCCAGTTTAGTCGCTTGTATAGATGCAAGATTTTTCTGAAGCGCGGACCAGGAAACCTCGTGTGGGTCCTCAAAAGGAGGCAGGTCCGTTGTCCGCTCTGCGCCTTTCCTTGTATGACGGTGCTTGGGGCTGATAGCGTTCATCGTAACAATCCGGCTCTAATCGTGTGGAATAATTCAATTTAACCGAAAAATTTTCTTTGGAAAGAAGATTCACGTTTCTTTTTAATACCCGCTCACCAGCAAACTCTTCAACGTCCGCATTTCTTCCAGCGCGCGGCCGGTTCCCAATGCTACGCAGGACAGCGGGTCTTCGGCAACGGAAACCGGCAGGCCGGTGGCATGGCGCAGCACAAGATCGAGATTGCGGAGCAGGGCGCCGCCGCCGGTGAGGACGATTCCCTTATCGACGATATCGGCGGCCAGTTCGGGCGCGGTGTTTTCCAAAGCGACTTTTACGGCTTCAAGAATGGCGCTGACGGGTTCTGCTAGACTTTCGGCGACTTGCCGTTCGGTGATGATGATTTCCTTCGGCACGCCGTTCATCAAATCGCGGCCCTTGATTTCGGCGACGCGGCCTTCGCCGTCTTCCGGCGGGCAGGCAGAGCCGATTTCCTTCTTGATGCGCTCGGCAGTGCTTTCGCCGATGAGAAGGTTGTGATAGCGGCGGATGTAATTGATAATCGCTTCGTCCATTTTATCGCCGCCGACGCGCACGGAGCGCGAATAGACAATGCCCCCAAGCGACAGCACCGCGACTTCCGTCGTGCCGCCGCCGATATCGACAACCATCGATCCGGTCGGTTCGGTGACGGGTAGGCCCGCGCCGATGGCGGCGGCCATCGGTTCCTCGATCAAAAACACGCGGCGCGCGCCGGCGCTTTCGGCGGATTCCTGAATCGCGCGGCGCTCGACGGCGGTCGATCCCGACGGCACGCAGATGATGATTTGCGGATTGGCGAAGCTGCGGCGGTTGTGGACCTTGCGGATGAAATGCTTGATCATTTCCTCCGCCACTTCGAAATCGGCGATCACGCCGTCGCGCAGCGGACGAATGGCCTGAATATTTCCCGGCGTGCGGCCGAGCATGAGCTTTGCCTCATCGCCGACGGCCAGAACCTGGCGTTTACCCTTGGTGTGCGCAATCGCAACAACGGAGGGTTCGTTGAGCACGATTCCGCGCCCTTTGACGTATACGAGGGTGTTGGCGGTCCCGAGGTCGATTCCCATATCCGCCGAGAGCATGCCTAACAGATTGGAAAACATGAAATTTATCTATCCGCTTCTTTGGAGAATGCCGCAATCGGTACGCTCTTTCTGACACCGGAACGAGCCCGGCGCAAGGGCGTTTTAAGCATACCGTAAATCGACGGTTTTCTCCGTGAATTTGGCTTAATCGGAATGCGGGTGAATCGAGCCGGAAGGAACGAGAGGTGAATTGAAAAACATGCTGCCGGGAAGAAAAATTTTTTCGGCAAAGGCGGCTTAACCAAATTTTGGTCTGTTAAAAAACTTCTTGCCAATTTTATAGATTCAAGAATTCAAAGGCTTCGCCATGTTGCGATGCAGCTATTAACCCTAAATATTATTTTGCAATGCATGATTCCATGATACCGTCTTTGCATATGGCGAGCAATCTTTTCTCATCCCTTCATTCTGATCCGGGAAATCCCGGCATTCCCGGTGTACGGAGAGTGAGAAGTTTGGGTCGGCTCCAGCTTGCAAGACAAGAAGATTTTTTGGATACCGGTAATCGTCAGGTTGTTGTTTTAAGGGCGCTCCCGGTGAAATCGCCGGTTCCCGTCTAGTCGTTTTTTCAGCTCTCAACCCAATAAAAATCGATTTTTTCGCGTGGCGGGTAGCATCGCCCGCCAAAATCGTCCATAAATCCTGGATGAAATTATTTCCCGCCGTTACGATTCTCGCCCAGGTCGTTCTCATCGATATCTCGCTCGCGGCCGACAACGCCATCGTCATCGGCATGGCGGCCAGCGGGCTGCCGCCCAAGCAACGGCACCATGCGGTGTGGATCGGGCTCGCGGGGGCCATGGTCATCCGCATTATTCTCGCTCTGTTCGCGACCCAGCTTTTGCATGTAACCGGCCTGACGGCGGCGGGCGGGTTCCTGCTTTTATGGGTAACATGGAAGATGTTTCAGGAAATCCACCACGCCCGGCGGATGGAAAAAGAAAGATTGCACGAATTAACGTTGCCGGAATCGGAGCAAAAGCCCCGGGCGGTCGCCGCGCCTAAAAAACTGTCAACGGCGATTTTCCAGATCATGATGGCCGATCTCGGCATGTCGCTGGACAATGTGCTCGCGGTGGCGGGGGCGGCGCGCGATCATTATTACATGCTTTCCCTCGGCCTGTTTCTTTCCATCGGTCTCATGGGCTTTGCCGCTACGGCGACGGCTCGATTGCTCCACCGTTGGCCATGGCTCAACTGGGGCGGCGCGGTGGTGATTTTCGGCGTGGCGCTGCGCATGATATGGCAGGGCGGCCGGCAGGTTCTGGAAGTGGCGTATCCATAGCAGCCGTCCGCCGGAAAATTCGCAGCGCTAGTTTACGAAATCCCCTTCTTCCCCATCCCCAAATACTTCGCTTGCCGCTGGGCGATGAGGGTTTTGCTGTCGAGAGAGGACAGTTCGGCGAAGGCGTCGTTGATGGCTTCGCCGACGGCGGCGATGATTTCTTCGCGTTTACGATGCGCGCCGCCGACGGGTTCCGGAATAATGCGGTCGATGATGCCGAGCTGGAGCATGTCCTGCGCGGTGATGCGCAACGCGGCGGCGGCATCGGCGGCGTGGGTGGCGCTGCGCCATAAAATCGACGCGCAGCCTTCCGGAGAAATTACGGAATAGATCGCGTGTTCCAGCATCATCACGCGGTCGCCGGTGGCGATGGCGATCGCCCCGCCAGATCCGCCCTCGCCGATGATGATCGTGATAATCGGCACGCCGACGGCAAGGCAGGTTTCAATCGAACGGGCAATTGCCTCGGCCTGTCCGCGCGCTTCGGCATCAACGCCCGGAAATGCGCCCGCGGTATCGACGAAAGTGAGGATGGGCAGATGGAAACGGTCGGCAAGGCGCATGAGGCGCTGCGCCTTGCGGTAGCCTTCCGGTTTCGCCATGCCGAAATTGTGGCGGATGCGGCTTTCGGTGTCGTGGCCGCGTTCCTGGCCGATGATGACGCAGGCCTGATCCTCGATCCGGCCGAGGCCGCCGATGATCGCCTGATCCTCGGCGAATGCGCGGTCGCCGGCAAGCGGCGTGAAATCCTCCACCAGCGCCTTCACGTAATCCAGGCAATGCGGGCGTTCCGGATGCCGCGCGACCTGCACCTTTTGCGCAGGCGTGAGGCGGCTGTAAATGTGGCGCAGCTGGCGATTGGCTTTATCCTCCAGCTTGCCGATCTCGTCGGCGATATTCACCCGCTCGCCGTCGGCAAGATGGCGCAACTCGTCGATTTTGGCCTCAAGCTCGGCGACGGATTTTTCGAAATCGAGGGTTTGCATGGGTTATGGGGCCAGAGGTTGCCGAAGGCGTCTCTATAGCAAATGTTCGGGAGCGAGCAAAGGGAACGGAGAGGTGGGGCTCTATTGCCCCAGCACCGTCTCGATTTCCGAAGTTACCGCACTACTCATAGGCTTTGTAGGGGATACAAAACTATCCACCAATTGCCCATCCCGCCCCACAAGATACTTGTGAAAATTCCATCGCGGAACGGTGCCGAGAACGCCGCCTTTGTTCTGCGCGGCGGCCCAGGCGTAAAACGGATGCCGTTTGTCGCCGACGACATTGGCTTTGGCGGCGAGGGGGAATGTGATGTGGAACTTGCTCTCGGTGAATTGCTTGATCTGCGTTTCGGTGCCCGGTTCCTGGCCGCCGAAATCGTCGGAGGGGACGCCGATGACGACGAGGCCTTTGTCTTTATAGGTTTCGTACAATTTTTCCAAATCGGCATATTGCGGCGTGAATCCGCATTGCGAGGCCGTGTTGACGATCAGTAAAACCTTGCCGCGGAATTGTTCGAGCGGCATCGGTTTGCCGTCGATGCCGGTGAAGGAAAAGCTGTAGGCGTTCGTGGTCGACATCGGAGTCTCGGCGGAAACGGCGGGACGCGGGAAGGCGGCGAGAAGGGCGGCCAGCAACAACAGGCCCATGGAGCGGGCTGTGGAGAAAAGGGTTTTCATTGTTTGGCGTCCTCAGGGAAGTTGGCGGCCAACCTAACATAGCGGCGAACGAATTTAGGAAAAATGGCTTTGACTCATGCTTGGCTGAAGCGTTGGTGAGGAGAACCGTTCGGATCGGTCCGCCTGCCGACCGGGCCAGCCGGGGCAACTAAAGCGGTGTCGTTGAAGGCGGCGGCGAATGTGACACCCGCAGCCGGCAACGAAACATTCGCAACGGCCGTTGCTTCAGCTTTCGGCGGCTGTTGCGAGGCATCGACGATAATTTTAGCTAAAGGCGCCAGCATACCTTTGTGGATGAGAAATTCAGGTCGATTAAGAACTTCCCTTAGACGGTCTTTCAGATTTCTTGGGGCATGGGTTTGGCGGTACATAGGTTCAACCTTGTCATAAAGTCGGTAAAAATCCGGCAGCCCATTTGATACTAGGCCGTTGAATACCTTCTCGTTTCTCCCGTCAGCGAAGAGCGTGAATTCGATAAGAGGTGTCGTGGGGCCTCTATGCCGTATGTTATCCGGCGGACTTGCTTTACAAGTTTCTAAAATTTCTCCCTGCGAGGATCCAAATGCCTCCTTCAATCGAGTACGCGCCCGACTCACATTGGATTTTGCGGTACCGACTTTACATCCTAGAAGTGCCGCAATGTCCTCATATGGCAGTCTGTCCGCGGCATAGTTAAGGAATTGCCGTTCCCTGAGTGAAAGTATATTGGGAATGGCGTCAAGTATTTGTCTGGCAGTCATGCCATCGACGGGATCAACGAATGTAAATAACCCGCGTTCTGCAGCGATTTTGTCAAGGTCGCCGCCAGATTCTAAGCGTCTCTCTCTGCGGCGGCCCTCGAGAAAGCGGTTTTTAAGGATTTGGATCAGCCAAGCATTGAGGTGTGTGCTGGCCTCAAAGGTCTTTTCATAAGAAAGGGCTCTTGCGACCGTGTCGTGAACAAGGTCTTCGGCCAGTTCCCTGTTCCTGGTCAATTTTAACGCAAGAGGTTTCAGTTTCGGAATGGCCGCCAAAAGATCGGCATCGCTAAAATTTCTTTGGGGATGGTTATTATCCATGACAATATCTCGTTACACTCGATACAAAAGGAAAGCCGAACTTTTTCTATATAATTCAAGATTGGCCGGTGCCGGAGGCACCTCATTAATAGGCCATTTTAACGGGAAGGAGGGACGAAACAAGGTGAAATTGGACCTGTTAATAGTTGCGGACGGAAATTCTCTCATTTGATATAAGGGAAAATTACGCTTAAGAAGTTGTCCGGCAAAGTAAGGTTGGCATTTGTTCTTGCGGAATGGGTTAAATAAACCGCTCCGGACAAAATTATTCGATATGCATTTCACCCCAACATCTATTCGGCCATGCTTCATATTGTCGACCGCCGTCTAAACCCCTCGGGTAAGAGTCTGCCGAACAGAATGCGCTTTTGGCAGCGGATGTGGCCGAACCTGTTGCGCGCCTGGAACGAGCGTTTAAGATTCGAAAGCATAACCGGCAAAGACGACAATGAAATAATCCATATTACAGGAGATCTCGGGATCGTGCATGAGCCGGTCTCTCGCCGTTCTCCCTTCGGGGGCGTGCGGGACTATCTTCTTCCGGGAAATAAGGAATACGTCGCGGGCGACAGTATGTCCCGGCCGATGGAAGAGCAGAAGGAAGAAGGGGAAATAGAACGAAGGAAAGAAAACGGCATTTACATTCCGCGGGGAGAGTTCTTCCAATATCTGCTGGAACATTTGCAATTGCCCGAACCGGGTGAAAGAAAATCTTTCGGCGGCGGGTTGACGAGTCACGCCGGATACGGCCCCGCCCAAAATGGAAAACGAGTATCACTTATGCGCACGCTTGAAACTGCCATGACGAGGCGTGTGGCCGGCGGTACGTATGGATGGGGCACCATAGAGCAGGCCAGAAAGGATGTCGAAAGGGAGATTACAAGATTAGTCGACGAAGTGATCTTGTTCGGAATACCGATACCGGAAATACGGACCCGTCTGGTCGTCCTTAAAGAACATGATGATTGGATCGCGGACAAGATTACGCGCAGAGAAGACGCAACCTGGTTCGAGGAGTTGGACAAGCGAATAAGATTAAAAGACGTGCATTCCGTTCCCATCGGGCCGGCCGTGATGTTCGTCCTGATGAACGGCACGGCAGATGTCGGCGAGGATTCCAGGGATATCGCGATACGTTCCGCCGCCGTGCTCTATCGTCTCATAAAAAAGAGGCACGAGAATCTCGACGTCGTTTTCATCCGGTACGGAGAGAAAGCGGAAGTCGTGCCCAACGAGAAAGAAGCGTTTTCCTGCGTGAGCCCCGGCGAGCCGGTGGTGTGGAAGGCGTATGAAAAAATGCTTGAGGTCGCGGCGGAAAAATACGGCGCGCAAAATTGTCATTTCTACGGGCTGCAGATTTGCAATGGGCAATTGCTTGCGGCCGATCTCCATAAAACCTCATTTCTTATGAGAGAGCATATCTGGCCGGTATTTCAGCGCTTTCTCTATGTGGAAACGGCATCGGCGGTGCAACGGAAAAACGGCATGGAGGGAAGCGTGCTGTGGAACCTGCTTGGGTTTAAGCCGCCGCCGCATTTTAACAGGCTGAGGATCGTAGCGAGGACGGCAATCCTGCCGGCGTTATTCGAGATTTTTCCCGCGCCGGACGCTCCGCGCGATCTCACGCCGTACTCAAATGCGCCGAAAATTCATCCCCATTAACGAGCTTTCCGGCGGCGCGATGAAGGAAATCACGATCGGCGCATGCCGCCCCATGCGATCAGCAACCACCCAAGCATGAAAGCCATCCCGCCGAGAGGCGCCACGCGCGCGATCTCGTGCCAGCCCAAAAGAGCTTTCAGGTAGATCGAACCGCAGAACAAGATAATCCCGGCAAGAAACAATAACCGCGCAAATCTGAGATAACGGTCCGAAACCGCCATCAGCAAAATCACCGCCGTATGGATAAGCTGATACAGCGACGCCTTTTCGATCAATTCCGCCGCATGTTTGTTCGCCACCGCATGCGCGCCGATAGCGCCCAAAACCAACGCCGAAAAGCCGCTGACGCCAGCGAGGATTTGCCAGAGAGAAGTTCGGTGCGGGGAGGTTTTTTCTTTGGCAGGCATGGTTTATGTTGGCTCGTGAAATATAAAGAGTTGGCGGACCGGAGGCGGTGGTGCTGGGCACCAATGGTCAATAGGGTTAATTCTGCCCAAGCGCAATTGAAACTCAAAAGTATGCCAGACATAGTTACTTCTAGGCTTCGATAACGCGTTGACTAAAGTTATTTATTCAAGAAATATCAAGCCCAAGATCATTCCTGGCAGATGGATAGCGTATGACGACATATAGAGATTATCTGAATAAATTGGCGGCTGACCGCCCGAAGCCACGCCCCTATCTCCAATATATAACAATAGCTTTAATACTGCTCGCGTTTGTCACCAGTGTCATATTGAGAAGCAGTGACTCAGAAATAATGCATGATTGGAGCTTCGCTCCTATTTTTCCGCTGCTGGTTTGGATGAAATATTATGTTGCAAATCTTAAAAAGCGCCGGGTGCCATGTCCGAGATGCAGCACTGATTTGCGCATATATTTTGCAAAAACTGGAAAGATGATTTCATTTTCCATCGGTAACGCTACTGTCGGCTCCATTGAAAAGAAGGCAGTCTCATCTGCCGTCGGCGCTGGGTTGCCGAAGACTTGTCCCAAGTGTGGCCTCGACTTTGATTCAGAAATGCTGCCTCTGAATACGAGCAAATGATAGAAGTTTAAATGGCGGATGGGGTGAGATTCGAACTCACGGTGGACTTACGCCCACGCCAGTTTTCAAGACTGGAGCCATAAACCGCTCGGCCACCCATCCGTATTCATAAAATTCAAACACTTGAAGGCTGAGTTATCAAGGGAAAATCGGCTTTGACCCCCAATTTGACCCCCAAATTAATTTGCCACCCAAACTACACTTCTTATGTTCCCACATCCACTTATTCGGAAAACGATAAACTTCGCACTACTTCTGCCTTTTGCAGCGAGACTTTTTAATAGGTCCACCGGTGCGCGGATCAATATTATAAAACGTTCCTGCTTCACTTCGCGGATTGCCCACAAGCAGAGCATTTAAGGTCGCTGTCATCTTGCTAGCTAGAGAAGATGTGGCACAGATTGCAGAGGCAGCAATTCGTCATGGCGTTATTCTTTTTTGCTCGACGGCCAGATAGGCAATTTATCAAGAATACTTTTAAAAATATCTTTTATTGCTTGGTCATTCCTTCTGGTACGGACAAAGATAGCGCTCGTCGCCAAGATGCGGGCGTTCGCCGCGCTTTAAAACACATCACCGAAGCGAGATCGAGATAAGGAATTAGTGGGATCAACCGAACGGGCGAGGGATATAAAGAATATTAGAAAACTAAAAAATAGAATCGTCCTCGAAAGGATCGCCACAGCGGCATGGCTATTTGAATATGTTGCGAGTTAAGCGAATATTAATGTGCCTGCCACAGATTCTTATTTTCCCTTTATCCGCGTTCGCGGAGAATAAAACCATGCAAGATGCACCCGATGATCGACCGCCGCCGCTCCATATGGACAAATGGAGCCGCAACGAACGGCTTTACCGCCATTTGGTAGAGATGGGGCTATTTTGTAGCCCCATCTTTACCGACAACACTGGAGACAGGATCGAAGCGATCCAGGTATCCGTAGATTTACCTGCCGTCCCCACGACCAGCGTTGTTGCGCCAGTTAAGCGGCCGCAGATTGGAGAGAGCATCACTTCCGCCTCTGGAGACGGGAGTAATGTGATCCATTTCCCAACCATATTCTGAATCTCGATTACCGTACTCAGAATAATTCATCGCACTTCCATATGCATCCCGTCTCCATATGCTTTGATCATATTGGGGAATGGGCGTTCCTTTGACCCATACCGCAAGGACGAGGTTTGCATCAGCTTCTATTATGTATTTCTTCGTAGTCATGACGTTTTCCTTTCGTTCTCTTTGCCAGTGGCAAAAGAGAATCGGTTATGGAGCCGCCTTGACTACCGAAACGTAATGATTCAAATTCAACTTACCCATACGTTTTGTCCGCAGGCGGTTCCTATGCTTTGCGGGTTCATGGGAGCCGGGGTTCGCGCCCCGGCTTTTCCATGTCTTGGTCCAAGCAGCGACTCCTGTAGTATCAATTTTGGGAAGTGCGCAACTTATTTTGGTATCCCGACTCGGGATTTTTCCGAGTCGCTTAAAAAATTCTTTTTAAGAATTGCAAAAAAGACACGGAGTCCGCTTTAGCCAATAAATGATTGTGTTTTCCGTGTGGCGCGGGCTACCGGCACGCAAATCTCATCCAAGCTTGGGGCCTTGGTCAGTTCTAGCTTTTATCGCACCCCTAAAAGCTGTGTCGAGTTTTGCGGCGGCATCATTCTGCATGGTGTCTGTGACATGAGAATAAAGATCGAGCGTAGTTGTGATGGTGCTGTGGCCTAAACGCTCTTGAGCGATTTTAGGATGAATACCCGCCATGAGTAGTTGCGTGGCGTGGGAGTGCCTTAGATCGTGAAACCTGACTCTGGGCAGGGCGGAAAGTTTATTGATGGCAATAATAAATTCATGGGTAATGGTGGTTGGGTTGAGCGGTTGCCCATCGCGTCTTCCGCATACCAAGCTATCTTCTGTTTGCACAACGCGTTGTAGTATTAATTCCTCGGCCTGTTTTTCTTTCCACTTGCGAAGTTCCTCAACCGCATAATCGGGCAAAATAACGGCTCTAGTTTTTTCCGTTTTTGGGGCTTTGAATCGAAGTCCTTGCCTTGTGTGCTCAAGACTTTCAACAACGCGGACGGTTGTTCTATTAAAATCAACATTCTTCCAGCGCAGAGCTAAAATTTCTCCACGCCTCATACCTGTCGTCAGCGCCAGCAACACCGGCACATAAAGTCTCGTATCGCGCAAGGCATCGAGCAGGGCGGCTGATTGCTCGACAGTGAGGGTCGTAATAGCGGTTTTCTTTGCTCTTGGCGGTTTAACGGCGTCAGCGGCATTGCTGGTGATGAGTTGCAGCTGCACCGCATGTTTAAGTGCCGATTTCAGAATGCGGTGAATGTTAATACGTGTGCGCGGTGCTAAGCCGCCCTTTTTAATATCCTTCCGACCAGATGTTTCCCAATAATTATAAGCGTTTTGGATAGCGGATGGTGCGAGTTTCGAGAGAAGGCAATTACCTAAAGCCGGAATCAAGAATCTTCTTACAGTGTCGCTGTATCGTTCATGGGTCTTAAGGCTTACCTGTGAACGGACAGATTCAAGCCATTGCTGCAAAAATTCACTGACTTTAATTTTAGTCGGCTCAACATGATCATTGTCGTCAATTGACTTGAGCAATTTGCGCATTGTGACTTTTGCGCTTTCGTATGTACCTTGGTGTGTAACTTCAACCCGTTTCCGTTTGCCGGTTAAAGGATCGATGCCAAGGGTATAGCGGATTTGAAAGCATCCTTCTGAACGTTCGCGAATGCTTCCATCAGGGCGTTTTTTACGCATGAAAGCCTCCTCAAAAATAATTTGGAAAATGTTTTGAATAAAATGATGTGTGGTGGCGGAAATTATTCGGTCTGATTTGGTTCGCCCTGATGGCACAGGGCCGAAAACCACCGTTCGGCTTCGCGCCGAGAAATAAGCGTGCGGCGGCCTCGTTTCACAAGATGCAACCGGTATTCATTCACTTCTTTGTAAAGAGATGTCCGTGAGATTTTGTACCGTTGGCAAAATTCGGACACACGATAGGCTTCTGCGGCTTCAGCCGGTACGTGGATTCAGCCCATCGCAAATATTCAAGGGCCCGTTTTTTAACATAGCCTCATTCTTCTCTTCCCGGTAAATTAAGAGTGGAATTCGTTAAACCGGAGAAATAAATGTCGGGACGAAGATATGCGCCTCAAGACCTAGAAGGAGAAGAGCCGCCGCAAATTTCGCCAACGTTTGGCCGGGATTTATTTTTGGAATGGCGCGAGCCCAGATTTGGTACTTCAAATCCTACAGATTTAACGAACCCTGTTTGGGAATGGCTGATCAAAACTCGAAAAGACGCGTATCAGGCAAATGAAGGATTTAATGGGCCTCCATCTAAGGAGAAAGGGCCAGTTTGGTGTTTCAGACGATTTGGACAAAGTACAACAACCCTAACGGATGGACGGAAAATTTATATCGCAGGTGAGCATGAGGATCACTATGACCCGGATTTTTATATCTATAACGACGTCGTGGTAGAAAATTCGGACGGCACTCACTTGATATTTGGTTATCCCAAAGACTCATTCCCGCCGACTGATTTCCACACGGCTACTCAAGTCGGAACACACATCATAATAATTGGCAGTTTAGGCTATCGATCCGAACGCCATCTCAATGAATCCCAGATTTTGCGGTTGAGTCTAAAAACTTTTGAAATTGAGAAGATGGCGACTACTGGCAACGGCCCGGGTTGGATTCATGAACATACCGCAGAGCTTTCGAGTGATTGTCAGAAAATCATAATCAGTGGTGGCCTAATACAGCGTGAGGATAGGAATTATTTTTGGGAAAACATTGATGAGTGGGAACTCGATCTTTCAACGTGGTCATGGAATAGACTGACTGATAAACAATGGCAAAGATGGGCATTTGTTAAAAAGGACAAGACCCCCAGCCATCTATATCGCATTCGTGCGGCAATAAACATTCGAGATTATTGTGGAAAAGATCAATTCGCTAATGAATTACAAAAAATAACAAGCGAACTCGGGCGAGAGCCAAATCTCGATTTGCTTCCTCAGTTATATCGAGTTGATGACTCTGTAAAAGAGATTCCTCCCGATGAATTTCTGACAAATACATTCCGCATATCGATTGATGATCTCACTGTCAGATTCAAAGAAGGTTACAGCGGGATTTCTGCGATGGTTGAAGGCAAACTTGCGCCTTCTAGGCTGAAAGCTTTGCAGGACTCCATCTGCATAAAATTAAATCAAATACATGGTGGGGAATGGATAGTAGGGGAACCGTAATATTTCATGTCGCAAAACCATCTACGACATCACGCCTTTGCGACGCTACATGAACTCGCAAATCAGTTTTTGGTCGAAGGCGAAGAATATGAAAAACAGGGCATCGTTTCGTCAAAGCCTTTGGCCTCTATAATATTTAGTGCATTTTGTTTGGAAGCATATGCGAATCACGTGGGCGAATATTTACTCGGACTTTGGAACGAACAGGAAAAGACGGGCACGGTGGAGAAACTTGCAACTTTACATCAACATTTTAAGCTTAAATTTGATCGCTCAAGACGCCCCATTCAAACAGCTATAAATTTATTTAAATTCAGAAGTGAAATAGTTCACGGCAGAACTAGGTCAGCGCCAGTTACCTCCATGAAAAAAACAGAGGATGGATGGGAATTCGTAATGCCTACGACAGATTTCCCGTTAGTTAAAGCAAACTCTGCCAAGAAAGCCCGAAGAACTTTTGAGGATGTGACCAAAATTATCAAGACGATATATTCAGAAACTGACGAAAAGTATCATACGTTCGCAAACGAAGATGGCAGCGGTGTCTCAATCTTTAACTCCGGAATTTGGGGAACTTTTCGTTTTCCTGACTAAGCCATTTACTCAAAATGGTTTGAAATTGGATGTCGGGCTTTACGGTACCTGAAATTGCCTAACGCCGATGGCGATACGCCCTCGATCCTTCAGATCATACAGGTTGTGTCCATCAAATCGAGGGCGGTTCAGAGGGTAGAAGGTTCATGGTCCGCCAGCCACTAAGTCATTGAAATGTTGACTGGCTCCGAGTCGATTATTTTATTGCAGTCGAATCAAAGACTTAGTATAATGATCGCTTGATCATATCTTTAGGTGGGTGTCCCGAGAATCGAACTCAGGGCCTCTTGCCGAGAGATCCCCTTCGCGCCTCCTTGGTGGGCAAGTCGGTCGTCGGGGCAGCAAGTATTCTACCATTAAACTAAGCACCCATTGAGTTTATGCTGCTGGATACCAGCGCTCCTCCCTTGAAACTATAAGCTTCTTCTCCTTCATTCTCTGAAACGCAGTTCGTACAGTCTTCGTGCGGACTTCTTCCCCGCGCTTATCGGAAACTAGCTTTATGATCTCGATACCTCTTAGTCCGGGGCGTTGCTTAATGACTTGCAATGTGTCCGCAGTTACACTTCCTGCTTCAGGCTGCGGTTTATCGCTAGAAACAGAGCGTTTGCTGGTATTTTCAGATGCAGGAAACATGGCACCAGAATGCATCTTCTTTGCCGATGCAATAAGCTCAGACAAAGCTGTCTCATGGCCTGCATCGAAAAATTTCATGCATAAGCTGATGATGGTTTCTGTTGCTTCTCGTTTAAGTGCTGTTAGGTCTGTGGGCATGGCCTGTATCGGTATTTGGGGGGTATATTGACTTTGGAGCACAACCTATACCACACCATGCTTCTTAGCACAAGGGGATACCTACAATGACAAAAGCGAAGAAGTCCAAGCCGAAGAGTCCTCCTGTCTCCCTCGCGCCTTTTACCCCCAATCAGGCCATATTTGGATTGCTACAGGTGAAGCCACCGAAGAAAGATAAGCCGAAGCGCTGGCCAAAGGCTAAAAAAGAAGACACGAGAAGAAACATCCGCATATTCGCTGTACACGGCATGATTGTCTTCGCCTTCATCGCGGTCGTTGTGACCGCTTCCACGCGCCCTGCGGCGGCAAACGCCTTCGAGAAAGGCTATGAAGACGGCATCAACAACGAAGGCCCTGTGCTCGGCATCCACAACCCACAGGCGTGGACAGATTACAATGTAGGCTATGAGCAGGGACGGGCTGAAGCCGAAGAGGATGACGCGGAGTTTGACCGGTGGCTTCAGGAAAGCAAGGAACAGACGCAGCGGTCATACGAGGATGGATCAAGCAACAGGCTTCATTCTGCTAAACCCCAAACCGATTACACACATCCTTCGTTCGAATATGTTCATTAAAAGCGAGATGTTAGGTAATGCCAACTTGAACTAGCTCTGGCAGACTTTAGACGGATTATTCCATATCTTTGGGGTAGGTTTGATAGTTGATAATCGCCGGAATTTATCCAGGGCGGTAAGTTCAATCCCCGTCGTCTATAATCTTGGTTTAGAACATTTCCAATTTTGACCCCCAAATTGACCCCCAAACTGTCGAACAAGAGGGGGCAAGTGCAAACAATCGAGAACACCAATGTTGAGATAATGTAGTAAAATAAGGATTTTCATGCATTGGCGAACGGTGGGAAACATTCAGTTTTGAATTTCAAGACTGGAGCCATAAACCGCTCGGCCACCCATCCGTACGAGACAGAGATTCTATCGTACGGATGAAATGCTGTCGAGCATAGCCGTGCCGAGAGAAAGGCCGGCGAATATTTGAATGTTTCCCTGCGGATTATGGCGAAAATTGTGACACGGGAGATATCCATATATACTATCCCCCATGCACGATCATCTTACCATCGAGAACATCGCCGAACGATTGGGCCTTACCTATGCCGAAGGGCATCATCATGTTCTTCACATGGGCAAGATGCAGACGGACGAGTTGCAGCGGTGGAAGCGGGTGGCGAAATTTCTTTTGGATTATCTTCGGCCCCAAAACGATAAATATAATAAGGTCGTTTTCACGCCGCCATTGACGCCACAAACGCGGGAGCAAATGAGCATGTGGATCGCGCGGCATTGGCTCGGTCGGTCCGAAATTTCGCCGGAATATTGGCGGAATACGCGTAAGCCCTATATGCGCGTGGCCGATAAGGCGTTGACAATGGATTTGCAATAAGCCTCGGGTTTTACGCCCTTATCATCGGAGTGCCTTCGTGGGCGACGAGAAGATCGTGCATGTCGTTGGCGTGTTCTTCTTCCTTTTCGAGGATGCGTTCCAGCATGCTGCGTGTGCCGGGGTCGTTTTCGCCAAAAAAGCGCACAAGTTCGCGGTAATGCTCGCAGGCGATGCGTTCGGCGACAAGATTTTCCTTGATCATGCCGACGAGATTGGTTGCCTCGACATATTCCGACGCCGAGCGCGAGGCGAGGCCGTCGGGGTTGAAATTGGGTTTGCCGCCAAGCTGGTTGATGCGTTCGGCGACTTGCTCCATATGCTCTTTTTCTTCCATCGCATGTTCGGCAAATTCTTTCTTCACGCTTTCGCTCGAAATGCCGGTGGCAACGATTGCGTTCATGGTATAGCGGAGCACGCATACGATTTCGGTCGCCAGCACGCTTTGCAGGATTTCGATCGCCTGTTTCGCATCGCCCTTATAATTTGGCGTGATCGCGCCGCGATCGATATTGGCGCGCGCACGAGCGCGCAGTTCCATGACGTCGGTGACAAAGGGTTGCTGCTTTTTGCTCTCGTCGAGGGGCATGGTTTTCTCCATTGCGCAAGCTGGAATATGGACGGATTAGTTTCTGGCGTGCGAAATAAAGAAGCCATACGGAGTGCATTTTGCGCTCGGACAAGCCAAAACTCCGCCTCTAAACGATTGCAATGACAGGGCCGTTGCTTTCTGCAAAATTCGAAAGAATGTCCGATTCCCCCTTCGAACTCTCCATCGTCATGCCGTGCCTTGACGAGGCGCGCACTTTGCCCACGTGCCTCAAAAAGGCGCGGGATTTTCTTGCTGCGCATGCAGTGAACGGCGAGATTGTCGTGGCCGACAACGGCAGCACCGACGGGTCGCAGGATATCGCGCGTTCCTTCGATGCGCGGGTGGTGGAGGTGGAGGAGAAAGGCTATGGCGCGGCGCTGTCGGGCGGTATTGCGGCGGCGAAGGGGCGGTTTGTCATCATGGCGGATTCCGACGACAGTTACGATTTCACCGGCCTGATGCCCATACTCGAGAAATTGCGGGAAGGGTACGAACTGGTCGTCGGCAACCGGTTTACGGGCGGCATCAAGGACGGCGCGATGCCGTTTCTCAATCGCTATTTCGGCAATCCGGTTTTGAGCGCTCTCGGCAAGTTGTTTTTTCGCATTCCGGTCAACGATTTTCATTGCGGGTTGCGCGGCTTCGACCGGCAGGCGTTGCTGAATCTCGATCTGCGCACGACCGGGATGGAATATGCGAGCGAAATGATCGTGCGTGCCGCGCTGCTCAATCTGCGCATTACCGAAGTGCCGGTCACGCTGTCGCCGGACGGGCGCGACCGCAGGCCGCATTTGCAGCCCTGGCGCGACGGGTGGCGGCACCTGCGGTTTCTGCTGCTCTACAGTCCGCGATGGCTTTATCTTTATCCCGGCATCGCGATGATCGTGGTCGGGATGATTTTGGCTGGCCTTTTGCTGCCGGGACCGGTGATGGTGGCCGACGGCGTCGGGCTCGACGTTCATTCGCTGCTGGTCGCGGCGATGGCGATTTTGGTCGGGGTGCAGAGCATTACGTTCGGGTTCATCGTTCGTATGTACGCAATGAAGAATGGCATCCTTCCCGAGACCGGCAAATACGAAAAGATTTTCGCGAGCGTCACGGTCGAACGCATGCTCATTTTTGCGGCGGCGCTCATTCTCGTTGGTACGGGTGGCGTGGTTTGGGCCGCGCAAATATGGTCGGCGAAGGATTTCGGAGCTCTCGATTACCGCGATATGATGCGTATTCTCATCGCCGCCGTTACATGCATCGTGGCCGGGTTGCAATTGGGATTTGCGGCGTTTTTGTTGGGAGTGATGCAGATTAAGCATCGATAAAGCATTCACAGATCGGCATTCGGCATTCAGCATTCAGGGAGAAAGATTCCCTGAATGCTGACCCTCGACTGCTGAATGCTAATTTCTCATTTCGACCACCACCGGCGTGTGATCCGAAGCCTTCTCCTGCCCGCGCGGGGTGCGGTCGATGAAGCAATTGGTCAGGCGGTCGGTTGCTTCCGGTGATAACAGGAAATGGTCGATGCGCAGCCCGTTATCGCGTTGCCACGACCCGGCCTGATAATCCCAAAACGTATAAGCGTGCTTTTTCTGTGGATGCAAGGCGCGGAACGCTTCGGTGAACCCGAGCGCGGTTAGTTCGCGAAACGCGCCGCGCGATAGGGGATGAAACAGCGCATCGTTTTCCCAATTCTTCGGATCGTAAACATCGGTTGCTTCGGGGATCACATTATAATCGCCGCCGAGGACCACGGGCGTTTCATCCTGCAATAATTTCGCCGCATGCTTTTGCAGGCGCTTCAGCCAAGCGAGTTTGTATTCGAATTTTTCGCCGCCGAGCGGGTTGCCGTTGGGAAGATAAATGCTGGCGACGCGAACCCCGTTTACCGATGCTTCAATATAGCGCGATTGCGTATCAGTGCCCGCTTCGGGCAAATGCTCGAGAACGTTCTCGATCTTATGGCGGCTCACGATGGCGACGCCGTTATAGGCTTTCTGGCCGAGCGCATGGGATTCATAACCCGCCGATTTGAATTCCATCGCCGGGAAATTCACGGTTTCGCATTTGATTTCCTGCAACAGAAGAACGTCCACATTGGCGGTCTTGAGCCAGGCAAGCACCGGCTCCAGACGCATTTTGATCGAATTGACGTTCCAGGTGGCGATACGCACTCGAATCCCTCGTTTCCCGTAGCTATTGCCGGATTCATATCAACCTTGTATGTCATTGTCCAAATCTCCTGTGTTCCGATATTGGCCTATGGCTCTCTACGAAAAACGCAAAAATGTGCACGGCGGCCGCCGGCCGCGGCTGGTGCCGCGGGGCAATGACGGGTTTCAGGTCATTCGCATCGGGCATAAAAAGTTCTGGTTCAGCGATCTTTACGTGCGAATGCTGTCGATGTCGTGGGGATCCTATGTGGTCCTTATCGCGGCACTTTATTTTCTTTCCAATCTTGTCTTCGCCAGCGTTTTTTATCTGGATTCCGGCGGTATCGAGAATGCGCGGGCGGGGTCATTTCTGGACATGTATTTTTTCAGCGTCCAGACCATGGCGACTATCGGCTATGGAAAGATGTCGCCGCACGATATCACGACAAACATTGTCGTTACGGTCGAGGCATTATGGGGATTTACCTTTTTCGCCTTCGTCACCGGCCTTGCCTTCGCGCGCTTCTCCCGGCCGACGGCGCGCGTGTTATTCAGCGATGTCGCCGTCATCAGCGATTACGAGGGCAAGCCGCATTTAAAAATACGCGTCGCCAATCAGCGCGCCAACCGGATTGTAAACGTGAATGTAAATCTCGTCATGCTGCATGACGGCGTAACCAAGGAAGGCTATCGTATGCGGCGGTTTTACGATCTGCCGCTGGTGCGCAGCCATGTGCCGCTGCTGCAGCTTACCTGGACGCTCATGCATCCGATCGACGAAAAGAGCCCGCTTTCCGGCGCGACGGCGGATACATTGCGCGCTGCGGAAGATGAGATCATTATTTCGCTAAGCGGCCACGATGAAGCGCTATCGCAAACTATCCATGCGCGGCATTCTTATGTCGCCGATGAAATCATGTGTAACGCATTTTTCGAGGATATTCTTAGCCGGCACGACGACGGCAGCGTCGAGGTGAATTATAATTTGTTCCATTCGTATAAAAAAGCGGAACATCATTAAATCGAGAGACATTATATGCGAAGGCGCACTTCCTCTCCTTTCCGCCTACGCCAAGTGGCTTCGGCGGACAGGGCACCCGACTCTCCGAAGCTTTAGCGTAGGAGGGCAAGGGGAGAGGAAAAAAGTTACCTATTTTTCCTGCGCAACCGAAAACGACGTGCCGCAGCCGCAGGACGATACGGCATTCGGATTCACCACCCGAAACCCGGCTTCCATCAGGCTTTCGCCGTAATCCACTTCGCTGCCCTTGAGCAGTTCGAGCGATGTTTTATCGACGACGAGCTTCGCGCCGTCGCGGGTGATAAGGACGTCTTCCGCGGGATCGAGCTTGCTGTCGAAACCAAATTTATAGGAATAACCCGAACATCCGCCGCCCGCGACTTCCAGACGCACCATGAGGGCGGGATTTTTCTCGCCGGCGACGACCTTATTGATGCGTCGCGCGGCGGCCTCGGTTAGGTTTAACGGGTTGTCGGACATTGTGTCTCCAGTCGCTATTCTCGCGCATTCGCGGAAAAACGCAAATGCCGCAGGGGCTGCGCCACCCACTGGCCAAATTCGCGCCTATTAGTTAATGTGGGGTTATGGAAGGCACATTTCAAGAATTCGGCACCCACCTTGCGCCTTATGCAACCAAGGCGGCGGAAACGCGAGGACGGCTGGTCAAGGAACCGCGCCCGACGACGCGCACGGAATTTCAGCGCGACCGCGACCGCATCATTCATTCCGGCGCATTCCGCAAGCTGCGCAACAAGACGCAAGTGTTTATCGAAAGCGAAGGGGATTATTACCGCACGCGCCTCACCCATTCGCTGGAAGTCGCGCAGATCGCGCGTTCCATTTCTCGCACGCTCGGCCTCGACGAGGATTTGACGGAGGCTTTGGCGCTCGCGCACGATCTTGGCCATACCTGCTTCGGCCATGCGGGCGAGGAAGGGCTGGCCGAAGTGATGAGGGATTTCGGCGGGTTCGATCACAACGAACAAACGTTTCGCATCCTTACGATGCTGGAGAAGCGATATGTCGGTTTCGACGGGCTTAATCTTACCTGGGAAGCGCTCGAAGGTATTCTTAAGCATAACGGACCGATAGCGGCCGGCACTCTTCAGGCCCTTCCGCCTACGATCCGGGATTTTTGCGCACAATGGGACATGGAGCTTTCGAGCTTTGCGGGGCCGGAGGCGCAAGTGGCGGCGTTGTCCGACGATATCGCCTATAACACGCACGATATTGACGACGGCCATCGCGCGGGGTTTTTCCGGCTCGACGATCTGCAGGAGTTGCCGTTATTCGCCCCCACGCTGGCCGACATACGCGCGCGCCATCCATCGGCGCCGACCGACCGGCTTATGCAGGAAACGGTGCGGCAAGTGGTGGGATTGATGGTCAATGACGTGCTCGAAACCACCATCGTGAATATACGCGCGCTGAAACCGGGCTCGGCCGCCGATATCCGCAAGGCTCCGCAAGCGGTGGTGAGCTTTAGCTTTGCGATGCATCAGAACATGCGTTTGTTGCGCGAGTTCCTTCATGCGCGCGTGTACCGGCACAGCAAGGTCAACCGCATCTGCGCCAAGGCGCGGCACATCGTGAAGGACTTGTTTCGTTTCTTCATGAACGACCCGGCATGCTTGCCTAACGGTTGGTATAAAGCGGTGCATCCGAACGAAAAGGACGACACCGTAAAGGCGCGGGTTATCGCCGATTATATCGCGGGCATGACGGATCGCTATGCGGTGCAAGAGCACCGGCGCCTATTCTCGACGGAGACGATGGTTTGAGCCATCCGGTACACAAAGGTTTGCCCTGGCGCATCGAAGAAGCTTGTTTCAAGGCATGGCCGGCCTTGAAACAAGCCGAGCATCAGGGGTGGGTCATGCGTTTCGCCGACGGGCTTTCGCGCCGCGCCAATTCGGTTAATGCGCGTCCGGATGCGGCGGGCGATGCGGATGCTGTAATTACCGCATGCGAACAGCACTATCATGCGGCCGGATTGCCTGCGATATTCCGAATTCTTTCCTTCGCCGATCCGGCGATGAAAGACCGGCTCGCCGCGCGCGGTTACACGGCGGAAGGCGAAAGCGTGGTTCTCAGTGCCGATATCCACGATGTATTTTCGGAGCCGGATGCGAATGTGGAATTGTCGCTGGAGTCGAAAACCGGCTGGCTCTCCGCCATGTCGAAATTGCAGAAGCATACCGACGAAAAACGCAAGACTTACCGCAAGATCATCAAATCCATTTCCGTTCCGGCGGCCTATGCCACGGTGCGGCACAAGCGGCGGCCAGTGTCGCTGGCCTATGCCGTCATTCACGACAAGCTTTTATGCTTCGAATCCGTTTTCACGGACGAAGAGATGCGCCGCCAGGGGCACGCCCGCCGCATGATGGCCGCGCTCGTCGCTTGGGCGCGCGCGGAAGGGGCGGAGGCCGTATGCCTGCAGGTCGAAGCCGCCAACGAACCGGCGGTGAAGCTCTATAAGGGCCTTGGGTTAAAGGAAGTGTACCGCTATCATTACCGGCGCGAACCTGCACGAAGCTGAGCCGGCAATGACCATCTTCAAAACCATCCATGCGGCGATTACCGCCGCCGTCGAAGATTTGCAAAAATCTGGTGAACTCACACTAAAATCTGTCCCGAATTTTGTCGTAGAGCCGCCGCGAGAGGCAGGGCACGGCGATCTGGCGACGAACGCGGCGATGATGCTGGCGAAGACGGCGGGCAAGCCGCCGCGCGCAATTGCGGAGATTTTGAAGCCGAAACTGGAAAAAATTCCGGATATCGCGTCGGTCGAAATCGCGGATCCGGGATTCATCAATCTGCGCCTTAAGAACGATGTGTGGCTTAATGAGCTTAAGGAAATTCTCAAATCCGGTATTGCTTACGGTAACAGCACGGTCGGAAAGAAGGAAAAGGTCAACGTCGAATTCGTTTCCGCCAACCCGACCGGGCCTATGCATGCGGGCCATGTGCGCGGGGCGGTGATCGGCGACACACTATGCAATCTTATGGCGAAGGGCGGTTATACCGTTACGCGCGAATATTATTTCAATGACGGCGGAGCGCAAGTCGATGTTCTCGCCCGTACGGCGCATCTGCGTTACCGCGAGACGCTCGGCGAAACCATCGCGGAGATTCCGGAGGGGCTTTATCCCGGAGAATATATGAAAGATGTCGGACAGGCGTTGGCGCATAGCTTCGGCAAAAAATTGCTCGGCAAGCTGGAAAGCGAATGGATGCAGCCGGTGCGGCAATTCGCGGTCGAATATATGATGGCGATGATCCGCGAGGATTTGGCGCTTATCGGCATCAAGCACGACGTATTCACGAACGAACGAGAGATTGTCGAACATGGGCTGCTCGATAAGGTCTTTAAAATTCTCGAAGACAAAGACCTCGTCTACACCGGCATTCTGCCGCCGCCGAAGGGCAAGGAGATGGAAGATTGGGAGCCGGTGCCGCTTACGCTCTTCCGTTCGAGTAAGTTCGGCGACAGCAGCGATCGGCCGTTGAAAAAGCGCGACGGTACATGGGCCTATGTGATGCCCGACATCGCCTATCACTATGACAAGATTCAGCGCGGCTTTACGCTTCTCATCAATGTATGGGGCAAGGATCATGGCGCATACAAGGACCGCATCGCGCCCGCCGTCACCGTTTTCAGCGAAGGCAAGGCGCGGCTGGTTATCGTTTTCAATTCCATCGTCAAGCTTTTCAAGAACGGCGAACCGGTAAAACTTTCCAAACGCTCCGGCAATCTCATCACGCTGCGCGAAATGGTGGAGCAGGTGGGGGCAGGGGCGGTGCGGTTTTATATGCTCACGCGCACACCGGATTCCGAACTCGATTTTGATTTCGCCAAGGTGGTGGAGCAGACGCGCGACAATCCGGTTTTCTACGTTCAATATGCGCATGCACGTTGCAGTTCCATTATGCGGCACGCGGCGGAATTGTTTCCTGCAGCCGAACTTGCGCCAGAGGCGCTGGCGGCGGCCGACGCGCACGCAATCGACTCGGAGGACGAACTGGGGCTAATAAAATTTCTTGCCAACTGGCCTAGGGTTGTCGAAGCTGCTGCTGTGGCCCAAGAGCCGCACAGAATTGCCTTTTATCTCATGGAGCTAGCGGCCGTCTTTCACAGCCTGTGGCATAAAGGCAATGACGACGCGTCGTTGCGCTTTATCGTTCCCGGCGACAAAAATTTGACCCGCGCGCGGCTGGTACTTATTAAGAGTGTCCAAACCGTAATCGCGAGCGGCCTGTCCGTTATGGGCTGTGAGCCGGTCGAGGAAATGCGCAATGACAAACCCGCCGCCTGAACTCTTCCCGTCCGAACGCCCGGTGCCTTCGAGCTTCGCGCGCGCGAAGTCGTACCGCCTTCGCCGGACTTTCACCATTCTTATCGCCGTCGGCCTTATCGGCGGGGGCATCTATGAAATTTATTTGTGGAAGCGCACGCCCATCGCGATCCCGACCATTCATGCGGAAACCTCGCTCAAGCAAAAGCCGGAGCAACCCGGCGGCATCGATATTCCGAATCAGGATGTGACGGCCTATCAGCAGATCGACGGCAACGAAAGCAAGCCCTCGGCGGTGAACGAGCATTTGCTGCCGCCGCCCGAAACGCCGCAACCGTCCGCCGCGCCGGTGAAGGAAAGCGCGATTGCGCCGACGCCGCCCGGAACGTCGTCGATTGAGAATTTAATCGCGTCCGCGCCGAAGCCGATTGAAACCACGGTTACGCCGCCGCAACCGGCCGCGGTTGTTGCAAACACGGCGCCATCGGCTCCTACTCCAGTCGAAACTTTGGCGCCCGCGCCTGTCGCGCAGGCAAGCGTCGTGCTTCCGGTCGAACAGGCGCCCACGGCGGTCGCGCAAAAAACCGATGATGCGGCAGCATCCGAAAAACCGGCGTCTGCACCTGTCGAGGCAAAAAACGATACGTCTGCGCCGACAAAATCGGTTGCCGGTAAGGGCGGTTTCCGCGCTCAGCTTGCTTCGTATCCGGATGAGGAGCTTGCGAAAAATGAAATGGACCGGATGCAAGTCAAATATGAACCTCAACTCAACGGCGCGAAATTGCATCTGGTAAAGGCCGATCTCGGGACCCGCGGCATTTACTATCGCGTGCAAACCGGCACGATGAACAACAATGACGCGAACGGTGTTTGTACGGCGCTCAAAAACCTTAAGGCCGGGTGCATCGTTGTCAAACCCTGAGACGGCGGTCAAAGATTTCTCACTCGTCAAGCGGAAACGTCCCGAACCGAACCGCCGTCCCATTCCCGTTATTTTCGGTTGCGCCGAAAAAAGCCTTACCTCGGCCGAATATAATTTTTTCGCCGACGCCAACCCGTTCGGGTTCATACTCTTTACGCGCAATTGCGAGCATTTTGATCAGGTGCGGCGACTGGTGAACGAATTGCGTCAATCGGTTGGACGCGAGGATGCGCCTATTCTTATCGACCAGGAAGGCGGCCGGGTGTCGAGATTGCAGCCTCCCGCCTGGCACAAATACCCTCCTATGCGATTTTTCGGCGCAATGTACGAAAAAGATCCGGATGTCGGCGCGGCTGCAATCGAGGTTTATGCCCGGCTGGTCGCGAATGAATTGCTGCGCATGGGCATAACGGTCAATTGCGCGCCGGTGGTCGATTTGTTCGTGGAGGGCGCATCGAACGCCATAGGCGACCGCGCTTTCAGCCGTAAGCCGATGGTGGTTGCCGAACTTGCGCGGCGGCTGGCGGAAACTTTTCTCGACAACGGCGTGATGCCGGTGGTCAAGCATATCCCGGGGCATGGGAGGCTTAATGTCGACCCGCATCATGTCTCGCCGGTCATCGCCGCGTCGCGTATGGAGCTTGAGGCCGACGATTTCGTGCCGTTCGAATTGCTCAAAGACTTACCGATTGTGATGAATTCGCATGCGATCTTCACCGCGCTCGATCCGGATGCGCCGGCGTCGCTTTCATCCAAAATTCATAGCGACATTATTCGCGGCGCCATCGGCTTCGGCGGGCTCGTTTTTTCCGACGACATCGCGATGAAGGCCCTTTACGGCCCGGCCGCCGACCGCGCGAAGGGCGTTCTCGCCGCGGGGGCCGACATAGCCCTCCATTGCAACGGCAAGCTGGAGGAGATGGAAGAGATCGCCAAGGCCCTGCAGCCTATGAACGACGAAAGCTGGGGACGGTGGGAATATGCAAAAACGATGGTTAAGGCGCGCGATGCGTCATACAATCCCGCCGCCGACGTCGAAAAACTGGATGTACTGCTCGGCGGGCTGGCTTATCAGGCGCAATCGGTGGGATAAATCAACCCGGCCATTTTATTGAAGCTTACTCTGAAATCATTATTTTAAGAATGGGACAATGCTTGCGGCCGCCGCCTCATATCTAATGTTCCACGGCCGCCGATTGCCGCCAGCATTTTATCGAGCGCCTGTCGCCGGGGGCTCAGATCGTTTTTCATTTTCGTCGACATTTCGCCGAATGTTTGGGCGTACCCCTGCGGGATAAAAAACGAATCATACCCGAAACCATCGTTTCCTCGCGGTTCGGGGGCAAGGGTTCCGTAGCGTATGCCTTCGAAAAAAAGCGATGGGCTTTCTTCCGGAATCCATGCGGGCCGAATAGCAATCACGGTCGTGGCGAGCATGACGGCGCCGGGACCGGCCAATTCGTTATAATACGCGCAGATTTTCTTCACATCTTTGTCCATGGCATCTTCTTCGAATTGATGAGTGTCGACGCCGGGAAAAGGCAGGCCGGCAAGGCGAATGGATTGCCTGTCCTTGAGCGAAGTGCCGAAACGCCATTTCTGGCCAAATAATTGATGTCCGCTATCATCGCCGACGAGGATGATTCGTTTTGCATGCTCCGACCCCCGAATCTCTCTGGCGCCAGACCGTATTTTGATGTCCGCATTCTGTTGATACGTAACACCTTCTTCAGGCGCGCCATCGAGCCTGGCCGATGAAATCTTTAGCCATTTTCCCAACTGCTGGGGGTTCATGACATCAAGCGAAAGTTCTTCCGTCAATTCACTAAGTTCGCGAAGTTTGCCTTTATTTCCCGATGCCAATCCAAGGACGGCATTTTCAGGCAGTATGAGCCGGCTGGAGACTGAATTCAGCATGTGCAAATCTCATAAATCGATAGTATGCAATATTGCGTAACGAGCATTCTGGCGAAAACTGCCGCCATGTGCCTGCGTTTATATCATAAGGAATGATCGCCATTACTTTCGTCAGTCGGCATCATGATTTTTATCGTATTCGATAGCATTGTTTTGTAATAATTGTTATAAATCAATAAAATACAACGTTTTTCTAAAGCAAAATATTTTGTAATTCAAAAACGCGATTTTCCGGGATTTTTGCTATGATTCGCCCTTACAACCACCGTTTGGCCACCCGAAAACGGGTTTTTGAGCATTTCCAATGGATGAAGTGACACCTTACACCTCCGGACCGGGCCTTGCCGCGCCCCCGCCGGGCGATCTTGTTTTGGCTCTCGACGGGTTCGAAGGGCCCATCGACCTTTTGCTGAGCCTTGCGCGCGACCAGAAGGTGGATTTGGGCAAAATCTCGATTCTGGCGCTGGCAGAGCAATATCTGGCCTTTATCGCCCAGGCGCGGCGGTTGCGGCTCGAAATCGCCGCCGATTATCTTGTGATCGCCGCGTGGTTGGCGTTTCTCAAGTCTCGGCTGCTGTTGCCGCAGGAAAAGCAGGAAGACGAACCCGACGCCTCCCAAATGGCCGATGCGCTTAAGTTTCAGCTGCAGCGGCTTGAAGCGATGCAAAAAGCGGCGCAGCAGATTCAGGATTTGCCGCGTCTCGGCCTCGACGTCTTTGCGCGCGGCAAGCCGGAGGCGATCGAAGTCGACGAAAAGCCGGTTTATTATTTGCCGCTTTACGATCTTCTTACCGCCATAGCCGCGCCGCTGCGCCGCCGCAAGCCGGTCGCATACAACATAGAGCCGACGCGGCTCTACAGCATGGAAGAAAGCATGGAGCGTCTTCGCGGCCTGCTTGGCACGATGCCGTCATGGAGTGCCTTGCGAAGTTTTTTACCCGAATTGCTGGTGGAGGGATTGGAAGGACGCTCGGCGCTCGCCTCGACCTTTGCCGCGACGTTGGAACTTGTTAAAAACGGCGAGCTTGAATTGCGGCAGGACGGAACCTGCGCGCCGATCTATCTCCGCCGCCGGGAAGAAACCATATCGGGTGATGTATGAGCCAGAACCAAGCCGACGAACAAACCTCCCTGCGCCTTCTTGAAGCGATCCTGTTCGCAGGCGGCGAGCCGATGTCGGTCGACGTCATCCGCCAGCAATTAGGCAAAGATGCCGATGTGTTCGGCCTGCTGAAAGAATTGCAGGAGCATTACGCGCAGCACGGCGTCAATCTTATCGAAACCGGAGGCCTCTGGAGTTTCCGCACCGCGCCGGATCTTGCGAGCCTCATGAAAATCACGCGCCAGCCGCGCCGCAAATTGCCGCGCGCCGCCGCCGAAGTGCTGGCGATCATCGCCTATCATCAACCTGTGACGCGCGCCGAGATCGAAAGCATCCGCGGCGTCGAAACCAGCCGGGGCACGCTGGCTATTTTGCTGGAAAGCGGCGCGAAACGCCCCGGCCGTCCGCTCAATTGGCAGACGACGACGGAGTTTTTAAGCCATTTCAATATCGCTTCGCTCGACGAACTGCCGGGCCTAGAAGACCTTAAGGCCGCCGGATTGCTTGACACGCGGCCGGTTCTCGACAGCCTCGCGCCCGAGAAAGATGCGCCCGATACGCCGCATGCGGACGATGAGGACGACGATTTCTCCGCCTGGGTCAAGGACGACAGCGCGTTGGAAGATAAAGCGGTCGCGGAGTAGCTTCTTTCGATGGAACTGGTCGCCACCATCATCGCCGGGAACGGCGCAAAGCTTCTGGATTCCCTCGTAACGGACCTCGCAAAAACCGCTGCGGCCGCGAAAAGCGGACGCATCGAATGGCTCGCGAAGGGTGAGGCGGCGGATATTTTCGCCGAGGGATTAAAGGCCGACGAATGGCGGCGCGACTTGCAGGCTGAGATCGGCGGCCAGCCTTTCGATGTCATCGTCCAACCTGCTGCCGGGCGGCGCAAGAAATTTCTCGCCGCCGATATGGAATCCACCATCATCGAACAGGAATTGCTCGACGAACTCGCGGGCGAGATCGGGGTGCGGGACAAGGTCGCCGCAATCACCGCGCGCGCGATGAACGGGGAGATCGATTTTGCGGGGGCGTTGCGGGAACGCATGGGTTTGTTCGCGGGCAGGCCGGATTCAATTCTGGAAAAAGCCGCCAAACTTATCACCATTATGCCGGGCGCGGCTACGCTGGTCGCGACCATGAAGGCGCACGGGGCGAAAGCGTGGCTCATCACCGGCGGTTTTTCCTATTTCGCGAATCCGGTAGCTTTGATGCTCGGTTTCGACAAAAGTTATGCGAACCAATTGATCGTCAGGAACGGCGCCATTACCGGCGAAGCAGGCGAACCAATTCTCGACCGTATGCGCAAGAAGGCTTTGCTGGAACAGGCCTGTTCCGAATTGAAATTATCCTTGTCGGAAACCGTTTCCGTCGGCGACGGTGCGAACGACGTGCCCATGCTGAATGCCAGCAACGCCGGAAGCGGCCTCGGCATCGCCTATCATGCAAGGCCCAAAGTCCGCGCGGAAGTGCCGAACCACATTAACCATGCCGATCTTACGGCGCTGCTTTATGCGCAGGGGTATAAAAAGGAAGAACTCGCCGCCGCGTAGAATTAGGCTACGTCCGTTGGCGGCGCTCCTGTCAGCCGCATTAAAAAATTTGCGGCCATGGCCATGGGCAAATCCGGAGGGTAAAGGTCCATCTTTCTTTCCCGAACGGCGCGGGCGGCGCTTTGCCATTTCTCGCGGGCGGTTTCATCGCTTGGCTTGGCTAATTCCCTCGCGATTATCATTGATAAAGTTGGCAGGACGACCAAACTGTCTTCAGCCCGAAGATCGGGCAATCGGTCGTTGATGTTCGGGTCCAGCGGACGATTGCGGGCCAAATCCATGCAATCGTATAACGCAATCATCGCGCAACTAAAATTGTCGCGCTGTTGCGCTATGTGGTGATCGACGAAGCGGTATCCCTGAAATTGCCGGCCCAAAGCCGTCCGGACATCGTCTCTCGCTTCGTCGCCCTGCGGGTCCTGATAGTCGATGCGGCGCTCATTCTTATCGATTTTTATGGCGATCATATGAATGGCATCCGTAAATCGCGCGGAGGGAATGATGCCCGTCACGACGGCAAAATCGATGTTCTGGCTGTCTAATGTCCGCGTAACCCTGTCCAGGTTTTCTGCGATGGTGATGTCATATTCAGGCTCGTCAAAAAGGAAGGCTTTACCGCAAAACTCGCCGCCTATTTGGTGCAACCGTTCAAACCCAAGCCGGTAATCGAATATCGCTGCCGCCAAAGCCGTATGTGAATAATAGGCGCCCGCCGCTCTCTGCTCTTCCAGGGGCAATGACGAAATCCACGACATCGCGGCGCGGGCGGTTTCGGTAACAGGTTTATCCATTTCAACGCATCCGTGCGGGCGAATTATGCGATTTATTGCTTTGAACATTCATACCAAGTCGATAGCCGCAATTAAAGTTAATGGCACATATAATATTTCAATTTCGGTTTATACAAAATAATATCGTCTGCTAAACCATTTATGCGCAGGGATATTGGAAAAACATAATACCGCCCCCGCCGTCATCAAGCGCTGCAAGGTCATGCCGCCTCTTTCCTAATCGCCCCCACAATCTCGTCCACCAGCGCGCGGACGAGTTTTTCGTCGTCGCCTTCGGCCATGACGCGAATGAGCGGCTCGGTGCCGGATTTGCGGATGAGGAGACGGCCGCTGCCGTTGAGCTTTTTCTCGGCCTGTTCGATGATCGACTTGATCGATGCTTTTTGCAGAACGTCGCCGGATGCTTTCACGTTGCTTAAAATCTGCGGTAGGGGCTTGAAGAGAGTGCAGACTTCGCTGGTCTTGCGTTTCTGTTCGCGGATGCAGGCGAGGATTTGCAGGGCGGCGATGAGGCCGTCGCCGGTGGTGCTGTAGTCGCTCATGACGATATGGCCGGATTGCTCGCCGCCGACATTGCAGCCCTTTGCGCGCATGGCTTCCACCACGTAACGGTCGCCAACCGGTGTGCGATGCAGTTCCAGTTTCTGCGTTTGCATGAAACGTTCCAGGCCCAAATTCGACATCACGGTCGCGACGATGCCATTGCCCCGCAACCGGCCGGATTTTGCCCAGGATTGGCCGATCAGCGCCATCAATTGATCGCCGTCGATGCGATGGCCTTTTTCGTCGGCCATGATGAGCCGGTCGGCGTCGCCGTCGAGGGCGATGCCTGCATCGGCCTGATGCATCAAAACGGCTTCCTGCATCAATTCCGGATGCGTCGCGCCGCAGCGCGCATTGATGTTTTTACCGTCCGGATGCACAGCGATGGGGATCACTTCCGCGCCCAACTCCCACAAAACTGTAGGCGCGACTTTGTAGGCCGCGCCATTCGCGCAATCGACCACCACCTTGAATCCGTCAAGATTTAATCCGGACGGAAATGTTGCTTTCACATATTCGACGTAACGGCCGATAGCGTCGTCGAGGCGGCTTGCGCGGCCGAGTTCGCCGGGAGGCGCGTGATCGTCAGTGGCGCCTTCTGCGGCGCGTGCTTCGATCTTCGCTTCGAATTCGTCGGACAATTTTCCGCCGTCAGGGCCGAACAGCTTGATGCCGTTATCCTGATAGGGATTATGCGACGCCGAAATCATCACACCCATATCGGCGCGCAGCGAACGCGTGAGCATGGCAACCGCGGGCGTCGGCAACGGGCCGAGCAGAATGACATCCATGCCCTTGGCGATAAACCCGGCGGTGAGCGCGGGTTCGATGAGATAGCCGGAAAGCCGCGTGTCCTTGCCGATCACCACGCGGTGACGATGCTCGCCGCGCCGGAATTGGGATGCGGCTGCCATCGCCACGCGCAACGCGGTTTCCGCCGTCATCGGTTCCGTATTGGCGCAGCCGCGAATGCCGTCGGTGCCGAAAAGCTTCCGTGTCATCTATTTTAACCTCAAACGCTACTTTCTGACTTCGAACAAAAGATAATCCGGATCGTCAGGAATCTCAACCGGCGTGAGCCAATCCGGTGTTTGGCCGCCCGCCAGCCGCTCGATCAATGTAAGGCTATTCTGGTTTCCTGCCACACGCAAACGGGCCTCATCGTCGATATTGTC
>Ga0206979_1001_pt1 | contig 107514 bp, 95 predicted proteins | sample Alteio_BWMinCont_19_FD_153463 | JGI IMG/M metagenome (GOLD analysis project Ga0206979, IMG submission 153463) | Enriched cells from forest soil in Barre Woods Harvard Forest LTER site, Petersham, Massachusetts, United States -... | ecosystem: Environmental > Terrestrial > Soil > Temperate forest >... | reverse complement strand
TTGCGCGGAGATGAAACCGAAGCCGAATTTATAAAAACGATATAGGCAAGTTTTGGGCTAGCTCGCCATCTTGGCGACTTCGGCGGCAAAATCGTCGCCGTTCGGCTTTTCGATGCCTTCGCCGAGCTGGAAACGTACGAAGCCGGAGAGTTTCACAGGTGCGTCAAGTTCCTTGCCCGCGTTTGCGACAATGTCTTTCACGCGCTTTTCGGGATCGCGCACGAAGGATTGTTCGAGCAGGACGGACTCTTCATAAAATTTACGAATGCGGCCTTCGACCATTTTAGCGATGATCTCGTCTTTCTTGCCGCTGGCCTTGGCCTGTTCGGTAAAGATGGCGCGTTCGCGTTCGACGGCTTTGGGATCCACTTCTTCGGCCGTCAATGCAATCGGTCCCGTCGCCGCCACATGCTGGGCGATCTGCTTGCCGAGTTCCATGAGTTTCGCGGCATCGGCGGTGGATTCAAGCGCAACCAGAACGCCGATCTTGCCGAGATTGGGTGCAAGCGCGTTATGAACATAACTCGCGACCACGCCTTGCGAAATGCTCAATTGCGCGGCACGGCGCAGATTCATGTTTTCGCCGACGGTCGCTATGAGGGTGGTAAGCGCTTCCTGCACGGTGCCCGCGCCGGGGTAAGGCTTGGTCTTGAGCGCTTCGATATCCGCGCCAGTTTCGAGTGCGATTTTGGCGGCCTGCAGCGCGAATTTCTGGAACGCATCGTTGCGCGCGACGAAATCGGTTTCCGCGTTCACTTCGACAATGGCGGCTTTCTTGTCGCCCGCGGCGACGGCGACGAGCCCCTCAGCTGCAACGCGGCCGGATTTTTTCGCCGCCGCCGACAAGCCTTTTTTGCGCAAAAAATCCACAGCCGCTTCCTTGTCGCCCTTGGTTTCGACAAGAGCCTTCTTGCAATCCATCATGCCGGCGCCGGTGAGTTCGCGCAGCTCCTTGATGAGTTCGGAAGTGATTTCGGGCATTTTATGACTCCATTTCTCAATTATGCAGGCATTTGGGGATCTGCGTTTGGGGATATCTTTCCCCCAAATGCCGAATACCAATCCCCGAATATCTCTTATGCGTTCACCGCAGCAGCGACAGCAACCGGGGCCTGTTCCGGCGGCGGCGCTTCGGCTGCACCGGCATCCTTGCCGTCCGAAATCAGCTCGGCCTGCAATCCATCCAGCACCGCCTGCGCGGCGAGATCGCAATAAAGTTCGATGGCGCGCGAGGCGTCGTCGTTGCCGGGGATCGGGTAGTTGATCTTGGTCGGATCCGAATTGCTGTCGACAATGGCGACGACCGGAAGGCCGAGCTTTACGGCTTCCTGCACCGCGATGTTTTCCTTGATGGTGTCGACGATGAAGAGAATGTCCGGCAGGCCGCCCATATCCTTGATGCCGCCGAGCGCGCGTTCGAGCTTATGATGGTCGCGGGTGAATTCGAGCATTTCCTTTTTTGTGAACTTGCCTATGTCCTTTTCGAGTTTCTCGTCGATCTCGCGCAGGCGCTTGATCGATTGCGAAATCGTCTTCCAGTTGGTGAGCATGCCGCCCAGCCAGCGATGGTTGACATAATATTGGCCGCAACGTTTGGCGGCTTCGGCGATGCGTTCCTGCGCCTGGCGCTTGGTGCCGACGAACAACACGCGGCCGCCTCCGGCGGCGACGTCGCGAAGAATCTGTAGCGCGTGTTGCGCCATCGGGACCGTCTGTTCGAGATCGATGATGTGTACGCCATTGCGCACGCCGAACAGATAGGATTGCATTTTGGGATTCCAGCGGCGCGTGTTGTGGCCGAAATGAACGCCGGCCTCGAACAATTGGCGCAGGGTAACGACGGGCATCGTCATAAACGTATTTCCTTTCTCCGGTTGATCCGCCGCGCGTCAAAGAGTTGCCAAAAGCAACACCGGATGGCGAACCTCGCGGGATTGACCGCAAGGTGCCGGACGCGCGTGAGTTTTCGTTAAATAGCTCCGGGAATTATTCCCGACACGCCGATTTTATAGGCTTTTCGCTAAGGAAAAGCAAGGACCGGCTGGAGTTTTAAACATTCGGAAAGGGTATCTCCGCATCTCTGAAAACCAAAATTATGACGTTATATCAGATGGTTATTTTAAGCCGGACAAGCCATTGTTTATTCGGAATACATTGCCGGGCGCTTCGCGGAACCGTTTTTTCGCCGCCAAACGAGGATTGACGGTCAAGGTTCGCGCCTCCAGAGTTTCGCGGCAACATAGATTCTAAAGGTTCTTATGACGATTCCCGCCCCAGCCCAGCCTTCCGACCCGGAAGACTATCTCTTCACCAACGATTGGTTTGCGAAAGGCATACCGGTATGGGACCGGATCGTGCTGCCGATGAACCCGGCCAAGATTCTGGAAGTCGGCTGTTTCGAAGGCCAATCGGCTTGCTACATGATCGAACGATGCACCGAAAACGGCGCGGTCGAATTATATTGCGTGGATACCTGGCTCGGCGGCGTCGATCACGATCCGAAAATAATGAGCGACGTTGAAAAACGGTTCGACCATAACGTCAATCTCGCGCTCAAGAAAACGAAAAATCCCTGCCATCTTAAAAAAATGCGCGGGTTTTCTCAGGTGATACTGCCCTATCTGATCGCATCGAACCATGCCGAGACGTTCGACGTCATATATATAGACGGTTCGCATCAGGCGCCGGATGTGCTGATGGACGCCGTGCTTAGCTTTCGATTGCTGAAAGTCGGCGGCCTGATGATTTTCGACGATTACGTCTGGCACATGGAGGCGCTTGGCGCGCAGGACTCGCTAAACATGCCGAAACCCGCCATCGATGCCTTTCTCAACATCTTTCAAAGAAAAATGCGCATCATTTCCGGCCTGCCGCTGTACCAATTATATGTCCGGAAAAATGCTTCGTAGATTGGGCGACGGCGTATTTGAATAGAGAAAAATAGACTAGGGGCATAAAAAAACCCGCCAAAAATCGCGGGCACGGACTTAGCCGCGCATTGTTCATACTATAAAACTGTAGAATTTTCAAAAAATATTTTTGTGGATGAATTAATTTCTGTGAAACTTACCGAATTTTTCTTCGGTGCAATTCCCTGTTTATTAGGGTAAATTCTTGCCGATACCGGCCGCTTAAATACCCATTCATTCACGGAATCTTAAGGAGAATAAGCATGCCTCACACTGTTCGCCTGCATCGTGTTTTAGCGACCACGCCAGAGAAAGCATATCGCGCATTTATCGAGCCTGATGCGTTGGCAAAATGGCTACCGCCCAATGGTTTTACATGCACCGTGCACCAACTGGATGCAAAAGTTGGCGGCGGCCACAAAATGTCATTCCGGAATTTTACTACTGGCCAAAGCCATTCGTTTGGTGGCAAATATCTTGAGCTCAAACCCGGTGAGCTCCTGCGCTACACGGATAAATTCGACGACCCCAACATGCCGGGTGAAATACAGGTAACGGTGACGCTTAAGAAAGTGTCGGTCGGCACCGAGTTGAATGTCCTACAAGAAGGCCTGCCGGACGCCATTCCATCGGAAGCTTGTTATCTCGGCTGGCAGGAATCCTTGCGAAATCTTGCACAATTGATCGAGCCGGAAATTAAATAGGAATATTGATATATGTAAAATAGTTGGTTGTGGAGGCAGCCCAAAAAAATATTCTCTAGCACTAAATTCCCTGTTTAACAGGGAAAAAACAGGGAATTTTCGCCATCCGGGCAATTTCTCGACCCGATCATTCAAAATTACCACGCGACAACAGCTGCTTACAAGCGGTCATATCGAAAATTCCCGTGAATCGGAACAGGGAATTTTTTTCGGATAACAGGGAATTATAAAACGGAACAGGGAATTTTCAGGTGCGCATCAGGGAGATAGAAATTTGCTGCGGAAGTGGCCTAGCCAGCAACTCGCTCAGCAGCCTCATATCTTTGGCGTATTTGAATGCAGCGTGTCTGCAGATATGTGAATAGTTCGCCTCCAATTGAAAAATCAGCAGGAGTGATGAGGTCTGCTCTTTTATCAAGTCTCATTCCGCTAAGTTTTTCCTGTATCTTTTCCTTTGGCTTCTCCGGGTCGAATACGGCTACCCCTAAACCACCCTTGCTTCTGACCAATGATAGCGACGGCACATCAGTGCCACCGTCTCCTATGTAAACGATATTATTAAATGGGGCCCACAAGTTTGCCTCATCGACTTTAGTGTTAACCTTTATTTCTTTGTTGCAAAAAGCCCCTTTGGATATTTCAAAGATAGAACGAGTTTTTGCTGTCTCGTCCATACAGAAAACGGGGACGCTTTCCGGCTCAGCCGGATGATCGTTATCTATGACGACGGTATATCTGCAACCAAATGTCCATTTTACTAATCCTGATGGGAAAACTTGTTCCACAAGATCTTTTAAGCCGGCCGTTACAATGAAGTGATGAATTTCTAGGTTCAACTTTTTAAACTCAGGCTTTTTTTCAAGATCTTTGAAGGCTTGCAAAAATTCTAAAACTTTTGGAAACAACGTTATTTGTGGCAATACAAATTTGCCAAAAAACTCACGGTTGAGCGGCACTTTGTTGATGCCTGCTAATCTGGATAAGGAATACATCCAGATGGGAGCGTCCATTGCTAGTACATGCTCCCAAGAGGAGTCGGGATTGTCACCCCGTAAAGATTTAATGGCTGCCCAAAAAGGGCCGCCTTCACCAGCGCCTTTAAGCGTCTCCACCACCTTCGTAGTAGAGTCATGGGGTCGTTCGGGCATTAGGGTGCCGTCAAAATCCCAGATAAGCGCTATATTGGGCATTATTATTTTTCTCTTTTTTGTGCCTCTTTGGCGATTTGTTTTCCCGGTTCCTTAATAAGGAGCCGCCCCGAGTCGGCATCTCTTCTCGCCGCAGTCCCCAAAACCACATACTCAGACCGGTCATATTGATGAGTAAAGGGGTCTCCCGGGTTGGCTGCGGTTCTGGCCACTTTGCGAGTCATCCCTGGTCTCCCTTCGGAATACTTGTGATTGAGCGGGGCGCCCAGCCCCTTGTGATGATTTTATAAGAGTGACGGTGCAAAAGCCAAGCTGAAACTGGCTTGGAAATGAACTCTCATTGAGAAAGTAACGGCAATGCGTCGAAGGCCTTTGTTGAGGTATCACTTTAACAATCTTGTCGCTGATTCTGACGCAGGAAGTCGCTCGACATGCCTGTTGTCTCGCGCGCATGCGATCTTGAGAGCTTGTCCAATCGCTTCGGCGGCGGCGCGTGAACATCCGCGAGACAGATGCGGCAACGCTATAATGTCGACTGTGTTTTCGTTGATCGTGCATGGGTTTGAAAAAATATCCGCAAATGTCCCCAGTTTTAAATGGCAGTTGTATTTGTTCGCAAAAATATCTCTGGCTTCCTTGCCGTGAAGCAGAATGGTCCCAGGATTAATTTCGGATAGGAGAAAGTCAAAGACGTCAATGGTTTTTCTGCTCGCCGATAATTCGCGTTCGGAAGATGTCGGCTTGCCATAGACATTTGTCTCCAGGACTTTGGCTGGGCGAACTTCGGACACGATATAATCTATAATTTTCCGTGTATTGCTAACGGCGGCGCGCCTTGTCTTTCCGGGCTTCAACGGCTGCCGAGAGCGTTCCAGTTTGTAATGTTTAAACCATCTTTCTTTGTCAAAGCCGGTTGCGTCATTCCAGAAAGTCCAGAACGGCTCTGATGTGGTGGTTGCAGGATTGAAGCCGACTATAAAAATTTTGCATTCATAAGGGGAGCCAGAACAAACAAAGGGGCGGGAGTCAATCTGCCCAGTCATTGTTCTCTCGAGGGCCGTTCTGAATTTATGCAGAGAAGACATTTCATTTCCTGGGCAGGCTCGGTTTTAACCTTAAAAAAATCATTCAGCAGGAAGAAAAAATATTTTTGAAGGTTACGCTTCCGTTTCTTTCTGCAACCAATATACATAGTTAAAAAGTGTATCGAGTTCAGAAAAATCGTTAAGCTCTAACTGTTCACAAATGTCGTGTGCCTGTTTGCAAAAGACTGCGTATGAAGCTCCATCTATGCTGTCTTTGCTTGGCCTTTCAGGAAAAATCTTTCCGTAAACCAATGATACACCGTTAACTGAGTTCTGATTCATAACTGCAAATTTTTTATTATCTAAGGTGTGCAAGATTTCAGTAATCACGTTAACCCCGGCACCATTCACTTTGCTGATGCCAGCGTGCAATTCATCGAAGGCTTTTGCGACTGGTTCTCTCTTCAGCTTGTCCAGGGATTGGAGTGCTTCATAAAAATTATGCCGTTGAAGAGTGATGCGTGTTTTTCCCCGATGCAGCCCCCCAGAATGCCAGTGCAGAATTAATTTATCATAAGACTCAAGGAAAGTTTTCGCTGAACCAACAGAAGTTTGCGACATTTTGAATAACAACTCGTGAGCTTTCGCGTAATGTGTGGCGCGGTTCTTAACTTGTTTGTAAAATTCGTTCTCCGTGGGATTTCGTTTCATTTCGTTTAGACAGTCGCGCAGGGTTTCAATACCGCCATTATCCGCTTTCTGGTTCTTATGTTGTGCTGCCTTTTTATTTTTTGACTGGTACCGGGAACGGTGGGTGGCTAAAGCCTTTTGGGCTTTGTAGATAGCGTGTTTTTCTGCGTATTGTTCAATATGCTCTTTTTCCGCGCGAATGATTTCTTTGTCCCTGATCCATTTGTTAATTAGAGAATCGACGTGATCGCAAAACTGCTCATTTTTATTGTGGTGGATTAAAATAGAAAGCTCATGATTATTTTCTAATCCTCCTGCAGTTAGATTTGCAGAGCCAACAACAAGATCTGTACAACTCTCGCCATCAAAAGCGTAAAGTTTGGGGTGAAACGTCCATTTTGCCTCATCATGACTAATGAATAGATCTAAATTTTCATGATTGTTGCTTAGCTTTAGCAATTCTTCAAGCAGACGTGGGTCGGTATGACAAAAATCCAACCCAATGACAAAACGTGCACGAAGGCCTTTTTGTAGCCTTGCCTTCAGTTCCTTTTTGAAGGAACTGAATCCAGCCAGATTAGCAAACGCGACTATGCAGCGAAAATGCTGACAGGTTCGCATTAGGCTCTTTAGTTTTGTGTCGTGGTTAGAGTGATCGCCATTCAAGATAAATTCTATGTGATCTGGCTTGCCAAGGTTCAACACGGTTGTCCCTCTCTATAAGTTTATAAGTTTATTTGCGTTTCTGTACTGATAAGCGACGTTAATGCCTGTCGTACAGCCGGTGATCCCCGGGCCAGAACGATAAGATTGGCAGCCGATGGGGCGTTGCATCCATTGTACCATTTTTTCAGCGTTTCCATACTGATTTCCATCTGTTCGGCCATTGTGGTTGCCGCCATTTTGATGTTCGGAAAATCCTTACGCAAGGCCTCGGCGACCTGCGCTGCAATATTCTGTTCGAGGTTGGCAAGAAAAATCTTGGGTAAAACTTTACCCTCTTTTTTTAGAGACATCATTTCTGATCCCTGATTAAAAATGCAGGAGCAGCCGTTAGCGGCTTGGTAAATCAGTAGAAAAATCCGTTTGCAGATTGATGACTATGAGTAACAACAATTTGGCAGAAAGAACAGCGGCCAAGGGTGACGCCGAGCAGTTGCGCCGTGCGGCTATGTATGTCCGCATGTCGACCGACCACCAGAAATATTCGACCGAAAATCAGGCCGACGCGATCCGCGAATATGCGGCTCGCCGCCAGATGGAGATCGTTAAAATCTATGCCGATGAGGGCAAAAGCGGCCTTAAGCTGGATGGGCGGGATGCGCTTAAAAGCCTGATTGCCGATGTTCAGGCTGGGACGGCCGAATTTACCTCCATTCTGGTTCTGGACGTTACGCGCTGGGGCCGGTTTCAGGATGCGGATGAGAGCGCCTATTACGAATATATCTGCCGCCGCGCCGGGATCGACGTGCAATATGTCGCCGAGCAGTTCGAGAACGATGGCAGTCCGGTATCGACTATTGTCAAAGGCGTCAAACGCGCCATGGCCGGGGAATATAGTCGTGAGCTATCTGGCAAGGTCTTCGCCGGTCAATGCCGACTGATTGAAATGGGATTCCGGCAAGGTGGCCGTGCCGGTTATGGCCTGCGGCGTATGCTGATAGACGAACAGAGCAATCCGAAAGGCGAGCTTAAACGTGGCGAGCACAAAAGCCTGCAAACTGATCGGGTTATTCTTGTGCCCGGTCCGGACGCCGAGGTCGAAATCGTGAGTTGGATTTACCGCGCTTTTGTCGAAGACCGCATGCAGGAAAATGAAATTGCTGCGCAACTTAACCGGCGCGGCATCCTTACCGATCTTGGGCGGCTTTGGACACGCGGCACCGTGCATGAGGTGCTGACCAACGAAAAATACATCGGCAACAATGTCTTCAACCGCAAATCTTTCAAGCTCAAGATAAGGCGCGTCGTGAATGAGCCAGAGATGTGGGTGCGGGCCGACGGCGTGTTTCAGGGCGTAGTGGAGCCGAGTTTTTATTATACCGCACAAGGCATGATCCGTGAGCGCAGCCGCAAATACAGCGACGACGAGATGCTGTCGAAACTGCGTGCTCTGCATGACCGCCAAGGCTGGCTATCGGGACTGATCATCAATGAAGCTGAAGATATGCCGTCGAGCAGCGTTTATGCCCATCGTTTCGGCAGTCTTATTCGTGCCTATGAATTGGTCGGCTTCCGGTCCGGCAGGGATTACCGCTATCTCGAAATCAACAAGCATCTGCGCAAACTGCATCCAGAAATCGTCGAGGATACAATCCGTAAAATCAAGGCCCTCGGCGGCGAAGTTCGGCGCGAGGTGACGAATGATCTTTTGATCGTCAATGAAGAGATCAAGGTATCGACGGTTATCAGCCGTTGTCATCAGACGGCAGCCGGCAACAACCGCTGGCAAATCCACCTCGACACCGGTTTGCTGCCGGACATCACCATTGCCGTCCGTATGGCGCCGACAAATAAGGAGGCGCTAGATTATTATCTTCTTCCCGCGCTCGACATCGAAAATCCAAAAATCAGACTGGCCGACCGCAACCATCTGGCGCTGGATGCCTATCGCTTTGACGATCTGGAACAATTCTTCATGCTCGCGGAGCGGTCAGCGCTGCTGGAGGCTGCATGAGCAAAGGTAAACGTACCACCAGCATCAAGATGATTCCGATTGACCGGATCAATATCCTTAATCCGCGCGCCCGCAATAAGAAAGTATTCGAGGAAATTACCGACAACATCGCCCAGGTCGGATTGAAACGGCCAATTACGGTAACGCCATGCCGTTCGGGTGCAACCGGCAAGGATTATGATCTGGTTTGCGGCCAAGGCCGGGTGGAAGCCTTTATGGCCTGCAATCAAACCATGATCCCGGCCATCATCATCGACGCCAGCGAAGAAGAGGCTCTTATCATGAGCCTCGTTGAAAATCTTGCGCGACGCCAGCACCGCGCCATTGATCTGCTGCAGGGCATTGGACTTTTGAAGAGGCAAGGCTACGGCATCAAGGCCATTGCCGAAAAAACTGGTTTGAGCGTTGAATATGTCGGTGGCGTTCTCAATCTCATGGAACGCGGCGAGGAACGGCTATTGTCGGCGGTCGAATCCGGCAATATGCCGATTAGCGTCGCGATAAGGGTAGCCGAAGCCCCCGGCGACGAGCAGAAAGCTCTGCGCGAGGCTTATGAAAACAAGCAATTGCGTGGCAACCGCCTGATGATGGCCAAGCGCCTCATCGAAACGCGCCGCCGCCATGGAAAGACCTTCGCAAAGGACATGCGCGGGCCGCGACCAGTCGTCAGCCATGGGATTTCAGCGCAGGACGTCTTGAAGGTTTATCAGCGTGAGGTCGACCGCAAGCGCCTGCTTGCCCGCAAGGCAGAACTGGTTGGCAATAAGCTAACATTTGTGACAGAGGCGCTGCGCCAGATTCTCAAAGAAGAGCATTTTAACAATCTGTTGCGCGCCGAGGGCCTCACAACCTTACCGAAGCCAATTGCGGCTCTGGTGGAACAGAAAGCCGCCACCCATGCCTAAAAAAACAAAATTAGCCAAAGATGAGATAAAATCCGGCTTCGACAACGCTACCATTGATTTGAAAATCGAGCAGATCGTGCCGCTCAAAATTGTAACGCCCGCTATTCGAGAGAGTGCAAAATACCGGCAAATCGTTACGTCGGTACGCGAAATCGGCATCATCGAGCCACCCGTCGTTTCGCGCGATCAGCAATCCAAGGGGCGTTACATCCTACTGGACGGCCATCTGCGTCTCGAGGCTCTCAAAGATTTGGGCGAAATGGAATTGACCTGTCTTATTTCAACCGACGACGAAACCTTTACCTACAACAAGCATATCAGCCGGCTTTCGATCATTCAGGAGCACCGCATGATCCGGCGCGCGGTCGAACGCGGTGTGCCGGAAGAGAAAATCGCACGCGCTCTCAATGTTGATGTCGGCAATATCATACATAAGCGCAATTTGCTTTCAGGGATTTGCTCTGAGGCTATTGATATCCTCAAGGACAAAATGGTTGCAGCCGCGACGTTTCCGGTATTGAAAAAGATGAAACCGTTCCGGCAGATCGAAGCCGCCACGTTAATGAATGACTCGCAGAACTATTCGACGTCCTACGCCCAGGCCCTTATGGCGGCGACGCCGAAGGATCAGCTGGCCGATCCCGGCAAGCCGAAAAAGATCAAGGGCCTTGATAACGAACAAATGGCGCGCATGGAAAGCGAAATGGAAAGCCTGCGGCGCGAATACCGCCTCATCGAGGATAATTACGGCACCGATGTGCTGAACCTTACGCTGGCCAAAGGTTATCTTGCCTCGCTGCTCGGCAATGCGCGCATCGTGCGCTATCTGGCGCAGAACCATGCCGAGATATTGGCTCAATTCCAGAAAATAGCCGAGATGACGTCCCTGAATAACAAACAGGCAGCATAATTCTGAAGCAGGCCGCTTGGTCGCGTGACTTCGAGCGCCAAAGGGGACCGGGACCCATAAGCGCCGGGACCGCAGGAGAAGCCGCACGAGGGGCGGATCGAGCGCGGTGGTGGGAATGGCGGCGGTCCCGTCCGGAGCCCTCCGGGCCAGTGGTCATATTGCTGGCCGGCCGTTGGCATCATTCGGATGCTTCCGGGTTGTTGCGCACGCTGATGGGTTTGCAGGTTTCAGATCAACTCATTGGCGTGCGCCATACGGTCGTCTTGAGATGGCCTCGACTTCTCATGAAAACAACATCAACCGTGTTTAACCGAAACCTAACCATAGTCATTACCCGGATTATGTAAGTTCATACCCGCCAGAGTAAATTGTAAATCCGCGCTTCGGAAACAGCGGTTTTTCTGATATTTTGCCCCTTATTGGTAATAGCGACGGGAATTTTTACCGAACGCTATGGTTAACGAATAATGAAACTATTTTGATAACTCATAGGTGACGGATATGCTGTTAGAGCGAATTTATGACGCTGACATTATAGACAACGGATTTGTTCCCTTGAAGCAAACGGTCAGAAACTTGGAACCTGCCGCCTGGATATATTCGGATGGCGATACGCTTAAGCGCCCGAAGGCGGCCGTATTTTCGCTGCCCGACGGCCAGCTCGCGCGTGTACGCTTGAATGACGACAACAGCCTCGCTTTCAGTGAAGCGCGTTATGTCAAGGATCCCAGCCCGGCATTAACGGTCGTTCCGGAAAAGGGGGCCAATATGCAGCCCCTTAGCCTTGTTCAAAATAATTTGGGCGCCGTGCTCGATCCTCAACTGAGTGATTGGTTGAGAAAAGCAAGCGGACATCCACTCACTGCAGAAGGAGAAACCAGGCCCTCACCCCAATAAGCGTAAATCCCGCGATTTAGGGAAACGCAAATGCCTGGCACCCTTTATAAACCCAAAGAGGTCAAGGACCTCATCGACGACGAGATTAAGAAACTCGGCGCCGGTGCTTTTGGTCCTAATCACGGCTTCGCTCAACTTTATTCCGGCCCTTGGGATAAGGTAACCGATCAAATCATTGGCTACAACGATCTCACCGACTCGAATCGTGTGCGCGCCTATGCCCAAGCCGGCACGCGCGCCATTATTCTCGAAAAAACGCCTATAGGTATTTTTGCCGAAGAATTCGAAGGCGTCGGTCTTTACGCTTATTTCTTGGGGCATCCGCATATCGATCCTGCCAAGCGTGCAGATGTCGCGACGGATTTGTTCCGGCACATTTCGCGTAAATTCGTTGAAACGCTTTATGGCGAAGTATCGGCAGCAGTGTGCGGCGCCAGCCACCAGCGTGTGTTTTACTATGACGAATTACCGACGATTGCCAGAACGATACCGCTTCTTATCAGCAAGATGCTCAAATCGGACGATATAATCGCCGTAAATCAAGTTCCGACAAGAGACATTCGCAGAATTTTCCGGCGACAAGGCCCCGATGCTGCATTCGCGCAGATCTGTCGCGGAGACATCCAGGTCGCTCATGAAAAAGCCCACCGCACGCACAGCGCCATAGATTTCAAAGATTGTCTCGGACGCAGCGAGTTCTACATGGTGGAACGGGAGCTTACCTTGCGAGATGCAGGATTGCCCGTTCCTCCGATTTTCAGCATGACGCCCGATGAGAGGGCAGACTGGAAAATGGAACAACTGCAAGATTTCGTTGCCGGCAGCTTGATCAGATATATGGATGAGATCGATGCTGTGGGGCGGAGTTCCGTTCTACCGCGCCCGGCATCACGCCGGGTAGCTGTTCCCAGACTCCGCTAACGACCCTAAGCGACGTCCATCGAGGAACCGCCCGCAAGTTGGCGGCGCGCATAATTCTCCGCCCTTATGGCTTGTCTTCGAATGACCGTCACAAAGTTCCTGTTTCGGCCGGGCGGGAGGGTTACGGCAACCTGGGAAGCCGCGAGGCGCAAATTTGTCGCGGCCACCTTCAAATCGGCTAGATCCTTTGGGTGCTCGCCGGTTTCACGGCACAGTTTTACGCGCTGGGTTAGCGCATCCCCTGTCCACAAAATGTTTTCGACGGCATTCATACTGGTTTTATACAACTATCACGGAAAGTTGTCGACGTGACATTGAGCGCCGTAGAAATCTGGCATGAAAAAGACAGATAAATCAGCCGTAAGTTGCTACTGGCTCAAGAAACTATGCCGATTGAGCGGCTTCCGTGGATGACGACAATGATCTCAGCCATAGCTCCAGCATCCGCGTCGCCATGACGTCATCAAAATTGTAAGTGAGAATATTCGACTTAATCTGATCGCGGATTACCGGATCACCCGCCATTAGATAACGCACAAATTGCACGACCGACCATTGCGATCCGGAATCAGCATCGTTCCATTGGTAATTTACCAGCCCTGGGTGTTTGCAGATATATTTGAGGCCATAGCTCGCCAATGGAAGAACGAGGCTATCCTTAACCGGCTTTTGCAAATCGAACAGGGGGGAGTTGTCACCAAGTAGCCACGCGACTGTCGGATGCTGTTCCATGTCATAGCGTTCTGCATAGGCCTCAATTGTGTTTCGTTCATGCCGCGAGAAGTGAGCCAGAATGAGGTCGGGATAGCGGCTTTTATACGTTTCGACTTGGGCCAAAAAATGCTGCCATCCTTCTAGATCTTCTTGTTCGGCATCGGTCCAAACATATTCGAAGTCCGATCTGCAGTAGCCCGGTTTTAGAAAACCCCATAGATAAACATGCTTCTGACCGGATTCCGTTAGCGGATTATCCTCGATATCAAAATGAACCCATGTTCCTTGCGGCAAGGTTAGGGGTTTCGTTTGATAGAAGTTTCCGTCCAGATAGGCTTTGGCCTGCAGGACGGCTCTCTGCATATTCTCAAAACCTTTGAGATAAGGAACATCCTGAATTGCTTCCGGCGTAGCTTCCGATAGCTGTCGAATTGTTTGAAAGCCCTGCTTCTCAAGTCCCGGGGCCGCCCGGGATTCGATCCCGTAAAGCAAAGTCAACTCACCCTTTCTTTCGAAAATCGGTTTGCAGGTATCAAGATAGGCGCAGTCTTTGCATTTGCTTTCGCTATAACGAACCTCCGGTGGCTCGCTGCGGGCTAATATCTCGCGCATGCCGGCAAGAAACGCGTCCACCTTTTTGTCTGCTTCCGGCCCGACTTCTTCGATTTCGCCGGTGCCGAGAAAGGCGCGGGCAGGGAGATCGGTTCCAACGAGCCGGCGATAAAGGCCAAGCTGGATTTGGATGTCCTTCTTATCATCAAGCCCATGTGCAAGTTTTACGTCAGCAGGCTGATAGCTGCCATCCGCTTGTCTGAAAAGAAAATCCGGCTTGCCGATGATATCATCTCTACTAAAAACGCCCTGATAGATGACCTCGGTACCGGCAGACATCAATTCCTGTGTATGCCCAACCGAGCGCGCCTCCACGACTTGATATTGTTCCTGAAACTGCCGGAGATATTTTTGCTCGAGCTGATTGCCGAGTTCGACGATCAACTGGTCGAATTCATTCGCCTCGGCGGCTTCAAGTCCCGGGGGAGGGTTGTTGTCGAACCATACCCGACGATAGCATAAGCTCCAGGATTTTGCGTCACTTGCTCGGATCGGCATGGGGTGCCTTTTATTGTTTTTGAGCGATGGTTACGTCAGTAACGTTGCTCGCTCTCTGTGAATGCACTACCGAAGAAGAATAGCTTCGCGTAGCAACTCTAAATTCGCCAAGCGATTGGCCATCGCCGTCGTGCTGACATTAAATATTTTTGCCAATTTATCTATGTCGTCGTCGTCATCGAGATCGAAATCTTGTTTCTCGATCTCTTTTCGTATCAATTTTTCCGGCATAAGAAGTGCGGCGGCGAAGGCGTTAGCTTCTACTTCCTGCTGATCGTTTCCGGTAGATGATAGGCCGTCACGCCGATACGTCACGTGCTTATCGATGAATAAATGCGACTGGGCCGAATTTTTGGCATGCAATACATAGTGTCCGATTTCATGGGCTATCGTAAATCGTTGTCGGACCGGAGCATGACTCATATTGTAGCCAATCGCAGCTCTCTTCTTTTCTACGACCAAAATACCGGACACATCATCGCCGAAGTTTGTAGCGGTGGCGCTTAACTTCATATGATGAACTACTCGATCTATCGGGACTGGCACGCGGAGCGCTCCGCTATCGGTCAGTACTTGTACTGCCTGCTTCTCTATCTGTTTGCGTTTAGATTTAATCATAAGTGTCCGCGCTTTGATTTTGGTTCGATTTTAGTCAGGAGTTTTCCGACTATATTTGTAAGGCTCTTTTCAAGAGTTGAATCGCCTCCCGCTTCCAACTTGATCTGATTGCGCATGGTGGCGTTCAGCTCTACCGGGTTCCCCATGGATGCAAGTTCTTCGCGAGTCGGAATTAGCATGGCTGGATCTGTATCTAGCGCTTCGGCAATCTTCCAAATAACGTCCAACGGAGGACGCTGTCGCCCGGCCTCGATGTTAACGATCGAGGCGCGGCTGACATCCAGCTGCTTCGCAAGCTTGGCCTGACTGAGTTTTTTGCTGGCCCGCTCACGTGCATCCCGAATCTTCTTCCCTATAGCTTTGTATAACGCATCGGAATCTACCATGTGTCAAATTATAGCGGAGAGCGCAAAAATGTCGATTATAAAAATCATGTTTTTTTATTAAACGGCCATTTTTATAAACGTGTTTTTTAAAAAAACATGTTTATGTAACCTTCGAGTTGACAGATTGTTGCGCGATCTGTTTCATGGCCCGCAAATCCGATCAACTCCCAGCACGAAAGGAAGTAGAGATGAACATGAAACCAGAAACCGACGATTGCAATCTGGAGGCAGCCAAGGGGCATCTCATGCAAGCCGAGAGGAAGCTCCAGCATGCCCGCACGGAAGAGGGGCAGGCCGAACAGGAAATCGAGAAAGCAGTCGAGAAGATCGAGCGTATTGAACACGAGCCTCGGGAATCCGAAGTAATCGTCAATGGCCGCCAGCGCGAGGTGCCGGGCAATATCGTTTCATACGAGGAGCTGGTGAAAATCGCCTTTCCGCACGGACCTACCAAACAGAACACGCGCTTTACTATTACCTATAAAAACGCTGCCCAGGTTCCCCCAACTGGCGAACTGGACATGGGACAGAAAGTTAAGGTCAAGGCCGGCAGTAAATGCGGAGGGGAGACGATCTTCAATGTCTCGGAAACTGTTCTCTCTTAACGACGATCTCCGCCGTCTCCGCGAAGATGGCTATTCCGTCCATGAGCAGAGCAATCTCCTGCTCATGCGAGGGATACCCTATGTGAATCGGGAAAAACGGGTCTGTATCGGCACTTTGATTTCGCCGCTCGATCTGGCCGGCAACATTACCCGCAAGCCCGAAAGCCATGTCGTTCAGTTCGATGGCGACTTTCCATGCGACGTTAATGGTGTGAAGCTTGCAATCGGCAGCGAAGGCCAACGCCATGAGGTTGCGCCCGGTATTTATGCGCAGCATAGCTTTTCTCAAAAACCGGAGGGCGGCTATAGCGATTATTATGAAAAGATGACGATCTACGCGGCGATGCTTACGGCTCCGGCGCGCGTATTGGATCCCGCAATAAAACCGCGACAATATGCCGGCCGCGAAACCGAGGACCCGGAGTCGATTTTCGAATACATGGACACCGCCTCAGGCCGGGCCGGGACCGGCATACTGGCGGAACGCCTGGCAGCGGACAGCCTTGCCATTATCGGCCTCGGGGGGACGGGTTCATATATCCTGGATTTAACGGCGAAGACGCCGGTTAAGGAAATTCGCCTGTTCGATGGTGACGAATTTCTCAATCATAATGCCTTCCGGGCCCCGGGAGCGCCTTCGCTTGATGAACTCCGCGAGGCGCCGAAGAAGGTCGATCATTTCAAAGCCATATATTCTCGCATGCACAGGGGGATTACCGCGCATCCGGTGAAACTGGGATCCCATAATCTTCATCTGCTCGATGGCGTAACATTCGCCTTTATCAGTATGGACGATGGGCCCGAGAAATTGGCCGTAATAGAGAAGCTGGAAGCGCTGGGGGCCTTCTTCATTGACGTCGGCATGGGTCTGACATTGGAAGACCAGTCATTGGGCGGTATTCTTCGCCTGACTGTATCGACGCCGGATAGGCGTGATGTGGTGCGTAAGAAGCTTTCTTTTGCGTCGAAGGAAGACGATGGTCTTTACGATTCGAACATCCAGATTGCGGATCTTAATTGCTTCAATGCCACCTTGGCTGTGATCAGGTGGAAACGCCTGCGCAGTTTCTATCGGGATCTGGAGCGAGAGTTGCACGCAACCTATACAACGGACTGTAATCTCCTGCTCGGCGGCGAGCCTGCATGAAATATCTTAAACTCGATCACCAATTCGTCGAATATATTCCGGAACGACTGGAAGCAGGCACCCTCTATATTTCCATGCGATATGCCACGGCGGTACATCTTTGCTGCTGCGGTTGCGGATCGGAAGTCGTCACGCCGCTGACGCCAACCGATTGGAGTATGGTTTTTAATGGTGAAAATGTTTCGCTTCATCCTTCGGTTGGAAACTGGAATCTTCCTTGTCGTTCGCATTACATAATCAATAGCGGAAACGTGATTTCTGCCGACCCCTGGTCTGCAAAGATGGTCCAATCGACGTGGGAACGAGACAGATATGTTAAAGCGAACTTTTATGGAAAGAATGCACAAAAAAATCCGGCTCCCCAAGAAGAAGTAAAGATTAAAAAAATTGGCTGGCTAAGTCGGCTTGGCAAAATATTCCACAGTTGATGCCGGATTAGACGACACATGAAAGAGTTGCACATGACTGACCGTGAGCTTATCGAGGCAGCTTTTTGTGGTTTGCCTTTGCGGAAAGGGAGGAAGGGCTACCTTCAAAGTGTGATCAGTATTATATGCGCTATAGACTGCGCAGGACCGGGAAAGGCTCCACGAAGATTTGAGCAGGTTGGCCGCACCAAAACCAGGAATGAATTGGAAAAACTTGCCCATCCCGGCAGCGATCTGGTCGAGTGCTTTAATGCACTTCATGAGCCCGCAATTCTGGCACTGGCAAAATTCGGATTTTGCAGAGAGCAAGGCAAGCCGCCGGAAAAATTGCGTGCGATAGCGAAAAAGGCGGCGGAGTCCGATTTGAGCTGGGTACCGGAAACAATTCCGGGTGGACGGCCGCAGAATCGATGCGCTCATGCTATCGCTACGATGCTGGCTTATTATTACGAAATGCTCACGGGCAAGAAGCCGACACGGAGCGTGGATCCCTATAAGGACAGTGATTCTGCATGCGGGCCATTTATCGATCTCGTCAAAAATGTATTCAAAGCTCTCGGTATTCGCGTGAATGCAGAGGACATCGCACGGTCAGCTATAAAACGGCGTAAGAAGCTGAAAAAGAAGCGCAATTCGTCTCGTAGGGTTTCCTCCATTATTAAAAAATAATCAGCATAGGCACATTGGCCGCCGTAATCAGCGGAGGCCATACAATGACGCTAGCAATAGTCCATGTGTCGATCGACACTCTAAAGCTCGATCCCCGCAATCCGCGGCGGCATAGCGACCGCCAGGTTGCGCAGATTGCGCGCAGCATAAAAAGCTTCGGCTTTATTGTTCCTGTTCTGATCGACGGCGCCAACAATGTGCTGGCGGGGCATGGACGCGTGATGGCCGCCAGAAAAATCAGCCTGCTAGAAGTGCCCGTTATCCGGCTAGAGCACTTGTCGGAAGCGCAAGCACGCACCTTTGCCATCGCTGACAACCGGTTAACCGAAAATTCGGAATGGAATGATCGTCTGCTCGGCGAGATTTTCCTCGATCTTTCCGCGCAACATCTCGATTTCAGCCTTGAGGCGACCGGCTTTACGCTTGATGAAATCGCTCTCTGCATCGCAGGCTTACAGGACGGGCCGGAAGTTGATCCCGCCGATCAAATTCCCGATATGCCGGAAGGCCCGACCGTCAGCCGGATCGGTGACCAATGGCTTCTGAACGAACATCGCCTGCTTTGCGGTGATGCCATCAAGCTTGCGGATATCGGCCGGCTGATGAACGGTGCGAAGGCATCGATGACTTTCACCGATCCGCCATATGGAGTGGATTACGGCAACACACCGAAAGATAAATTGCGTGGCAGTCATCGCCCGATCTTGAACGATAACCTCGGCAGGGACTTCGAGCCCTTTCTGTTTGCCGCCTGCAGTAACATTCTCTCCATCACCGACGGTGCCGCTTACATCTGCATGTCGTCGAGCGAGTTACACACTCTTTACAAAGCTTTTGCCGCCGCCGGGGGCCATTGGTCGACTTTCATAATCTGGGCCAAAAATACGTTCACGCTCGGCCGCGCCGATTATCAGCGCCAGTACGAGCCCATCCTCTATGGCTGGCGCGAAGGTATCGAGCGCCATTGGTGTGGCGCCCGTGATCAGGGCGACGTTTGGCTCTTCGATAAACCTGCGAAGAATGACCTTCATCCTACTCAAAAACCTGTCGAATTGGTCATGCGCGCGATCCGCAACAGCAGTGAACGCGGCAGCATTGTGCTGGACCCATTTATGGGCAGCGGCTCGACCCTGATCGCCGCCGAACGCACCGGACGCACCTGCTACGGCATGGAGCTCGACCCTGCCTATGTCGACACCATTATTCGGCGCTGGCAGCGCCATACGGGAGACAGCGCCATCCATACCGGCATCGGCAAACGCTTTGATGATCTCGCCATAGAGGCGAGGGCAGGCAGCCATGGCTGACGGAAAAAAGCCCTACAAGGTCGGGTATGGAAGGCCACCGGAGCATACGCGATTCAAACCTGACCAATCAGGCAATCGCAACGGGCGGCCGAAAGGCAGCAAGAATTTTGTAACCGAGCTTCACGAAGCATTGAACGCCCGCGTCGTCGTTAACGAAAACGGCAAGCGCAAGAAGATATCCAGGCGCAAGGCGGCAGCCATGCAAGTGGCCAACAAGGCCGCAGCCGGCGATCCAAAAACTCTTCCGCTCCTTCTGCAGCACGACATCCGCTTCGAGCAAAGCCGCGCCGCAGCCGAGGCAGCGCAGCCGGAAGCCGTGAGCCCAGAAAATCAGGCGGTGATGGAAAGCATCATCAGGCGAATTCGTGAAGCGGAATCTTTACCGGCCGAACCGGCATCCGCAGTTCACGAGGATGACAAAAATTGACCACCAAGCACAAAACCATCATCACGCCGGAAGAATATAACTTTCTTCTGCGTCATGATTTTATGAGCTTTGTTGAAAGATCATTCTACGAACTCAACCCGGAGACCGATTTTCTGAGCTCGCCTCATATTGAGATGATTGCCTCGAAACTGGAAGCTTGCCGGCAGGGTAAAATCAAACGGCTCATCATCAATCTGCCGCCACGGTCGCTCAAATCGCATTGTGCCAGCATCGCTTTTCCGGCATGGCTCCTCGGCCATAATCCAGCCGAGCAGATCATTTGTGTGAGCTATGGGCAGGAATTGTCGGACAAGCTGGCGCGCGATTGTCGCACGCTGATGGGCAGCGCCTTTTTCCGAGGCCTGTTCCCAGAAGCGCAGCTTTCGGCCATCAAGCAATCGGTGGGTGAATTCGTGACCACTATGATGGGGTATCGCCTCTCGACCTCCATCGGCGGCACACTGACCGGCCGTGGTGGCAATATCATTATCATCGACGATCCACTCAAGCCCGGCGATGCTTTGTCCGACGTCCAGCGCGTCGGCTGCAATGAATGGTACGCAAATACACTTTTAAGCCGCCTCAACAACAAGGTCGAAGGCTGCATCATAGTCATTATGCAGCGTCTGCATCAGGACGACCTCGTCGGCTACGTCCTGGAGCAGGAGGGATGGGAAGTGCTTTCCTTCCCGGCCATCGCAGAGGAGGACGAAAGCTTCATCATAGAAAGCCCGCTCGGCCGACGTTTATTCCGACGCCAAACGGGTGAAGCATTGCATTCGGCGCGCGAGGATCTGGCAACGCTGAAAATTATCCGGCAAACCCTGGGCGACGTTAATTTTTCCGGCCAATATCAACAGCGCCCAATACCGCCCGGCGGCAACATGGTCAAAACCGAATGGCTCCGATTTTACGGGCCGACGGATCTGCCGAAACGCTTTCTGCATGTGCTGGTGAGCCTCGACACGGCCAACAAGGCGAAGGAGCGCAACGATTACAGCGCCGCGACGGTGTGGGGATGTTACAAGGATAATTTTTACTTACTGGATGTGCTCCGCAAACGCCTCAACTACCCCGACCTCAAACGGGCCGTGATTCAACTGGCGAAGAAACATGGCGCCAACAAGATCCTGATCGAGGATAAAGCCTCCGGTACGTCGTTAATTCAGGATCTGAAACGCGACGGCCTGTTCGGCGTTGAAGGTTACGAGCCACCAACACAGACCGACAAGGTCATGCGGATGAATGCGCAAACCGGCCTGTTCGAAAGCGGCCGCGTGTACCTGCCGCAGCAGGGGCCATGGCTTGACGAGTACATCAGGGAATTAACCGGCTTCCCGCATACGAAATACGACGACCAGGTGGATTCGACCGCGCAAGCGCTCGATTACATGCACACGAAATATAATCTTCTAATCTGGGCGAAACTGGCGGAATAAATAAATGGGTTACCTAGGGTCGTTAATTGCTCAGGCGTAGCCAGTTTTACGCACCACCGGCATCGTGGCGCGGAAGGTGTCTTTGAACAAATTGGTGGCTTTGGCGCCCGATAGCGCGTGGCGGCAATTTGAAAAATAGAAGCGCACGCCCAGCTGGAACTGAATGTTTGCCCGTTTGTTGACGATAAGTTCGCGGCAGAAATGTAGCCATTCCGGCTGGCGTTTGATGGCAGGCTCCCTTTTGCGGCCCGGCAGGCCGGTAAATGTGCGCACGTCGAATTCGGCTCGACCGTCGCCGGCGTAGTGTCGCCAGATGTCGAAGCGGTTCTGACTCATGTTGATGAATGGCCGGCCGCCGGCCTTGATGATGCCCTTCTTTTCCAGCCCGTCGACGAACGCCCTTATTAAAACCGCGAACTCATCGACCGATACGGATTCGACATATTTACCGAATTTGCGGAAAGAGGTGTTTGGAATCGTGAGATAGGCCTGCACGCCGTCCGGATTGAGGCCGATGGTGAAATGATGGCTGTCATTGAAAGCTTTACCATCCGGCGCCAGCACGTCCCACAGACGCGGCGAGTTCTTGATGGCTTTTCGCTTGCCCGGCGTTTGCGGCAATCTCATCTCTTTGAGAAACTTCCGGTCACCGCGCAATTCGTCCATAAGGCTGCGTAGGACCCTTTTGGCGTACTTCGTCGAATAATCGTCGATCAGTTCTTCAGGTATGCCGGTAAATGAGATTATCTTCACATCCGCCCCCATTTCGTTTTCGTTTAAACTTGCCGCCATAATCTGCATGTAATCTCGTAATTCCCGCAGCCAATGGTCGACCGAGCCATATTTGTCGGCCAAGCGGCAAACCAGTCCGTAAACCTCTTGCCACGACACATGCAGCCATGGATGGGCAAGCCGTTTGTCATAAAGCCAGCCGGCGAGAGTTTCCTGGTCCTTGTCTCGGCCCGTAATAGCCAGCGCGGCAACAACCTTCAGATCGTTTTTATCTGCACGGTTTTCATGGCTTGCGAGCTGGAGGCAAGAAAGCCCGGCGCCCAATTTGGCCTCGACGATAACCGCGTGGTTATTGTCGTCGATGATTGCAAGATCCGGGATGCCACATTTCTCGCCGTTATGTTCTTCCCAGCCGCCACCGGCCATCTGAAGGGTGACTTCGGTTTTCCGGCGTAACCGGATGCCTCCAGCCAGTTCCTTCAAAAATATTGCCTGAAATGACCGGGATCGTTCGAGCGTGACGCCCAGAGCATGAGTGAGGCGGTTTTCCGCATGATCATATTGATTAAATGCATTCAGTTCGAGACTCATGGGCTACATGCATCCATGGCCGCGCAGGAAAGGCAAGTTAATTGTGACTCATAGGGTGTAGACCAGAAAGTAACAAAATTATCTGCTGCCGCCATGGATATTCAGCGGCAAGTAGGGCTAAACGTTAGGAAGCTCCGCCAAAAGCGGGGTTGGTCGCAGGAAGAGCTTGCCCATGAATCCCATCTTCACCGGACCTATATCAGCGGCGTGGAACGGGGGGTCCGTAACCCGACTGTTTCCGTCCTACAGGAAATTGCGGCTGCTCTCGACGTGCCACCGGCACGGTTATTGGATTCAGCTAAAAATTAGCCATAACCGCTGTTACGGTTTCTGCCGTTAACCCTTTGCGTTCTAAAAGGCATTCGCTAATCTGATAGGCGACAATGCCTCCTCCAATCGGGCATAACTGCTAAGGAAATATGTGCAGGGAACCCTAGAATGACAATTGAGCAAGGCAGTTTTGTAGAAATTCGCGGAAGACCGTGGCTCGTAGAGGGAATCAACGGGGAAGATGATTTAGATCTTCGTACCTATCTTTTGTCATGCATTTCAGATGATGCCCAAGGAGAAACGCTTGAAGTTTTGTGGGATGCTGAAATTGCAGCCATTCCACTGGATATAGATAAATGGTCAAACATAGGGAAAAGTGCCCCAGATAGCGCTGAGGTTCTTGCGGCCTATCTTCGAACCATTCGTTGGCGCTCTGCGACAGCTGCAGATCGCGATCTTCTGCAGGCGCCATTCCGTGCTGGCATCAGACTTGATCCCTATCAATTGTTGCCACTCAGAAAGGCGCTGCGCCTTCCGAGAGTCAATCTTTTAATTGCTGACGATGTTGGCTTAGGTAAAACGGTCGAAGCTGGCCTGATTGTCCGAGAGCTATTATTGAGGCGGCGAATTGATATGATCGTTATCGCGGCGCCGCCGGCGATGACGATTCAATGGAAAGATGAGTTGGAAACAAAATTCGGATTGTCATTTGATATTATAGATCGTGATCGCGTCGCAGACTTGCGTCGGCTGCGAGGATTTTCAATAAATCCATGGGATACGGGTTCGCGTTTCATTATCTCTCACCGCCTATTAACGGATGAGACTTATATCTCAGGGTTACGCGACAAGTTGGGCGAATTTCGACCCCGAGCTCTATTTATTCTCGATGAAGCTCATCATGCTGCTCCATCTGGTGGATCAAAATATGCCATTTCTAGCCAACTTACGAAGGCTGTCAGAGAACTTTCAGAACGATTTGAACATCGATTATTTTTAACGGCGACACCTCACAATGGCCACTCGAATAGCTTTTCAGCCCTCCTGGAGATGCTTGATAGCCAGCGTTTTACCCGAGGCGTCGAGGTCAGGCCAAAAGATCTTGAGCCGGTAATGGTTCGACGCCTTAAGGCCGACCTGCGAAAACTCGGAGAAGTGTTTCCAGAACGGGTTATCGAACCCATTTCTATTAAAGGTTTGCCAGATGATGCGCCTGAACTGAATCTCGCGCGCCAACTTGCCGCGTATGGCGAACTTCGCATGGGCCGAATTAATTCTCTGTCGAGTAAAAGAGCGGCGCTGGCAAAACTTGCCTTTGTCGGTCTTCAACAGCGCCTGCTTTCTTCCATTTCTGCCTTTGCAAAAACGTTAAAAGTACATCGCAAAACGTTAGAACGTTTAATTGAAGGTGAAAAAGTAAATGCTGCGCCACTGGCTGCACAAGCTTTCGTAAACTTGGGCTTACAGGAAGAGGCGATTGATCTTGGCTTGGAGGAAGAGCGTGCTGAGAAAGCCATTGAAGCTGACGAGGAAGCCACGGCAATAGCCGCCTCTGAACTCGGAGCCATCGGAGCAACAAAAATTGATTTACAAACTGAGCTCGCGGCTGTTGACAGAATGCTTGCAATTGCTGAAGCGAATTCTTCACGGCCTGATGCGCGAATGCGTTGGCTTATAGATTGGATAAAAACAAATCTCATAACCGAAGGGGATTGGAATAATCGCCGTCTTATTATTTTTACCGAATGGGAAGACACGCGGCGGTGGCTTGAGCGCAGATTGCTTGAAGCCTTCGGCACGACAGGTCATGGTGAAGAAAGGATTTCTTATTTTAGTGGCATCACCGGTATTGATAGGCGTGAAGAAGTAAAGCGTGCCTTTAATACAGATCCGAAAAAAGAGCCTCTACGCATTCTTATCTGTACCGATGCGGCGAGGGAAGGAATCAATCTTCAGGCATATTGTTCGGATCTCATACACTTTGACTTGCCGTGGAATCCTGCTCGTTTGGAGCAAAGGAATGGCCGCATTGATCGCAAACTTCAGCCATCCAAACGTGTAACGTGTCGGTATTTTCGGTACGAACAACGTGAAGCTGACATGGTTCTCGACGCGCTTGTACGCAAAACAGAAACTATTCGAGAGCAACTTGGCTCGGTCGGGCAAGTTATCGAAGAGAAGATCGCGCTTCGTTTAGCAGAATGTGGCATAGGCAAGGGGCAAGCCGCCGCGATTGCTAAGGCAATAGAAGCTGAAAATGATGCCGATAGGTTAAGCTGTGTCAAAAAGGAAATGGATGATGAGCAGAATGCACGTCAGGAACTTCTGTCGAAAGAGCAAGATGATTTAAGAAAATCTCTTGAGCGTTCACGTGAACGCGTAGGAGTTGTACCAAATGACTTAAGACGAGTTGTGGGTGCTGCTTTATCGCGCGCCGGTATGTCTCTTGAAGATGCCCGTCATGGTCAAATCGGTGAGATTCAAAGCTTTCATCTCGACGCCAACCAGTCCGCTTTCGCATCGGAGGCCGGATGGGATGATGTATTTGATGATTTGCGCATGCGTCCGAGAAAGCGCAATGAAAGAATTAGTGAATGGCGTAGAAATGTTCCTGTTCGGTCCATTGCTTTTGAGCCTCCGGTACTTCCGGACGGCCGTGATGCGGCTGATGTAGTTCAGGTTCATCTTGAGCATCGGCTCATTCGTCGTCTTCTCTCCCGCTTTATTAGCCAAGGTTTTCAATCGAATTTATCGCGAGTGTCAGTCATTGAAAGCTCGGGAGCGCAACCTCGTATCGTATTGATGGGGCGTCTTGCGCTTTTTGGTTCCAATGCAACTCGTCTGCATGAAGAAATAATTCCAATTACCGCGATTTGGACTGATGCTGGACGTGCTTCCAAGCCTCTTAAACCTTTAGGAGAAAGTGGGGAAGAAAAGACATTAAACCAGCTTGAAGACGCACTTCGTGATGCGCGCCAGGCTCCAGACGCAGTGGTTAAGAAAATTTTGGCGTCGATAGAAAAAGATATACACGATCTGGTTCCAACACTTGAAAAAATTGCTTCTGAGCGCCTTGAAGTGGTTAAGGCACAACTTGCAAAACGTGGAGAGGACGAAGCCAGTTCTTTGGCCGATCTATTAAAGACCCAACGAAATCGGATTGCGAAAGCGTCGGCCGAATTTAATCCAAGTCAGCTTTCTCTTCCTGGAATTGCCGAAGAGGAGCGCAAAGAACATGAGGCTGACCGACGCCATTGGGCAATGCGGCTTCAGCGGTTGGAAAAGGAACTTATAGAAGAACCAAAACGTCTTCGGACTTCCTATGAGGTGCGCGCCCATCGCCTCGAACCTGTGGGGCTCGTCTATCTATGGCCAGCATCAGGAAAATAATATGACTATTCAACAAAGTTTTGATCCTGATCTTGAATGGCTAAGTTTTGTTGCGCCAATAGGCCTGGTTGTTGCTCCCAACTTGCTCAAGGACCTCGGCCTTGCCCCTGTTCATCAAACGCAATCTGATACGGCGGCAGTTCTGGAATTTATCCAAGATGATTTATCTAAACCCTCACTTGTTGATCCATGGGCTTTTGTTGAGAATGTTCTTGGTTGGGAGGCACGGTATGTCGCTGGCAGTCCCAAGGGGCCAGAAATTTCTAGCGACCTTTTTGTTCCTTTACGCGAACACGATACGACGCTGAAGCCAACCTGGGCTGTTAAAGAGTTGGGCAATAATGGACAGCATTGGCAACTTCTTGTCAGGGTCGAAGATGCCGGCGTTGATCCTGATGCGCGGAGTGCCTTAAGCGGATGGGAGGCGACGTCCCATCAGCGTTTCGAACGTTTGCTGCGAGACACCGGCGTATTTGCCGGGCTGCTATTTACAGATAACACCCTACGTCTCGTTTATGCCCCGCGCGGCGAAACATCTGGTTACATAAATTTTCCATTGAGAGATCTGGGTTCGGTTGCAGGCCGCCCAATGTTAGGCGGATTAAAGCTATTGCTCGATTCTTTCCGCCTATTTGCTGATGCCAATGATCGGCGTCTGTCTGCCTTACTGAAAAAAAGCCGTGAAACTCAGGCAGCTGTATCTACGGCACTTGCGGAGCAAGTCTTGGGGGCGCTGCATGAGTTGCTCCGAGGATTGGATGCGGCTGAGCCAATCCTTATTCGTGATCTTACGGATTCGCATCCTGACCATATTTATGAGGGGCTTTTGGCAGTCCTAATGCGACTGGTCTTTATATTATATGCCGAAGATCGTGATCTCCTTCCTTCGCGAAAGGATGGACGAGCGCGGGGCATTTATGAAAGCAGTTACTCTGTGCGTGGTTTGTACGCGAAGCTTGTCGAGGACGCCACATTAAATCCCGATACAATGGATGAACGTCGTGGGGGGTGGGGCCGTTTGATGGCGCTCTTCCGTCTTATATACGCTGGACATCCTTCCGGCTTTATACGCGCACGTGGCGGTAAGCTATTCGATCCGGATGAATTTCCATTTCTCGAAGGTAGAACAAAAAAAGATGCAGCCGCCAGAATTGTGGCTGTATCTGACGGTTGTCTTCTTCGCATTCTTGAAGGATTAATGACTCTGAAATTGCGAGGTGAGAACCGGGAGCGCCTCTCATACCGAACGCTGGACGTCGAGCAGATCGGATCTGTCTATGAAACGGTAATGGGATTTACGGTCGAAAAAACTTGTGGACATGCTGTTGCAATTAAAGCTGGAAAAAATAATAGAACGCCAGTTTTTATCGATCTCGACAATCTAATTGCTCAAAAGGGTACAGAGCGAATTAAACTTCTTAAAGAAACAGCTGGACGTCAGTTGACAGACACACAGGCAAAACCTGTAAAAGCAGCAGCTTCAGTCGCCGAATTATTAGCAGCATTCGATAATATAATTGACCTGCGGGGCTCTCCTAACTCTTCAGTTATTCCTCCTGGATTGCCAATTTTACAGCCGACCGATGAACGCCGTCGTACAGGTAGCCATTACACACCGCGATCCTTGACGGGACCGATTGTTCGCCATGCTTTGGAGCCAGCCTTTGAACGATTAGGCGATAAAGCTGCGCCCGAGCAAATTCTTGATCTAAAGGTGTGTGATCCAGCCATGGGATCTGGAGCATTTTTGGTCGAGGCCTGCCGTGTAATTGGCGAACGACTAGTTCAAGCTTGGATGGAATGGCCGGATACTCGGCCGAAGATACCTGCAGACGAAGATGAAGATCTACATGCTCGACGCTTGGTTGCGCAGCGCTGTTTGTATGGGGTTGATAAGAATCCACGCGCTGTTGATTTGGCGAGATTGTCTCTCTGGTTGGCAACACTTGCCCATGATCATGAATTCACCTTCCTCGATCATGCCCTAAAATGTGGAGACAGTCTTGTTGGTTTGACTCAGACACAGATCTCAGCCCTCAATTGGGATGAAAGCAAACCTGGACTGCCTCTATTTCGGCAATTGGTACGAGAGCGTGTTGATGAGGCACTGAGAGGACGCGTTGAAATCCGCGAGGCGCCTGATGATGTGACGCGTGCGATACAAGAGGTACGCTATAAAACTGTTGAACAGCGTTTAGCGCAGGCTCGTTTGATCGGCGATGCCGTGATTGCGGCATTTCTTTCAGCGGATAAGCCAAAGATTCGCGAAAAAAAACGTCAGGAAATTGAGGGGTGGTTACAGGGAGCTGAACGAGAAGTATGGGATCGCCTAAATACAATAACCGCGTCACTTAGAGATGCAGAACAGCCGTTTTTTCCATTTCACTGGGAGATTGAATTCCCTGAGGTCTTTGTGCGAGAAAGCCATGGCTTTGATGCGATTATTGGCAATCCACCATTTTTAGGAGGAACTAAAATATCCGGATACTACGGGAAATCATATTTAGCGTGGCTCCTTGCTTTATATCTCCCTTCTCATGGCAACGCAGATTTAGTGTCATACTTTTTTCGATTATCTTTTCGCTTATTGGGTAAGAATGGTTGCTTGGGTCTTATGGCCACTAACACGATAGGGCAAGGCGATACGAGAAATGCGGGGCTTACCGTAATTCTTAAACAGGAAGGAACAATCATCAATGTCATACGACGCTTAAAATGGCCAGGAGAAGCTGCCGTTATAGTATCAGTTATTCATATAGCTAAAGGTGACATGGGGACACGCCCTATTATGTTGGATGGTAGAAAAGTAAATAGGATTTCGGCCTATTTGGTGGATAGCTATCTCGATAATTCTCCTGCGCCACTTGTTGAAAATGAACGCAGTGCATTTATGGGAACTAAAGTATATGGAGCCGGATTTACATTTGATGATGTTGAATCGAGAAAAGGCGCGTCAGCTTCATTGGAAGATATGAAAGTCTTAGTGGAGAAAAATTCGAAAAATTTAGAACGAATTATCCCATATATTGGTGGTGAAGATATAAATGGTAATTCTGAGCCAAAAAGTGATCGCTACGTTATTGACTTCGGCAATTTTAGCGAGATAGAAATTAGAGAGCGGTGGCCAGATCTTGTTTCTATAGTAGAGCCCCGACTCCGTAAGAGTCGTGGTAATTATACTTCTGTTCCGTGGTGGCAATTCGAGAGGCGACGACCGGAATTATATACTACAATTAAATCTCTATCTCACGTTTTTATTCTTTCTCGGGTATCACCCCATTTAAGTCTTGTGCGAGTGCCAAACCAATTTATATACGCTGATAGCTGCGTAGTTTTTGCATTTTCTAGCTTTTCAGCTTTTTCTGTTCTTCAATCTCGTGTGCATGAATTATGGGCGCGTTATTTTTCTTCTACCCTGGAAGAGAGGTTGCGCTACACACCGTCAGATTGCTTTAAAAATTTCCCATTTCCTGAAAACTATAAAGGAAATCCAAACTTAGAAGAGACGGGGAAGAGATATTATAATTATAGGGCAACATTAATGGTTAAATGCAACGTGGGTACTACTAAAATTTATAATCGTTTTCACGATCATAATCAGAATAACTCCGAAATCGTTCAGCTTCGTGCCTTGCACGCTGAAATTGATACCGCAGCACTTCGGGCGTATGGCTGGGAAGATTTAGCTGATCGAGCCATATCTAGGTTTATCGAGCAGGAGCCCGATGAAGGCAAAACGCCAAAAACTCGTTTTGATTGGCCTTCTGAGTTCAAAGATGAAGTTTTAACCCGTCTTTTAAGCCTTAATGCTGCGCGCGCTGCTGCTGAACGCGCAGCTGGCTTGACTGCGTCAATTGATGAGGGCGAGGATGAGGATAATGACGAGGAAAACAGCGAATGACAGAAAATACAAAAACATCATCCGTTGAAGTTCGGCGATGGATTGTTGACACTTTCCGTCGTGATTTGGTCGGTCCTGGAGCACGAGACCAAGATCTTGCCGGTGAGCGACTCAATGAAAATCCTTCACGCTGGTATCTGACAGGTTTTCTAGCGCCTGCTGAGGACCCGCTTGGTATGGCCGGTGAAGACGATGAAGAAACGCCTGCCGCACAGGAAGAAATGGAAATTGGCAGCGAGGAACCCGATGTCGACGGTGCTGGGGGCGCTGCCGGGGATGCCGAACCACCTGATGCCCCAAATTCCAAACGTCGCTTCTTGCCATCGTCGGTGGGGTTAACCGTTTTATTACCTCCCGATGTGAAAGAAATAGAAGTCCATGTTTCTTGGGGTGACTATTGTACTGAGCCGCCATTATCAGAATCTGTGTTGACCGCGGATGCCGCTGTCGAAGAAATTGGCGAGGATGGAAAGCCCAAGAAGATCCAACGCCCGACGGTCGACTGGGTTAGGAAGGCCGAAGAACGTATTGTTAAATTTCCCGTTATGGATGGGAGGGGACGCCAAATTGTTATCCCGGAAAGTGCTGCTTCTCAATATAAGGGTGGCGCTTTAACGCTTGAAACACATGCTCGCTTATTTGCATATAAAACCCCGGATGGGAAAGATGAAAGCGTCCGAGCATTAACGGTATTCCTGGTAAATCGCCGTTCAACGGTGCACCGCTTTTATGCTGACGTTGCGTACATATTTCAGGCGCGATTGGAATTGGTCTGCCCAGTCGGATTTCGGCCTCGGCGAGACATATCTAGCTATCGGTCGGGAGATTGGGACCTACGCATTGCCGATCTACATTATCGCGACATATGTGAATGGGCCGTTGGTCGTAATGCTGCTGCAGGGTGGTCTATTGAAGAAGAAAATTCAGGAACGGTAAAACGGGTATGGACTGACCCTCTGCCATGCGCCGAAGTTGAGCGCGTTGCTCCAAATGAAGACAAAGATCTCAAAGATCGCGTGACGTTTGGAATGGAGGCTTTAGCCGATAAGGCCAAAGAAGGTGGGAATGTTATCGCCACTGCGCTTGCCGATTTGCCAAAATTATATGCTTTATGGATAGATGCGGAACGTAAAAAAATAAATTTCCAAGCTGCGCGGCGCAAAGAAACTGCCGAGCGGCTTGTGACCGATATGGAAACAGCTTGTCGGCGTATTTCTGTAGGAATTGATATCCTAGCTAAAAATGATCTTGCGCGCACAGCCTTCCATTTTACAAATCTTGCTGTTGCCAATGCGGCAAGACATCGTTTGGCAGGCACTACGGGTGATCCAAATGCTTTGCCGGAGCCCCAATGGCGCCCATTTCAGCTAGCTTTTATTTTATTGAATCTCGCGGGTCTCGTGGACCGCGCGCATATAGATCGAGAAACAGCGGATCTCCTTTTCTTCCCAACAGGCGGCGGCAAAACCGAAGCCTATCTTGGGCTGGCTGCTTTTGTGATTGCTTATCGACGCCTAACCAATAATGGCGTTCTTGGCGCGGGCGTAGCCGTTATTATGCGTTATACGCTCCGCCTTTTAACATTGGATCAGTTGGCACGCGCAGCCGGTGTTATATGTGCTCTCGAATTAGCGCGAACCGATCCTAAGAATGTAGATGCCAAGGGAAAGTATTTGTTGGGTGATTGGCCAATTGAAATTGGCCTTTGGGTTGGTTCTGACGCATCTCCCAATAAGCTTGGTGGGAAAGGAAAATCTGACCTCAACACTGCTGTTGGGCGGTTGCGCCGCTACAAAAATGGCAAAGATAAACGTGCCCCGGCGCCTTTAAAGGCATGTCCATGGTGTGGTACGGAATTTAAGCCTTCCTCATTTGCATGCGTTCCCAATGAACTTGCACCAACCAATTTTGAAATTCGTTGTGCCAATACAGCGTGCGAATTCAATCGTAGCCGCTCACTACCAATTTTGACAGTCGATGAACCAATCTATAGGCGACTGCCTGCATTTCTAATCGCTACGGTCGACAAATTTGCAAGTCTTCCATGGGTGGGAGAGACGGGCGCCTTTTTCGGTCACGTCAATCGTTTTGAAGAAGAAGTTGGCTTCTTCGGAGCCGCTGAGCCTGGGCGAGGATTGCCCTTACACAACGATTGGTCGCTGGAGCCACCCGATTTAATTATACAAGACGAACTACATCTTATTGCAGGGCCTTTAGGCACCGTCTCTGGTCTTTACGAAGCAGCAATTGACCGGTTAGCAACGCGCGAGATTAATGGCAAACGAATTCGACCGAAAATTGTTGCATCGACAGCAACAGTGAGGCGTGCCGATACGCAAATCAAAGCGCTTTTTGACCGGCATCAAACCTGCATTTTTCCGCCGCCGGGCATTGATAGAACCGACAGCTTTTTTGCACGTACCGTTTTATCATCGAAAGATCCAGCCCGTCTTTATTTGGGAATTGCAGCACAGGGACGTGGTCCAAAACTTGTGTTTCTGCGTGCTCTAACCACATTAGTTTCTGCGGCTCAAGCGGCGTTCAATAAAAGTCCAGAAGCAGCCGATCCTTATATGACGGCATTGTGTTACTTCAATGCACTGCGTGAATTAGGGGGCGCTCGCCGTATTGTTGAAGATGAAGTACGGGATCGAGCGAGTAGATACGGTACGCAAAGGAAACGAATTGATCCGCTAGATACCCCATTCGCCGACCGTGTAATTAAAGAGCCCATGGAACTTACTTCCCGAGTTTCAACTGACGATGTCGCGAAAGCAAAACAACGACTTGAGGCTAGTTTTGGTCAGGGCTCGGAGAGCGTTGACGTTGCATTAGCCACAAATATGATTTCCGTCGGCCTCGATATTACTCGTCTAGGCTTGATGTTGGTGCAGGGGCAGCCAAAAACAGCCGCAGAATACATTCAAGCCACAAGTCGAGTTGGTCGAGATTATAATCGCCCAGGTCTCGTTATTGCTGTTCTTAATCTGCATAAACCGCGAGATCGTATGCATTTCGAACAGTTCGGGCAATTTCATCGGACTTTTTATCGAGCGGTTGAGGCCACAAGTGTTACGCCGTGGGCGGCGCGGGCTTTAGATCGAGCGCTGGCAGCAATTGTTGTGGCGGCGGCTCGTCATATTGATAAAGATCTCACCCCGGAATCTGCCGTCAATGAGTTAAAAAACAAGCCGGAAGTGCGAGTTGCAGTACGTGATGCTATCCTTGCCAGGGCGCCGGCTGATGCTGTACCGGGAGGGCATGCAGCGCTCGCCGCCTCAATTGATGGTATCCTTGAAGCATGGATTACTACAGCAGATGAACAAATGGCAGGAGGTGATGCTTTCGCTTATTCAAGAAAACAAAGCCCCCAACGTCTGCTCCATGCTCCACTTGAGCCAGCAATTGGAAATCTTAGCGAAACACATCGTTGCTTTATTGCAGGTCGGTCCATGCGTGACGTTGAACCAAGCGTGACTCTCAAGGTTCGCGACCCATCAGGTAGAATAATATCAAACGCGGATGATCTTTAATGACAGAAAATGCGCAGCGATTGAGTCAGGTCGTCTCAATATTTGGTCCAGGATCAATGATAGATCTTCCCACAAGGTCTGTCGTGGTAGGAGGTCTTGAAGAATGGGATATGCCTCCGGATTCTTATGCATTAATTCCGGAGCAGCGCTTGACAGTTAGGTTGGAGCAGATATTAAAAGAGCAGGGACGATTAGAGGCTACAAAAAATTTATCTCTTCGTACACCACCTTTAGCTTCAGATGTCGGAAATAATATTCCCCGTGGTGTTGCGGCTTTCATATTTCCAACATGGTTCGTATGTGAGCAAGCTGAAGATTCTACTTCTGGGAAAGCGACGCGCCGTCGCCGATTGGTTCCTTGGCAATCTCTTGATACTAAGGGACGCCGCAAATTTATTTTTGATGATGGTCGAAAAACAGATGTTACTCCCATCCGTTTTGTGTGTGCCTGCGAGAAAGGGCATATGCAAGATATTGAATGGCGATGGGCCGTTCATGGTCAAGTACAGTGCCAAGAGCCCATGTGGGTAGAAGAAAGAGGTACTAGCGCTGATCCGGCCGATACCTCAATTATATGTGGTTGCGGTCGCCAACTCTCATTACGGGAAGCTTTCCAGCCGGGTCGTCTTGGAAAATGCCGTGGTAAAAGACCGTGGTTGCTAGATATTGATCCTGAAGAATGTGGCGAGAAGCTTAAACTTCTCACAAGAACTGCCACCAATACCTATTTCCCGCAGGTTTATACGGTCATTTCTCTACCAACAGAAGAAGATGAATTAACGAGACTCGTTGATTCATTGGCAGCAGAACTTATCGCTGTGCAGAACGTTGATGACATAGCTCAAGCGAAAAAATTTAATCCCAAGATCTCTGCATCCTTTGTCGGTTACGCTGATGCAGAGATTTTTGACCGCTTGAAACGCATCCGGGATAATGCAAAAGCTGATGCTACGCGTTCTCCTAAACTTTCTGAATTTGATGTTTTTGCCAGCGGGCATGCGGAGATTGGATATAATCACCCATCGGCTAAGCTCTATGCTCAAACTTTATCACATCAGACATGGGCTGATGCTGCGGCAGGCGTTGATCTTGAACTCATCAAAAATCTTGTCGCGGTTCATCGACTAAGAGAAGTGTCCTGTTTATACGGATTCACGCGTTTTGAGGCGGCGCCGACATCGGCAGATGGTGATATTGAAGATGTGCAACTGGCTGTACGCGGTGCTCCAATATCGCGCGATGCTGATTGGTTGCCAGCAATTGAACAATTCGGTGAGGGAATCTTTGTTCATTTTGACGAAAATAAAATCAGGGAATGGCTTAAGAATGACGCGGTGATCAAGCGCGCCGAGAAATTACTTAATGGATATGTGCATTGGACGAAGCGCTTTAACAGCAATCCGCCTAAATATCCGGGAACCCCATATGTATTACTTCATAGCTTATCCCATGCGCTTATGTCAGAGATCGCGCTCGATTGTGGCTATCCGGCAAGCTCCTTGAAGGAACGCGTATACGCGCTTCCGGACTCAAAAGTAGACAACGTTATAAGACGCTGCGGCATTCTGATTTATACCGCCACTGCAGGGGCGCAAGGCACGCTTGGTGGTTTAGTAGGAATAGCTCCACGCTTTGCAAAAATTCTTCGTAGCGCTCTTGATCGAATTGCAATCTGTTCAAATGATCCGGTATGTGCCGACCATGAGCCAGATGACCGAAGCGGCGACCGTGCTACGCACGGTGCCGCTTGTCATGGCTGTTTGCTGATTGCTGAAACGAGCTGTGAGATTAGAAATTTATTTCTGGATCGCAGTTTGCTCGTGTCTACCATGGCGAATGATGGCGGAGCATTTTTTAATCTCTAAATAAGCCTCTTATTAGCTCTAAATTGCTGAAAATAAAGCAATAGAACGACCCCGAATTGACTGGATACAGGTCCCGAACAGAGCGTTCCTGCGGACATCGCCGCGATTTCTCGGCGATTAACACAGGAGCGAAATATGACGAAGAAACCAAAAACAGCCAAGGCTCTGGCCGTGAAGTTAGGCACAGTAGCCACCGATAAAGTCGATCCGCAGTCGGCGCCTAAGCAGGCTGCGAGTAAAGGTGCCAAGCCGCCAGCGGCGGTGCAGGCGACTAGAAAAGCCACGCGCAATAGCAGCAAGCAGGCGCACGTGCTTGAGATGCTGCGGCGCACCGGCGGCGTGACGATCCCGCAGATCATGGACGCGACCGGTTGGCAGCAACACAGTGTCCGGGGGTTCTTGTCGGGCGCAGTTAAGAAAAAGTTAGGTCTCAAGGTCATAAGCGAAAAATCCAAGAACGGTATCCGCACTTATCGGGTCAAGGCTGCGTAATGGCCAAGGCGCCGGATATTGAACACAGGATCGCCCGGCTCCAGGAGTGGAGCCGGGCGGAACTGGTGGCCGAGTGGGGGCGGCTCTATAGCAACGCGCCCCATCGCCGGATCAGCCAAAATCTTATGATCCGGGCTATTGCATATAAATGGCAGGAACAGATCTTTGGGGGCCTGTCGAATGCTGACCAGAAACTTCTGGACCGCATGGCGCATTCTTTCGAGCAGGACCCGTCCACTTTGAAGCCAGTCATGCAGATAAAGACCGGCACGCGCTTGCGGCGGCTATGGCGAGGCAAGCTCTATGAAGCTACGGCAACGCCTGACGGTTTTATCCACGAAGGAAATAAATACAAAAGCCTTTCGGAAATCGCGCGTGTGATCACGGGCACACGCTGGAATGGTCTCGTCTTTTTCGGGTTGAAACAAAGTAGCCGGGGTATCAATGACAAAACCACGGCTTAATTGTGCCATCTATACCCGTAAATCCACTGACGAAGGGTTAGAGCAATCATTCAACTCGTTGGATGCCCAGCGGGAAGCCTGCGAGGCATACATCGTCAGCCAGAAGCATGAAGGCTGGCATGCTTCGCCAATTCGATATGATGACGGTGGATTCTCTGGCGGCAATATGGGCCGCCCAGCCTTGCATAAGCTGCTCGGCGATATTGAGGCCGGCAAAGTCAATATCGTGGTTGTTTATAAGGTCGACCGGCTTACCCGATCGTTATCCGATTTTGCCAAAATCGTCGAACGATTTGACCGGCAGGGTGTTTCGTTCGTATCCGTCACGCAGCAATTCAATACGACGTCGTCCATGGGCCGGCTCACGCTAAATGTGCTGCTGTCATTTGCTCAATTCGAGCGCGAAGTTGCTGGTGAGCGTATCCGGGACAAGATTGCAGCTTCGAAGAAGAAAGGCATGTGGATGGGCGGAAACGTGCCGCTGGGATACGCCGCCAAAGACAGAACGCTCGTTCCCATCCCCAACGAGGCCAAGAAAGTCATCAATATCTATGAACGTTACCTGGCGCTTGGCAGTGTACGGGAACTGCAAGCCGAATTAAGACGCGATAACATCCTCAGCAAAAGCCATGTCTCCATGGCTGGCAGAAAGAGTGGTGGACACCATTTCTCGCGTGGCGCGCTGCACGAATTATTGCAAAACCCCATTTACATCGGGGACATCCGGCACCGGGACAAAATACATCCCGGATTGCACGAGGCCATCGTTTCGGAAAAGTTATGGAAAACTGTTCAGGAAAGAATGGCGAAAAATCGCGTTGAGCATTCCGGTCGAGGCCAAACCGGCCCCAGCCTTCTGACTAGCCTTGTGTTTGACGGCAAAGGCGAAAGGCTTACGCCGACCAGTACAGTCAAGTGTGGCCGGCGTTACCGCTATTATGTGTTGGCCAGTACAACCCGCGTCAAAACGGATGCCAAGTTGAGACTGCCGGCGGGAGAGCTGGAAGAACTGGTTATCGGAAAACTTTGCTCCCATATGCGGGAGGAGATGATGGCGTACCCAGAAGAGCTTCTTCTGGCGCTTGAGGCCGACAACGCGGCTACGAAGAAATCGGCCCTGATGCGCCTTGTCGAGAAAATTGTCATTTTTTCTGATCAGATCGTAATTCATCTCAAAGATAGCCGCCGCCTATCGATTGATTACCGTTTTTCAATGTCCAGTTCATACCGTCAACTCGTCACCCACACCCAGCCTGCTATCGCTTCGGAGAGGCAAAAACAATTTCTGCTGAAGGCCTTCGTACAGGGCTATATATGGCGTCAGAAAATTCTCAAAGGAAAAATTTCGGACGTTGTTTCTCTCGCCAGGGCAGAAAATAAAGATGAACGATATGTCTCGCGTCTGATAAATCTTAGCCTGATGGCGCCAGATTTGGTGGCGCATATTCTGAAAGGCAATATTCCGGCTTATAAGACCATAGAAAGTGTTGTTGGCGCTCTGCCGATTTTGTGGGTTGATCAGCAGAGATTTTTGTCCGTGTGCCAGGACTGATTCGGTCTTACCGACTTGGGTATTAACGGTTTTTTGGCTCTTAAGCTGGCTTTCCAGCGGCTTGACATTGTTCTCTGTTCGTTCCCATATGGGATTGACGTTATCGTTTTGGCGGCAACGTCATCCGGTTACGATAGCCGAGAGGCTGGGGGAACTGGAGGAACGGTTGAAACTGTCAAGCCTAAAGACCACCATCGCGCAGATGATCGAAAGCACCATGATCGCCTCCGTCTTGCTGTGGCCTCGTAAAGCCAACCTTGCGCAAAGCGCTTGGACGACAGGATAGACCAACACGTCGAAAGACGAAAGCAGACCAGAGCTGGCTTTGGCCAGCTCGTGACCAACGGTGTGGGGTGGGGCGATAACCGTATGCTTACGGTTGCTCCACCCCCTCTCGACCCCTAGGAGTGGCGAGATGGAAGAATGGCACCTGAAAGAAAGTGATCTAAAAAAATACCCCCACTTCGATTCGCTTATTTCGGTAAAAGAAGCGGAAGCATTGGCAGCCGATCCTGACCGGGTGGCAAAGCATGCTTTTTATCCTTTCATGCTGTACCCGCAGCGATGGACACGTTTCGCGGAAAAGGGAAAAAAAGGAAAACTCAAAGAGCGGCCCATCCGTTATGCCGCCCGACGAGACGCATATATTTTTTCGCGTTATCGGCACATCCTATCGCAGAGTTATGAAATTGAACTTAAGCACCTTGGCCTCGATTCAAATGTATTAGCGTATAGACGTATTCAAACCGATGATGGCAACGGAGGAAAATGCAATATCCACTTTGCTCATGAAGCAATTCTTAAAATTAGAGAGCTTGGTAATTGCTGCATAATCGCTCTCGACATCAGCAGCTATTTTGAATCCTTGGATCATTTGAAATTAAAAGCATTGTGGTGCCGGATGCTGGGAGTCAATCGGTTGCCCGCCGATCATTTTCATGTATTCGAGGCGATTACGCAGTATGCTGTAGTCGAGAAGGAGAAGGTTTATGAAAGACTTGGCCATTTCGGTAATAAGCGAACTACAAAGACGGGACTACCGATAGAAGGCTATCTCACGCCATATGATAAAATGCCGAAGCATCTTTGCGATGGGAAGGAATTTCAAGAAAAGATAGCTGGTGGAAACGGCCAAAAATCAATCATTCAAAAACGTTATAAGCCATACGGAATACCCCAGGGGGCTCCAATTTCTGATTTATTGGCCAACCTTTATCTCTTCGATTTTGACAATATTGTTGCAGGTTGGGTGCGTGCAGCCGGGGGAGCTTATTATCGATATTCCGATGATATCCTGATCGTTGTGCCCGGCGGCGAAGTGGCGGGCAGAAGCTTGATGACGAAAACGCGCGAGCTTATCAAACAATTTGGTGACAAGCTGATAATCAAGGAAGAAAAATCATCGTTGTTTTCCTTTAAATTGCACGGAAATGAACAAACGTTCCAGCTTCTCCATGGGGAGCAAGGAAAAAATGGGGTTGAGTATCTAGGCTTTCGATATGACGGCAAACAAGTTTATCTGCGAGATGCGGCTCTCTCTAATCTTCGCCGAAAAGTCGCTCGTGCCGCCCTTCGTGCCGCAAATACATATGCGCGGCGGTATCCGGATAAAGATGTTTCCCAGTTAAAGGGGTTATTTAATTATGAGCGTTTAATCAAGCAATTTGGAAAAGTAGAGGATTTCGACGAAAAACAGGAAGACTATCGAAATTGGACATTTTGGACGTACGCAACGAGGGCCTCGGAAGTATTCGGGCCGTTGGGCAAACCGATTTTGCGTCAACTCAGAAAGCATCGTACTTTGATCAAATGGCGCGCCGATAAGGAGATTGAATGCGCAGTTGTTCGGCGTGAAAAGCAGAAAGCCACCAAGAATACACAGCACGGTCAATGACCAAGCCACTGCCAATTACTGACTTTCGCGCTGTGAGGCATGTATTGGAACCTCGTGATTTCGCTCTTGGCGATGATGAGGATGATCCGCCTCCAAGCGATCAGGTCGACTCCAAAATCTGGGCTAGGATCATGAACTTGCCAGATGATGTCGCCATAAGGATTTCAGATCACAACGGCACGCGGCTCCGTCTGCTCTACGACTTATGGGGAGAATGGGTCGAGGCGGTAGGAGATCCTGAACGTCAACAGGACGAGTTGTTTGGGTGCATGCTCGACGCCAATGACTGCTTTCAGTGCGCCAATTTCGATCTGCTTCACGGCTTTTACAGAGCCGCTATCTCAAACCTGCGGACGGTACTTGAATTGGTGATGATTGGGACTTTTGGAAACCTTCATCCAGATAATACGGAATATGTGTCTTGGAAGAAAGGAAGCGGAGAAAGGATGGGTTTTTCTCGGTGCCGCAGCCAACTGCATGACATCTGTAAGGGAACAAAAATCGAGTGGCTATTTGCGAAGACTGCTTTCCCGGCGCTGACCTATGCAGACTTATGTCGATTCACTCATGCGCGGCCTGACGCTACGGATGGCGCACTCTGGCAGAGCAATGGACCAGTGTATAACGGAGAGGCAATCTTAAAAACATTTAAACTAAGTCTCGACGTCTATTCGACCTGCTATCTGTTGGTAAAAATTGGAAGACCTGATTTTATAGTCCCGGAGAATAGCAAAATCCTCTTTGAGCTTGACTGGATGACTCATCATTCGGACAGCCTAAAAGCCTACGATCAGCTATATGTCGGTTTACCGTCATGAACTTCTCCGCGCTTAGTGACGAGCAAGAACGTGAGATCCACCGCCTGTCGAGCTTCTATTGGAAGGAGGCTCTGCGTTGCGAGGAGTCGAAAGCGTATTTGGCGGGGAGCGTGATGTTGGGGGCGGCTCTGGAAACGCTGCTCATGCTGATGGTCAATTGTTATGCTGATGAAGCTAAGACGACTGGTGCTATTCCTATCCGTGATGGCAAGCCCCGTCCTCTGATAGATTGGGACCTTGGCCAGTTGCTTAAGGTGGCTAAAACTGCAGGTTGGCTACCGTATGCTCTTGAGCTGAATGAAGAGTGGAGTAATAGGAAAGCGAAGGTAGGAGACTATGCGGAAGTGAGCCGCATGGTTCGAAATCTTGCCCACCCTGGTCGCTATGTGAAAGATCACGCTCGCAGCCGGGTGACTGCGAAATACCTTAAGCGACAGTTCGAAATCGTAGTGTTGTGCCGCGATTGGCTGGCCGAGCGAAATAATAAGTCTCTCAGGGAGCAGATGCGCCAAGAGGGACTTCTCTAACCGGATTTCCTCCAGACTCCGTCCTGCAGCTCAATCTTGAATATAATGCAATTTACAATAGGTTTCGACCCATGTCGCCAATCGCAAAGCATCCTCCGCTGCTTACCGAGAGCCAAAAATTGACGTTACAAAAAATCTCGTCGCTTAACTTTTCGGTTTTCAATGAAGATGACGTTTGCGACGAGTTTCTTGTCCCACTTATATCAATCTTGGGTTACGAACGGGATTCTGACTATCAGGTTCGTCGTCAACAATCTTATCAATTGAACCCACTATTTTTGAACGTTGGTTCGAATCGGACAAAGCTAGATTATCAGTTCAACGTTTACAAGTCTGGCTTTTGGCTGTTGGAGGCGAAAGCCGGGGCCTGTTTCGATCCGACGAGCCCACCTTCAATAACCGCGGACATGATTGGTCAGGCCCATTTCTATTCGCACCATCGTGAAATTGACTGTCCTTATTACGGTGTTTCGAACGGCTGGTGGATCAATCTTTATGATCGCGACGCTGAAGATCCAATCATACCCATACTATCAATCAAGAGTACCGAGTTGGGGAGCCGCTTTGACGAGCTTCGAATGCTAATCGACTCAACGCAAGTAACGTTTGCACTCAAGAGGCGACTTTTGATGCGTATCGAGCAGGTGCTTTCCGCCGACGTAGATTTATCGCGAAGCGACGAGTTTCTACGAGAAGCTGCGGTCGCGGCGCAGCGTGCACGCCCAAAAGTGCTCGAAAACTTTCGAAAGAACGCGAAGATTCAACAGGAGGAACATGCCGAGACTCTGCGACGGTATCTGGAGGATTCCCGGCCATTTGATGTGATTGAGACAATCCTCATGTCATCGCTAAACTGGGGCACTCTTGGCAAGATAGTCGAGGTTGTTGCTCGAAAGGTGGCCGAATATCCCGGATCAAACCAGCATTTATTCTTTCATAAGCTATTAGTCACAGAGCCGAGAGCCGTTACGACCCATTACTATTTGAATGCGCTCTTACTTCTTGGAGCGTTATGTCAAATTCCCGACCTTCAGAATGTGGACTATCCTTCGGCTAATGGAAAGCGAGAGACGCCGATCGTCACCTTATTTGCTGAGTTCGCTGAGTTGCTTTTATTCCAGCTCTCAGACCGACCCGAACTCAGAGTGGTTTGGGCTATGGAGGCACTCATTACCCGCATGACAAAACGGATGTTGCTTTCAAACGACGCAACTCGGGCAGCGATTTTGAACGCTGTTAACCTGGAGCGCTATTTTAGGCCAGAAGAGTCCATAGCCTATCTTGGCCCGAGTCCGGCCCGTACAACCATCCAAGTTATCGAAGGCGTCACGATTGCAGGAATAGGGACCTTCTTCCAACGTCACTATCGCCGGCCCGAGCAACGTGAGTTCGATATAACGGGGGCGCTAGCTGAGTACGAAAGTCTTCGAACCAAGGTCGAGCCGTTTGAGTTGTCGAGTGACGAGGCATACGTATCTCTTAAAAAGAACATCGGGCAGGATTGGAGCGAACTCACGGGTGCGGACATTGCCAACAGAAATTGGGATCGGCTGGGGCAAGGTGTTTGTGACGTCCTTCTTCTAAACAAAAACCTACTGCCTCACCTATCAGATATCGCCCAACAGCGGATCGGCGAGTTAGCCCGTCTCGGAAACTCTTTCGCGAGGAAATGTGTGATATCATTGGGATTGAATATTCCAGAGGGCAATTTTCCAGATATGGAAGCCAAGCTAAAAATTGTCTTCAATCCGTCAAAAAAATTACGTGATCGATAGTCAATTCCAGATAGTACGAATGGACGGTCGATTAAGACCCTTATTGGATCTGTTTTGCAAAAAAGAGAATCGTCGAAACCGGACTGGAAATTCGGGCACTGGAGAATTCGGGCAAATGATGTGCCGGTTTTGCGATTACGTAAGGTAGGCAGAGAATTCGTATGCCCCAAAAAGTGCCGATAACGCGGAGAAGAGGGGCCCGAAACCGGACTGTTCTCCGGTGGCTGGACTGCGTGGTTGGGGGACGTGGATTCGAACCACGGTAAACAGAGTCAGAGTCTGTTGTCCTACCGCTAGACGATCCCCCAATGTGCCGGAGAGAGTGGTTTTTATCATAGGTCCGGCATGCTCGGCAACAAGGCGGGACATTTACGGTTTGCGGCCTTATATATGGCGCATGACGGGAATACGGCAATGAAAGGCAAGGGGAGCCATCGTGGGCTGGGCGGCATCGCGTCGCGGCGGCGGGCGGCGGTGCGGGTGCGGGCGACGTCTCAGCGGTCGGATTCCTCGCGGCGGTGGCTGCAGCGGCAGCTTAACGACCCTTATGTGGCGGCGGCGAAGAAGGAAGGTTATCGTTCGCGCGCGGCGTATAAATTTCTACAACTCGACGAGCAGTTTCATTTTCTGCGCCCCGGCATGCGCGTGGTCGATCTGGGCGCTGCGCCGGGCGGATGGAGCCAGGTGGTTGCGGCCAAGAACGGCGGCAAGGGTAAGCTGGTCGCGCTCGACATTTTGCCGATGGAAGCGCTTATGGGTGCGGAAATTGTGCAGCTCGATTTTCTCGCCGACGATGCGCCGGAAAAACTGAAGATGCTGCTCGGCGGCCCGGCCGATCTGGTGTTGAGCGACATGGCGCCGCCGACCACGGGCCATACAGGGACCGATCATATACGCGTAATGGCACTCGCCGAAGCGGCGGCGCATTTCGCGATTGAAGTGCTGGCGCCCGGCGGCGCTTTCGCGTGCAAATTTTTTCAGGGTGGGGCGGAGAAGGAATTGCTCGGTATCTTGCGGAAACATTTCGCCAAGGTGAAACACGCAAAGCCGCCCGCGAGCCGGTCGGAGTCTTCGGAGACGTATTTGGTGGCGATGGGGTTTGGGAAACAATAACCACCGTCATCCCGGAAAATTTTCTCTTCGCCGCAGGCGAAAGAAAATTTATCCGGGACCCAGTGGGTGTTTACACAAGGTGCTTTGTCTCAAATTAAGGGCGAGCTTCGAGCGTAACTGGATCCCGGATCGCCTTCGGCGTCCGGGATGACGTTGTTATATAAACGCTAGCCCTTACGCCGCCGCCTTACTTTTGGCGAAAGGGCGTTCGGCGGTGACTCCCGGCACGGGGAAGCGATTGCAGATCGCTTTGGTTTCCTCGCGCAGCTTTGCGGCTTCGGCGGGGGCGCGGAGGACGCGAAGCATAATGTCACCAAGCTGCTTCATCTCGTTCTCGCCCATGCCGCGTGCGGTTGCGGCCGGAGTGCCGAAGCGGATGCCGCTCGGTTTCAAAGGCGGGTTGGTGTCGTCGGGGATGACCTGCTTGTTGAGCGTCACGCCCGCTTCGTCCAATGCCTTTTCGGCCACGTCGCCGGTGATATTGAAGGATTTAACAACATTAGCGACCATCATGTGATTGTCGGTGCCGCCGGTGACAAGTTCGGCTTTTCCGGCGAGGAATGTCGCCGCCAGCGTTTTTGCGTTGGCGATTACGTTCTTTGCATAAGTCTTGAACGCCGGTTCGCTCGCCAGTTTCAGCGTCGTTGCGGTCGCAGCGACCTGGTGCATGTGCGGGCCGCCTTGCAGGCCGGGAAATACGGACTTGTCGAGCTTCGCGCCATGTTCTCTCTTCGCCACCAGCAAGCCGCCGCGCGGGCCGCGCAGGGATTTGTGGGTGGTGGTCGACATGACATCGAACCCGGCATCCATCGGATTTGCGAGAGCGCCGCCGGCGATAAGACCGCCGATATGGCTCACATCGGCAAATGTGAGCGCGCCAACTTCGTCGGCGATTTTCTTGAAACCGGCATAATCGAGTTCGCGCGGGTAGGAGGAGAAGCCGCAGATAATCATTTTCGGCTTATGTTCCTTCGCCAGCGCACGAACCTTGTCGAGATCGATATTGCCCTTCGGAAGTTCGGTCTTATAGCGGATGAAATTGAACACGCGGCTCATGTGGGAGACCGGCGCACCGTGGGTCAGATGCCCGCCATGCGAAAGATCCATCGCGAGGATCGTGTCGCCGGGTTGCAGCAGGCCGAAATAGACGGCCTGATTCATCGCCGAACCGCCGAGCGGCTGCACATTGGCCCATTCGGCATGGAACAGTTTCTTCGCGCGGTCGCGGCCGAGATTTTCGATGATGTCAGTATTTTCTTGGCCGCCGTAATAACGCTTGCCGGGCAAACCTTCGGAATATTTATTGTTAAAGACCGAACCGAGCAGGGCATAGACTTCGGGAAAGCAATAGTTTTCGGACGGGATAAGTTCGATGCCTTCGCTCTGCCGCACTTCCTCGTCGATGAGCGCCTTGTAAATTTCGGGGTCGGATTTTTCGAGCGTTTGCAGCGCAGCGGCGGAATAGGTGAAATTGGTCATGGCGTGGATCTCCTCTGAAAACGGATTGCGGAAAATGCCCAGGCGAGCGGCCAATTCACCCCGCGCTTCCCTGTGGTAATCCACATCGACGCCAGTTGCGCGGGAGGTGTGTATCACCTTGTTAATCGCCGGATTCTCTCTGAGCGTCAAGATGCACGAAATTAAGGAATTCTGTTCCCGGAACGGCAAGACGAGGGCGAAGCTTCAAACTATTGAACGTCAAGGCTTTTTACTGCTAGATTGCGATCTTACGCTATCAATCGGAATTGCCATGCGTTGCCCCTTCTGCGGACACGAAGATACACAGGTCAAGGACAGCCGGCCGACCGAGGATAATGCGGCGATCCGGCGGCGGCGGTTTTGCACCAATTGCGCGGCGCGTTTCACCACCTTCGAGCGCGTGCAGTTGCGCGAACTTACGGTTATCAAGACCAACAATGATAAAGAGCCGTTCGATCGCGACAAATTGATGCGCTCGATGAAAATCGCCTTGCGCAAGCGGCCGGTCGACGACGAACGTATCGAGCAGGTGATCAACAGCCTCGTGCGGCAATTGGAATCGTTGGGCGAGACGGAAGTGACGACATCCAAGATCGGCGAGCTAATGATGGAAACGCTGCGCACGCTCGATCACGTTGCTTATGTGCGCTACGCCTCGGTTTACCGCGATTTCCGCTCGCCGGGCGACTTCAACGAATTCGTCGATACACTTAAGCGCGAAACAGCCTGAAAGGGAGAACGAACATGAAATACGGGAAACTTTCCGCCGCCGTTTTGGGTTTACTGCTGCTGGTGGGTTGCGAGGATATGGGGAATCTCTATCCCGCGAATGCGCAGGCCGAAAAGCTCGGCGGCGACATGGCGGCGCATTTCACGTCTTTCGGCACCGGAAACGGCACCATCGAGGCGATTGGGCCCGGCGGCGAAGTGCTCAAGGGCAATTATGGGCCCGCGCTCGTGGATTATCCATTCGGCGCCATTTTCAAGGAAGTGAACGGCCAGTACAGCACTAATCCGGCCAAGGCCGATAACGGCACGCCGACGGTGGCGAAGCTCACCGGTACCATGGGTACCACCCTTGATTGCGAATTTTACAACGACGACCGTACCAACAACGGTTTCGGTGGGTGCAAGTCGGTTACGGGGGCGCTGTACCGGTTGCAGTATTAATGTTCACGGGGATTATTCAGGACATTGGAACCATTCTCTCCGTCGATAAAACCGGCGATTGGACGTTGGCTGTCGCGGTTTCCAATCTGCGGGTCGATAAAATGGCCATCGGCGCGTCGATTGCGTGTAATGGCATATGCCTCACGATGATTGAAAAGGAAAAGGTGTCGTTCAAGGCACAAGTTTCGGCCGAAACGATTAGCCGCACCACCGTTTCTCATTGGCAGCCCCATATGTTCGTCAATCTTGAACCAGCCCTGCGTATGGGCGATGATCTTGGCGGCCATCTGGTGTCCGGTCATATCGATGGAGTCGCACGGATCACCGCTAAGCAAAAGGATGGCGACAGTTTACGGTTGTCCTTTCAGGTTCCGCATGAGTTTACCAAATTTATCGCTTCGAAGGGCTCCATAGCCCTGAATGGGGTGTCTTTGACCGTAAATGAGGTCGAAAAGGACCGTTTTGGGGTGAATATTATCCCCCACACTCTGAATCAGACCACTTTCGGCGATTTGGAGGTGGACGGAGAGGTTAATTTTGAAGTGGACCTCATGGCGCGCTATGCTGAGCGGCTGCTGAGCCAGGGAACAAAATGAACATTCGCCTCGTCAAAGACGATTATCGCGCGATTTCCTCGCCGGAGGAAATTCTGGAAGAGGCGCGTTGCGGGCGCATGTTCATTCTTGCCGATAACGAGGATCGCGAGAATGAAGGCGATCTGGTGATCCCGGCGCAATTCGCAACGCCGGAAGCGATCAATTTCATGGCGCGGAACGGACGCGGGCTCATTTGCCTCGCGCTTGGGCGGGAAGGAGTGGAGAAACTCGGGTTGCCCTTAATGGCGCAACAGAATTCCAATCCGCAGCAAACCGCGTTCACGGTTTCCATCGAGGCGCGCGAAGGGGTGACGACGGGGATTTCCGCCGCCGACCGCGCGCATACGATTCAGGTTGCCATCGCGCCGCAAACCGGGCCGCGGGATATCGTGACGCCGGGGCATGTTTTTCCGTTGTTGGCGCGGGACGGCGGGGTGCTTGCGCGGGCGGGGCATACGGAAGCGGCGGTCGATATCGCGCGGCTTGCAGGGCTCATTCCCGCCGGCGTTATCTGCGAGATCATGAATGAGGACGGCAGCATGGCGCGCATGCCGGACCTTATCAAATTCGCGCAATTCCATAATCTCAAGGTCGGCACCATCGCCGATCTCATCGCCCACCGCCGCCGCAATGAAACTATCATCGAACGCCGCCTCACCACGACCTTCAACAGCATGTATGGCGGCGATTTTACTATGCATATTTACGTCAACAAAGCCGCCTATGCCGAGCATGTGGCCTTGGTGAAAGGCGATCTTGCGGCGGGCGGTATGCCGCCCTTGGTTCGTATGCATGCGCTGAATGTTCTGGAAGACGTGCTCGGCGACCGGTCGCAGGGGCATGGCGGAGAATTGCAAACATCGATGCGCCTGATCGCCGAAACTGGGCACGGCGTGATCGTTCTTCTTCGCGAAGCGCAGGCGGCCAGCCTTTCGCAACGCCTCGAAGTACGCATAAAAGGAGAAGATCCGCCGAAAGAATTGCGCGATTACGGGGTCGGCGCGCAAATTCTGCTCGATCTCGGTGTCCGCGATATGATTCTTTTGTCGAACTCCCACCGCACTATTGTCGGTCTTGACGGCTACGGTTTGCGGGTCGTGGAACAACGCGCCGTACATACCTGAGCGACCGCAATGGAACAGAATCGCCCGCCTGCCGCCTATCATTTCGAGCAGAAGCCGCATGTGCTCATTGTCGAGGCGCGGTTTTACGACGAGGTTTCCGATCTGCTCGCCCAGGGGGCTAAGACAGAAATCGAGCGCGTGGGAGCAACCTGTGAGGTCATCACCGTTCCTGGTGCGCTCGAGATTCCGGCGGCGATCGTTTACGCGATCAAGTCGCTCGATTTCGATGTCGGCCGCCGTCGGCATGACGGCTATGTCGCGCTCGGCTGCGTGCTACAAGGCGGCACGCAGCATGACCAGATCGTGGGCACCGAAAGCGCGCGCGGATTGCAGGAAGTCGCGCTGCGCTACGCCCTCGCTATCGGCAACGGCATTCTCACCTGCAAAACCCGCGAGCAGGCATTGGAACGCGCCGATCCCGCAAAGCAGAACCGCGGCGGCGCAGCGGCCGAGGCGTGCCTGCGCATGATTGAACTGAAGCACCGGTTCCGGCTGTTGCCGAAGAAACGCTGGGTGGCGCGGTGAGTTTTCTCGGCCCTATTCTCTTTTTGGGCCTATTGCCTTACGGGTTCGCAACAATAATGCCGTCTTGGAAATATTTGCTTTTATATACGCTTGTTGTTGTCGTGCTTGCACTGCCGCAAACAACGGAAAATGTTTTGAAAGACGCGGATGGTCCTGGCGGCATGGTTGCCTATATGATTTGTGGAATGGTCCTATGGTCGGCGATCTTCGGCATCGCAGCCAAATCCGTTAGTTTATTTTTGAAACATAGAAAATTTTCACCTACGAAGACAAGAATTCCACTTTATGCTGGATATCCGGTTATGCTGGCATTGACGTTTGGGATAATGCCGCTTGTATTCAAGGCGTTTCAGCATGAGTAAAGATGCGCCAAGCGAAAACGCTGCTCGCCGTCTCGCGCGGCTTGCCGCCGTGCAGGGGCTGTATCAGGTCGCACTTACACAGAATACGGCAGAACACATTATTCGCGATTTTCACGATCATCCGCCGCACCTGGCTGCCGAGCATGGGGCGGGAGAGCCTTTGAAAGGGATGGACGAGGAATTGTTTGCGGAAATCGTCACCGGCGTTGCGCAGAACGAGACGGCGATTGACGAGATGCTGACAGGCGCATTCGACGCCAAGATTTCGGCGCAGCGCATCGAAATCCTTCTGCGCGCGATTTTGCGGGCGGGCGCATACGAACTCAATCATCACGGCCGGATTCCTGCCGGGGTTATTATCAACGACTATGTCGATGTGGCGCATGCCTTTTTCGGCGCGAAAGAGCCGGGGCTGGTGAATGGGGTGCTGGATAAACTGGCGAAGAGTCTGCGTTCGTAGAGCCGCATTCCGACATTAACACTCCCCAAAGCTTTTGCCGTTAGAATTGAGCTTTTCCTCTCCGGAACGGCCGCGAACGTGAAGAAATCCATTACTCTTGCTTTGTTGCTGGCGGCCTTCGCTTTCGTCGCCGTGCCGTCTTTGGCCTGGGCCGAAGATGCCGCCGCGCCGAAAGACGCAAGCAAAGATGCGGCGAAAAAAGACGACAGCAAAAAGGACGAACATAAAAAGGAAGGCGGAGAAGAAAAGAAAGCAGCCCCCGCCGACGTAAGCGGCGGCCGCTTCGCGGGCGACCCGGTCTATGTCCATCTTTCGCCGATGATTTTGCCCGTCATAACCGATACCGGAGCCGAACAGATCGTCACCATGGCAATCACCCTCGAGGTGAAGGATTTCGATGCCGCCGATCTGGTTCATACCAAAATGCCGGTGGTGATGGATGCTTTAATGCGGGCCCTTTATGGCGGACTCGGCAACGGCACCTTGCGCAACGGCCAACTGATCGATGTGAGCAGGGTAAAGGCGAAGTCCATCCGGGCGCTGGGCGATGCCATCGGCGCCGATAACATCCGCGACGTCCTTATAGAAGCAGTCGCGCAGCGGCGGCTATAGGCGTATGACCGAAGATAAAGCATCGGTTTAAGCCTCGAACGCTAACCCCTTGCATTCGCGCGCATCTTTGGGCATTCTGCGGCAACCTTGCCGGCGCCTTTTCGCCGGTGGCGTGCCCGACCAATCCCCGAGCCTCAAGAGGACACTCATGAACAGCGTCATGACCAACGCGCATTTCCAGTTTACGCTCATATTCGTTTGCGGCCTTCTGGCTTTGGTATATGGATTTCTTACTGCCCGGCAGATTTTGGCCGCCTCTGCGGGCACACCCCGTATGCAGGAAATCGCCGCCGCCATTCAGGAGGGTGCGCAAGCCTATCTCAACCGTCAATACGCCACCATCGCTAGCGTGGGCGTCGTGATCGGCATCATTCTCGGCGCGTTTCTAGGCATTCATGTGGCAATCGGCTTTTTCATCGGCGCAGTGCTTTCGGGCCTTACCGGCTATGTCGGCATGAATGTGTCGGTGCGCGCGAATGTGCGGACGGCGGCGGCGGCACAGAAGGGAATGAGGCAGGCGCTGGACGTTGCGTTTAAATCGGGCGCGATTACCGGCATGCTGGTGGTCGGCCTCGGGCTGCTGGGCGTTGCCGGTTATTACGATATTCTGCTTGCATGGAAGGGCGGCGACGGGACCGATATGCGTCCGATCATCGAAGCGCTGGTGGCCTTGAGCTTCGGCGCATCGCTTATCTCGATTTTCGCGCGTCTCGGCGGCGGCATCTTCACCAAGGGCGCCGATGTCGGCGCCGATCTGGTCGGCAAGGTCGAAGCGGGAATTCCGGAAGACGACCCGCGCAACCCGGCCGTCATCGCCGATAACGTGGGTGACAATGTCGGCGATTGCGCCGGCATGGCGGCGGATTTGTTCGAAACCTATGCGGTCACGATTGTTGCGACCATGCTTCTGGCGGCTACCTTCTTCGAAGGTGCGGCGCAGAAGGTGATGATGATCATGCCGTTGCTTATCGGCGCGGTGTGCATCGTTGCGTCCATCGCGGGAACTTTTTTCGTGAAACTCGGTAAGCGCGACAAGAACATCATGCGAGCGCTTTACAAGGGGCTCATCGTGAGCGGCGTTATTTCCGGCGCTCTTATCTTTCTTTCCATCGACAATCTTGTCGGCATGCGCAACGTCATCGCCAAGACGGACGGAAGCACGATTGTGGGCGTGCAGCTTTTCTTCTGTGCTCTCGTCGGCCTCGGCGTCACGGCGTTGATGGTGTGGATCACCGAATATTACACCTCGACCGAATACCGTCCGGTGCGGAGCATTGCGGCGGCGGCGGTTAACGGCCATGGCACCAACGTCATCCAAGGTTTGGCGGTATCGATGGAATCGACCGCCCTGCCGGTGGTGGTGATCTGCGTCGGCATTATCCTCGCTTATATGAGCGCGGGATTGTTCGGCATTGCCATCGCGGCGACCACGATGCTGGCGTTGGCCGGTATGGTGGTGGCGCTCGATGCGTATGGACCCGTCACGGATAACGCGGGCGGCATCGCCGAAATGGCCAATATGCCGAAAGACATCCGTGTGACGACCGATGCGTTGGATGCCGTCGGCAACACGACCAAGGCGGTGACCAAGGGCTATGCGATTGCGTCGGCCGGTCTGGCGGCGCTGGTTCTGTTCGCGGCCTATATCGAGGACCTCAAGCATTATTTCCCCGATATCGACGTGAAGTTCGACCTGCAAAGCCCATATGTCGTGATCGGCCTCTTTATCGGCGGCATGATGCCTTATCTGTTCGGCGCAATGGCGATGACGGCCGTCGGCCGCGCGGCGGGTACGGTCGTTCAGGAAGTGCGCCGTCAGTTCAAGACGATCAAGGGTATCATGGAAGGCACGGGCAAACCTGAATATGGCCGCGCGGTCGATATGCTGACTAAGGCAGCGATCCGCGAAATGATCGCCCCGTCGCTTCTGCCTGTCGTAGCGCCGATCGCGCTGTACTTCCTGGTGCGTTGCGTGGCGGGGCAACAGCAAGCCTTTACGGCGTTGGGCGCGATGCTGCTCGGCACTATCGTGACGGGCATCTTCGTCGCCATTTCGATGACTTCCGGCGGCGGCGCATGGGACAACGCGAAGAAATACATCGAGGAAGGCCATCACGGCGGCAAGGGCTCCGACGCCCACAAGGCAGCCGTGACCGGCGACACCGTCGGCGATCCGTATAAGGATACGGCAGGCCCGGCGGTCAACCCGATGATCAAGATCACCAATATCGTCGCGATCCTGCTGTTGGCGATTTTGGCGCGGCTTGGGTAAGCGTTCCGCATTACCAAAATTAACGAATATAAAAACCCCGCGAGATGATCGCGGGGTTTTTTATTTTCGCCTTAAATTTCATATCAAAACTTTATAAAGCACGCTGGATTAATAGATTAAATCGTGTCCGGAATGTTGTGCGCTGCATCATTAATGAGATCTTTTTCGCGATGAAATGGAACAATCCGAACGGATTGGCGCTTCTTCATGATACAGTCTTTCTTTGAAAGACGAATCTCTTCTGAAGCAAATGTGAGCATATATATTTATTTGTGGGGCTGCCTTGGGTTCGCAGTTTTATATTCCGCCACCGGTCACAACGCCAAGCGGCGACTTTATTTGTCAAGGCTACGTGTCGCGCGTTGCCGAAGAACCTCGCAATCTGGGACTAGCTAAACATGAAACAGAGGTGGGCTTTTATCCCGCAAGTTATCTGACTTGGGACGCAGTCTATGCTGTGCGCATCGATATAGATCGAAACAGAATTCCAGCGGCTTCGAAAGCTTCGGAAATATTTTGGGCGTTGGGCACAGACGCTTCCGGAAAATATAAGGCCGTCATTCCCGGCACCAACGAGGATTTTTTCAATTACAGAACAGCAAGGATTGTTCAGACGCATGTCGATAGGGATGACCGGCCAGTACACGTCTTCGCTCTTAAAACAGGTGAACTGGAGCGAATGGTCGGATTCAATACAAAGCGTATTATTAGAATGGACCCGGTTTTTGCGCATAGCCTTAATAACTATGCGATCATTGAAGAGGCGAATTTAACAGCAGTTTTTGCTCAAATGAGGAACGAAAGAGGCGGAAACGACGACCCTCACAGACTGTATGCCCGTGCAATGCACGAAACAATCGGCACACGCCATTTGGTCGTGCGCAATGTGGCGGCGATTATGTCTCCGGACGTTGCTGTGCCGGTCAAATTGCAATTGGTCGGCGAATTGCAAACGCTTCAAGGCAGACTTTTGAAAAGAGAACTGCCGCAGAGCAGGGCTTTGGGGGAGTCATTGAGGGACGACGTATTGGGGCCATTGGTTGGTTTCCGCGGCACCGGCTTCGAAGCGGCGAACAGGATTTGCCAAGGGATGCCGCCGCTATTAGCCCAGCAGTACCGCCAGCAAATTCAGATATTCCCCAATCCGTCGCAACCTATGCCCTTTCAGCAAGCTGCTGCGGATGCATCCGCTGGAAGCTGGGCGCCGGCGCCGGGCGGCGGATAGTCGCCCGAGAGGGAGTCTATCAAGAATTTTAATAACGCATAAAATAGGGTGCCCGCTAATGACATTGAAAAATAATGTGCCGGTCGTAGACGCCGAATGCCCGCCATTTTCTGTCCCTCACAACCTCGCCGAAGTTGCGGCAGGGAGAACCAGCCATTGGCGTATTCAAGCGCGCAGCGAATTCGGCATGCAAATCGCAAAAGTGGATTTGCGAGCCGTTGGCCGTTGGCTTGTAAACCGGACGGGTACGCCTGAAGAGCCGCGCATGTTTCAGAAATCGCGCGGGATAGGCGTTCTCGAACTGCCGCGTTCGCGGGCGAGGGTTGAGGAGCATGTCTTCGGCGGCTTGCGCTGGATCCGGTTTATACCGAAGAACAGCACGATAACGACGCTTACTCCCGCCGAGGCGCGAGAAGTCGGAGAGCAATTGGTTGCCGCTTTCGCACCTAAACGGCGAGCAAGACATGAACCGACTCCCCGGCCGAGGCAGGTCTGGAGAATCGCCGCCGAGTGACCCGGTAGTGAAGTCGCCTATGCCGCCTTCGCCGCTTTCAGCTTCGCCTTGCCCTGCGCCAGCTTGAATTCGTCGCGCAGGTGTCTGGTCGCGGCGACCATGTTGATGAGGGCAGTTTTGGTTTCCGGCCAGCCGCGGGTTTTGAGGCCGCAATCCGGATTTACCCAGAGATGCCCGACCGGCAGCAGCTTGGCCGCCAGACGCATGAGATCGGCCATTTCCTTTTCCGACGGCACGCGGGGGCTGTGGATGTCATAGACACCTGGGCCGATTTCATTCGGATATTTGAAATTCACAAACGCATCGAGCAGTTCCATCTGCGACCGCGCGGTTTCGATCGAAATCACATCGGCATCCATCGCCGCGATGGAGGCGATGATGTCGTTGAATTCCGAATAGCACATATGGGTGTGGATCTGCGTATCGTCCCGCACGCCGGAGGCGCTGAGACGGAAGCATTCCACGGCCCAATTGAGATAAGCTTCGCGGTCTTTTTGGAGAAGCGGCAAGCCTTCGCGGATTGCGGGCTCATCGATCTGAATGACGGCGATGCCGGCGGATTCGAGATCCACCACCTCGTCGCGGATGGCGAGCGCGATCTGGCGGCAGGTTTCGGAACGCGGCTGGTCGTCGCGCACGAAGGACCATTGCAGGATCGTAACCGGACCCGTGAGCATGCCCTTTACCGGCTGGGCGGTGAGCGATTGAGCGAATTTCGACCAGCGCACCGTCATCGGCCCCTTGCGCGATACGTCGCCGAAAATGATCGGCGGTTTCACGCAGCGCGAACCATAGGATTGCACCCAGCCGCCGGAGGTGAAGACGAAACCTTCCAGCTGCTCGCCGAAATATTCCACCATGTCGTTGCGCTCGAACTCGCCGTGCACGAGAACGTCAAGACCGACTTCTTCCTGCCAGCGGATGGCTTCGCGGGTCTGTTCTTCAAGGAAACGGTCGTAATCGGCCGTGCTCTTGCGGCCGTTGCGCCAATCGGCGCGTGCGGCGCGCACTTCGGCGGTTTGCGGGAACGAGCCGATGGTCGTTGTCGGTAGGCCGGGCAGATCAAGCCGTTGCGCCTGCTTATCCTTGCGCCTTTCATAGGCGGACTTGCGCTTCGCCTGTTCCGGCGTAATCGCCTTCACCCGCTTTTGCACCGCGGGATTGTGGATACGCGGAGATTTACTGCGTGCGGTGATGGCCTTGCGCGACGCTTCCAGCGCTTTGTCCGCTGTCTTGTCGCCGCTAACGGCTTGCGTAAGCGTTGCGATTTCACCGAGCTTTTGCGTGGCGAAGGCGAGCCAGCTTTTGAGCTCGTCGTCAAGCTTTGTTTCCGCCGCGAGATCGATCGGGCTGTGAAGGAGGGAACAGCTTGGCCCGATCCATACGCGGTCCGGTCCCAAAGCTTCGACCGCGTGCTTTGCGAGTTTGAGCGCCTTGTCGAGATCGGTGCGCCAGATATTGCGGCCGTCGATGAGACCGAGCGACAGGATGCCTTTGGCGGGTAGGGCGGCGATGGCGCCGTCCAACTGTTCCGGCGCGCGAACGAGATCGATGTGCAGCGCATCGACCGGAAGATTGTATGCAACGGTCGCATTCGGCTTCAGCGTGCCGAAATAGGTGGCCAGTAGAATCTTCGGCCTCGCCTTGGCGCGCGTGAGTGCGGCATAGGCCTGGCGGTAAGATTCGTGGGCCGCGTGCGATTGGTCGAGAATCAAGGCGGGTTCGTCGATCTGCACCCATTCCGCTCCGGCGGCGGCGAGCTTTTCGAGAAGCTCGACATAAACCGGCAGCAGCTTGGGCAACAATTCGAGGGTCGAACCGTGATCGCGGCGCTTACCGACCGAAAGGAAGGTCACCGGGCCAAGCAAAACGGGGCGCGTCACGATACCGAGCTTCTTCGCTTCCAGAAATTCGTCGACCGGCTTGGTGGAGGCGAGACGGAAGGTTTGGTCCGCTTCGAACACCGGCACGATGTAATGATAATTGGTGTCGAACCATTTGGTCATTTCGAGCGCGGGAACGTCCGATGGTTTATCGGATTTATGCGCATGGGCATGGCCGCAACCGGCCGTTTGATGGCCGCGCGCCATCGCGAAGTAGGTGTGAAGGTCGATGTTTTTGCCGTACGCGGCGGGCACCGCACCGGTCATGAGGATCGTGTCGAGCACGTGATCGTAAAACGAGAAATCGTTGGAGGGGATATGCGCAAGGCCCGCATCCTTTTGCAGTTTCCAATGGCGCGCACGCAATTCACGGGCGGTGCCCTGCAATTGCTCCTGCGTCTGCTTGCCCGACCAGCAGGCTTCCAGGGCCGCTTTAAGCTCGCGCTTCAGTCCGACGCGGGGAAATCCGAGATTTGTTGCGAGTACCATTGTATCCTCCAAGTAAAGTTATTTGAATTGTTGTGGGTTCGGGGTTCGGGGTTCGGGGGTTTTTTCGTCGAACCCGGAGCCCCGAACCCCAAGCCCTAATTCCTCACATATCGCCAGCGTCATTTCGCTGCGATTGAGCGTATAGAAATGAAAATGCCCGACGCCCTCGCGGCGCAGTTGATCGCATAAATCTGCCGCATGGGCAATGCCTTCTTCAAGCAAGGCTTTTTCATCTCCTGCATGGCGGTCGAATCGGCTGCCGAAGCCTTCCGGAACCAGGGTGCCGCAGCCTTGGGCGAATTTTACGATCTGGGCAAGATTATGGATCGGCATAATGCCCGCCGACAACGGCAGGTGGATGCCTGCCGCACGGATTTTGTCGCGAAAGCGCAGAAAGGTTTCCGCCAGAAAGAAAAACTGCGACACCGCCATTGCCGCGCCGGCTTCCTGCTTGCGGCGCAGGTGATCGAGATCGGCCTGCGCCGATAGCGCCCGCGGATGCACGTCGGGATAGGCGGCGACGATGGGGTCGAGTGCAAAATCCTTGCGCAACTCGGAAACGAAGTGAACCGTGTCGGCATAGATATCGGTGCCGAAGTCGTCTCCTTGCGTTTGGGAATCGTCGCCGCGTACGGCGACGACGCGCTTGACGCCGCCGTCGGCATAGGCGCGTAAGGCGTCGCGCAGCCGCGAACGGCTTTGCCGTGCGATTGCCACATGCGGTACGGCTTCGATGCCGAACGTATCCTTGATATGGCGAACGACCGCCGAAGTGCCTTCGATTGCCGATCCGCCCGCGCCGCAGGTTATGGAAACGAATTGCGGGTCGAGCGAGGAAAGTTGACCTACCGCGCCCCATAATTTTTCCGCGCTCGCGTCGGTTTTGGGCGGGAAGAATTCGAACGAGATGGTCGTCTCCGTCGTTGCCGGAGAGGGCTGTCTATGCATATCGGGCATGAGGCTCGCTTGGGTCCAAAGGTTGCGGGCGGCTCCAGGGTCGGGGAATGTCGTTCAGGTTGTAGGGTGTCGCTTCATATATAAGGCGTATCCAGTTGGCGTAAACCACGGCCGTATGACGCCAAGTATTTATAGGGGGGCGCGATGAGTCGTCGCCGGGAAAATAATGAAGCGGCGTGCGGGCGGCCGGGTCTAGCCCGCGATCCCTTAGATATTCGGATTTGAGGGAATCGGTCTCGTATTCCGGATGATTGAGAATAAAGACACGGCGCGGATAGGGTGCATTATCGTCATACATTCCCGCTTCGACGATCATATTGGGCCCGGTTTCTTCGGAATCGGCGACGATTTCCAGCTTTTTTTGCGCAAGAATATCTTCCCGGCGCGGGTTTTTCCAGCGTGAAACAGGCACCGGAAAAAAGTCGGGAAAGCCGAACAGGAGTTTGGTTTTATCCGAGACCAGCCGATGCGGAAAAACACCCCAGGTTTTTTGCGTGCCCTTATAACTTTCGATGCCGTGGAAATGGCGCAGCGCCGCCTTGGCGCCCCAACAGAGAAACAGCGACGAAAGGACGTTGGTGTTCGACCAGTCGAGAATAGCCTGCACGTCGGGCCAGAAATCCTCCTCGGCCACGGTCGGTTTGAGAGCATTGACGCCGGTGACGATAAGCCCGTCGAACTTGCGCGCCTTGATGTCGCTGAAGGCGCTGTAAAATTTACGGATATGCTCAGCGGGCGTGTTTTTAGTCTCACGGCCCCGGTGCACATCGCGCACATATTCGTCAGTCGCGGCGAAGGTGAGACGGATTTGTAAAGGCGTATGGCCCAACCATTGAGCCAATTGCCGCTCGGTCGCCTGCTTATCAGCCATCAGGTTGATGATGGCGATTTCTATGGGCCGGATATCCTGATGCGCCGCCCGGTCGGCCGCAATCGCCGCCGGATCGCCGAGCGAGGGTAGGAACGGATGCGGGTCGGCGGCGTGGACGATAACGGGCATTAAAACCTCATTTCAAAATCTGATCCAAATCGGCGATGAGATCATCGACATTTTCGATGCCGACCGACATGCGGATAAGCCCGTCTTCGATACCGACCTTGCGGCGGATGTCGGGAGGGATGGTGGCATGCGTCATGCTGGCTGGATGTTCGATGAGGCTTTCGACCCCGCCGAGGCTTTCGGCGAGGGTGAAGACCTGGCTGTGGGACAGGGCGGACGTCGCTTTCGACAGGCCGCCTTTAACGATGGCCGACACGATGCCGCCGAATTTCGGCATTTGTTTTTTAGCCAGCGTGTGTTGCGGGTGGCTTTTAAGGCCGGGATAAATCACGCGCTCTATCTGCGGATGCTTTTCGAGAAACTGCGCGATTGCCAAAGCGCTTTCGCAATGACGTTCCAGGCGCAGGCCGAGCGTCTTGACACCGCGATGAGCAAGAAAACTGTCGAACGGTCCGGCGATGCTGCCGATGGCGTTCTGCAGGAAGCCGATGCGTTCTTTATGTTCATTGGTCGTCACCACGATGCCGCCGATGACGTCCGAATGGCCGTTGAGATATTTGGTCGCCGAATGCACGACAATATCGATGCCGTGCTCCAGCGGCCTTTGCACCCAGGGCGACGCAAAAGTATTGTCGACGACCGTGACGATGTTGCGCTTGCGCGCAAACGCGGCAACCGCTTCCAGATCGATGAGCTTGAGCAGGGGATTGGTCGGCGTTTCGATCCACAACATGCGCGTGTGCGGCTTCACGGCCGCTTCCAACGCATCGGCCTTGCTAAGATCGGTATAAGAAATATCGAGATTGGTCGAATGCTTGTGCACGCGCTCGAACAAGCGATAAGTGCCGCCGTAAAGGTCGTCGGTCGAGACAATGTGCGATCCGGCCTCAAGAAGATTGAGCACCGCCGAGCACGCCGCCGAACCGGATGCGAACGCAAACCCCGCCGCGCCGCCCTCAAGATCGGCCACCACGCGTTCGTAGGCAAACCGCGTCGGATTATGGCTGCGCCCATAATCGTAACCTTTATGAACATTCGGCGCGTCCTGTTTATAGGTCGAGGTCGCGTAAATCGGCACGATCACCGCACCCGTCGTCGGGTCCGGTTCCTGCCCGGCGTGAATCGCGCGGGTATCGAAGCCCCATTGGTTGGTTGATTTGCGGGTCATAAATGAAGTCCTTTCTTATGATCGGCTGCAATGGAGAAGGTAAGCGATTCTAACAGAACTGTCCCCGGTTTTTGCCGGCCTCTCAAGCTGCCTTTATAAACGCGAGCGTGGCAATTCTTGTCCGCGCATATCAATTCAACCGGGTCCGAAGCTTGATCGAATGTTCAGGGAACTCAGGCTCGTGGCAAGGCGTCGACCAGCGGTAAACGGGGCTGTCACATCGTCGCCGAAGCGAATTCCGGCCAAGCCGGAAAGATTGATATTTGCGATATAAGCGCGATGTCGCGTTAAGGCCCGGGACAGCCTTCGCATATCGAGACCGGTCACTTGGCTCAAATCGGCATATAAGTGAGCGGATTTTGTCGGCGGCGGAGTTGTATTGGGTCTGTCAGTATTTAACGTCGTGGTCATGGGGGATCTCCTTCAAGTCCAAATTGTCTTATGCGGCCCGTAATTTTAAATCCCGCGCGCGGGCAGCCCGTACATGCACCGGCCATTGAAAAGGTAGTTTACGGGTGGGTTCGTCCCATACTTTTTCGAGGTCGCGCTGGAAGCCGGCGATAAATTTTTCGGCCGTTCGGAAATCGTTTTTTTCCATGTTTATGAAGGCCGATTGGGTTGAGTAGTAAGCGACCAGATCGGAAAGATTCATGTTTGCATTCATGCGCAGCCCAGGAGGCGCAGCGATTTCTTTGCTCGCGGGGAAAAAAATATCCTTGTAGCCGTTATCGACGTGCTTATGTTCCGCGTAGGCGTATTCCGGCTGACGCAAGACGTCGCCGTATTTTTTGATGACGGCATTGATCGCGCTATACGAAGTTGTCGGATCGGTCGGATAGGCCCAGACGGCGACGATGCCGTCCGGCTTCAGCAGCCGCTTCGCATGCTGCAGAAATTTCTTGGCGGGTGCCGGGATGGTGCGGCCCGGCGTATGGGCCCAATGATACCAGGTGCCGCCGGTTACCACGTCGAAATTGCGGGTTCCTCTTATTTTCGGCTTTTCGCTGGGCGCGACGTGAAATTTTACCCTGCGTCCGGTTGCGGTAGTCCCGGCTGCTTTTTTCGCCTGCGCGATCTGGCTTGCGTTGATGTCGGTGCCGACGACATGGCTGAAACCGCTTTTGAGCGCGTTCGTCACCTGGCCGGTTCCTGCGCCGCTGTCCCATAAGCGCCGGTCGCGCGGGCTGCGGGACGGAGCGATGCGTTTAATCCATTGGTGCAGGAGAGGCGGGGGCAACGGGCGGGCGCTGGCATAGGCTGCGCCGTTGTACAAAGTGTCTAAAGGCATTCTATCCTCCCTCTGCGCCGGAGCGCATTTCGTTGCCGCCTTGCGGCGGTTCGATGAGGCGAGATACGAATGTGCCGAAAGAAAAAAAGCTTCGGCACAAACGCAGTCACCCCTTCAGGGACCACAGTGCCGAAGCTCCGTGGCGCTTTAGCTTTTGGTAACGCGGCAGCAAGCTGCTCCTGTCAAATCCCGCGGACCCGTTGAGGTGGGTCGGGCCTTATTATTTATCTTATAAGTGTTGAGTAGTTACTGCGTGCTGCGCCTACAACACGTCTATCGCTTCTAAGCGCACTCAAAACGTCACTTGGCTTGTCAGTATCAATTGCTATAAGCCGGTCGCGAATTGTGTTGTCTGGCTCGGCGCGTAAAAAATCGACGCGAATAGCTGGAATGCCTCGCGTAACTTTGTCGACATCGTTACGATTCGCTAGCAAAGCCCAAACGACTGGTGGCGGGTTACGGTCAGGATAATGAGACATTTTATTCTCCACAGTTAACTTCACACTACCATCCGCTTATTTAGGCGCAGACAGCAAAGCCCTTGATCCGAAACCTAAGTTCCGGCGAGGGGGACCGATGAATGGGGCTGAAGAATCAAAAAAGCTTCGGCACAAACATGGTCACCCACCAGGGACCACAGTGCGGAAGCTTCGAGAGCTTTCTACCGTGGCGCTTTAGCTTTTGGTAACGCGGCAGCAAGCTGCTCCTGTCAAATCCCGCGAGTCCGTATGTGGACCAAACCGTACCCATATTTATGCAGTTTCCTACCCAATATGTCAAGCGCCGATTGCCGAATTATTTTCAGAAACTTTGGTTAATGGCCGGAAAGAAAATGAACCACCCAATCCGGCCGGGTTTTTGCGAAAAAGATCGCAGCGGCCCAGGCGCAGAAAATACCACTCAGCATCGACATGCCGATGGGGCCCGCATGGCCGTGGAGCGAGATTTTTAGATCGGGGAAATGCCGTTTCAACTGGAACCGGACCGAGCTGCCGAGCCCGAACCATGTTCCCGTCATCACCCCCGCAAGCACGGCGAGATCGAGAATCATTCCCGCCTGCCACGGCCATTGATGCGTGAGCGACGCATGTATCGGCAGCACCATAAAGGCCGCCAAAAATGCGGAGGCCAGCAAGCCTTCGCCGACCACCGTCATGAGGCGCATGTTTTTCGTAAATTTGCGCATGGCGCGGCGCATATTGATCATAATTTCCTGCGCCGTTTTGGCCGTTAGGCCGACCGAATACATACGCCGCAGATTGGTAGGGTCGCCCTTTCCGCCGAGCAACAGTGTGAGCGCGTCGCGCATCGCGCGGGCCTTGAGCGCGTCGTCGAGAGGACCGCCGCTCTTCGCCGCCTTGGCCAGCTTTTCGCGCCACGGCTTGAGCGATTCGTCGAGAAACGCCGGCACGCCCATCAAGGACCCGCGTTTGCCGAACACATTTACCAGCACGCCGCGCCCATCGCCGAAACGAAGCTTGAGGTCGGCGTAAGGCATTACCGCCTGATATTTGATGGCAATCGGCTCGGCCGGTTTCGGCGGCGCGTTGGGATTTTGGTATTCTTTTTTCTCCTCTTCCTCCGGCTTTTTTTCTTTCGGAAGAAGTTTGACGTCGGCATGGCCTTTTATGAGATTGGCGACGCCAAGCCGGTCGACACCGCGCCGGAGGCCCGACGGCAATTCCTTGCCGGTAAAGCGGAAATTAATCGTCGCGCCGCAGGCAAGGCCGATTTCCGTCGTGATCCTTCCATTGCCGTTGCAGCTTGGGCACGCCGTTCCGCCGCGGCCCTGGCATGTGGGGCAGGGCAGTTTGCCGGTCAATTTGCACCAGCGGCACGGGATTTGACGCTTGCCGTGGCAAACGACGCATGGCTGATCGGGCTGGTGCGGATTGACTCCTTGCCCGTTACAATTATAGCAAAATTCGAGTCCGCGCCCCTGGCAATAATTGCAGTCGTTGAAGCCGCGGCCCATACATTGCCCGCAGGTAATGAGCTTGCGGCCTTGGCACGAAGTACAAATTTCGCTCGCGGCCAGAATGACCGATTTTTCCGGCAGCGAGATTTTTGCGCCTTCCAGGCCCCAGCCTTGGCCGGGCGCTTCTTCGAGATCCTTTATTGCCACGGCCACCCAATCGCGGCCCTCCAGGAAATTTTTGTGATGCAAGGCGGCCGCCGCTTCCAATGATGCCGTATCGGGCACCATGGTGCGATCCTGTCCCTTGACCGGGCCGGGATAGATTGCGTTGCTGTGCTCGCAGAACGGTACCAGTTGGGTGATGCCGTCGAGCGTGTAAATTTTTTCTTCCGATTCAATAAGCTCGATTTTATCCGGCGCCAGCCCGTTGCCTTCCGCCAGCTTGCGAAGACGCGCAAGCGCTTGGTCGGTGAGGGGGCGTTCGGGCGGCGGTGTGTCGGTCATGCGCTTTAACCATATCAACAAAGCGTTACATATTACTAAACCAATGCTTGACAGAGAAGGTCAACGAAATAAAGTCGATAGAGCCAATAATGCAGAAATGAGGGCGGACGATGAATATTAGACGACGAGAGTCAATTCCAAAAGACGAAGATCGCAGAGAACCAGAAAATCCGCTGCATCGCCCTGTGCCTATCGATCAACTGGATAAAGCCATTCGGGGAACGGTTCTAAGAAATCGTATTCTGGCGGATAAAGGGGTGACATTGACACAAGGTTAAGCACTTTTCTTTTTTGCTTCCTTCATGTTCAAATATTCCGCCAAATACTTCCCCGTATAACTCCCCTTCGCCCGTGCGATGTCTTCCGGCGTTCCCGTTGCGACGATTTCGCCGCCGGCGTCGCCGCCTTCGGGGCCGAGGTCGATGATGTAATCGGCGGTTTTGACGACTTCCAGATTATGTTCGATCACGACAATCGTATTGCCTTGATCGACCAGCGCCTGAAGAACTTCCAGCAACCGCCGCACATCTTCGAAATGCAAACCGGTGGTGGGCTCGTCGAGGATATAAAGGGTCTTGCCGGTCGCACGGCGGGATAATTCCTTGGCCAGTTTCACTCGCTGCGCCTCGCCGCCCGAAAGAGTGGTCGCCGATTGGCCGATTTTGATATAGCCGAGGCCCACACGATCCAGGGTGGCGAGCTTGTCGCGGATGGAGGGCACCGCCTTGAAAAACTCCGCGCCTTCTTCAACCGTCATGTCAAGAACGTCGGCGATGCTCTTGTCGCGGTATTTTACTTCCAGCGTTTCGCGATTATAGCGCCTGCCGTGGCAGGTATCGCAGGTGACGAACACATCCGGCAGAAAATGCATTTCGATTTTGATAAGGCCGTCGCCTTCGCACGCTTCGCAGCGGCCGCCTTTGACGTTGAACGAAAACCGCCCGGCGGCGTATCCGCGCGCCTTCGCTTCCGGCAATCCGGCGTACCAGTCGCGCATCGGCGTAAAAGCGCCGGTATAGGTGGCGGGGTTTGAACGCGGCGTACGGCCGATGGGTGATTGGTCGATATCGACGATCTTGTCGATGAGTTCGACGCCCTTGATCGCCTCATGCGCACCCGCCGGCTCGCGCGCATCATTGAGCCGTTTGGCCAGCGCCTTGTATAAAGTATCGACCACCAGCGTCGATTTCCCGCCGCCCGAAACGCCGGTGACGCAGGTGAATGTCCCGAGCGGAAACTTCACGCGCAAATTCTTGAGATTGTTTTCCGTTGCGCCGATGACTTCCAGCCATTGGTCTTTATGCCCGCTGCGCCGCATGGGGGGCACAGGAATTTTCTTTTTGCCGGTGAGATATTGCGCGGTAAGACTATTTGCTACTTTTTGCACCTGTTCGGGCGTTCCCTGCGCAATCACATGCCCGCCATGGACGCCTGCGCCCGGCCCCATATCGATGAGGTAGTCGGCGCTGCGGATCGCGTCTTCGTCATGTTCGACCACTAAAACCGTATTGCCAAGATCGCGCAGGCGTTTGAGCGTCGTCAGCAGCCGGTCGTTGTCGCGTTGGTGCAGGCCGATGCTGGGTTCGTCCAGCACATACAAAACGCCGGTGAGGCCGGAGCCGATTTGCGATGCGAGGCGGATACGCTGGCTCTCGCCGCCAGACAATGTTCTCGATGCGCGCGCGAGGGTGAGATATTCGAGGCCGACATTGTTGAGAAAGCCGAGCCGTTCGTTGATTTCCTTTAAAATGCGCGCGGAAATTTCGCGGTGCTTGGGCGAAAGCTGTTTTGAAAGATCGGTGAACCATTGCCCGGCCGATTTGATCGAATAGGCGGTCACTTCGCTGATATTTTTGCCGGCGATTTTGACCGCAAGCGCTTCGGGCTTCAACCGTTGGCCGTGGCATACCTCGCAGGGTTGGGAGGATTGGAAGCGGCTTAAATCCTCCCGCCGCCATTGGCTTTCGGTCTCTTTCCACCGGCGCTCGAGGTTGTGGATCACGCCTTCGAACGATTTGGTCGTCTTGTAACTGCGCTTTTCGTCGTCATACGAAAAATTGATTTCCTTTTCGCCGCTGCCGTACAGCACAACGTTCCGAAACGCTTTGTCGAGATCTTTCCATGGCTTGTTAAGGCTCGCTTTGTAACTGCGTGCGAGGGCTTCCAGCGTTTGTGTATAAAAGGGAGAGGTGATGCTGCGCCAGGGCGCAATCGCGCCGCCGGAAAGGGTCAACTCTTCGTTCGGCACTATCAATTCCGGATCGAAATAAAGCTTTTCGCCAAGCCCGTCGCAGGCGGGGCAGGCGCCATAAGGATTGTTGAACGAAAACAAACGCGGTTCGATCTCGTCGATCGTGAAACCGCTCACGGGACATGCGAATTTTGATGAGAAAACGATTTCTTCGTTTTCGACCGCAGTTTGCCGCAAGCGTTCCTCCCCCCTTGCGGGGGAGGACAGGTGGGGGGTTGGTGAGGCAGTCCCGATGCCTGTTCTTGTTGCACCAACCCCTCCCGCAGGGGGAGAGGAACGCTGCTGCGCCTCCGCAATCATAATTCCATCCGCCAGCCGCAAAGCAGTCTCGATGGAATCCGCCAAACGGTGGCCGAGATCGGGCTTCACGACGATGCGGTCCACCACCACGGATATATCGTGCTTGAGTTTTTTGTTAAGCGTCGGCGCGTCTTCGATATCGTAAACGGTGCCGTCGACCTTCACGCGCTGAAAACCTTGCTTGCGCAGATCCTGTAATTCCTTGCGGTATTCGCCCTTGCGCCCGCGCACGATGGGGGCGAGCAGCATGAGCTTGGTGCCCTCCGGCATTGCCAATATGCGATCCGCCATTTGCGAAACCGTCTGGCTTTCGATAGGCAATCCCGTGGCGGGCGAGTAGGGGATGCCGATGCGCGCGAACAGCAAACGCATGTAATCGTAAATTTCGGTCACGGTGCCGACGGTCGAACGCGGGTTGCGCGAAGTGGTTTTCTGCTCGATGGAAATGGCAGGGGACAGGCCGTCGATGGAATCCACATCCGGCTTCTGCATCAATTCCAGGAATTGCCGCGCATAGGCCGACAGGCTTTCGACATAGCGCCGCTGGCCCTCGGCATAAATAGTGTCGAACGCAAGGGAGGATTTGCCCGACCCGGAAAGCCCTGTAATAACAATAAGCTTGTCGCGCGGCATCTCCACATCGACATTCTTGAGGTTATGTTCCCGCGCGCCGCGGATGTGGAGGGTTTGCTGCATTCGGGGAATATGGGGATGCGGTTATAAAAAAGCGAGTCTTTTCGTACTTGTTTTGTTCTCAAAAATAAGGCATATCTATTATGGACTCGGGCCTGCGGCGGGCTAGAGTTAACCGGTTTCGAAACGATTCTCGGCCTTCGCGGGCCGCAACTCCAGCAATAAAGGTGTTTCATGGCGGGCAGCGTTAACAAGGTGATCCTCGTCGGCAATCTGGGCAAAGATCCGGAAATCCGCACGTTTCCATCCGGCGGGCGTGTCGCTCATTTTTCCCTCGCCACCTCCGAAAACTGGAAAGACAAGGCGACCGGCGAGAAAAAAGAAAAAACCGAATGGCACCGCGTGTCGATCTTCAACGAAGGCCTTATCGGCGTGGTGGAGCGTTATCTTAAAAAGGGCGCGAAAGTTTATGTCGAAGGCCAGTTAGAGACCCGCAAATGGACCGACAAGGAAGGCAAGGAGCGTTATTCGACCGAAGTCGTCCTGCGTAATTTCAGCAGCACCCTCACGATGCTCGACAGCGCCAACCGCAGCGGCGCACCTGCATTCGGCGGCGGTGACGAACCGCCCGCCATTTCATCGAACGGCGGCAGTAGGGGAAGCGCGCCGGAATTGGATGATGAGATTCCGTTTTAAGGCGGGTAAAACCGAAGATTAAATATGTCAGACCTTGGTCTTATCAATCCTAATCTTTTCCAACCGGAAGATACTTTTTCGCCTGCGCAGAATACTCATCAATCTATTACCATAAATTGTCCGCATTGCCGTCAGCTTGGAGTGTTCGAGACCTTTCAGAATAACAATGGATTGGTTTATGCGAAAAGGACTCCTAATAACTATCCAAGCTTTATAGCTTCAATTCGTGGATGCCCGAATACTGACTGCAAGGCAATAGTTTTGGTAATCAGCAGAACTGAAACCAAGAATGGTCGTGTGATCGGCAATATAGTAACCGATGTCCTGCCCCCTCAATTGATCGATTTTAATCTAGATAACTTGCCTTCAGCTTGCGGAGAAACCTTAAAGGAAGCGATAGCGTGCCATGCTGCGGGAGCGCACCGAGCGGCAGCGATGATGGTTCGCAGACTTCTGGAAGAAATTTGCGAACATAATAGTGCTGTGGGAAAGAATTTGCATGAGCGACTTGAATCATTAAAAAAGAAAGTTATTTTGCCACAAGAACTTTTCGATGCGATGGGGGAACTAAAAGCTCTAGGTAACGATGCTGCTCACATAGAGGCTAAGGATTACGACAGTATTGGACCTGATGAAGCTTCAGACTCAATCGAACTTGTAAAAGAGATTCTAAAGGCACTTTATCAGCTCAAAGGTCTTATCGCTCGCCTGCAAGCGCGAAAAAAAGCACCGTAGCAAGTACATGCCCGACACCTTCATCCACCTCCGCGTCCATTCCTCTTATTCCCTTGCGGAGGGGGCGATCAAGGTTGTGGAGGACAAGCCGAAGGATGGGCATAAGGCGGCGCGGAAGGACCTTATCCATCTGTGCCTGCAGCACCACATGCCGGCGGTGGCGCTGACGGACAAGGGCAATTTATTCGGTGCGCTGGAATTCGCGCTGGCGGCAGCGGAGCAGGGGATTCAGCCGATCATCGGCTGCCAGATCGCCGTTTTGCGGGTGGAGCAGGCAGGACTCAAAAATCTTGCGCGTGATCAACTCGATCAACTTGTTTTGCTGGTGCAGAATGAACATGGCTACCGCAATCTTTCGGCTTTGGTGACGCAATCTTTCCTCGCGACAGAACGCGCCGTGCCTTACGTGACGGCGGAGGAACTCGCGCAGCATGCAGGCGGCCTTATAGCGCTTTCGGGCGGCATCGAGGGTGCCATCGGCCGCATGCTTCTGGCGGGGCAGGCCGCCGCTGCCGAAATAGCGCTGAAACAACTCGCAGAAATATTTCGCGACCGGTTTTACATCGAGATCAACCGCCATCACGGCGGCATCGTCGGTCAGAACGAAGCGCGCATTGAAGCCGCGCTTATTAAGTTCTCCTATGAGAAAAAATTGCCACTCGTCGCTACCAACGATATTTATTTCGGCGACGAAGATATGTTTCAGGCGCACGATGCGCTGCTGTGTATTTCGGAAAAGACAATCGTCTCGGAATCGAAGCGCCGCCGCCTTACGCCTGATCACCGGTTTAAATCGGCGGCGGAAATGCGCACCTTGTTCGCCGACATTCCGGAGGCGTGCGACAATACGCTGGTCATCGCCAAACGCTGCGCCTACATGCCGCCTGCACGCAAACCCATCTTGCCCGCCTTCGCCACCGCAAAAGGCCGCACCGAAGAGGATGAATTACGCGCACAGGCAAAGGCGGGATTAAAGGCGCGGCTGGAAAGTATGAATGTTTCCGACCGCGGCACATATGAAACTCGCCTCGATTACGAACTCGATGTCGTCATCAAGATGGGCTTCTCCGGTTACTTTCTTATTGTATCCGATTTCATCAAATGGTCGAAGGAGAACGGTATTGCGGTGGGACCGGGGCGTGGATCAGGCGCGGGGTCGGTCATCGCGTGGTCGTTGCTCATCACCGATATCGATCCGATCCGGTTCGGGTTGCTGTTCGAGCGTTTTCTCAATCCCGAACGCGTGTCGATGCCGGATTTCGATATCGATTTCTGCCAGGAACGGCGCGACGAGGTGATCCGCTACGTTCAGAAAAAATACGGCGCCGATAGGGTCGCGCAAATCATCACCTTCGGCAAGTTACAGGCGCGCGCGGTGCTGCGCGATTGCGGCCGGGTGCTCGGCATCCCATACGGCTATGTCGATAAAATATGCAAGCTGGTGCCGAACAATCCGGCCAATCCCGTCACGCTGCGGCAGGCTCTCGAAAGTGAACCGCAGTTGCAGCAATTGCGCGACAGCGACCCCGCCGTTTCGCAATTGATGGATATCGCGCTGAAATTGGAGGGGTTGTACCGCAACGCATCGACCCACGCGGCGGGCGTTGTAATTGGCGATCGGCCGCTGGTCGATCTCGTGCCGCTTTACCGCGATCCGGACGCCACACTACCGGCGACGCAATTCAATATGAAAATGGTCGAAACCGCCGGGCTGGTGAAGTTCGATTTTCTCGGACTTAAAACGCTGGACGTACTTCAGCAGACGGTGGAGCTTATCCATGATCGCGGCATCGACATCGATCTCGCGAAAATTCCGCTCGACGATGCGAAGACATATGCGCTTATCGCGAAAGGCGACACGTTGGGCGTGTTCCAGCTGGAAAGCGCCGGCATGCGCGACAATCTGCGCAAGCTGAAGCCCAACCGGTTCGAAGACATCATCGCCATGAACGCGCTCTACCGGCCCGGCCCGATGGACAGCATTCCGAAATACATCAAATGCAAGAACGGCGACGAGACGATCAACTTCCCGCATCCGATGCTGGAACCGATCCTCAAGGATACCTTTGGCGTCTTTACGTATCAGGAGCAGGTAATGCAGGCGGCGCAGGTGCTGGCCGGTTACAGCCTCGGCTCCGCCGATCTTCTGCGCCGCGCGATGGGCAAGAAGAAAGCCTCCGAAATGGCTGCCCAGCGCGCCGATTTCGTCGAAGGTGCGGGCAAGAACGGCATCGAGGACGGTCCGGCCAATTTCGTTTTCGATTTGATGGAAAAATTCTCGGGTTATGGCTTCAACAAATCCCATTCGGCCCCTTACGCGCTGATCGCCTACCAGACCGCTTGGATGAAGGCGAACTACACGGCCGAATTTTTTGCCGCCTCGATGAATTTTGAAATCGGCGATACGGACAAACTCAATATTTTCCGCCAGGAAATTGCGCGGCATCGCATTGCGTTGCTGCCGCCGGACATCAACCATTCCTTTCCGCTTTTCGCAGTCGAACCGCAAGGCGAGGACAAGCCGCCCGCGATCCGTTATGCGCTGGCGGCGATCAAGGGCGTGGGGGACGCCGCCATGCGCGCATTGGTCAAGACGCGCGAGGCAGGAGGGCCTTTCAAAGAGCCGCTTGAATTCGCCGAACGCGTCGATGCCCGCATCATCAACCGCAAGCAAATGGAAAATCTCGCCTCGGCGGGCGCATTCGATTGTTTCACCCGCAACCGCGCCCAAATGCTGGCCTCGATCGATTTCATGCTCAAGCACAGCCAGCAATCGGGCTGCGAACGCGAAAGCGGGCAGGTCAATATGTTTGGTGGCGGCGAGGCGACGAAACCCGCATTACCGTCAGCGAAACCGTGGGACGATCTCACGCGGCTGCAACATGAATTTCAGTCGGTCGGGTTTTATCTCTCGGCGCATCCGCTCGACAATTACCGCGCGGTGCTGGAACGTATGGGCGTGGTTCCCTCTGCCAGCATTGCCGCGCGCATGCGCGCTTCGGGCCCCAGCCGGTTCAAACTCGCCGGCGTGATTCTCGGGAAGCAGGAACGCACGGCGAAATCCGGTAACAAATTTGCATTCGTGCAGTTATCCGACGGCGGCGGCACATTCGAACTCACGGTCTTTTCGGAACTTCTTGCCGCCCGCCGCGATTTGCTGGAAGCCGGGCAGGCGGTGCTGATCGAAGCCGACGCGCAGGGCGATACGCGCAACGGCGCGGACGGGGCGGAAATCCGCTTCATTGCCCGCTCGATCGATCCGCTCGCGCAAGCCGCCGAACGTGCTGCGCAAGGTATCCGGATTAGAGTGTACGACACGCAAGAAGTCGGCGAGATTCAAAAAATCCTGCAAGCCCTGCCGCAGGGTCGCGGCCGTGTGACGTTGCAACTGCAGCTTGACGACGAAGAAGCCGAAATGGAACTGCCCGGCGCCTGGCAGTTGACCGATGCGGTCAAGGCGAATTTGCGGCAGGTTGGGGCGGGGTTGGAAGTTTCGGAATATTGATCCGCTCCCCTTCCATGCGTTGGGAAAACTAATCGCGTACCCGTTAATGCCCTAGGTTATTCATGGTGACTTTGCCTTGTTTCTTCTCGAATTTCACGATAGACAACTTGCGTAACTTCCGTCAAATCGGTTTTTTCATACATGGAGTTTCGAATGCCGACGAATACAGTTTCCGCTTTTTCCCGCCGCGATCTGTTGATCGGCAGCCGCAAGCTTTCCGTTGCGGGTTTGGCCGTGATGGCGGGCGTGGGCACGGCCGGTTTCGGGCGTGCGGCGCTGGCGGCGGTAGATACATCGAAAGACATTCAAACTCTCAACACGGCGCTTGGCACCGAACATCAGGCGATCGGCGCTTATCAGGTAGGCGCGGATAGCGGGCTTTTGAAGCAGCCGGCTCTCAACATCGCTCTTTTATTCCAAAGCCATCACAAAAGCCACCGTGACGAGTTGAGTTCCGCGATCCAGAAACTTGGCGGCACGCCGGTCACCGCGCACAGTACGGGCGATTACGGGAAGGAGCTCAACGCCTCCATGCTTAAGACCCAGAACGATTTTCTGGAACTTGCGCTTAAACTCGAACTCGGCGCGGCGAATGCTTATATCAACATCATCCCGTCGTTCGAAAATCGCGATTTCGCGAAGCTGTCCGCCCGCGTGCTGGCGGACGAATCCATGCATTGGACCGCGCTCGCCTCGACCCTCGCCCACCCGCTTCCGGCGAACGCGATGTTTTTCGGGTCGTGATCCGAAAATAAAAAAAGCCCCCGATTTTTCGGGGGCTTTTTATCGAGAGAATAAATTCTACGGATCGTAAATCAACTCGACTTCCACGCGGCGGTCATTCTGCAGGCATTTGATGAGCTTCGCGCGCGACATATTGCTTGGACAATTGGTTGTCGGCGCGGTGTCGCCGAGCCAGCGGGTTTTCGCTGCCCCCATGGTGAGGCCATGCGCCGCCAGATATGCGCGAACCGCTTCGACGCGGCGTTCGGAAAGCCGTTCGTTCGACGCGGGCTTGCCGATACGGTCGGCATAGCCGACAACCTGGCCGCCTTCGACATTGCCCATCGATTTGATCATGGCGATGAGGGAGTTGAGATGCGTCCTAGTTTCCTTGGTCAAGGCCGATTTGCCGAATTCGAAATAGACCGTGCGGTCTTCCCGCGAGAGGTTGACGCCATGCGGGCAGACGTCCTGGTCGGTCAGCCATTTGGTGCGAACGCAATTGCCGGTGGTGTTACGCACGACAGCGCCGCTGCCCAGATTGTGCACAACGCCGTAGCTCGGATCGGCCTGGGCCGGGCCGGCCAGAACGGCCAACAAGAAGCCTGTCACGGCGAGTGTTTTCAGATGCGAATTCATTTCCGATACTCCATAACAGGTCCAAGGTGAGGGGCAGAGTCCACACGACCGCGATTCCATCGCATTATTGCTGTGCATTCTACAAATAACCCGCAAAAATGAAACAGGCTTTCCGGCGCTTTGAAGGGAAAAAACCCTGATTCGGAAATCATTTGGCCGTGTGTGGCAGAAGAGTGACTAAGGCGAAGATGAGGTTATGAATGCATATAAACAAAGCATATCTGGACATGGGAAAGATACAACAAAGGACGCCGCGAGACGGAAATTCATCCGGCTGCCAAATTATTTCGATGCCGCGATGAGTAGACTCGCATTTCCACCTGCGGCAGTGAGGTTATCGGACGTCACCCGTTCCACCGCGAAACGCATAAGATAATGTGGGCCGCCGGCTTTGGGACCCGTGCCCGAAAGCCCTTCGCCGCCGAACGGTTGCACACCGACCACTGCACCAATGAGCGAGCGGTTTATATAAAAATTGCCGACATGAAGATCGCGTTCGACCCGCTTCGCCGTGCTTTCAATACGGCTGTGAACGCCGCCGGTAAGGCCGAAATCTGTGGCATTGATCGCCTCGACAACGCGACCGATATCTTCCGGCCGGTACCGCACGACATGGAGGATCGGGCCGAATATTTCGCCTTCCAGCCAGCCGATGGAGGGAATTTCCCAAGCCTGCGGGGCTATGAAGGTTCCATCGGTGCATTCGGGGCCGGGTTCGGTGGCGGCAATTGGTTTCGCCTCACTCTTCAACCGCTCGATATGGGCGAGCAGTTTCTGCTGCGCCGTGCGGTCGATCACCGGCCCGACATCGGTTTCCAGCCTCCCGGGATCGCCCATGCGCAATTCCTGCATTGCGCCCTTAAGCATCGCGAGGATTTTATCGGCGGTGGATTCCGGCAGAAACAAAATCCGCAAGGCCGAACAGCGCTGCCCCGCCGAACGGAACGAGCTGGTGACGATATCGTCCACCACCTGCTCGGGCAGGGCGGAACTGTCGACGATCAGTGCATTCTGGCCGCCGGTTTCGGCGATGAGCGGTACGATGGGGCCCGGCTTGTTGGCGAGCGCGATATTTATTGCCCGCGCGGTGGCAGTTGAGCCGGTGAAAACCACGCCGGCCAGGCCCGGCAATTGTATCAATGCCAAGCCTGTTTCCGGCCCGCCCGGAAGAAGATGGAATGCATCGCCCGGAATGCCGGACTCGTAGATAAGGTGCTTTACACGAAACGCGATGCGCGGGGTTTGCGGTGCGGGTTTCGCCAGCACGGTATTGCCCGCCGCCAACGCTGCCGCGATCTGGCCGAGGAAGATGGCGAGCGGAAAATTCCACGGGCTGATGCAGCCGAACACGCCACGCCCGGCATAATGGATTTGGTTGCGCTCGCCGGTCGGGCCGGGAAGGTCGTAGGGGCGGAATTGTTCGCGCGCCTGCAAGGCGTAATAGCGGCAAAAATCGGTCGCCTCACGTATTTCGGCAAGTGCGTCGTTGACGGTCTTTTTACCCTCGCCGATGAGAAGGGCCATCAATTCGGCACGGCGGGATTCGACCAGATCACCGAGCCGTTCCAGACACTTCGCGCGTTTCTGGACCGGTGTTGCGGCCCAGGCAGGATGACTGCGTTGCGCGGCAGCCAAAGCGGCATTGATATCTTCCGATCTTGCATCCGCAATCTCGGGCATCGGCATCCGGCGAAATTTTTCGATCTCCGCCAGCAGCGGGCCGGTCACGAATGGATCGCTGAGATCCAGTCCCTGAGAGTTACGTCTTGCAGGTTCATAAAGCTCGGGCGCGATGCGAATGAGCGGATGCCGTGCTTGCGGATAAGACCGCGCCACCTCGGCGGGATCGGCGGTGAGTTCCTCAATCGGTACGCTGCGGTCGAACAGTCGATGCACGAACGAACTGTTGGCCCCGTTTTCCAGAATGCGCCGCACGAGATAACCGAGCAGAACATCGTGGTCGCCCACCGGTGCGTAAACACCGGTGGCTAGCCCTTCCTTCTGAAGAATCCGGTAAAGTTCCTCGCCCATGCCGTGCAAACGCTGAAATTCGATGCGCGACGGATCGCGGGCGAGTTCCAGAATATGCGCGACCGTCATCGCGTTATGCGTGCCGAAAACCGGATTGATCCAGTCGGCTTCCGCCAGCAGATGCTGCGCGCAGGCGAGATAGGAGACATCCGTCGAAGCCTTGCGGGTGAAAACCGGGAAATCGTCCCATCCGCGTTCCTGCGCGCGCTTAATCTCGGTATCCCAGTAGGCGCCCTTCACCAGACGGATGGACAGCTTGTGCCTCTTGTCGTGCGCGAGGGCCGAAATAAATTCGATTACCGCCGGGGCGCGCTTCTGATAGGCCTGCACCGCAAAACCGAGGCCTTCCCATTCGTCCAGCTTCGCCTGATCGAGCAGGGCAGTCGCGATTTCCAATGACAATTGCAGCCGGTCGGCTTCCTCGGCATCGATGGTGAGGGGAATGTTATGCTTTGCCGCCCGTTCGCAAAGGGAAACGAGACGCGGCAGCATTTCCTTCATCACCCGCTCGCGCTGCACCATTTCATAACGCGGATGCAGCGCCGACAGTTTCACCGAAATGCCGGAGGCGCGCTTGAAACGCCAATGGTCCTGAAACGCGCCGACGACGTCGATGGCGTTTTCGTAATCTTTGAAATAACGCTCGGCATCCGCCGCGCCGCGCGCGCCTTCGCCCAACATGTCGAAGGAAAACCGCACGCCTTGCTGCGCTTGCGGCTTCATGCGGTCGAGCGCGTTGCCGATGGTCTGGCCCATCACGAACTGGTTGGCGAGCCATTCCATCGCGCCCTTGATCGCTTCGCGGATCAATGGTTGGCCGAGGCGCGAGACAAGCCTTCCAAGCGCCGCGCCAGCGCTATGGCGGCTTTCCTTGTCGAGCTGGATGATCTTGCCCGCAATCGCCAGCGCCCACCCCCCCGCGTTGAGCGTCCATGACGCATCGTTGCCCAGCGTTTCGTTCCAATGCGTCTCGCCAAGTTTGTCGCGGATCAGCGCATCGGCCGTCGCGCGGTCGGGAATGCGCAGCAACGCTTCAGCAAGGCACATGAGCGCGAGCCCTTCCTGACTCGTGAGCCCGAAACGAGCGAGCAGGTCGGTGGCGCTTGCGTGCGGCTTATGATTGCGGCGGATATCCTCGATCCACTTGGTCGCGCGGGATGTCGCACGCGTGCGTTCGTCGCCGGAAAGCTGCGTATCGGGAAACAGCTTTTCGAGACAGGCGGCTTCATCGGCGCGGTATAGGGCGGCGAGATTGGTTAGTAATGGGTCGGGGTCGAAGGTGGAGGACATGGGATATGGTTAACAAACGCTGCCGTCCATGTCGATTTTGATCTTTAAAGGTTTTGCGCGGCATCCCTCTACCCCCTGCTGGCCGGTTTTCCGAAAATAGGACTACGGCGTTGGCCCGTGACGGTAAAACGCGGTGTCGGGGTGGAGTAGCGCGTCCAATCTGGTAATACATTCACGGGGAATGTTTTGTGAACACACGCGACTCTCGCCCCCCAGATATTTGAGAGTGACAAAAGCAAGCAGTGAGAATATCGCGACCGATATGATTATTTTATTCCGCGGGCGCATAATCGAAATATACGAGCCCATGGCTCGATGTCAAATACCATACCTTGAAAATGCGAGCGTGCCGATGATTGTTATGCTCCGCTTCCCGCCGCAATCTCCAACCTTAAATCCGCGATAACGCCTTTCCACAGGCTTTCGCGTTCGCGGTCGCCGCGGCGTTCGGCGGCGGCGGCTTCGCCGGCCGCGCGGGTGAGGGCGAGCGCGCCGTAGCGACCCGTCAATTGGCCCGCCAGTATGCGCCGTTCGCTTATTCCGCCTGCATTTGCTGTGCTGTTCATCGTATGCCGCCCATATCTTAATAATTTTTATACGGCCATACCTTCATGGCCGTTTGAGGGCACCATGGCGGAAACTTTTTGATATCCGGTTAACGTCGGTGGCAAATAATCGCACTAGGCGCGAAAACTGCCCTGGCCGAGCACGGCCTCGATTTCCGGCAGGCCGGCGACCCAGCCCTCGAAAATACGCGCGTAGGCTGCACAAAGACGCGTAACCCACAGTTGTTTCACCGGCAGATCGCGCTCGATGATCGCAGTTGCGAGATGGCGTTCGACGGGCAGGCGGGTGACATCCTGCCGCGCCTCGGTCAGCAGGTTCGACTTCTCGAGAAAGTCCGGGGCGGACACGACATGCTGCTCGACAAGACGGGAGGCGATAACACTGATCTCGTCCGGGCTCAGCTTGAGCAAATGGGCCGGATGGTCGATGGGAAGGGCAAGGCGCCGGGCGGCTTCGTGGTTCGCCTGGTCGATAATGTCCGACGTATCGAATGCCGCCGGAACCGAATAGGTGATGCCGAGATAGCTGATGAATTCGAGCGCATTGGCAAAGGCGCCGATGGCCATCAAATCGGCCATCACCCGCGCGACGCGGGTCGAGCCGGTCGATTGAGCGACGAAAAGGGCGGATTCCGCGTCGATCCGGCAACGGTGCAGATAAAGCCCATAAAGCTCGTTGAGCGGGGAGGGCAGATCGGTGCGGGCGGCGAGGAAGTCGCGGCTGATATGGTTCTCGGTACCGCAATGATTGCGCCGGAAATGGTCGATTTCGGCACTCGTGAGCGGCAAGCTGGCCCCGGCGGCGAGGAAATCGTTGATCGTATGGCCGCAGATATTGGCGACGCGCTGCCAGTCATCGGAAAGGGGAGCGCCAAGCACCATGTCGGCGGCGATCTTTTGCTGGCGGTTGAGCGGTTGAGTTAGGCTTTCAAAGAATAACCCGGGCTGCGCGATCCGGCAGAGCCAATCGGGCACCTTTTCATCGCGGGCCCAGCCCGCAACGGGCGTGTCGGTATTGGCGGGTGGGGGTAAACCTAGTGGCTCGTCGAATTCGGTTTCGAGCATCGAGGCCGAGTCGGACGAATGACGATGATTCCTGATCTTGATAAACACGTTGGATGGCTCCGGAGGAAGGAATCGGGAGGGCTTTGGCGGGAGCGACTCGCCAGTTATCCCCAGGTGAGTCACGTAATAGTCAATACTTATCCACAGGTCTTATCATAGAGAATGAGTTGCAGTTAAGAGAAATTTACCAAAATGAATCCCGAATTAAGGTTTCGATTCGTCTTTTGAAATCCGCGTGTTTTCAGGGCAACAGATTGTTTCGATGGGGGATTAAAGATGATAGAAACACCTACTACATTTAGCTTGCGGTTACATGGGAGCCACAAGTGACTAAGGAGCGGGAAAAAAGCTGGGCCGAGGTTTGCGAAGAGGTTGGCCGCGAATTGCGGGCCGAGCAAGGCAGAAGCCTGCCAACTGATGACCCTTCCACGGATGAAAGTCTCGAAGCGCGGCGCGGACTAACCCGAGAAGAAATTTTGCGGCGGGCAGACGACATATTGAGACATCTCCAAGAGCCTGAATTACCTCTGGATAAAATGCCGATGGCAGATCAACTGGAAAGCTGGTTAGCCGGTACGAAGTTGACTAACGCCCAACATAAATTACTAAAGAGAACCCGAGCAGCCGCAAAATTAAGGCAGGATTGCGAGGACATCATGATGGACGAACTTGTTCGCTATCATCGGCGTTCAAAGGAACCCGATATCGAAATCGATCCTAAAAATCGTGCGTCCATGCGAGGGCAGGCGGCGACGCCGTTGCAACGTGAAGAGAGTATTTATGATCGTTATCCCGGCCTCACGCGGCCTTCCGATCTAGAAAACGAAAGAGACGATAGGGGGCCTGAATTGAGCCGCTAGAGAATCTGTCGGCGGATATTAAGTAATAACGCGCCACAATTTCGTCATTTATTGTATTGCAACAATAAATTCTGCTGCATCGCAAAGGCCATTTATTGAAAATATAGGGTTTTGCGTACATTTATGACGGACGCACCCGCAATAAAACACCCGTTTCCATCGCACCGCATTGATGCACCCGCAAAGCTACTTCGCGATCTTCGCGATGCACAAAACCCAATCCTAATGCTACTTAAACTATCGTCCCATAGAATCGAACTGCAATGAAGAACATTGCGCTTCCATGGAGGGACTTATGGGTAAGACAAGTATCTTCACAGTAATAACGGCCGTCGTCGTACAGTTTATTGTGGGTTATCTGTGGTACGGCCCGCATCTGTTCGGTGACGTGATCACCGCCGGCGGAGGGCATGCGGTTGACTTCCTTAAAATGGACGTCATGTCGCTTATCCTCATCCTGCTGAGCGGTTATGGGTTGACGCACATCCTGACCACGCTCGACAAGCTGACGGGCACCAAGGATATGAGCGGCGGCCTGAAGCTGGGCCTCACGGTCGGCGCTTTCGCGATCGGTTTTCCGGTCGTGATGCTGCTTAACCTGATGGGCTTCGCGCATGTGGTGCTGTTGGTGACCTTCACCTATCTGGTGCTGATTACCATCCTCACCAACTTGGTGGTTATCAAGCTGAAACACGCCTAAGGCGGGTTTCTAGGGAAGGAACGGGGGCCGTAGGTCCCCGTTCTTTTATTCGTCCAAAGTTGCCTTCTTCGCCTTGGCCTTCTTGGTCTTCGGCGCAGCTTCCTTGGCTTCGGCTTTATCTTCTTCTTCGCCGTCTTCCTTCGCAGCCTTGGCTACTTTTTTGGTGCGCTTCTTGGGCGCAGTTTCGTCGGAGGTTTCGGCTTCGGGCGGAGCACCGAATGCTTCGACAACCTCGGCCTTTTCGTGAGCTTTCTTGCTCGCGGCGGTCGATTTTTCAGTCTGAACGATGGCTTCTTCCGGCGAGCGGGCGACGTTGACCGTCACCTTGATCGAAACTTCCGGGTGCAGCTTGACCTTCACCGGGAACAGGCCGAGCGACTTGATTGGCGCGTCGATCTGGACCGAAGCGCGCGGAATGTCGTGGCCCGCTTCCTTGGCCGCATCGGAAATGTCGCGCGCGGCGACGGAACCGTAGAGATGCCCGGAATCGCTTGCCTGCCGGATAACGGTGAAGGCGAGCCCGTCGAGCTTGGTGGCCAGTTCCTGGGCCTTGCCGCGGTCGGCGGTGTTCTTGGCTTCCAGATCGACGCGCTGTTTTTCGAACAAATCGACATTGGCCTTCGTCGCGCGCAGAGCCTTTTTCTGCGGTAGCAGAAAGTTGCGGGCAAAGCCCGGACGGACCTTGACCACCTGGCCCATTTGGCCGAGACGCTCGATACGCTCCAGCAATATCACTTCGATCATATTTACCCCCTGATTTTAAGTTGCATCGAAAGCTGCCGGGCCGCAAAGCGCGGCCGGAAGTTGGCCCACACATCGACGATCCCCAAAAGGATCGTAAGAAAGAAAGCCGCCGCCGTCGTCCATTTGAACGGAAACAGCAGGAAAACGTAATAGCCCCATAGGATCCAAAGCCGGAAGAGCGACGATGCAGCCTTGGCATGCACGACGGCAATGCCCTGAAAAAAATAGGGCACGAGCAGCATTGCACACAGATTGCCACCGATATAATTGAAAGGGGCCGGCGCGTAATAACCGGCGAGCACGCCCGCCAGTGCCGCAATCGCCAGCCATTTCGAGACGAATATCTTTGCAATCTCGAAATCCGGCCGTAGATTCCAGCCTTGCTGACGCAGCGTGATTTGCGACACGAACATGCTCAGCAGCATGACCAAAATCCAACCGCAGCCAATCAGGGCGGGCAGCATGTGCGCCAGAACGTTGAGCAGGGCAATAAACTGCTCCAGCACCCTGGGATCATTGTGCGTGGGATCCACAGGATGTGTCTTAAGCTGATCGGCGTATGTTTTCATTACATCGAGCGCCATGCCGAGCAGCCCGTTCTTGTAACTAAGAGCGGCAGCCTCGGCGGCGATGAAGGCGACGCAGGGGTAAAGCGTCATGGCGGTCAGCAAATCGCCTTCCGGAAACCATACCGTTTTCCCGTCCGGTCCGTCGCGGCGGCGCAGGGCAAGAAACGTAAGTGCGGATGCGGGGAAACCAAACACCACGGCGTAATATGCGGCAAAATTGACCGTCTTTGTGGCGACAAGCAAGGCAAACGCCGTCACCACGGCCAAAATGCCGGCCTCAACTCCCGCGCCGAGCCCTACGATGAAAAGGGGCGATGCCGCGAGAATACTGAGCATCACGAAAGCCACGCTCTTCAGCGTCAGCGAATAGGTGAAAATTCCCGCGCTGACCCCACCGGCCAGAACGCCGCCGGCATAGCCGCGAAGGCCGCGCGAGGGAAGGGAAACGGTCATGCCTTAGCCTTATATTGGTTTTTTAGGCGCCGCCGCGTTTGTCGACATAGGGCAGGAGAGCCAGAAAGCGCGCACGCTTGATGGCCTGCGCGAGTTCGCGCTGCTTTTTGGCGGAAACGGCCGTGATGCGGCTCGGCACGATCTTGCCGCGCTCGGACACAAAGCGGCGCAAAAGCTGCACATCCTTGTAATCGATTTTGGGAGCGTTCTTGCCGGTGAAAGGGCAGCTTTTGCGCCGGCCGCGGAAACCGCCGCCACCGCCAAACCCTCCGCCGCCGCCGCCAAATCCGCCGCTGCCACTGTTACCGCCGCTGCGGCGCGGGCCGCGTTCCTGAAATTCGCTCATGCCTCAACTCCTGCTTCGGGTGTTTCGCTGGTCTCGGGACGTGCGCGACGGGGGCGATCGCCGCGGTCACCACGTTCGCGCTCGCGTTCACGGTCGCCGAACGGGCGGTCGGACCGTTCGTCCTTGCGCAGCATGGCCGACGGGCCTGCTTCATGTTCTTCGACGCGTACGGTAAGGAAGCGCAGCACGTCTTCATTGAGACGCATGTTACGTTCGAGTTCCATCACTGCGGCAGGCGGGGCGTCGAGATTGAAGAGCACATAATGGCCCTTCTTGTTCTTCTTGATACGGTAAGTGAGGTTGCGCAGACCCCATTGCTCAGTCTTGGCGACCTGGCCGCCCTGGGCACGAACAATGTCCGCGAAGGTGGTGGCAAGCGCTTCGGCCTGGGTGGCAGGAATATCCTGGCGTGCAATAAAGATGGATTCGTAAAGCGGCATGTCCGCATTCCCTCCGGGTTTAAGCGACCGGCCGCTGGTCCGGGAACATCCCGAAGTTTCAGCCGCACCGGTCAAGCCAACTGTCTAGGCAGCCGGCAAGGAGCTATGTAAGGGAGTCACTATAGCGGGAAATTGGCTGGTCGCAAGGGGTATCGAACGAAGCATTAACCATTTGCCTATCGTTTTGAGGCTCTTTATAGCTAGATTCAACATTGTTTCTTTCCCTGGCAGCCGTACTCAATGGCGTCACCGACCAAAAAAATCCCCGCCGACATCTGGTGGCTCGATGCGCAGGAGCATCGCGCCGACATGGAAGCCGTGTGCCGGTGGATAGCGTTCGCGTTGCTTGCAGCCAGCTTTGTGTTCGATCTCATACTGGTGATGGATTTCAGCCGGGCGTACCAGATCGCGCAGTTTTCGCAGGACGAATACTGGTTTCTCGAAGAAATCATGCGGTTGCAGGGGTATCTTACCGCGGGCGATTTCAGCTCAATCCGCCAATTCGGCAGTCCGTTCGCCTATGGGTTCGGGTTCTGGCTGTTTACCGCGTTGATAGCGGCCCCGTTCCGAGGACACGTCATGCTGACGACGCTGTTTTTGCGTCTCGTCTTCATGGCGATGAAATATGCGGCGTTCTGGATCGTTTACCGCCGCGCTTTCGACCTTACCCGTAAGCCGATTTTCTCCCTGCTGGCGCTGGCGCTGCTGCTGGCGGTGCCCGCTTATGTGTTCGACGGCAAGATTATCAGTCCCGAATATCTCATTATGCTGCTGGGGGCGCTGGGATGGGATGCGTTATTCCGTCAGAACTCGAATGCGCGAACGGCGGCGGCTTTTTTCTTCGGCCTTGCGGCGGTTATCAAGATCAACACGGCGCCGCTTGCCATTATCTTTCTCGCCTTGTGGTTTGCTTATCCGAAGCGCGACCGGTTTCGCATCGCCCTCGATTGGGGTGTCGGTTTGATTGTACCGCTGCTTCTGTTCCTGTTTCCCGCAAGCCCGTTCAGGGAAATCCTTGCTATCGCGAGCACGCATCACGTCGATTATGGCCTCAACTATCTTTTCGTCTGGTACAATTATAACGCGCTGGAATTCGACGATATGCTCAAGGGCGGCTGGAGCGTCGCTTTTCTTTCATGGCCGTTTCTTTTGGTGCTCGTCGGTTTCGCGATTTACCAGGATGTGCGTATTCGCGGCGCTTATTTGCGCGACTGGGCGCCGACGACGATGGCCGCCGTTTTCTGGACGTTTTATGCCGGGTTGGTCACATGTATTCTCACCAGCCTCAATTCCCTCATGCATCCGTGGTTCGTGTTCGCGCCGTTCATGCTGATGCTCGGGGCCGGAACGCTTCTTATCGGCATCGGGCGGCAGGGGACGACGATGATGGCGGCGTTCCTCGTCGCTTATATCGCCTTCTTCGGGCCGCGTTATGCCGTGCAGTGGCAGCACCGTGTCCAGAAGTTCGACTATGTCGCGCAGACGGAAACCTGGGATGCGGGTGTGTCCGCATGGATCGCCGAAAATTGTCCGAAGGCCCGGCAGGGGGTAATCGATTACAATCTGCTGTGGCCGGAAACTTATAACGGCCATTTGCAAAAGATGTGGACGCTCATCGAAGTCGAGGATTTTCGCCGCACTGCCGGGGACGCTTCCAGCATTCTCGATAATATCGACCTTTTGCTTCTGAAAACCTCGCGGATGAAGGCGCTTTTACCGCCGCCGGACTACAAGCCTCAACCCAAGGTAACGGGTGCGATTTTAGGAAACTTTTTCCCTAACGCCGCGCCGTATTATAATCGAACCAAGGAATTCCCCGATCTTACCCTTTATGTCCGCGAAGGTGTATGTAAGAAGTAACGCATATCTATCGGAGTTGCCGTGACGACCGGAATACCGCCTGACTTTGCCGATTTCCGCGCCCTTTCTGCGATGTTGGGGCAGAATCCGCTTTTCGTGCAGGGGGCGGGCGGAAACACCTCGATCAAGCAGGACGGCGTTATGTGGATCAAGGCGTCCGGCGCGTGGCTCAAAGATGCATCCACGCGCAATATATTCGTCGCCATCGATCATGCGAATGCTCTCATGCTGCTCGATCATGCGGCGGAACCGGTTTGGCGGCGGCTCGACGCGGACACTGCATTGCAGCCTTCTATCGAAACCTCCCTGCATGCCGTTTTGCCGCAGAGGGTCGTTGCGCATATTCATGCGGTGTCGGTCCTTGCGCTCTCCGTGCGGCGCGATGCCGCCGAACAGTTCAATGATATATTCTCGAACCTGCGCTATGCCTTCGTTCCTTATGTTCAGCCGGGCCTGCCTTTGACGCGCGCGTTGCGGCGCGCGATGCAAGCGTCCGTTTCCGATATTTTCGTTCTTGGCAATCACGGCTTGATTTTGGGCGGCGAGGATTGCGAAGAGGTCATCAGCCGTCTCGGCAGTATCCTTCGCTGCCTCAAAAGCGAGGTGCGCACCGCGCCGCCGCCCGACATGGCGTTTCTGGAATCGGTCACGGCGAAAGGGCAATGGCGGTTGCCGAAAGAAAAATACGTGCACCGCCTGGCGACCGATCCCATATCGCGCGCCTATGCCGCTGGGGGTTCGCTGTATCCGGATCACGTCGTTTTTCTTGGCCGTGGCTGCCGGGTGTTTTCCGCGGAAGAATTAAAATTCGTCGATCCCGCAAGGCAAACGATGGTAATCGTCGCCGACAAAGGCGTTTTATTATCCGCCAACCTGCCGTCGACAGCGGAAGCGATGGCCGAGTGTCTTGCCGCCGTTCTTTCCCGCATTCCACCGGGCGTGGGTTTAAATTATCTCACCGCGCGCGAAGAAGACGAGCTGCTCGCCTGGGACGCCGAAAAGTTCCGGCAAAGCGCGAATTGAACGGATGCAGATCGTCATCCCCATGTCGGGCTTTGGCGAGCGGTTTCGCAGGGCCGGATATGACAGGCCCAAGCCGCTTATCGAAATCGAGGGTAAGCCCGTAATCGCGCATGTAATCGCACTATTTCCCGGCGAGACGGATTTTCTTTTCATATGCAACGCCGATCATCTTGCCGATAAACGCTACGGCATGGAAGAAACCATCCGGCGTTATTGCCCATCGGCGAAAATTGTCGGCATCGCGCCGCATAAAGAAGGGCCGGTGCATGCGGTGCTGGAAGCCGCGCAGCATATCAAAACCGGCGAACCGGTTTTGGTGAGTTATTGCGATTATGCGGCGGCGTGGGATTACATCGCTTTCAAAACTCTCGTCGTGCAAAGCAAGTGCGACGGCGCGGTCCTCGGCTATACCGGTTTTCATCCGCACATGCTGCGCAATCACAATTACGGCTATGTGCGCATGAATGGCGAACGCGTCGCCGATATTCAGGAAAAACGATCATTTACAGGCGAGCCGATGAGTGAAATCGCGCTTTGCGGCGCTTATTATTTTCGGGATGCCGGTACGATGTTGGAGGCATTCCGCGAATTACTCCCACATGATGAACTGCGCATCTCCGGTGAGCATTATGTGAGCATGGCTTACAAATCGATGCTCGCGAAGGGCGCCGATATCCGCACATTCCTCGTCGATCGTTTCATGCAATGGGGAACGCCGGAGGATTTAAGCGACTATCTTTATTATTCGGCGATCTTTCACGCATTGAAAAAGCCGCGGCTGCCCGCGCGTCAGGCAGGCTACGTCGTGATGCCGATGGCGGGCGAGGGACGGCGTTTCGCCGATGCGGGATATAAAGACCCGAAACCTCTCATTTCCGTCGACGGCATGCCGATGGCGGTGCGTGCGCTGAAGGATTTGCCGCAAGCCCCGCATAGGCGCGCCGTTCTGCGCCGCGATCTGCCGCAGGTTGCACGGCTGAAAGCCGAACTTCCGGAAAAGATTCCTGGCCTCGAAATCGTGATGCTCGACAAGCTTACTGACGGGCAGGCGATTACTGCGCTGGCAGCATTGGACGGCGTGCCGGACGATGCGGCGGTGACGATAGGCGCGTGCGATAACGGCGTGATTTATAATCCAAAGGAATTTGAAGCGCTGCGGGCCGATACACAGGCGGATGTCATTGTCTGGGGCGCGCGCGGTTATCCTTTCGCCGCGCGAAATCCGCATGCGTATGGGTGGATTGATGCAGAAGATGAAAAGATAATAAACATCTCGGTAAAAATTCCGCTCGCCGATCCTGCCCGCGATCCTATCGTCATAGGCATTTTCACCTTCCGCCGCGCAGGCGATTTCCGCGCCGCCGTCGCGCATATGAAGGAACGCAATGCGCGTGTGAACGGCGAATTTTATATCGATACCGCGATCAACGATGCGATTGCCCTCGGCCTCGATTGCCGATGGTTTGCCGTCGATTATTATCTCGGCTGGGGCACGCCGGAGGAGTTGCGGACTTATTCATACTGGCAAGCCTGTTTCGAATCCGCATAAAAATTACTTGAAATTCTCTAAACTTTTTCGCAGGATTGCAAAGGCGAATGTACAGAAGGGGAGTTTTCATGACCGATTTTGTCGTATTCAGATTTCACCGGGCAGATTGGGAAACAACCGTTGCTCAGGTCTTTCCCAGAAATGATGTTCGTCCCGGCAGAACAGTCGCTGAGGAAGTTGAGCGCTTTGCTGACAGGCCGGTTCCTTACGTTATTGTAAAAAGATCAAACGGCAACCGGTTTTCGGCTTTGCGCGCGGGCATTAAACGGCTACTCAAGAAACCGGCGACCCTCGTGTAACACCTGTTTTTACGAAGCAGATTGTCTTCCGCAAAGACGCGGCGTAAGAACAGGTTATGCCTGCCCTATCACTAGTAATTCCCTGTTATAATGAAGCGAAAACCATTCCCGATCTGGCGGCCCGCTGCCGGAATGTGATCGCGCGCGGGGATTTGGAAATTATTCTCGTCGACAACGGCTCGCACGACGACACGCCCAAACTTTTGGCCGAAACCGTGCGTGGACAGACGCAACTGCGCACCGTGCGCGTCGATGTGAATCAAGGTTATGGCCACGGTATTCTTACCGGATTGCGCGCGGCGAAAGGCGATATTTTGGGTTGGACCCATGCCGATTTGCAAACCGATCCTGCCGACGTGCTGGCGGGGCTGGAGCTTTTCGCCAAACATCCAAACGGCAAGCTGTTCGTCAAGGGGCGACGTTATGGACGGCCGGTGTCGGACATTTTCTTCACAATCGGCATGTCGGCTTTCGAAACCGCTGTGTTCGGAACGCCGTTCTGGGATGTCAATGCGCAGCCGACGATGTTTCCGCGGTCCCTCTTCGAGCAATGGAAGAACCCGCCGCATGATTTCGCGCTCGATCTCTATGCCTACTGGTCGGCGCGGCGAGCGGGATACGACATCCGGCGCTTTCCGGTCTATTTCGGTTCCCGCCCTTACGGCACCCAATCGCGCTGGAATCTCGGCTGGAAAAGCCGGTTGAAGATGATCCGCCGGGTGATCGGCTATAGCTGGCAATTGCGCCGGAAATTCGTAGACTGACCGTTCATGCCGCCGATTCTGTCAACCCTCAAACGCGAACCCGGATTTTGGTGGGGATTGGGCCTCAAGCTCGTCCTCGTCTGCGCCGTCGTGCCCGTGACGCAAGTCGAATGGTTTTTTCCGTTCGTGGCCAATGGCATAGCTCATTTCGATCTCAATTTGTGGCAAAGCTACCTCGATCACGTTCCGCCGGACGCGCCGCGTTTTCCCTTTCCGTACGGCTTCGTTATGGCGGCGGCGTTTTTTCCGTTGTCGGTGGCGGGGCAGGGGATCGACGATCTGTTCGGGACCGGCGTTTTTTTCGGCATCGGATTTAAATTTACGCTGCTGCTGTTCGATTTTGCCGTCCTCCTCATGCTGCTTAAGCTTTGGCCTCAGTTGCGGCGCGAACTTGTGTGGTTTTTCTGGCTTTCACCGCTCGCGATTTACGTGACTTATTGGCACGGCCAGCTCGATATCGTACCGGTTGCGCTTTTGCTGAGCGTGTTTGTATGCCTTAAACAAATACGCGCGCCGCAGGCAGGGGTGGCGATGGCCGTTGCGATTGCGGCAAAGCTGAGCATGCTTTCGGCGTTGCCGCTTACGCTTGTCTATTTATGGCGCAACAAGCGGCTGCATTATCTGCGCGTGCCATATGTGGTGGCGTTTCTTCTCGGCATGATCGTGCTTGTGCTGCCGTTTTTCCTGATGCCCGGATTTCAGGCCATGGTGCTCGGAAATCCGGAGATGCAGCGGCTGTACGAATTGCGGCTCGATCTCGGTGCGCGTACGGCGATTTACCTCACGCCGCTGCTTTACATTCTTGCTTTATATGCCTTGTGGCGTTTGCCGCGCATCAGCTTCGATCTGCTTTACGCGGCAACCGGACTTGTTTTCTTCGTGCTTATCGTAAGCACGGCGTCGCCGCTCGGTTGGTATTTGTGGCTACTGCCGTTTCTCGCCTGGCATCAGGCGCGGGCGCGTAATGAAATCCGCGTTCTTATCGCGGCGTTCAGTGTCATTGTTGTGGCCGGCCATTTGGCGATTTCGACCGGCGCCTATACACCGCTTGGTCTTATAGACGGCCCGACGATCCTTCAGCAAAACGGTCTTGCCGTGCCACCCCATCTCTATGCGTTATGGCAGACGGCAATCACTGCGCTCGGCTGCATTCTCATGTGGCAGATGCAGCGGGAAACGATCCGCCAGAACGATTATTTTCGCCTCTCTCGCCGCCCGTTGGCCATCGCCATCGCTGGGGATTCCGGCTCGGGAAAGGATACATTCGCGCATCGCCTTGTCGATCTTTTCGGCGCGCATTCGGTGAGCCATTTGTCCGGCGACAATTATCACTTGTGGGACCGTGACGGGCCCTTGTGGAAGAACCTTACCCATCTCAACCCGCGCGCCAACGATCTGCAATGTTTTACCGAAGATGCCCGGGCGCTGATGGAGCGGCGGTCGATCAAGGTGCGCAATTACGATCATGCGCTCGGCCGTTACGTCGCTCCGACCGACCAGAAAAGCAACGATGTGGTGATTCTCACGGGCCTGCATGCGCTTTACGACGAACGTCTGTGGCCGCGTCTGGCCGTGCGCATCTATCTCGATACCGACGAAAGTTTGCGCCGCTACTGGAAGACTGCGCGCGACGTAAGCGAGCGAAGTTATGAGTTGAAAAAGGTCGAGGACACGCTGAAACGCCGCAAGGAGGATTCCGTCACCTATATCCAGCCGCAAAAGGAAAACGCCGATCTCATTCTGGCCATGCAACCGGTGCATCCCGAAAAGCTCAAAGGACATGAAGAGGTCGACCCGCATTATAAACTGCATGTCGTCGCGCGGCAGGGGCTATATCACGAGTATATGGCGCTTCTGCTGGTGGGATTATGCGGCTTGCATGTGCAAATGAGCCCGTCGCCGGATTTGCGCGAGGTCGAATGGGACATCGAAGGCGATGTGAGCGCCGACGATATCGCTTTTGCCGCGCAAAAACTTCTGCCGCATTTTGCTGAAATTCTCGACAGCCATGCGCGCTGGAGCGACGGGATGGCGGGCGTCATGCAATTGTTCGCGCTCGCGCACATCGACAATAATCTGCGGAATCAGATGCCATGAGCGTTTCCTGCGCCAATCCCACGTTTTTTGCCCGCAAACCGGCGGCGGTGCTGTTCGATACCGACAACACGCTTTATTCCTACAACCCCGCGCATGAACAGGCGATGCGCGCTGTGGTCGACAAGGCCAAGCGCGTACTCGGAATCGACGAAGACACGTTTCATGAAGCATTCGAGGAAGCGCGCCGGATTATCAAGGCGCGGCTGGAAGGCACCGCGGCGTCGCACAGCCGCCTGCTTTATATGCAGCAGACGCTCGAGCTTCTTAACCTCAGAACCCAACTTTATCTCGCGCTTGATTTCGAACAGGCCTATTGGCGAACGTTTTTGTCGTCCGCGACGTTATTTTCGGGAGTGAAGGAATTCGTGTTGGCTCTGCGCCGCGCGGGCGTGGCGACGGCGGTCATCACCGATCTCACCACGCAAATTCAGTTCCGCAAGCTTATCTATTTCGGTCTTAACGACTGTTTCGATTTTGTGGTGACGAGCGAGGAAGCGGGGGCCGAAAAGCCCGCGGCGGCTCCGTTTGAGCTCACGCTCGCCAAGCTCGGCGTTGCGCCGGAAGACGCGATCATGATCGGCGACAATCCCATCGCCGATATCGGGGGAGCCAAGAAACTTGGTTTTGTTACGGCGCAGAAGCGTCACGCGGGAGTCGAGATCGCTGCGAAACCCAAACCCGATATCGTCTTCGACGAATTTCCCGAACTTGGACGTTTTCTGGCGGGGCAGGGATGGCTGGAAACGCCGGACAAAAAGAAGGCCGCAAAAAAATCATGACCGCCCCGATCATTATTCTGCACCGCCGCAACTATAGCGAACAAATTTCCGACCTGCCGCGTGGCGGCTGGATCGAGATCGACGTGGATTGCCTCGATGGCATGGCCTGTGTTTCGCATGACCCGGCGACGAAAGAAGCGATGCCCGAGCCGCTTTCCGTTTTCATTCCGCGCGCGCTGGAGAAAGGCGTTGCGGGTTTTGTTTTCGACTGCAAACGCGAGAATGTGGAAAAAGCGGTGCAACCGATCATCGCGCGATATGGCATTACAAACTATTTCTATTTGAACGAAATGGAAATTCAGGGCGATATCTGCCTTGCGCGGGACGCCGCGCATCGCACGGCGTTGCGCATATGGCGTTATCGTCCCGCGCGCGATCTTATCCGGTATGCCGAGGAAATGAAGGCAGCATCGCAACCGGCCCCCGGCTGGGCGTGGATCGATTGCTGGCAGCGCGAACTCGCGGCCGATATCGGAAAGCCGTTTTTGCCGATCAATCAGGCAGATGCACACAGGCTGCAGCGCCTCGGCGTCAAGTTGTGCGTTTGCTCGCCCGAACTTTACATGCACAATTACGAAAAAACCTATGAACCGATCGATCTGGAAAATATCTATCGCAGCGTGGTGCGTTACCGCCAGCGGCTTATGCAAACCGGCGTTGCGACCGATGCCGTCTGCACGAAATTCCCCAGGCTTTGGATGTTGGACGCCGATGAACTTTTGGCATCGGAGAACTTGAACGTGGTCTGACTATTCGATGCGTCCCGCCGAACGCAGCCAGCGGCTATTGACATCGGTCCAGCGGCGTACGAGATCGTCCTGCAGCGAATGCTTGCCCATGATTTCCTGGCGAAGCGTGCGGGTATCGCCTTTTTCCTCACGTTCGAGAATCGTCAGCAGAATTTTCGGCAGGCGCCCGTGTTCCGGCAGCCCGCTGCCGAGGCCTTCGTCGTCATTACCCATCGAACCGCGAAACAGGTTTTCGGCGAGGCGGCTCGGAAATTTGCTTTGCCATGGCGACTTTAGCAAGCGCTGCATGTCGCGCGAAAGCTGCGGCAGATGTTGCAGGGCTTCGTTGAAAAGCATAGCGAGCCCGTCGATTACGCGCTCGGCGTGATGGTTAAGCTCGGTAAGGGAATCCGAAGGCGTATCAGTTTCGTCCGTAAGCGCTTCGATGCGCTTCATGAGATCGATGGTTTGGAAGTTTCTTTGCTGCCGGTCTTTTTCCGGTATAAAAATATCTTCGTAGGGCGGCTGGCTGTAAACGTTTATGCAGATGCTAAGGCGGTCGAGGAGAACCTGCGCCCAATAGAGCCATTCCTCAAATTCAGGCTTATGCGTTTCGTGACTCATCATGATTAAAGCCTCGCAAAAAGCCTAGCCGAAAAATAGCAATTTTGCAAGATTTTAACTCTACTGCGGTTGCCGAAATTCCCGGCTTTTTCCGATTGCTGCTCTGCACAAAAGGAAGACCACCGCAGTGAAACATCGGGGACCGGTTGATATGAATGACGCGCTATGCCTGCATATCAACCGGTTATCCGGGTATTTCTAGGAATAGAGAATGAATGTTTCTTAGGCGGCTTTACCGGCGGCAAATTTCTTTTGCCCTTCTTCCATCTCTTGCGGCGAAACATCGCGCACGTGAGTGGCGAGGGTCCAGCTGACGCCAAAGCTGTCTTTCACGTTGGCGGTGCGGTCGCCCCAGAACATGTCCTGCGGTGCCATGTTTTCCTTCATGCCGGCCTGTGTCGCCTTTTTGAAGCCTGCATCGACATCGTCGAGATAGACATAAAAGCTAGAAACCGATGGCGTCCCGCAACCCATTTCGGGGTTGGCATCGCTAAGAAAGACCTTCGAATTTCCGATCTGAAGGCACGCATGCATGATCTTGTTCGAGCCCGGCATGGCCATGCGATAGACTTCGTTGGCGCCTAAGGCCTTGGTATAAAGCTCGATGGCTTTAGCGGCGCCGTTGACAGTCAGCGACGGCGTAACCGTCGTATAACCTTCGGGAATTTTTTGTACGGGCATAACAGTCTCCTCGTCAGGTTTATGGGAGACAGTTTATAGCTTTTCTGGTGTGTCGCGGCAAGGCGACGCGTTAGCTTCCGCGCAGGGCGCGTTGCCGCAGCAGGTGATCGGCCAGCACGCAGGCCATCATCGCCTCGCCGACCGGAACCGCACGAATGCCGACGCAGGGATCATGCCGGCCCTTGGTCGTGATATCGGTGTTATGTCCCTGCTTATCGATCGTTTGCTTCGGTTGCAGGATCGAGCTTGTCGGTTTCACCGCGAAGCGCGCGACGATATCCTGTCCGGTCGAAATGCCGCCCAGGATGCCGCCCGCATGATTGGAAAGAAATTCCGGCGCGCCGTTTTTGCCTTCGCGCATATCGTCCGCGTTCTGCTCGCCGGAAAGCTCGGCCGCGGCGAAACCATCGCCGATCTCGACGCCCTTCACGGCGTTGATCGACATCATGGCGCGCGCCAAATCGCTGTCGAGCTTATCGTAAACCGGATCGCCGAGCCCGGCTGCGACGCCGGACGCCACCACTTCGATTACGGCGCCGGCCGACGATCCGTTTTTGCGAATGGTTTCAAGATATTCTTCGAATATCGGAACCGCTTTTTTGTCGGCGCAGAAAAACGGGTTGTTGTTCACTTCGTTCCAATCCCAGTTAGCGCGGTCGATTTTATGCTTGCCGATCTGGACGACCGCGCCGAGAATATGCACCTTCGTGCCAAGAATTTTCCGCGCGATAGCTCCCGCCGCCACGCGGCACGCGGTTTCGCGCGCGGACGAACGGCCGCCGCCGCGGTAATCGCGAATGCCGTATTTTACCTGATAGGTGTAATCGGCATGGCCGGGCCGGAATTTGTCCTTTACGTCGTCGTAATCCTTCGAGCGCATGTCGGTGTTTTCGATCAGCATGCCGATGGGCGTGCCGGTGGTGACGTCCTCGAACACGCCGGAAAGGATTTTGACGGCATCGGCTTCCTTGCGCTGCGTCGTGAATTTCGACTGGCCTGGCTTGCGGCGGTCGAGCCACGGCTGGATGTCCGCTTCGCCAAGCGGAATAAGCGGCGGGCATCCGTCCACCACCACGCCGATTGCCGGCCCATGGCTTTCGCCCCATGTGGTGAACCGGAAAAGAGTGCCGAAGCTGTTGGATGCCATGCCAGGGAGGTCCTATTTCTTCTTAGGATGCAAATCGTTCAAGTGAACAAAATCTGTATATTCGCCTTCCACCTCTTTGTATATCGCTTGGGCGGCGATTACATGCGAGCCATTGAAAGTAATGGACGGAGAACCGTGAAGGCTCCAGCCTTCATTAAGTACGCGTTCGACGCGTTCGCAAAACACGGCATCGTCGGGACCGCTTAAGAGACGATACAACTTCATGCGCAGGTCCCTATCCGCCGTCTTTCTTGGCAAAACCGCTCAGCAGTTCGGCGATTTTTCCGGCTTCGTCCGCCGCCATCATGCCCACCGTATGATAGCCCGCATCGACATGCAGAACCTCGCCGGTTACGCCGGTGCCCAAATCGCTCAACAGATATAAAGCGGCATTGCCGACTTCCAGCGTCGTCACATTTCGCTTCAACGGCGCATTGATTTCGTTCCATCGCAGGATATAGCGGAAATCGCCGATGCCGCTGGCGGCCAGTGTCTTGATCGGGCCGGCCGAAATGGCATTCACCCGTACATTGTTGCGGCCAAGATCGACTGCGAGGTAGCGCACACTTGCCTCCAGCGCGGCCTTGGCGACGCCCATTACATTATAATGCGGCATCACCCGCTCCGCGCCTATATAACTGAGCGTAAGCAGACTTCCCCCGTTCAGCATCATCGGAAGAGCGCGCCGGCACAAAGCGGTGAAAGAGTAACAGGAAATATCCATCGTATGCAGGAAGTTGCCCCGCGTCGTATCGACATACAGTCCGTCCAGCTCGTTCTTGTCCGAGAATGCGATGGCGTGCACAAGAAAATCCAGATGACCCCATTTCGCCTTAAGTTCGGCAAAAAGCTGGTCGATACTGGGTTCGTGCGACACATCGCACGGCAGGACGATTTTCGAGCCGACGGATTCCGCCAGCGGCATCACGCGCTTCAACAGCGCATCGCCCTGATATGTAAAGGCAAGTTCGGCGCCTTGCGCCGCGCAGGCGCTGGCGATACCCCAGGCGAGAGACCGGTCATTGGCGACACCCATCACGAGTCCGCGCTTGCCGGCCATCAACCGGCCGGTCAGGGGCGCCGAAAGGGCAGGGGACGAATTCATCGAAACCTCATTGATTCCAGAACGGTGCGGCAAATCTACACGATTGATTTTACGGGTCAAATGAGTGATCAAGGAAAAACCGATAAATTATGGCGAACACAACCGGCGGGAGCAAAAAGAGCTTAATATGTCTCCCTCAATATCATTAATGACACAGTATCAAGCTCTCCTCGCCAAAGGCGAGTTGCGGCCCGATCCGGCGCAGATTGAGGCGGTAGGGATTTTGCAGAAGCTTTCCGATCGGCTCGACGGTTATAATCCCGCCGCCGCGCGGGGGATTCTGGCCAAAATGTTAACCACCGCGCCCCCGCAGCAGGGGCTCTATCTTTATGGCGATGTCGGGCGGGGCAAATCCATGCTGATGGATTTGTTTTTCGAATGCGCGCATGTCGAAAAAAAGCGCCGCGTTCATTTCCATCAGTTCATGCTCGAAGTGCAGGCGCGGCTGCATCTGTTGCTGAGCGGCCCGGCGAATGTGGACGGCATGCTGCCGCAACTCGCGCGCGATATGGCGGACGAGGCGTCGCTGCTTTGCTTCGACGAATTCCATGTGAGCAATATCGCCGACGCCATGATTCTCGGGCGGCTGTTCGGGGCGCTGTTCGACAACGGGGTGATTATCGTCGCCACCTCCAACTGGCCGCCGGACGATCTTTACAAGAACGGATTGCAGCGCGACCGATTTTTGCCGTTCATCGATCTCATCAAACAACATATGGCCGTGCATCGTCTCGCGGGCGCGGTCGATCACCGGTACGAGCAGATGCGCGGCACGCCGAATTATTTTTCGCCGCTCGGCGCCGAGGCCACTGGCAAGCTTCAAGCTATTTTCGCCCGCATCACGGGCGGCGCTCCGGCGAAGGCGCTGGACCTTCCGGTGCAAGGACGCACGGTGAACGTGCCGCGGGCCGGGCGCGACGTAGCGTTTTTCGCGTTCGACGAATTATGCAGCCAGCCGCTCGCCGCCGCCGATTTTCTGGCGCTTGCAGAATGTTTTGCCGTTTTTCTCATAGACGGCGTGCCGCAACTGGAGCCGGAGCGGCGTAATGAGACGGTGCGATTCACCACACTTATCGATGCGCTTTATGAAATGAAAACAAAATTGTTCATGGCCGCCGCCGTCGCACCTGAGCAATTGTGCCCCGAAGGGCCGCTATCCTTCGAATTTCAGCGCACCGCGAGCCGCCTCGTCGAAATGCAAAGCGAGGAATATCGGCAGAGCGCACATTTAGGTTGAACCGGGGGTTGCTTTTCCGGGCTTCGATCCCAAAATTCGAGTTAAAGATGCAGTTGCGCGTACGCGGACCAAACTGTCGGTTGCTGAGACTTCCGGGCCTAAAGCGTTATCAATCATACGAACGATTTGTTGGTTGGAATATCCCATGTTGTTCAAGGCTAATCTAAACAATTCAAAAACGTCGTCAGGTAGTTCGTCTTTTGGCCCCGGGCGCAATTTATCGCTCAGTCGCATGAGCGAATATAGTGCTTCGTTTGCTAGATCATGATCGGGCATTGCGTTTGCGATGCTAGCCTAAAAGCCGATACCCAACCATGCAGTAAAGCATTGGGATCGACAGCGCCAAGTTTACACGCGATGTCAACATGGCAACTCGTGCGGCTTTCGCTTTTTCCGCGTCCTCGACTTTCGCGATGCCGAGGGCTTTCTTCTGATTAGGCCAAATAATAAACCAAACATTGAATGCCATGATAAGGCCGAGCCACATGCCGGTTCCGATCGTGCGATGATCGGCCGACAGCATTAGCGCCTGGTGCCCATATCCGTTAAGCGTCGCGACGATTAGCCCCGTCACGACGGTCGCCAGCGCGGACCAGCGGAACCAGAACAGCGCTTCGGGCGCAATGAATTTGCCCACTGCCGGTTTAAGCTCGCCCGGCATTTTCGCCATCATCGGCATTTGCACGAGATTGAAATAATAAAGCAGTCCTATCCAGGCGATTGCTGAAAGCACATGCAACCAGGTGAAAAACGGTCCCCAGTAATCGGCATGCAATATGCGGTCGCCGTGAAAACAGACAACAAGCCCCAACGCCAGAACAGCGCCGAGCGCAAGCGTTGCGTAAAGCTTTTCGAGGATGCGGGTAATGATGGGCATGATGGCTCGCTGGGAAGATGATGGGCGGAAGAGGGCAAGGTTATTGAGAATAGTAGGCCAATTGGGAAACTCTACGCAATCGACTGTTTGACAGTATTCGAGCCCCCGTTCTATAACCACGCATTCCCGAGAAAGTGATCCGGCCATTGATGGCCGCGATCCGTCACCGTTTAGCGGCTGAACTATCGGGACAACATCGAAAAAGGAAGTAAAAACAATGACGAAGCGTGCAGAATCAAAGCATAAAATCGACCGCCATCTTGGCGTTAACCTTTGGGGCCGTCCCAAGAGCCCGATCAACAAGCGCGAATACCGCCCCGGCCAGCACGGCCAGCGCCGCACCAAGCCGTCGGATTACGGCGTGCAATTGCTCGCCAAGCAAAAACTGCGCGGCTATTACGGCAATGTCGGCGAACGCCAGTTCCGCCGCTATTATCAGGAAGCCATGCGCCGCAAGGGCAATAATGCCGAGATGCTCATTCAGCAGCTCGAGCGCCGTCTCGATACCGTCGTCTATCGCATGAAATTTGCGCCGACCGTTTTCGCCGCGCGCCAGACCGTCAATCACGGCCATATTCTGGTTAACGGCAAGAAGGTGAACATCTCCTCCTATCAGGTGAAGGACGGCGATTCCATCGAAGTGCGCGGCAAGGCCAAGCAATTCGCGACCACGCTTACGGCCGTGCAGCTTGCCGAACGTGACGTTCCGGATTACATGACGGTCAGCCACGAAGAAATGAAGGGCACCTTCGTTCGCGCCCCGCAAATGGCGGACGTGCCGTACCCGGTGCAAATGGAACCGAACCTCGTCATCGAATTTTACTCGCGGTAACTGCTGGATCAGAGTGGTTGTCGATGCCCCACAGCGGGAGCGACCGCTACGCCTATGGCAACGCGAACGTCACTCCGGTCGAAGTTATTTCCAGGGCGTCCTGGGCATCCTTACGGGCGGCGACATTGCCGACGTGCGAAGTAAATCCTACATTATCGTAAAATTTAACGGTAACGGTATAGGTCGACGCCTTTTTTACCGTGTAATGGAAATCCAGGATTCGTCCGGTAGAAAGATTGGAAAAATCGAATTTCTGGCCGCAGACTTCCAGTTCGCCTTGCGTGATGGTGTAACGCGTCATGTTTCGGATCGAAACCACGCCGGTGTTAGGCCGAAAATAAATATAAAGCCCTCCGGCCACTACGAGCACGATAACAAACAGCCATTTAAGGAAATCTTCGCGGTCCATTCTAAGCCCTGTCTAAAAAGATATGCATCAGGGGAATATTTTTTATAGAAACAATTACTATTTCATTCAATCGCTCTTTCACCATCCCAACTTCCGCCGCGGATCGTAACCATTCTGCTTCGACCAGCTTTCGACGAATTCGGTGAGATCGGCAGGGACCGGTTCGGGCAGCATGATCTTGATCTTCACGAACATGTCGCCACGGGTGCCATCGGCTTTCGGAACTCCTTTGCCCTTCAGGCGAAGGACGCTGTCGGAATTGGCGCCTTTGGGAACCCTTACCGTCACCTGGCCGTCGAGCGTCGGCACCTTCGCGCTCGTGCCCAGCACTGCTTCGGGCAGGCTTACCGGTACGTCGAGATGGATGTCGGACTCCTTGCGCACGAACCAGGCATGCGGCTCGATATGCATTTCGATGATGGCGTCGCCCGCGCCGCCGCCCGTCCCCGGCATGCCGGCGCCGCGCAGCCGCAATTTATTGCCCTCGTCGGTACCGGGCGGAATGGTAACGTCGATCGTCTTGCCGCTGGATAAGGTAAGACGCCGCTTGCCACCCAGCGCTGCCTCCACGAACGGGATCGCGAGCGAATAGGTGACATCCGGCCCACGCACGCCGGAACCGGCGCGGCGATTGCCGCCCCCGCCACGTACACCGCCCATGAATTCGGCAAAAATATCCTCGGCGCCCCCGAATTGCCCAAACGGATCGCCGCCGCGCGGACCCCCACGCCATTGGCCGCCGAATGGGTTGGCGTCCGCACCCGAAAAGGCGCGTTCGTTACCCATCGCGTCGATCTCGCCTCGGTCGAAGCGCGCGCGCTTGTCTTTGTCTGACAAAAGGTCGTAGGCTGCGGTAACTTCCTTGAATTTTTGCTCGATATCCTTGCGGCCTGGATTGACGTCCGGGTGCAATTTTTTCGCCAGCTTGCGATAAGCGGTTTTGAGCTCGTCGGGATTAGCGGACTTCCCAACGCCAAGAACTTTGTAAGGATCGTTCATTTAGAGACTAGCATCCAGCGTATGAGGAGCGGGGATCGGCGTAGAGGGGAAGTATACCCTCTGAATACCGAATGCCGATTCCCTAAATACTCCTAATTACTGAATGATTACTGAATAATTTTCCACGATCCATCCGGCTGCTGGCAGGCTCTACCGTAGCCCTGCTTCTGTTGGCCGCCGACGACAATCGTCTGTTGGAATTCACGGCAATAGGCGCCATTTTCCGCATAGCCGTCCTTAACGGGAGTGATGGTGCCACGATTGCCGTTATCGGGATTGTTCCAAGTGATCTGCTGGCCAACCGGTGCGGTATAGGCGCGTTGTTCCGCCTGGGATGCACGGCGACGGTCGGAATCGTCGACCATGCCGCCGAGCTGGTTGCCGGCAAAGCCGCCGAGTAGAACGCCCGCAAGCGTCGCGGCCGCATTGCCGCTGCCATGGCCGATCTGGCTTCCGATCAAACCGCCCGCGGCTGCGCCGCCCAAAGTGCCGAACGTCTCGCCGCCGCCCCAATTATTGGGTTCGCATGCGCAAAGAAAGAGGGAAGCGGAAAGAACGGCGATGGCCGGTTTACGAATCATGGCAAAACCTCGTTATCAGTTGACGTTACACTCCCCCTGCCCAGCCGGTTGCAGCTGCCGGGAAAGGGAAAACTCGTTGCTGCAAAAGCTTACCCTAAGGGCTAATCTTGGCGCAACTGTGACTATCGAATGGCGGAAACCGGTTCGCGGGAATAAAAAAGATGGTCGAAAACAGCGATTTCAAGGCGCCTTCCGATCCCTGGGCCTTATTTCGGGAATGGTTCGCGCTGGCCGAGGCGAACGAACCGAACGATCCCAATGCCATGTCTTTGGCGACGGCGGGCGGCGACGGAATGCCGTCCGCTCGCATCGTCCTGCTTAAAAGTTTCGATGAGAAGGGATTGGTATTTTTTACCAATCGACAAAGCCAAAAGGGCTTGCAACTGGGCATCAATCCGAAAGCCGCCATTTGCCTGTATTGGAAATCGCTCCGGCGGCAGATTCGTGCCGAAGGTATGATTTCGGCCGTCAGCGATGCCGAATCGGATGCCTATTTTTCTTCCCGCCCGCGCGGCGCGCAAATCGGGGCCTGGGCATCCGAGCAATCGCAAGAGCTCGACAGCCGGGCGGTACTGGAAGCGCATGTACGCGAGTTCGAGCAACAATTCGAGGGTAAACCGGTGCAACGTCCGCCGCATTGGGGCGGCTATCGTCTTACGCCCTTGCTCATCGAGTTCTGGCAGGATAGGGAATTCCGGTTGCACGACCGTATCCTTTATCGCCGTGCGAATGCCAAGGACATCTGGATGCAGAAAAGGCTTTATCCGTGACCGTCAAAGCGCAACCGACTTCCGATCAGGACCATCGCCTGCGGCGACTCGCGACTTACGCCAGCGCGACGGTGGCGACGATTCTCATTGCCGCCAAGCTCGCCGCGTTCCTTTTTACCAATTCGGTCGCCGTCCTGTCGTCCCTGCTCGATTCGACGATGGATTTGATCGCTTCGCTCGTCACCGTTTTCGGCGTGGCGAGCGCGCTGCGGCCGCCGGATCACGATCATCGCTATGGCCACGGCAAGGCGGAGCCGTTGGCGGCGCTCGCGCAATCGGCCTTCATCGCAGGCTCGTCCGTCCTGCTTATCTATCAGGCCGCAAGCCGCCTTTATCATCCCGAGCCGGTCCGGGACGAAAAATTCGGCTACGGCGTAATGGCGTTGGCCATCGTTTTCACCGTTGTATTGGTAATGTTCCAGAACCACGTTGTGCGCCGCACACGCTCGACTGCCATCGGCGCGGATCAGATTCATTATGTAGGCGATCTGGCGGTCAACATGGGCGTCGCCCTGTCATTTGCCCTTTATTCATGGACAGGCATCGAATGGCTCGATCCGGTTTTTGCCATTCTCATCGCCGTCGGCCTCTCCATCAGCGCATTCCGCATCGCCGTCAAGGCGCTCCATCTCTTGATGGACCGCGAATTGCCGGACGCCGACCGCGAGAAGATCAAGATCATCGCCTCGTCGCGACCCGAGGTACGCGGGCTTCACGATTTGCGCACCCGGTCGGACGGCGAGCGCGTGTTTATCGAGTTTCATCTCGAACTCGACGGCAATATGAGTCTCAAGACCGCGCACCATATCGACGAAGCAATTACGGACGATATTCTCAAATCCTTCCCCAATGCCGACATCCTGATTCATCAGGACCCCGCCGGCATCGAAGAACCCCGCCTGGACGAACAGATCGAAGTCGGAGCATTGCGTAAATGAGAGATGTGTTGTTCGCGGCAATGGGCCTTGTCCACCTCGCCGCGCTTACCGGCCTTGCCGCTTACTATTGCCGCCGTATCGCCATGCCATGGCGCGAATGGCCGCTGTTTCTTTTTCTCGCCATATGGTCGGCGATTGTCGTGGCCGGCTATCTCGTGAGCCCCTTTGACGGGCTCGGCAGCCTTCCGGCTCATGCGGCGGCGACCTTCGCCGCGCTCGGTCTGGTGCTTTGGCTGCATCATGCGACGGTCGGTGCGCCGCGACCGACCCCTTATGCGAAAATCCGCTATCCCGTTTTTCTCGATATATCTCACCCCGAATGGCGACGCTTCTTATGGCTGGTTTTGGGTGCAACGATTGTCGTCGCGATTCTCATCCATTTGACCGTGTGTTTCAGTTTTTATCCGGTGAATGCGGATTCACTCAATTACCGGCTGGCGCGCGTCTTTTGGTATACGAGCCATGGCAACGTATTGCACTCGTTCGCTTCTATCGATAAACGCCTTACATTTTATCCGATCGACGGCCTCCTGCTTTACGTCCCAATCGCGCTCTACGGCGTCTCGGCGGTGTTTTTCAGCCTGCCGTCGATGTTCAGCTGGCTTGTGATTGCTTACGCGAGCTACCGCTTCGCCCGCGCATTGCAAGCCGGGCGGCTGGTCGCCTTCTTTGCGGCGTGGCTGGCCGCGATGACGCCGAGCATCCTTATCGAAGCTTCGTCGACCAACGACGAAATCCTCACCGCTGCGCCGCTATTGGCGGGCTTGTATTTCGCCTGGCGCTGGCTGGTCTCGGGAACGGAGCATTATTTCCTGCTCGCCGCGGTTGGGCTCGGGCTCTGCATAGGCACCAAGCTGCATATTTTCTTTTTGCTGCCGATCATGGCCATGTCGGCTTTGTGGTTCGCGTGGTTTTTGTGGCGGCGGCATGAGTCCTGGCGGAAATGGCTGCCCGCCATGCGGCTGCGCGTGTTTGCCGCAAGCGCCGGCGCCGGCGGATTCATGGGGCTCATGTTTCTGGTCCTCAATTACATCTCTTCGGGCCAATTTTATTTTCTCACCGACACGGCGCATCAAGTTCTCAATCTCGGCGCCAGCCTGCAGGACGCGACGCAGAATTTTATCATCTATACCGCGTCGATGATTTTGGCGCCGATTGCCGACCTCAATATCTGGCAGACCTTCCGCGAGCGCGAAGTCACCAACCGCGAGCTCAACGATATATTTGCTCCGCTCATTGCGCCCTTCGTAAGCAATGACCCGCATTTCTTTCATCTGAAATACCGCTTTCAGGGCGTCATCATTCCGACCTCCGTATTAATGGTCGAGTATGGATTGTGGCCAGGCTTTATGTGGCTTTTGTGGTTTTTGCAGGCGGCGGGATTGCGTCGCGAAAAATTCTCGCTGCGGCCGGTTTTTATCGTGCTGGCGGCAACACCGGTAATTTGGCTGCTCATCTGGTCGTGCGTGACGCTTTACATGGAAGGCGTGCCGACCTATTTCGCCTTTTATCTCATGTGCGCTGCGCCGGCGATGGTGTTTTGCTTTATCCCGGCCGCATCGAAATTGCGCGACCGCATCCGCTGGGGAATCATAACTTTTGTCGTCGCCACCACGATTATCATCGACGGCAATGTCGGAATCAACAATACGTTCCGCGGCCTTTGGCACTTTACCGAAGACAAGCCGTGGCCGTACGATTGGCTGCTGTTCGAGCAGCCGATTGTCGACGAGATCAGGCGCGCCGAGCAAATCCATATCGCCATCACGCACGGCAAGGTTTACTACTTCGCCTTCATGCACTGGAATCCCGGTGCGATCTATTACAGCCCTTATGATGCGCCGCCGGATTCGATCAAGGTGCTGCACATTCTTACGACGCCGAGCGAATTTTCCTACGGCTTCATGCCGATAAAAATTCCCGGGAAACTGACGCCGGGCATTACTTATCTCGGCCATATCCGCGGCGTCGACAGGGAAGAGGTTTTTGCCTTCGGCAATAATGTGGACAAACGGTATCCGTATGCGTCCGACTTCATATCGATGCATGCGTCGATCTTGCCGGCACGCCAAGGGTATACTCTAAGGATCGATCCGACGGTGGCCGGCCTTAATAATCCCGCCGACCGGTTGGAATTCAGTTACGAGATCAAGGCGCCGGACGGCAAGGCCGTCTATTTACGCGGCTGGAAGCTCAGCCCGGTTTTCACTACCGATCTTCCCCAGGATCTCATGAAAGTGAGCTATGTGATTGTCGTGCGCGTGCGGTCGGACTTCGAGCCGGACAAAGTGATCACCCAAACTTTCGCGCTGAGCGGCAGCGGTGCATGGCGCATAGGGCGGCCGGGCGATACGGCCGCCAATGACGACGATTTCTAGGAAGCCGTTGTAACGGGCTGCTTCGTTTAAATTGCAGGGTTTTTCGCGTAAGGGCGATTTCCGCAATTTGTTCGCCTTACGCCGATTTCGGGCATAAAAAAACCCGCCAAAAAAACGGCAGGCGCACACGTACCCGTGCATTGTCAATAGCACAAACGTGCAGAATTTTCAAGAAGTATTTTTTTTGCGGGCAGATTAACTTCGGCGAAATTTACCGTTTTTCGGCAAAAAATTACCGATAAAATCAGCTTCTTTACTTTATCGGCCGGAAATAGTGCGAATGGCTGTTGACGCGCTTCAGTAGGCCGGAACGGCATGCCAGCGTCCGTAGCAAACCGGCACATAGGGATAATATCCATAAGGCCGGCGGCAGAAATAAGCGTAGTTTGCCGCAATCGGCATCGCATAGCCCGGAACGTATGGGTTGGGGTAGGGATAAACCGGCGTTGCGTATGGGTACCAACTGCTGCCCAGCACCCACCACCATCCTCCATGCCCCGCATGCGGCCCGTGAATCCAATGGCCGGTGTGCCAATAGCCGAGATCGCGGTCGCGGAATTTGCGGATATCGCCGCGCCAATGGCGGTCGCGATGCCATTCGCCGTGGCCGCGACCGCGTTCGTGATCCCGTTCCGGATCGGCAAGACTCGATGAGGTAAACGCAGGCATCAACAGCGCAGCGAGCGCAAAAGCGAGCAGAAATTTTTTCATGGCGGCCACCCCTTCGTTCCGTCGAATTTCCGCGATGACATGAGTCTTCTGCCGGAAAACCAAGGCCTTCAGCTTTCATCTGCCCGAAGGCGAAACCAAGGCGGGAAAATGGCAGGGGTGGGGTATTTGACGGGACAATTAACGGGAGAAACCTGTTGTTTTCCCAATGATTGCCGAAATTGCGGATTGCCGAATTTATTTCGCGACTCGATAATTTGGACCAATATAATCGCTGTCTTTATGGATTCTTTATAAACTCGCCACTGAGTCTACATCCCCGCTTTATATTTTTTCACATACCCAATAATAGGCACTATATACTCCGTTTACGGTCTATTTACGGTCCCACATGACTCCTTCCCAGTCCGCTTTGCAGTTGGTTGAGGAGCCCGCCCACCAGAGCGGTGGCGAAATGGCCGTATTGCTATATGCACTCACGGCACTCAAAAAAGGACAACCGAATATTCGCCTTCCGGCCGAATGGACCGGAGTTGCCGGCAAAGTGGCCGATGCGTTCAATCAAGTCGTGGAGATGAACGAGCAACTGGCGGCAGAACTTGCGCGTCTGCGCCGTTCGGTGGGCCAGGAAGGTAAACTGAGCCAGCGACTGTCGCTCGGCCCGGTCGGCGGTTTCTGGCAGGGATCGGTCGAAGCCGTCAACGATCTTATCGACAATCTTGTGCATCCCACCACGGAAACGGCCCGCGTGATCGGCGCCGTGGCGCAGGGCGACTTGTCGAAGACCATGGCGCTGGAACTCGACGACCGGCCGCTGCAAGGCGAATTCCTGCGCACGGCCAAAACCATCAATACGATGGTCGATCAGCTTGCCTCATTCGCCGCCGAAGTGACGCGTGTCGCGCGCGAAGTCGGCACCGAAGGCAAGCTTGGCGGTCAGGCCGATGTGAAAGGCGTTGCCGGTACGTGGAAGGACCTTACGGATTCCGTGAATATGATGGCCGGAAATCTTACCGGCCAGGTGCGCAATATCGCGGAAGTGGCCACCGCCGTTGCCGGCGGCGATTTGTCCAAGAAAGTGACGGTCGACGTCAAAGGTGAAATTCTCGAACTTAAAAACACCATCAATACGATGGTCGATCAGCTTCGGTCCTTCGCGTCGGAAGTGACCCGTGTGGCGCGCGAGGTCGGCACCGAGGGCAAGCTCGGCGGCCAAGCCGATGTGAAAGGCGTCGCCGGTACCTGGAAGGATCTTACCGATTCCGTGAACATGATGGCCGGAAACCTCACCAGCCAGGTGCGCAACATCGCTCAAGTGACAACAGCGGTGGCGAACGGCGATTTGTCGCGCAAAATCACGGTCGTCGTGAAAGGCGAAATTCTCGAACTTAAGGATACCGTCAATACGATGGTGGATCAGCTTAACTCATTCGCCGCCGAAGTGACGCGCGTGGCGCGCGAAGTCGGCACCGAAGGCAAACTCGGCGGTCAGGCCGAAGTTAAAGGCGTTTCGGGCACATGGAAGGATTTAACCGATTCCGTGAATTCGATGGCCGGTAATCTCACCGGCCAAGTGCGCAATATCGCGCAAGTGACAACGGCGGTGGCGAACGGCGACTTGTCGCGCAAAATCACGGTCGATGTGAAAGGCGAAATTCTCGAGCTCAAAGACACCATTAATGCAATGGTGGATCAGCTTAATTCGTTCGCCGCCGAAGTGACGCGCGTGGCGCGCGAAGTCGGCACCGAAGGCAAGCTCGGCGGTCAGGCCGACGTGAAAGACGTGGCCGGTACGTGGAAGGATCTCACCGATTCCGTCAATTCGATGGCCGGAAATCTTACCGGCCAGGTGCGCAATATCGCCGACGTGACCAAGGCTGTCGCCGCGGGCGACTTGTCCAAGAAAATTACCGTCGACGTGAAAGGCGAAATTCTCGAGCTTAAGAATACCGTCAATACGATGGTGGATCAGCTTTCCTCCTTCGCCTCGGAAGTGACGCGCGTGGCGCGCGAAGTGGGCACCGAAGGCAAACTCGGCGGACAGGCCGACGTGAAGGGCGTTTCAGGCACGTGGAAGGATTTGACGGATTCGGTGAACTCGATGGCCGGCAATCTCACCGGTCAGGTGCGTAACATTGCCGACGTGACCAAGGCTGTTGCCTCGGGCGATTTGTCCAAAAAGATCACCGTCGACGTGAAGGGCGAAATTCTCGAGCTCAAAAACACCATCAACGCGATGGTGGATCAGCTTAATTCGTTCGCCGCCGAAGTGACGCGCGTGGCGCGCGAAGTCGGCACCGAAGGCAAGCTCGGCGGTCAGGCCGATGTGCCGGGTGTTGCGGGCACGTGGAAGGATCTCACCGATTCCGTGAATTTCATGGCGTCGAACCTTACGGCGCAGGTGCGCAACATCGCCGACGTCACCACCGCCATCGCCAATGGCGAGTTGAAACGAAAGATCACAGTCGACGTCGCGGGCGAAATCCTCGAACTTAAAGACACCATTAATACGATGGTCGATCA